>JACCDR012066765.1_pt1 | contig 17196 bp, 32 predicted proteins | sample 7446431 | NCBI WGS metagenome assembly JACCDR01 (sample SAMN15323443, study PRJNA562643) | freshwater metagenome | isolation source: river surface water | place: USA:Blue River Watershed | collected 2017-08-17
ACACGACCTCACAACAGACAACTGAAACAAATTTGCCCGCAAGAATATGCGCATCTAATACATTAGAAAAATGCTGGTGAGCAATATCTTGCTCCAAAGACCTTATTGGACAAATGCTCCTAAATAATACAAATGGGTATTATTTTTTTATATATGAATTTGATCCTATAAATTTTTATAAAGTGAATGTGTATGATGGCCATTTAACAGATGAAGTTATCTCAACTAAAATGTCATGGGGCATATTAACTCATTGTATATATATATCCAGAAGTAATTTAAGAAAAGAAAACTTAATATACGATATTGTTTCTAATGATGAAGCCATATCCGCTTATGAAGAATGGCAAAAACATGACATAATGAAAATTGAAAATTATTTGGATAATTTTTAATAATAATATATTATAATTTTAACATTTCCTTAACGATTGTTAAGGTTTTTGTAAGTGGTTGATTATCAATTGATTTCGACATATTTTTTGCTAATAAAAGAATAATATAATAATTATATTTTATTGTAAATTTGCAAAAGTTATTTTAATAGAGTATCTTTGTATTAATACATAAGGCTTTAAAAAATGAATGTAACAAAGATTCAATTTCAAATAAAAAAATACTCTTGTGGCAGAGAAGTTCCATATAGGTTTATGATATGGGATGAAAAAGGATGCCATAATGAATGGTATTTCATTCATTCCCCTCCCTGTCAAAACGGTGAGATGCCCGATTATTGGCTAGCTGAAAGGTTGCCCCCAATATATATAAACAAACAAAAGAGTTGGGTGGATTCCCACACTTATTTTTATTTGAACGATAAAGAAAGAAATTCTGTTCAATATAATGGCATAAGTGAAAATAAGAATTACTTATGTTATGCAAATTTTAATAAAGGACATGTATAGTATTCGTAATATTTTTTTTAGCAATTATAAATTATATAACAATTAATATGGACTATTTAAATATAATAGAAGAGTTTAATAAAATAGATGAAAGTATATCTGTTACTCTCATTGAAGATATTAATGAATTAGATAAGCTATATTCTCACCCAGCTTGTCTATTTTGGACACAGGGGCTTTTTATATCTGATAAAATAACAATGTATACATTGGAATTTGATAAAAAAGAAGCAATAGTTATTCATCCAAAATATACCCCTGCACTATTGAAATGGAACACCTCAGATGATTATGAAAAACAACAATTTATTACATATCTTATTAACGCCAATATAAGTGAAGACGAACACAAAAAGATAACTATTGAAAATATTAAATTTTCAGAAATCATATGGATTTTTGAAAACATAATGATATTATCAAAACATCTTGCTATTATGGCTATGGAAGCCGGTTACAAGTGTTTTCATGAAGCTTTTATAAAATCTAATTGGGTAACTATCGAAAACAATATGGCAGTCTATTCAGATGGACACACAAACACAATCAATGAATTTTTTGAAGATGTAAGTGCAAGAATATTTTATAATAATTGGAAAATATATAAAGACTAAATATTTTATAATTTTAACATTTTCTTAACGATTGTTAAAATTTTTATAAGTAGTTGATTATCAATTAATTTGGACATATTTTTTGCTAATAAAATAGTATAATATTATTATTATCTAATAAAATTTGCAAAGAATAAAATAATAGTATATCTTTGTAGTAATTAATAGATATTAATATGGGGAATATAGATAAGACATTCACTAATAATTACAATGAATATAAAGAGTTTAAAGATTGGGCCGATACCCAGTTTTTAACATTTTATAATGGGCATACAGTTTGTATTGGCAATGCTGTTGGGGATTATGAGGAGGCAGATTTTGATGGTAGAAAGCTTCCTATCATGAACAGCCCAGTATGGGTGGATGTATATCTTATTCAACATTGTAAAATTGATTTTGTAATTAAGAGGCTTAAATTTGTATATTCACCTGAAACTTATGGCCAATTAGAGACAATTGATCTAACTAAATATCCTACGGATTTACCTGCATGGATGGGCTTACCTAAAGAAATTTATAAACTATAAAAATCATAATAATGAACACATTTAATATTTTTATTATTTCTCGAATTGGAGGTAGTAGAGGTAACTCTTCCAGAGGAGTTAACTTTGGGTCAGTGGGTAATCCTAACCCTCAGACAATAGAACTCCCTTCAGGGAAAACTATTACAACAGATATTCAATTTAGAAACGGGAGTCTTCTTAGTTATGCTGTTAGTCAGGCATATATTAAAGATGCCACAATATCGGACATATTTCATATATTTTTTAATAAAGGATATGAAATTTTTACCGATGTGGATATGAGTGACCCTCAATGGGTAAGGGATTCAAAGGGGGAACAAATAGTTCCATCTACAAAAGGAGGACAACGCTTTGATGAAGAGGCATTTTGGTTTGACACCTTCAAGCGTGAATGGAGATTATCTTTCTTCCGTTACATGACACATAAATTGGGCACGGGTTTCAGCCCTTATGAAATATTATTCGTTGGATTAAATAAAGAACCTTGTTTTGGGGATATGACATATGGAGAAGAGGGATATAATTTCAGGAGAAAATATATAAAAGATGTAGGGTATGAAGATAAACATATATATGTTTTAGATTACTATCCTGATAATTTAGCTCGAATGAGCTACGAAGAAATTTGGGGATATTAAATATTATAATTATGGCAGGGATAGATAAGACATATACTAAGAATTACCAAGAATATAAAGAGTTTAAAGATTGGGCAGATACCCAGTTTTTAACATTTTATAATGGGCATACAGTTTGTATTGGAGATTGGGTTTGGAACTTTCTTGAAGAAGACTTTAATGATACTGAAATCCCTATCATGAATACTCCAACATGGTTGGATATATATCTCATTCAAAATTGTAAATCTAAGTTTGTAGTTAATAGAATGAAAGAGGTGTATAAAAATTATGAGGAATTAAAATTAGTCGATTTAACTGCTCCTCCTCCTGCCGAATACCAAAAAAATCGAAAGATAAAAATAAAAAAAACAGACAAAACTAAGTTTCCTTTACATAAAAGACCCTATGGAGGAAAAATGAAATGGTGGTTACAATGTAACAACTATAAATTTCATTATTGTGATGAAAGTAATGTTTGGTCATCTTATGATCAATATTACCCACATGACACAAATACAGCCACTTTTAAAACAATTAAAGCGGTTGTGAGAAATTTAAGAAAACAATATTTACCAAAGGGATTAACTTTCAAGCTCCTAGGTAGATATGTTGGAGAAATATATTTAATTGAAATAAAATAAAATAAAAATAGATAATATGATAAACATGGGATATTGTAGGTTTGAAAATACCTACCTTGCATTAAAAGAATGTTTTGAGGAACTGTGTGAAAGTTCAATAGAAGAACTTGAAGAAAATGCTAATAGTACAGAAAAAGCTTACATTCGTAAACTTATTACTTTATGTGAGCAAATAAGTGATAACTTTGGAGAAAATGAAGACGATTAAGAATAACTCATAATAAAATTCTTTTAAAAAGTATTTAAAATTATAAACTTATGTTGTAATAATATTGTATATTTACATTATAAAATGAACTACAATGTTAACAATTCACATAAAAGATAAATTGAAAAACAATCATGTAGAATTAACTACTGATAATGTTTTTATTTATATTGAAGCTAAGAAATTATTTTTTAATTTTTTAAAAGTTAAATATAATGAGTTAAATTATTTTTTACAAGGGGATAGTGATAATAAAAATGATTATTGGCTTATGTTTGAAGCATGGTCAGATAATGATGACTTATTTATTGAAAGCTGTATAGAACTTTCTGAAAAATTAAATATTCAAATACAATTTGCTTAATATGGCAAACATGTAGATAAATAGAATCGGAGTATAAAATTTTTATAAAACTTTTTTCTTAATAAAAAATAACTTATCTTTGTGTAAATAAAACATAAGCATGAAACTTTACAGAGGAATGGACATAAATGAACTCAATTTCCAAGCTGATGGAATCTGGGTTATGCCAAAGCCATTTAAGGTTAATGGGGATTCTACCATTCCTGAAGGGGTATGGTCATTTTGGCACGATCAACCATTAAGAGTGGGTCAGTGTCTTGTATGCGCACAATTCACCCCTGAATTGAAAGGGGTGATGAGTTTTGATCAAACTCATGAGTTTTATGGTGGAGAAGAAACATATTATTACAACATTGATGAGTATGTTACATCAATCCCTATAAAAGTTGATAGTATCTATATTGATTCAATTTATATATTAGAGCATCATATAAGCTCTATATATAAAAGCCTATTTTCATATAAAGGGGAAAAATGGATTAAGGAAAACATAACCGATATTTTCCCCTATCTAAAGGAAGGGGAATATTATAGTTGGGGAATTGCTTGCGGGCAACGACCAGTATCCTGTTTGTTAGAGGTGATTTCATACACCTCTTATAATTTTATAATGGATGCACAATTAAAATATAACCATTATAAAAAATTGGATTACAAAGTCATAAGCACTCAATTGCTTACTCAAAAATATAATATTGAATATAAAGGCGATTATGACGAATTGCCTTTTTATTCTGATGTTGCCAGTCTAATTAAACAAAATTATTTTGAGTATCCTCAATCAGATTATGATGAATAATATATATATCGACGATAAAAGAATACCTATAAATCCCAATTTCAAATTAGTAAAAGATTACTTTCAGTTTATTTCATTAATAAATGAATTATATCCATTTGAATTTTATAATGATACTCAAATGGAAGATTTATTTATTTCTTTTGATCATGATTTATCATGTTTCTTAGGAGAAAATGAATATACCGGTATGAATTGTGCTATTTATCTTTTTGAAAAAGGGATTATCCCAAAAGGAATATGCGTCCATTCCGATAATGTATGTGCAGATAGGATACAAAGCTATTTATTTAATTATGCAAAGATGTATAATAAAAAAATAGAAATTTTTAACAAATTACCCTTTAGGGTTTAAATAAGAAAATTATGATTACTTTAAATAAAGAACAAATAGAAAAAATAAATAAAACTTGTTTTGATAAGTGCGGGTGGGAAAATGGAGGGCAGGGAATTTTTTGTGAACCTTATGGAATACCTGTTCATATAAAAGAACCTGTTATTTATATGAGGTGGATAACAGGTGGTGTATCGGGGGGTTCTTGTTGGGAAGATTCAAATCCATTACCTTATACAAATGAGAAAGAACCTGATTTCATAGCATTAAATGAAACAATCAAAGAATTAAATATTTCATTGACTTTTAATCAATATGAAGTTATAAAAAATTTAATTCAATATAAAATTGATAGTGAAGCTGAATATTATGGAAATAGTACTGATTATGAAACAAAATATATAATTTTATCAACTTTTCTGGAAAAAGTTAATTCATTTTTTGATAGTTAAAAAAAAGTTATTATCTTTGTAATGTACTTAAACAAAATAATTATGAATGAATTAAATTTAATGCCCTTTTCTAAAACATTAACTGAGGAAGAAAAGTTAAAACTAATTAAGGCAATTGAAGTTGAAAAACAACTCTTTATAGAAAAGGGGTCATCAACTTATAAACATGATGAAGTTATTAGATATTTAAAAAAAGGTATTGCCCCTGTACGATCATTAAATAATGAATTGTTATATTCAGCAATACACGATTTAATAACATTATATAATGATTATGTATTTTCTTATTTGAACAATGAAAAATAACATATAAAAATTGAAAAAATATAAAAGCAGTAGAGCTGCCATAAAAAGTGAAAAATTTTCATCCAAAGTTAAATATGGCACATCTGGGCACAGTTCTATGTGGGGGTAATTTTTATTATTTTTATAAATAATACAACTTATGCTTATATATCGAGTTGAAAAGGATGGCGTTGGCCCATTTCATTGGCTGGATGAAAACAGTGATGAAACATTGTTGGATTTCAATGATTCAATATTAGAACAAGGGTATAAGTACCCCACAATTTATGAAGATTTTAAAAGAGGGGCGAACTATTATAATCCCAAACAACACAAGAATTTTTATTGTGGGTGCATTGACTTTAATCAGGTTTTATTCTGGTTCGATTGGAATATATTGGATTACATGAATACGATCGGATTTAAAATAAATATATATGATGTTCCTGAAAGTGCTATTGTAATGGGGCTTAGTAAAAAACAACTATTTTTTGATAAAAAAAGAGCGAAACTTTTGCAATCAAATAGTGTTTACGATTTTATAGAAAATTTTTAATTATTTTTTTTGACATTTAGCTAAAAATTATTATCTTTGTATAATCAAAAAAAAAAAATCATGCTAACAGTACCTACCAATATCTCTGTAAGAGATATGAAAAAAAGCTACTTTTTTCTCTGTGATGATGAATCACAATATCTTTATAATGAGAAGTTGAAAATTTGTCTATATTTAGGCAATTTTTCCAACCAAACCGAAGGTTTGGAACATTATGAAAAGGTCACTATTTCGGTTACAGATGAAAGCGGTTATAATGAAGAACAAACAGGGATTCTTCTGCCCTATAATGAGGCAAATTGTGTTCCTGACGTAGAAGCACTCGCAAGGGGGTATATTAATTGGATATATCCTGAAGAACAGCGAGTGCCTAATAAGGAAATATTGAAACTTTGGGAATCCCAAAAGGACTTCTTAGAGTGTCTATATCAAGAAATTGTAATGGACATTTTTATCTCAGATGAGGAAATGGTTCATAAGAGACATGAAGGTCTCGGGATTTCTTATAATGAAAGTGATGATGAATTTTTTATCACTGATGTAAAATATAATGCAATTTCTTTTGTACAGTATCGAACAGAAGATGACCCCTTGCTTTATTTTGAGGAGTTTTATCAATGGGGAATAGAAAGTCTTCAAGGGTACAATGAAGAAGAAGAATAACATTTATAAATAAAAAAAACCGGGTAAATAAATACCCGGTTTTTTTTATTTATAAAATTTTGAAAAAAAGTAAAAATAGTTGTACCTTTAAGTTTATACAAAGCATTACAAAAATGGAAGCAATAGAAATAGTTGCATCATTTGATTTTGCCCCCTCAATGGCACAAATTGAGGAAAAGTACCCCAATTCAAAACCTATAATAGCCAAAGCTGTTAAAGAGGGAATATTGTATAAAGAAATATACTGTTTTGGGAGTGGTGGGTATGATGGATTGGGCTTTAGAACCCGCGCATGGGTTCATGTTTATAAAATCAGATAAAAATTTTATAAACTACTTTTTTATTTAAGAGAATTTATTTATCTTTGTATAAAATTTAGAATCATGATGATGTCTTGCTTTAAAACGGATCACAACAAAGTTTCCCGCTTTGATTACTCCCAAAATGGAGTTGCCCCTCCATATGAGTTAGGGGACATACTAATTGATCCATTAGGGGAGGTGACTGTTATCATTCAAGGATTTGGTGTTGAAGACTCTGAATATAGAGGGGACATGAATGGCGTTCAACCTTATGTCGGTAGTCGATATGCTACTCTAAGTGAAATTAAGGCAACCCGGCCTGATTTACAGGTCACTCAAAAAAACATAAATATGAATTTTTTCAATCCTCTTACTGGTGAGGTATATCCTCATCAAAAAAACTCCTATGATGTGTTTTTTGAAGAAGACATATTAGTGATAGATAGTATTGCCCTTATTGACAATATGGTGGGGAACCTTGCATCTCCATATTGGGGGCAAGGCTTTATAAATAATACCCCTTTCGTTGTTTTTAAAATTGGGCAATTTTGCCCTTCCCATAAAGAAGACACTACCAAAATTATTTTGCTCCACCCAAAATATATTCCCGCAATGTACTGGTTCAGTAAATTGGGGGAAAATGAAAAAAATAACATAAAAACTCTTATTGTCAACAATCAAGTTCTTAACCTTGGTGGATATGATGAAAGAACAGTGAATAGTTTTTCTTCATTTCTTTGGGTATTTGAAAATCAATGTTTTTTAAACATTGAAATGGCAAAGATGGCTGTTAACTACGGCTACAAGATAACACATATAAGCTTCCCGTATGAGGCTTTTATAAGCTTAGAAAACAATGAGATTGTGTTCCATAATCATGAAGTTTGTTCACCTGTAATATGGTGGGAGGATTATAATGGTATACTTTTTAATAACAATTGGAAAATAGTAAAATAATGAATTATAGAATAATTGCTTTAAATTGGTGGAACAATTTGAGTAGTGAAGAACAACTTAATATTTGTTCAAATACCCCCATGTTGGTAAGACCAACAAGAAATCCAGAGACTTTAACTGGCAGAGAAATTGAAATGTTATTTTATAATAATTTAAAAGTTCCTGAAACATGGGATACATATGGAGACTTTATTAATTTGTTCAATAAAATTAATAATGTCAATTTCACTATTGATATTGAAAAATCAAACAAAGAAACCATCTCATTAAAAAATGAGAATGGTATTTGTGTTGAGTGTTCTTTATCTTGTACCCATGAGTATGAACATGATATATCTTGTGGAGTTGATATTCATGTTTGTAAAAAGTGTGGGGATGTATTATAATATTTAAAATAAAAATACAATGTTAAAAAGAACTTTCATGTTATCAACCACTTTTTGTTTAACAAATTATGCTGAAACTGAAAAAGAGCGCATATTTAATAATACTGATTTTATTAAATATGTAAAAAATAATATACAAAAGGCCGTTGATATGGCCATTGAATATGAAGGGGATAACCCAAAATTTAAAAATAAAAAAATAAATATAAAAAATTTAGATTTTGGGGTTAAAAAATATGAACATGAATTAGGTTATGAATACCTATTCATATATGTTTATTTTAATACATACGCACATATACTCCCATGCTTTTTTGAAAGCGAATTGAAACGTATGATAAAAAAATATGATTTTACCTTTAGTCCTGCAAGAGTTCAAAGGGTTGGCAAACGAGTTTTTTTTTAAAAAAATGAATGATTTATTTGCATAATTAAATTTATTGGTCTATCTTTGTTCTTGAGTGCGTGGGCAATTTTTAATATTGCTTATAACTGATGCTTGTACGCTGAGCCGCGTTTAGATGTAGGTGTACGGGCAAGCATGGGTATGCGAAAAAATTATTTTTATGTGGAAAGATTCAGTAAAACATAAGCCGAATGTTGGCGACACAATTCTGGTAAAGACTTTTTCCGGGCAAGTCTTCTATGCTGTTTACAGCGACGAAGACGAGTTTGACGTTCACCGACCAAATGACAAAACAGAAAGCCGTTTGGCTTGGTACAAATATTCAAGCCGGACAATTGTTAAATGGCGTTATTTCGCATAACAGTTTGCTCACGACTGGCGCGAACATAGCGCGGCTGTACGGGAACACTGCGTTATGCGGATTATTTTACCCCGGTAAACTTAAAAAAAAAAAATAACAAAAGAACAAATTCAGGTAGAAGCATTAAAAACTATGTCTTGTAAACGCCAATAATAAATATTGGAGTTATCCTATTAAAATTTAAAATTATTTAATTTTAAATTTTATAAATAAAAATCATATTCTTCTATGGTTTTTGATACTCTTGTGGCCAGTCATTATAAATCATATAAAAAATTTGAAAATTTTGCAATAGAAATAGAAATAGAGATAAATCTATATGCCATTTCTGAAAAAAAAGCAATGGCTCCCAAACAAGCCCATTTGGTATGTGGGGTTAATATATAAATAAAAAATATCTAAAATTATTTTGAAAAATACTTGCACATGTGAGTGGGATGGTGTATCTTTGTGGTATCATTAATTAAACAACCGGCGATGAACAATCAAAATCAGTATTACAACACTATCAGTATCCTCAACCTTGATTTAATTGAGGTTGAGAAAACCTTTGAATACAAAGGCAGTGCGCTGAAGGTATTGGTACTTCAGCAGCCTCCTCATGTAGGCCGTGGCCGTCAGGCAGGGTTAAGTGAGGTGCAAATGAATGCACTCAATCTCTATAATGAAGAGCAAAAGGTTCTTGCAATTGCCGCCTTTGATCAAGAGGTAGAACAAAAAAATGCTGAGCAACAGCAAATTGCTCAAAGTCTTGAAGCTGAACTTCAACATCGAAACGAGTTGGAAGGCAAGCTTCAACGAATGGTAGCTCTTAATGAGTCTTTGAATAGTCAGGTTCAACAAATCCCTGAATTGCAAGAAAAACTTGCGGAGGCGGAGCAAAAACGCAAAGAGGTAGAAGCTAATTTAGCTGAGTTATCTGCTAAAATTGAAGTCCTGCAATTGCTGGTGGATTCTTTTGAAGCTGATAAGGCTCAAAGGGAAGAAGCAAGTGTGGCAGAAAATGCGCGCATTCAAAATCGTATTGATGGCTTTGGAAAATATGTAGGGTTTTCTCTTGTAGGAATCATAATGCTGCTTCTTTTTGTAGCAGTTTATATGAACCTACACAATTTGCAAATGCTATATGCAAATGCAATCCCCACGCCAATTTTGGCAATATTTGCCGTTGGTTTATCGTTTATGCCTCTTATTTATGCTTGGTTGAAAGACCAATACGAAATAAAGGCGGCTACCTACATGATCCCGCTCGATTTTCTTATTACCATACTTCTGTATATGGTGTTTAATGAAAACAGCCATGTATATAAAAACAGTGTGTGGCTGCAAACAAACTTAACAACCGTGCATACCGTTTTAAGTTTGGGGATGGGAATATTTTATTCAGCTCAGGTATATTTTCTTGTTAACAAGGCGTTAGCCGTCTTGGCAAGTAAAACTAAAACATACGAAGATTTTTTCCGGGCTATGTTCCGGTAATCGCTGGTTCGTTTTGAATGGGGGCAGGCTTTTCCTACCCCCCTTTTTTTATAAAAAAAATTTTGATAATTGAAAAAATATATTTATCTTTGTTTAAATAATACCCCATGAGACATAAATTTTTCAGTCAAGGATTTGCTTACTATCTATCAGGTAATACTTCCTTATTCCTTACTGATATAAATAAAAATGCGCAACAATTTGCTGATGAAATAAATGTACCTGTTGAAATGGTGCTTTATCAAGGTGTTATTGAAGATAGTAGTTGGTGTAGAAATTACCAACTGTATTTTGCAGCAGTACCTAAGTGCCCTACAGGTTATATAGAAGTAGAAAATTATTATACTTATATAAAAGGTAATTAAAATTTTTATAAAAAAATATTGCTCAATTTAAATTAAAGTATTATCTTTGTTATCTATTTTATTAAAATCATAAAAAAAAAGAATTATGACCACAATTCAAGAATTACAGATTGCCAAAGAGGCTGCGTTGGCTACGGGCCAGTTAGATCAAGCAGCCCTTATTGAAGAACAGCTTCAAGATGCTTGGATCGAAGAAGAACTGTCAGAAGAAAACGCAATGATTGAGGCTGCTCGTCAAAGAGATGAAGAAATAAATGCCTTTGGCAGGTCAAAGTGGTAGTTTTTATAAAAAAAAAAATATGGAAAAACAATTAATTGGAAAAATGTTAATTAGAGTAAAAGACCTAAAAGTTCCGTTAAAAAACGGTGCTAACAAGACGCTTACTCTAACGGGGATGTTCATACCCCAAAATTTCAATATTGATGAGATTGAAGGTGATGAAATGTGGGTTGCAGAAGTAGTGATAAAACAAGGTGGAAAAAGGTACACTTCCCCTAAAAATAATAACACTTCTCCTGAAGATTTTCTTTCAGGTGAGGGTACAAAAAATTCCGATTGGTACAATATATCATTATTGTAATAATATTTTATATATTTTAAAATGAATACTATATGATCAATTTTTTTTATATTGACATCATAGGGCAAGAGGACAATTATGGGGTTTTCTCCTTATTAGATGAAGGGCACTGTTATTTTTCTGGAACTAAAGAACAGGCTCAGTCTTTTGCTGATGAGAAAAATAATTCCATTCAGAATCAAGAAGTTTTAATGTTCATATCTGAAATTCCACAAATGTAGGGGACTGAAGATATTTCCATCAAAATAAAATAAAATAAATAAAAATGACAAATGAAAAAGCAAGTAAGGTTTATGATTTGCTCGTAAGTATAGGAGGGGCAAATGAACTTGATAGAAACAGTTTTATTTACCATCACTCAGAAAGTAAAGAAGGATGTAGTGAATGGCGTTTTAGTGGTAAACTTGGATTTGGAGGTAAATATAGAAGTATTTATAATACTGTTGATTGTTATAGAGAAGATGAAACCCCTGAACGGTTAAAAATAATAGCTGAACTTAATGATGCATTAGCAAAAATTTAATTTGTTGACATATGACACCCTAAAATTTTTATAAAAAAAATAACCCTTTTTTTTGGATTTTATTTTCAAAGGTTGTATCTTTACATCATCAACAAAACAAAACAAAACAGAAAATGCGTAATTGTCATTATGATCAGAACGGATTTGACTTTGAAGTCGCAAAAGTCCCATCTTATTTCGCAAACCCCGAAACGGGGGATTTCATGCCCAATGGGCAATACACAATCCTTGGTGAGAGTAATACTCCCATTGGAAACGTAGGGGGGCAATACTCCCTCTTTACAAATGCCCGTTTTATGGAATTGGCAAATGCCATTTCCAATATAACTGGTATGGAGATAAGTCACTATACCAGTATTGATTCGGGAAAAAACATCCTTGTTGCCTTTAAGGCCGGGGATACAAGTTTCCAAATTGGTGAGCAAATTTATTCTCAGGATAATAAATTGATCCTGATGGATAACCGCGCTGGTACACGTCCGTTTATCATTGGTGCAAATCGCACCTTACATCGCTGTTCAAACATGTTTAGTTCAACTAATGTAGTAAGAGCGATCAATCACAACTCGAAAATGTTACAATTGATCCAAGAACTGAAGGATCAAATTGAAAAGCAGGTCGTAGCCGAAGAAAAATTCATTCAGTGGCAAATTAAAATGGCCTCAATTGAGGTGTCACCTCAAATAATTCAGGAAGCAAAGTCTCTTTTGTTCAATTTGGGCGACGTGCAAATTTCAGCCACAACAGCAAATAAGCTGCTTCGTTTTGAGAATAGTCTTGAAACAGAAATGGCTGCTGTTGGACAAAATGCATGGGGGTTGTTCAATGGAGTAACCCACTTTACAACGCATAATTTATCACCGTCTAAAATCACCGGAAAAGCGGATTTCCCGCTGTTTGGTCTTCGGGCCAAAATGAATGAACAAATTTATGATTTTTTAACTGAAAAATTCAATTAATCTAAATTAATCAACCCGGTGCATTTGATGCACCGGGTTTTGATAATTATAAAAAATAAATAAAATGGAACTCGCTAATTTGTTTTTTCTCATTTATTTCTGCATGAGATTTATTTACGCAATTTTTTCAGTATATTGGTTTTTTAAAAACCGTCCCAAAAAAATTGAATTTGGATTTAACAAAGATTCTTTACTTAAATGGTCGCTTGATATAACATCAATGGTTGCGATGTATCAATTTTTGACTGGCATTCTATAAAAATTAAAATTTAATAAAAATGGAACTACCTAATTTTTCAAATATCCCAACCCCTGAAATTAAGGCTGCAAAAGAACAATATTGTTCAATATTGGGGAGTGTCAAAGGATATGATTTCTTTACAGACAAGCCAATTTCAGATGAACATTGTGCTTTAATGAACTACACTTTCCTTGGCAAAGGTAATATTCTTGCCGGTGATTTGCAGGTTTATGATGAAAACAAATATTATTTTTATAAAATGAAATCCATTGAACCCAATGGTTGAAAAAGAAATATGGGCAATCTTTTTAGATAATGGATTGCGCTTGGAATATACATTACCTGATGCAATTCTTTTTGCTGATGCTGCTTTAGAAAAAGCAAAAGAACGTAATTTAAATCCATATTGGATACGCTTTTTTTCTGCGGCGGTGATTGGAGGAAATTCTTTTTTTATGGCTGTTGTCATCGCCGATGCAGCATTAACTAAACTTGAAACAAAATTCCCATAAAATGTTGTATGGGAATTTTGTTTTTTGTATCTTTACATTATCAAAAAAAAGCAACATGAAAACAGATGTTCTTCGTTTTAAAAACAATGGGATGGACATAACAAACTCCCCCATTGAAATTTATCAATCAGATCAGATGGAGGGGGTTTTTTTTCATGTGAATGAAAAAAACCGCAATAAATTGGTTATCTTTAAAATAGATAATGTTTTTGTTGAAGTTGCACAGAGATATTACACTGATGATGATAACTATCTATTATCTCTTTTAAACAAAGCTGATTTAAGCCCTTCAAATTACGTTGATAAGATTTACAAAATAGACCGGCCAAATCTTTTGCAAATAGAATTGTGCAATCAATTAGGATTGGACACAACTATGCTCATGAAAAAAAGAGAAGATTATGATAAAAATAAAATTGAAGAAAAAATAAAAAAACAACAAGAAGCTGAAGCTATAAGAAAAAAAGTAGAAGAGCAAAAAGAGGAAGAAATAAAAAATAATATTAAGAAAATTAAAAACGGAGATTTTGTCTCAATCTCAGTTTTGTTTGAATGCTTAGCTTTTTTAAATATAAATGTTCATTCTCGAACAAAAGGTTCTTTAAATAACCTTGACCAAAAAACCTCCTTAATATCTAAAACCCAAATACAATACCAAATAAAAAAAGGAAAAAAATTAAATAACTTTCAAAAGTTATTTGACCTTTATAATGAAGTTGCAAATACAAACATTTAGGGGGTAATCCCCCCTAAATGTTTTAACATAAAAATATAATAAAAATAAAATTTGGGGGTGTTAAATAAAACACCGGGATTTTATTTAAGTCGATTTTGTGAATTTAATTTTTTACAAAATTAAATTTTTTATATAGTTATTAAATAAAAAATAAATGAAATATATAATAATTTACCTTATCTGTTTGTATATTGTGACCTTTCTAATAGAAAGATTGCTTGGACACATCACAAATAAAAAAATTCCCTCCCTTTCAGGGAATACTCATGTATTACTGCGTAAAGTTGAAATATTTTCAATTTTACATAAATACAATTGCGTTGTTTTTCGGGACAGAGACGATATGCGACCAACAAAGAAGAATTTAGGTTTTTTAAAAGGATGGAATGCTAAATATAAAGTAGCTTATAAGGATAAGACTTTATATATATGGTAAAATTATTTTTATGGACACATTATATACAGGTTATCTGGATGATAACAACCAACCAATTTATGTTGGAGATAAGTTGAAAAGTGAATGGGGCTATGAAATAATAGTTGTTGAGAATAATGGGGATTATTATGGACAACTAATATGCGATGATACGCATAGTTGTAAAAATATCCCTTATGATTTAAATAAAGGTAAGGGTTATAAAAAAATAAATTAATAAAATATACATCTTCATACAATGGAAAGCTTAAGCATTGCATTATCTAATTTTTTATCTCAAAATAAAAAATTTTTATATTTAGATGGTATCCCCCTAATTGAGGCAATTCAACCTATAAGGTTGGATATGCCTCATTTTTATAATATTATTATAAATGGAAATGTTTATAATAACATTAAAGCTCAGGACATATTAATCCAACTAAACAATAAAGCTTCCCATGAAGGGTTTATTTTACCTGAGAAAGGAGATTATAAATTATCTGATGAGAACCTTGCTTTACCAAAAAGTATTGAGAGAAAGACAAATACAGGGCTTATTTTATTTATTGATGGTGAAGTGAAAATATATTATTGTGAATATACTGAGCATGAAACATTAGTTCAATGTTTATTTGACTTTGGTATAATAAATAATCCCCATATTTTTTATGGTGAAAGTCGCATACCATACATCCATTTTTCTTATGGAGAACTAACAGGTAATGTAATTGATTTTTTAATTGAACCAACATTATATGAAGATATACAATTTGGACACAATGACGCTATTAAATTATATAAAAACTTAAATAAGTACAATTTACATGAAGATTGTTCTTATAACAATAAATTACATAGATATTTTAAACTTTTATATGCATATATCATTTCTCATTATATAGAAAATGGTATGAAGTATGCAAATTTAAAATTTTTAAAAGAATGTTATGAGTATAATGTTGCAGATATTTTTTTAGAAAAGCCTAATGATAATTGTAATTATTCCATAAGATCATCTCCTTTAACTTCAAGTCCGGGTAAATATTCCTCCCTAATAGGTAGTTCTGATATTCAACTTTTCTTTGAACTTAACAAAGATAATATACCCTATTTTTATCAGAAAACAATTGAGGGTATAAATGGAGTTAGTGAAATTACAAATGGGGAATATTTTGCTTTATCCTCAGTAGTTAATGGGGGGGTTACTTCTAATACTGCTGATACATATTATGAATATAATAAAACAATAAAAAATATTACAAGAGAATTACACCAAGATTTAGGACATAATATACAAATTGAATATGTTATATCTGATGATAATGTATATATTGTTCAAATGAGATTGTTTCAAAAAAAAGTTCTATATCAAGACGTAATGGTTTTTGACCCTTTAACAATGGGTATAACATATAATACAGGGTGTGCCAGAGGTATATTAGGTAAAGATATAATTTTTATTAAAGATGATACAGATGAATTAGCAAAAATAGAAATTGTTAAAAATGCAAAAGGATTAATATACAATGGCAAAAATAGATTAAGTCATTTAGTTACAATGGCAAGAATAATGAAAATTCCAATTGCATTAAATTTTAATGAGAAATATATAGAACAACTTATGGGGCAAGAACTTGATTTAAATTGTATGAATACATATGCTCTTTTGGAAACCCCCCAAAAAGATAATTCTTAATTTTTCTTACGGTTTGGACAAATTACATTTGAATAATTAAGATATATCTTTTTAAATAATATATTACGTTATTATAAAAACTGGGGCTTATTATGGAATAAAAAGGGAGGGGCTATAATTGATTTGGATGACTGGGGGGATTCCGGGGGAGGAAGGGGGTTCTTTTGAAACAAAATGTTTTTATTTTGGGGTTGGGGAAATTTTTTTTTTGAAAAGTGACCTTGGCCCAAAAAAAAACACCAATTAAAAAAGATATTATCTTAACTATATAGATAAATAATATTATATTTGCAGTATAAAAAC
>JACCDR010598946.1_pt1 | contig 17189 bp, 20 predicted proteins | sample 7446431 | NCBI WGS metagenome assembly JACCDR01 (sample SAMN15323443, study PRJNA562643) | freshwater metagenome | isolation source: river surface water | place: USA:Blue River Watershed | collected 2017-08-17
ATCATATAGATATTCTCAAAGCCAAAGACCTTCAGCTCCCCGTAGTTCGGGTCCCCGAATACTCGCCTTACGCTGTGGCCGAGCATGCCGTCGGTCTTTTGCTCAGTTTAAATAGAAAAATACACCGCGCTCACAATCGCGTGCATGAAATGAATTTCTCATTAAACGGATTGGTCGGATTTGATCTGCATGGAAAAACCGTCGGAGTCATCGGAACAGGTCGCATTGGCAAAATTTTCTGTCAGATCATGCGTGGCTTTGGCTGCAGGCTACTGGCATATGATATTCATCCTGATCATGAATGGGCGCAGAAGAATTCAGTAGAATATGTCGAACTGGAAAAAATATTTACGGATTCCCGAGTGATCTCACTGCATCTCCCGCTCACAGATCAAAGTCTTCATCTGATTAATCAAAAAAGCCTGGAATTGATGAGCAAGGAGACGATTCTAATTAACACTGGCCGAGGTGGTCTTATTGATTCTTCGGCATTAATTCTTGCATTGAAAAATCATCTCATCGCTGGCGCATGTCTTGATGTTTATGAAGAAGAGTCCGGAATTTTCTTTAATGACTTTTCTTCAGCTGGTATTGCCGATGACGTTCTTGCTAGATTGATCACTTTTCCTCATGTGCTCATGACTTCGCATCAGGCTTTTCTGACCGCGGAAGCTTTAGATAATATTGCTAGCACCACTTTGGAGAGCTTAAGCCTTTTTGAACAAGGAAAAAATTTAGACAAGGTCCTGGTCAAGTAAGCTCAAGCTCAATTTATTTTTCAGAAAGCATTTTCAGTTTATCTAATTTGACTTGAACACTGACCGGAATATGAGTTCCGCTGGATCCCGAATAACCGATCGTGATCGAATCAGCTAAATTCTTGTAGCAAGCTTTTGCCCACACCGAATGAGGCACGCGCAAAATACAGGATTCGTAATAGCTCTCATTGAGAGCTGATCCCGAGGATTCTTCCATCAGTTCATACGCACTGCCGGCGAGAAAGAGCGATTCGCCCAATTCTTCTTTGGGGATTGCTGTGGTTAATTCAGGAAGAATGGCACTGAGAGCTCTCATCGCTTCAATTTCGTTTTTATCTTTCTTCTTTAGAAGGTAACGAGCCAATCTCAGTCCTTTTCGAGGTTTTTCCTCGGCCTTCCAATCAGCGAGAGATTTTTTCCAAGTCCTTGCTTTCATTTTGAGAAAATAAGGCGTTTTGTCACTGCTCTCGAGAGCTGAAACCAGTTCTTGGGCTTTTTCCACATCTCCTTCGTATTGAACAGCGACCTGCAGTCCTAGTATGGAGACCCTTTCCAGATTCTGAAGATTATTTTCTAAACGAATATCTAAAAGAGCTTCCGCAAAAGCTTTCTTAAAATTCCGAGAGGCAATATGAATTTCAATTTTATTCTCAGCTGCCATATTGGCAGGAAAGGGACTGTACTGACCAAAATTAAACTCTTTCCCCTGCTGGGTCCGTGTGTGGCATTCAACACAATAAGATGTCAATCGCATCAGCTGATAACGAGAAAAGTTTTTCTTCCCTTCCAAAAAAGCTTGTTCCGATCTCTCGACATCTTCTTTAAAACTGACAGAGACAAAATTGACTGTGGGATCCCGAGAAATCAGCTGGGGGTCATGATTGATCCGAGAGGCCTCATTAGAAAGATTATGGATCTCTTTTTTGAGAAAAGCTTCGTTCTCAGGCGATTCAAATTCTTTGGTATTATAAATATAAGGAGTCAGATTCTCGATGGAACCTCGAAGGCTGTGCATAGATCCCGCCCAGCTCCCACCCAGAGAAATGACTTCTTTGTTAGAGCTTTCTGTTTTTTTCTCTGAATGCTGACAGCTAGAGACGATGACCAGGATCACGATCAAAGCGACACAAATAAACGGAATTCTTTTTACCACCGAGCCCCCTTAAATAAGTAATCACTTGATTCAAGGGGTACAATTATCAGGCCGGCGATCTGAATGCATAAGGGGCTTTTTTGAGACTTTGTGTCTCATTAAAAAAATTGAAAGGGACAGAATGGCTCTTTGAGCTAAAATTTGACCTGTGCCGATTCCAATAGAGAAGATTTAGTTTATTCCTTAGCGTGCTCAAAGCACCGCTAGAAAATCGCATGGTTTTCAGTCGTTTATCCGCACTATTTCAGTATCATAGTTGGCTGACGATTTAAAAACAACTTTATGGGGATGAAAGGAACCCTCAATACGAAAGAATTCTCTAGATAATATTTTACCGGTTTTGCGATCCAAAATTTCCTCTTCCGCATAAAAATCTTCATCTTTCAATGCGCCATTCGTGTTTGTTCTCCAAAAGCAGTAATGCCTTATTTCAATATTTTCGTCTCGATAGACGATATCAATAGCATCATTAGGCTGATTCCATTTGAACCGATTAAATCGTAGCCGCGAATAAGGATACTCGATAGACAACGTATTCTCGTCTTGTTCTATTTTCATGACCCACTCCGGGTCTGCCCCTGGGGGCACGCTCAGTTGTCGAAGCCAGGTGCCTGTATAATTAAATGGTTTCCCCGCGAAGGACGGACTTGAAAGCACAATTAATGATAAAAAAATAAAAATGTTTCTCATTTACTACCGTCCTTTTAGATTTGCAGCACAATCCCTTTGATGGATAATGACCAAATCATTCAATAGTTTAAAAGTATGTTCAACAAAAAATTGGGCTTTAGGATTTAGAAACCCTAACAACTTCCGACTGAGGTACCTTCGTACTTGTCGTGCCTGAGAAAAACGTGGTGACCAGCACTGAGAGAGAAGAACCGGGAATCAATCCGTTCGGTTCAAAAGTGCTACCCATGTCTTAGGTATAATCTGTAACCTATGTGTCCGGTACGGACCGCGAGAAAATTGGGGTGACCGACGGGGCTTGAACCCGCGACAACCGGAATCACAATCCAGTGCTCTACCAACTGAGCTACGGCCACCACATGCGCTAAAATGACGCTCATTTATAATGTCCAGACCTCGGGCCTGCAAGGAAATAATAAGCCCCACGTTAAGGCCCCCTCCTGAATTGCCGATAGGCTAAGCAGTTCAAGGAGATAAGCATGCTTCGATTCCTCATTATTTCGATCTTTTGTCTCGCGGCCCTGTATGGAACCGCCCAAGCCTCGAGCCAAACTCCTGAGCTGGACTCAGAGGCCGTTTCTTTCTGCCCGCAATTAGCAACACATGCCAAAAACGCCAAATTCAGCACCCCTACCGGAAGCCCTGTGGCTGACTTTGTCTTGGTTGATAAATCCCGTCGTCTTTTGCACCTTTTCGCCAATGGGAAGATCTTTCGCTCCTATAAAATGAATCTTGGAAAAACTCCGATTGGGAAGAAACGCCAAGAAGGAGACAATAAAACTCCAGAGGGTTGGTACAAAATTGGCTATAAAAACTCGGCGAGCAAATTCCACCTGTCTCTAGAAATCACTTATCCCAACCAAGATGACATCAACTGGGCCCGCAAAAATGGCGTAGATCCAGGTGGCGATATCATGATCCACGGCCGTCCAAACGGCGTTCCAAGCTTTTTGATCGGTAAAGATTGGACCCGCGGATGCGTCGCCGTAAAGGATAAAGAGATCGAAGAGATCTGGAATTACGTTCGCACCGGCACAGACATTGAACTGTGCCCTTAATCTCTGATATCTTCTGGGAATGAAATACGTCCCTAAATTCATGCATGAAATTGAGCTCGAGTTCGTTCGTAGTCGCGGACCTGGTGGTCAGCATGTGAATAAAACAAATTCGGCAGCCATCCTGAGGTGGAATGTCGCTAGCTCCCAAGTCTTGCTCGAAGAAACTCGGCAAACTCTGCTGGAAAAGCTCGAAAATCAAATCACTGTGGACGGCGATATCCTTATTCGCTCTGATGAATTTCGCGATCAAGATCAAAACCGTCAGCGCTGCTTAGAAAAATTAGACGACTTGATCGAAAGGGCTCTCTTTGTTCCGAAAGAACGAAAAGCCACCAAGCCCAGTCGCTCGGCTAAAATCAAACGCAAAGAAACGAAGAGACACCGAGGCCAAATCAAATCTGGCCGCGGCAAAGTTTCAGACTGGGAATAATCCCAGTCCTTCAACACAGGATTAATCCCACATCAAAGCTTGAACCTGGATTTTATAAGGTTGGCGGGGTTCGCAAAAAGCGCGATCACCACTGACCGAAGCGAGATCTAATTTCTTGCGGATAGCCGCAAAAATTTCCTGAGCTGCATGACAATTATCGCTGTCTCTCAAGGTCACCGCTTTGTACTGAGCCTGAGCCCCTTCATTCGCTCTCACGGGATGAACAAAGCTCGCTCTTACCGAAGGAGAGCCAAAATACTGCCCTCCATCAAGGCCGCCTGAACAGCTGACCCGGATATCACTGGCTCCCATTTTTTTAAGCATGGATTTCGTCAGATCTTCGAGAGCATCACAAGAATAATAGGTGTAATTTCCCCCGCCTGTGCTCTCAAAAATGGAAAAGCTCACCGAGCTGGTCACCGGAACTGCGACAACTGCTTGAGCAGGTGCGCTTTGGAACATCATCAGGGAAAAAAGACTCGTGATGAACATAAATCCTCCTTTGTTTGCGTTTAAAACTCTACCTACTCAATTCTGCAATGGCAGAGCCAATTATTTCGGATCCAGCGATCTCCACAAATACCAACAAGCCACGGTTCGATAAGGAGCCCACGGCTCCCCTATTTTTTTCATAGTTTTCTTATCAGGCATTTCTTTAAGACCATGCAAAATCATTGTTGCTTTTTTGATAGCGAAATCATCCACCGCTAAGACGTCCGCGCGGCCTAGACCAAACATCAAAAGCATTTCCACTGTCCATCTTCCAATTCCACGAATCGGAATTAAATGCGCGATAATCTCTTCATCCGACATTTTCTTGATGGATTTTTCATCAGGCACTTGGCCTGCATGGGCCGCACGCGCGAGATCTTTGAGAGCGGCGATTTTTTGTCTCGAAAGGCCTGCTGTTGCTAATTTTTTATCGGTGATTTTTAAGAGCTGCTCGGCCGTCGGATCATTTCCGCCGAAGAGATCCTTCAGTCTTTGATGAATAGTGGCAGCGGCCTTCCCGTGGAGCTGTTGGAAAACGATGGAGCGAATAAGGCGATGAAAAGCCGACTGCTTCACGGGTCTTTTCATGTCGAAAGATCCTAAGCTTTTGATCATTCGGCCGAGCTTAGGGTCTTTTTTTGTTAAGTGACGAATCGCTTTTTGGGCATCAAAATTCTTATGATGCACACATAGAAATTTCTCTGGCATGCAGAGGGTTTAAACTAGTTTTCTACCTAATTCAAACTGACTCTTTGATTTTCTGAAGGGCTCGCTTCATAAGGCTTGCCGGTTAAAATAGCTTTAGCAAATCCCACGAGCTGAACAAGCGCACTAGAGGTCGAATCCCAATATTCAGCCGATTGCATACGCACGCGAATCAGAACAAGGTTAGGATCTTCTAAACCTTCTGGGAACCAAGCTTTCAAAATTGGATTCCACAGTTCTTTTTCTTTGACCGGATCTTCGACAATTTCCGCTTCACCATAAATACTGAGATATGAATTGGAATCAAAATTGGAAAAAGAAATATTAACTCGTGAATCCTTTTCGATTTCATGAGCTTTCTCTGTTGTCTTACCTGTAAAGAACCAGAGCTCATGAGCTTTTTTATCAAACTCTTGGTACATCATGGGCCGGCTGTGTAATTCTTTGCCTGCCAAAGTCGTCATCATACCTGTTTTAAGACTTTTAAGGAGACTCTCTATTTTATCCATGTATTGGTCTTTGTGACTTTGATGTTCAGTTTCAAGAGAACCTGGTTTCTTTCGTTTCATTTCGAACTCCTTGGTAAAAATGCCCCGTAGGGCTTGGAAAAAAGCCCCTGTTTTCACAGAGGCCCCTTCCATCTAAAACCTATAAATTAACTTATAAAACTAGTGATTAGCTTTGGTATCGCCATCGACTTTGTCAGCCATTTCTTTGGCTTTGTTCTTAGTCGCATCAGCGGCCTCATCGACACGGTGACCAGCTTTTTTAGCTGCGCATTTCAAATCACCTTCCATGCAAACGGCTTCTTTTACACGGTTAGCGCCTTTTTTTACAGAGTGCTTCGCATCTCTTCCCATATCAGCGGCTTTCTCCGTCGCTGATTGCTCTGCATTTGCAAAGCCCATGAACGCTAGCATAGCTACGCACATCATTGTTGTTTTCATCGGAATCTCCTTCTCTCGCACCATTAGTACGACCATCGTTAATGTCATTTCGACAGGGAACATTCGTGCCCAACCTTATCGAATGTGACAGGTTATTATTCAAATTAAGTCACGAGGCATCTCGCCCCATCACCGCATTTAAACATCTATAGTATCAATTTTTGTGCCAGAGACCTGAATTCAATAATCACATTTTGAAATAGTGATTTCGCTGGAACATTTTGCCTCACTTGTAGGCAAAACTGTGGGATCGGCCCACTCGCCGTTGGCATTGCACCTTTGTCTCTGGCATTGCGCTCCTCGGTCGTAATCGCAATTCTTAGCGCCTTTGGGATTATTCTGACAAATCCACGCACACTCGTCCAATTTCGCAAAGGGCTTATGACATATCTGCCCGCTCATTTTTGGAAGCTCTCCATCTGCCATCGCATTCGCTGCAGCCTCTGCTTTTTTCTGAGCAGTGGATTTGGTTTTCTTTTTATATTGTGCCAATTCTTTCTCTGTGAGCTTTTTAACTTCGGATAATTTTCCTTGAGCGACTTTTTTACCTCTCAAGAGAACATCATATAAAACGACACCGTCTTCGGCGTACTTGCCTGCAAAACTGGCCTGATCAGCAGCTCTCAAAGTCACCGAAGTCTCATTCTCTAGCCCGCGAAAAACAGTTTCCCCTTCAAGCACAGTCATTTCAATCTTCGGAGAACCTTTGTCGTAATCAATGATGTACTCGCCGACTGGCAGAACCGACTCATACAAAGCCGACATGATTTTTAGTTCGCAATTTTTTTTGCAAGTATAACGAATTTTTCCCTGTCTTAAGCGAATCTCCCCGATCACTCCGTTTTTCCAGTGAATGGAAGGAAGCTCCACTTCCGAAAAAGGAAAGATCGTCAATTCAGAACCCTCGTTCAATTGGAGACTGATCTCCCCATCTTCCAGAGTTCGCAAAAGAGCTTCGTCCTTAATTTTGGTTTTTCTATTCACGGCCACAGTGTGTTCTTTACGCACAGGCACTTTGTTGGCGATATCAATTTTTTCCCGGAGCCACTGGATCTTGCCTTTAGATTCTTGGATGTGCGGATAAGCAACAGCCGCCAGAGCTGTTGTCAGAAATAAAAAGCTCAAAAGAAAAAGAGAAATTCTCACCCGGCCAGTCCTTTGTTGGTTCTTTCGACTTCCCAAAGCTTAATCTGTCTTAAAAAAATAGAATAGGCTGCATTCTTGGCGATAATAAATCCTGGAAAGCCATCCATAAATCCGAACTTGATTATGTAGCACTCGAAAAATTTAAACCATGGCTTCAAAATAATTTTAAAAAGCGAAAATCTTTTCCCTTGCCTGTAATCGGCTAAAGCCAAAAGCCCCGAATAGCGATTATTGGTGTCGACTTGATCAGAGATACTGTTAAAAACATAGTGTCTGAGATCCGACTTGAAATTCTCGATTTGACCGCCTTGAACCACCACTCGCTCATGAATTTGCGAATCCGGCCACTGGCTGTGTTGACGGTTATACAGTCTCAATTGGCGATCCGGATACCACCCGCCATGCTCAATCCATCTTCCCAGAAAGAAGGATTTGCGAGGAAACTGGTAGCCTTTTTTGGGGTCCAGTTCCATAAATCTTTGCTGAATCTCAGTCGCGAGCTCCGGCGAGACCTCTTCATCGGCATCGAGAGAGATCACCCAATCATGGCGAGCCTGCTCTGTCGCCCATCTTTTTTGGGGTCCAAAGCCCTTCCAATCATGGTGAAGAACCCGAGCGCCCATTATTGAGGCGATTTGGCAGGTTTTGTCCTGACTTCCGCTGTCGACGACCAATATTTCCTCAGCAAAAGACAAGGAATCCAAACAACGTCCGATATTGTTTTCTTCGTTCTTCGTAATGATGATCGCCGAGATTTTCAGTGACATGAATTTCTATGATCTCAGGTCGTAATCTCGCTTGTCAAACGCTACAGAGGTTTTTACCATCATGATTAGGAGATTTCAAACCGCAGGTTTGAGATATAATATTTATGAAGAACATGATTAGGACCAAACACTCTATCTTGATATCGACGATTTTATTTTTCTCTTTAGCGTCTCTAGCTTTTATGACTGTTCAAGAGACGGCCGAAATCTCCCCCATGGGACAATACAAAATAGGCGTTGAACCCCAGCTCAAAACTTCGGACGGCGGCGGATTTAACTTTTCCGGATTCTTCGATGCCGCTTTAAGCGAAGAGACCAGCATTCGTGCTCAAGCCGGATTCGGCGATACTGATTTTATGGTGGGTGGCTCGTTCAAATGGGTTCCAGTTCCGGATTATGATAAGCAACCTGCCATCGGCGGAAAAACATCGGTGATCACCTGGAGAGAAGCTTCCACCAATTTTGTGACATTTCGAATTGAACCCATCGTCAGTAAAAAATTTGAAACCGAAAGCGGACTTTTTACTCCTTATGCCTCTCTTCCTTTCATGTTCACCAGTGGAAATTCTAAAAATACCACAGGGATTCAGGTCGCGGGCGGCACCGAGTATCACAATTCCAACTGGGGAAATACGGTCATCGCAGGTGAATTGGGAATTGATGCGAAAGATTCGTTTTCCTATATTTCTGCCTACGTCACATTTTATTTGGACGATATTAAAATGAAGGGAAAATAGGATTTATGTTTAACTTCTTGCGCGCTGACGCCGACATCAAAGCCGATCTCTATGTGGATCTCGGTACTGCAAATACTTTGATTGCGGCTCGCGGAAAAGGCGTGATCCTGAATGAACCAACTCTGATCGCCTATTCCGAGGTCTCCCCTGGAAAGCGAAAAGTCGTCGCTGTTGGAAACGACGCTAGAGAAAAAGTCGCGCGCACCCCGGGAAATCTCACGGCACTTCGCCCCTTAAGAGACGGTGTCATTGCTGATTTTGACACAACAGAAACTATGCTCCGTTATTTTTTGAGCCGACCTGGAATGAAAAGTCTTTTTTCAAAACCTCGCATTGTCATCTCTCTCCCCTACGGTGTCACCGAAGTCGAAAAAAGAGCTGCTATTGATGCGGGAAAATCCGCAGGTGCTAAAGAAGTTTTCTTGATAGATGAACCTATGGCCGCAGCTATCGGAGCCGATCTTCCGATCAAAGAGCCTAAAGGCAGCATGATCATTGATATCGGCGGAGGAACGACAGAGGTCGCCGTGATCGCGCTTTCTGATATTGTTTACTGTCAAGCCATTCGGGTTGGTGGAAATCGTTTTGATGAAGCGATCGTGGATTATATGAAGAAAAAGAAAAATCTCATCATCAATGAAAATGCGGCCGAGAAATTAAAAATGGAAATCGGCACAGCCTGCGCCAAGAAAGACATTCGCTTTCTTGAGATCACGGGACGTGATTTTAAGACAGGCTTAAATAAAACGATCGAAATTTCCTCGGAAGATGTCGGCAATGCCATGGATGACTGTATCCGCGACATCGTTGGTGCTATTCATTTAGCTCTGGAACAGACTCCTCCGGAATTGGTTTCCGATATTATTGAAAATGGAATTGTTCTCGCTGGCGGCGGAGCACTGATAGCGGATATCGATATTCGCCTCCAAAACGAAGTGCGCTTACCTGTTCGAATCGCGCCAAATCCATTGACGACCATTGCTCGCGGTGGAGAAAAAGTTCTCGATGATCCTGAGCTCTTAGAGAAAATCCAACTGCAAATTTAAGCTTTGATCTAAAATGCTACACCCTTTTTAAAATCGGCCTCGATTTGTGATTTGAGCCAAATGGCAACAGGTCCGACTTGGCCATCACCGATGATATGGTTTTCATATTTGGTCACTGGGAGCACATCTAAGGTGGTTCCTATCATCATGACTTCTTTGGCACTGACCAAATCTTTCTCGGTGAGATTGCGATGAGCAATCTGTTTACCACTGGCTTTAGCAATATCCAAAGCTCGGGTCATCGTCGTGCCTTTTAAAATATTTCTTAATTCTGGCTGAGTAATAACACCTTCTTGATCGACGATCACAATGTTCTCCGTCGAGCTCTCAGTCAGAAAGCCATCCCGGTCAAAGCTCACAGTAAAATCTAATTTGCGATCAACGGCTTCTTTTTTCATCATGACATTGGGAAGATAATTACAAGATTTCACCTGAGCCATCCACGTTTCTTTCACCGGAATTTCACTGCGACCGATATGGACTCCGGCTTGATATTTCATTGCCGGCAAAAGCTTCAGCTCTGTAATCACGATATAGAGCTCTGTGCCCGCAGGATCATAAGGATTTGTCGTAAAACCACCAGGGCCCCGAGAAAGAAACAGACGGATCAAGGTTTCGCTTTTGTCAGCGGCCTTGAGGGTTTGCAGGATGATGTCTTTAATGGCGGCTTTACTCCAACGAGGTTTTAAACCGATTTTCTCTGCCGAAACAAAAAGACGGTCAATATGAGGATCCAGCAAAAAAACCTGTCGCCCGACTGTCTTAATAGCTTCAAAAACCGCATCACCCCGGTGGACCATATGATCATCCAAAGGACACATTAAAAAATGAGGATCTTTGACAATCCCCCCGTACCAGCTTGAATAAAAAGCATAATAACCGGCCTGAAAAGCATTGTTTTTCTGTTGGATGCGCTCCCAAATCTGATGGGGATTCAAAATTTCAATTGTGCTCATAGGGATACTGTAGATCATCCTTGCTTGGCGAGCCAGATCAAAAGTAACATACCAGACATGAAAAATCCCGATCGCCGCATTCTTCTGACCTGCGCCCTGCCTTATGCCAATGGCTCCATTCATTTGGGTCATATGTTCGAGCATCTTTATGCCGATTTTTGGTCTCGTTTTCAAAATATGCGGGGACATCAGTGTCTCTTTTTATGCGCCGATGACACCCACGGCACACCCATCATGGTGGAAGCCCGCAAACGCAATATCACTCCGGAAGAACTGATCGCTTCAGCTTATGCGGAGCACGTAAACGATTTTAAAGATTTCCAAGTAGGCCATACATTTTATTCATCGACAAATTCAAAAGCCAATAAAGAGCTCTGCGAATATTTCTTTGATAAGATGAAAAGCAAAAATCATATTACAGTCAAAAGCATCCAGCAGCTTTACTGTGAACATGATAAAATGTTTTTACCAGATCGCTTCGTCAAAGGCGAATGCCCGAAATGTAAAGCCAAGGATCAATACGGTGATTCGTGCGATGTTTGCGCTTCGACTTATACAACAGCGGATTTGATCAATCCTTACTGTATCATTTGCAAAACCAAGCCCGTGCAAAAGCCTTCGGATCAATTGATGTTTCAATTGGAGCATTTCCGTGATTATTTGCAGAAATGGCTCCCGAACCACACAGGCTCTGAAACGGCGAATAAAATGCAAGAGTGGTTCAATGAGCCACTGAGAGATTGGGATATTTCCCGCAATGCTCCTTACTTTGGTTTTCAAATTCCGGGATATACCGACAAATATTTTTATGTCTGGGTGGATGCTCCCATGGGTTATGTTTCCACCACCAAAGAGTATTGTGAAAAGACAGGTTTGAAATTTGATGATTTCTGGAAATCCGACAGCAAGGCCGAAGTTTATCATTTAATCGGCAAAGACATCGCTTATTTCCATACTCTTTTTTGGCCCGCTTTATTGAATGCGGCCGAATTCAGATCGCCGACTTCGGTTTGGGTTCACGGATTTGTGAACGTCAACGGTGAAAAAATGAGTAAATCCAAAGGAACCTTTCTTTCTGCTCGGGTTTATTTGAATCATTTAGATCCGATGTATCTGCGCTATTATTTCGCGAGTAAATTTTCTTCATCTGTCGATGATATCGATTTTAATCTCGAAGATTTTGCTCAAAGAACCAATGCAGAGCTGATTGGAAAGATAACCAATCTCGCTTCCCGGGGAGCTCAAATGCTGGCAGGGAAAATGGATGCGACCATGAGCATTTTGGATCTTGAAGGCGCTGCTTTGGTCAAGAAAGCTCAAGGCAAATCCGAAGAGATCGCTGCTCTTTTTGAATCGCGTGAATTTGCAAAAGCCATGGTTGAGATCCGAAATTTAGCCGATGAAACCAATCGCTATTTTGACGAAAAGGCGCCGTGGAAAACATTGGCGACCAACCCCATCGAGACCAAACAAGTGCTCACCAGTACTTTGAACATGTTCCGAATTATTGCGATTTATTTAAAGCCTATCCTTCCCGTTTACGCCGAAGGAGTGGAAAGACTTTTTAATGAAAAAAATTATACTTGGGCAGACGCTCAAAAAACGCTGACTCATCATAAAATCAGCTCTTATCAACATTTAGCGACTCGTATAGATCCTGCGAAATTGAAGGACATGATGGATGCCAATAAAAAAGAACTCGATGAAAGAGCCGCTCGCGAGGCCGCTTTGGATGCCAAAAATACGGTCAAAGGCGGTGCAGCTCCGGCAGCCCTCGCTGGACAAGTCAACGAGAGCGGAATCATCGGCATTGATGATTTCTCCAAAGTTGATTTGAGAATCGCGCAAATTATTGAAGCGGAAGAAATCAAAGAAGCGGATAAATTATTGCGCCTCAAGGTTTCCCTCGGTCCTCTGGGTGAGAGACAAATCATCGCCGGAATTAAATCTGCTTATAAACCCGAAGCTTTGAAAGGGCGTTTGGTTTTAGTCGTCGCCAACCTCGCACCTAGAAAAATGAAATTTGGTATGTCCGAGGGTATGGTTCTCGCTGCTGGAAGCGGCAATGCGGGCGAATTGTTTGTGCTTTCTCCTGATGCGGGCGCCAAGCCTGGCGATAAGGTTAAATAATGTCTCCGAGCGAGCAGCAAATCTTAAAGACTTGCTATTCGCTCATGCAAAAAATCGAAGCCTCTAATCTTGATCCTATTGAAGATGAAGAGAATTTATTTAAGCTCTCAGGTCTTTTAAAAAGTCTCGAAGTTTCTGATTCAACCGAATTGCAAAAGCTCTCGCAGATCCCTGATCATTTTCATCCCCAGATGCCTTTGAAATTTTTCCTGACCTGGATGGTTCCCGTTGAGAGAGCTTTGGGAAGAAATGTGAGCGATGATCAGTTTTTGATTTCAAAAACCGACCGCGCGCCTGAAATGAACAAAGCTTTAGGCAAAGTACCCCTTTATTTTGTTTTAGAAAACTTGAGATCCAGCTTTAACGTCGGCTCGCTTTTCCGCGTCGCTGATTGTGTCGGCGCAGAACATATTTACCTCGTAGGCTATACCGCAACACCCTTCGATAACGAATCCTTAAGAAAAACATCTTTGGGATCCCACGAACACCAAGAATGGTCTCATCATCAAAAAGTCCTAAATGCCATTCAAGATTTGAAAGCCAAGGGTGTTGCTATTTATGCGCTCGAGACTGCTCAGAATTCGAAAAATTTACACTCCTTTGATTTCCAGAAAAAGCCGACGGCTTTTGTCGTTGGAAATGAAAGATTCGGCTTAGAGGCTTCAACTTTGGCTCTTTGTGATGCTGTGATTTCTATTCCCACATTTGGTGTGAAAAATTCACTGAATGTTTCCAATGCTCTTTCCGTCGCTGCTTTTGAATGGCGAAGGCAATGGAGCAAATAGGTGAAAATAAAACCCATTGCGATCTTCAAATGCTCTAAGAAAAGTCCCTATGAGGCTGCTCGGCAGGGATCGATTGATACGGCCAGTGAAATTGGCGAGATTCATTTTTCACAGGGCCAAAATTTTGAACAGGCTCTGGAAGATCTTGAAGGCTTTTCTCATCTTTGGCTGATTTATCAATTTCACCACAACGATTCGTGGAATCCCAAAGTGCTGCCCCCTCGCGGAAGCCAAACTAAAAAAGGCGTCTTTGCCACAAGATCCCCCTACCGCCCCAATCCCATCGGTATTTCCTGTGTTGAAATGATCGATCGCAAAGGCCTTGTTATCACCGTCAAAGGCTTTGATCTTTTGGATGAAACCCCTATTTGGGACATCAAACCCTATCTGCCCTACTCGGATAGCTTTCCTGAGGCCACCACAGGTTGGCTCCAAGAGATCGAGCTTGAAAAGTTGACCGTGAGCTTTGCTCCAGAAGCCCAAGAAGCCCTGACATGGCTATCTAACAAAGGCTTAGATCAATTGCAGAATTTTTTAATCCAACAGCTTCAATATGAGCCTTTGAATAAACATAAAAAACGACTGTCCCCCGCTTCCAATCCCAATGGGGCTATTCTTGCCTATAGGACCTGGAGAGCTCAGTTTTCAGTCCATGGCCAATGTGTCCTGGTGGAAAAGATCTTCTCAGGGTACCGCCCCGAAGAGCTTTCAAGCACAGAAGACAAATACCAAGACAAGAGCTTGCACATCGCTTTTGGGAATTTTTTCAAGGCCTGAGCCACAGAGGTGACGGAACTGAGCTCTCTTGCTATATCCGCGCCATATGAAAAACATCTCTGAAATTCTTTTACGTGGAACCACCATTTTCATTCTGTTTTATTTTGTTTCCAGCGTGGCCTTAGCTGCTGACCTTTCCTGCGAATTAACTGTCAAAGGAAAGACCGAAAAGACATCGGATATTTCTGCCATCGCTCTCAAAGTTCAAGGTTTCCTTTGCCGTGCTAAAAAAGAAGCCGGCGACATGATCCGCCTTAGAATCACTTCCCAAAGCTCGGACGAAAAAGTCGATGAAATGGGCTATATGAACGTCACCGAAAATTTGTATATCATGCAATCGGGAATCAACGAGCTTGAATTTGCTACCTGCGTTTGTGAGCTGAAAAATTAAATCCGAGCCGCGGGTCTTGCCAATAAACTGGAGGCCGCTAATCTCAGTACCGAAGCCACGAAGAAAACAAGATAGTAAGCATTTTCCGTGGCTCCCATATGTTTCAATAATGTCCCACCTATCAAAGATCCCGCGATAATCGCGACAGAACTAAAGAGATTATAGAAAGTCAAAAGACTGACTTTCTGCTCAGGCCGAATCTGATTAAAAAAAGTCAAAGCTAGACCCACTTCGAACAAACTCCAAAAAACACCGCTGGTGATCTGAAGAAAAACAACGAACCACATATCTTTGCTTAAAATCCAAAGAGCTGGCAGAGGAGCAATCCCGATCGCCCCTATAACGAAAATTTTATGAATGCTTCGTTTTTGCATGAGCTTCATCGCTAACGAAAAAGCGGCGATCTTCGCAAACAAAAATACGGCCTGCGAGAGCATATACTGATCATAGTTCATATTAATTTTTTTTAGGAAATAGGGAGCAACAAAAGGGCTAGAAACATAAATCGTGACCTGGAATAAAAACAGAGCGACGAAAAAATTTCTGTAAGAGCTTTGTGACCAAAATTCTTTGACAGCTTCTCGAGCTTTGCGGATTTGTCTTTTCACTTCTTGGTCACCCGCATACTTAAAAGGCACCTCTTTTTTCAGGAAGATAAAAAATGTTGACGATGCACGCGCCACGAAGGCCGCGCAAAAAATCAAGGCAAAGACCGAAGTGAAGGGTCCGACATGAACATTGGATTGAAGAGCCAATCCCCCGCCGATAAGGCCGATAACAATTCCGAGCTGAGAAACTTGTAATCTTTGAGAGAAAAATTTCGGCGCGACCTCGGTGGGAACGAGATTTCCCATCCAATAATTCCAAGTCGGCCCGACAGCAAAACCCGCTCCCCAGTAAACAGCAGCCACAATAAAGAGCCAAAGAAAATTATCAGGGCTTGGATTAAGGGAAAAATAAATCAAAGGGATAAAAGCGAAAGCTTGGAAAGCGGCAGCTCCAGCCACCCAGCGCTTAGGAGATTTGACCCAAGCCAAACCCCAGGGTGTGATCATTTGGATCAAAGCTCCCGCGATGATAGGAATAGTTGAGAAAAATCCCGTAAGCCATTCACTCATTCCGACGGAAAGAGCATATGCCGGCAAATAGGTTTCCCCTGCGCCCACCATCAAACTAAAAAAAAAGGCATCTAAGAGAGAGTACCTCAAAGACGCCCGTGAATCCGAATTCATGATGTCCTATTTTTTCTTACGAGCTGTCGCGTCCTTGCAGGCTTGAGACAATTCATCTTTGTGACGTTTCAGACATTTCATCACACGACCTTTTCCAGGGGGAACATCATGACAAAACTTTTCAATGTCCTCATGACAAGCCTCATGAGCATCTTTCATTTTCTCTTTCATCTCTGAGCGCTTCGCTTTGCATTCAGGAGACATTTTATCTTCGTTGTCTTTCAAGCATTTCATCATGCGGCCATCACCGGGCTCAATTCCTTGGCACAGTTTTTCGATATCCGCTTTGCATGGGTTACCCATTTTTTGTTCTTTGGCTTCGTGATGATCAGCAAAAGCTGAAAGTGAAAACATCATAACTAAAATTAAAAGCGTCTTCATAAAAATCCTTTTCTAAGAGTTTCTTAATTTTATTGTGCCCTTAAAAAGAAATCCCGAAAACGAAAGTTTTCGGGATTCATTAAAGACAGTCGCAGGCAGTCAATTAGCCAATAGTAGCGATCAGTTGAGCAATCAAGAGAGACACAACGGACATGACTTTGATCAAAATCGCAATTCCTGGACCCGAAGTATCTTTAAACGGATCACCTACAGTATCTCCAACTACGGCCGCTTTGTGAGCGTCGCTTCCCTTAGGATGTCCTGGCAATCCGCCCTTTTCGATAAATTTCTTCGCATTATCCCAGGCACCCCCGGCATTGGCCATGTACAAAGACATGGTTGCACCCACGGCTAAAGAACCTGCCAAAAGACCCGCAAGAGCCTGAGGACCCAAAACAAAGCCCACCAAAACAGGCGCAAGAACAGCAATCATTCCTGGCAAGATCATTTCAAAAAGAGCAGCCCGAGTCGCAATATCCACGATCTTTGCTGGCTCCGGCTCAGCCTTTCCTTCAAGAAGACCTGGTATCTCTTTGAATTGACGACGAATTTCTTCAACGATTTTGCCCGCTGCCGAACCCACCGCAATCATCGTGGTTGATCCCACC
>JACCDR010206844.1_pt1 | contig 17187 bp, 16 predicted proteins | sample 7446431 | NCBI WGS metagenome assembly JACCDR01 (sample SAMN15323443, study PRJNA562643) | freshwater metagenome | isolation source: river surface water | place: USA:Blue River Watershed | collected 2017-08-17
ATCCCTCAACCTAAAAAACACCACTAAATTCAAAAATTTTTACACCTTAAATATTCACTAAATACGGCAACTTCATCGAATATCTAGCGTTATTTCGATAAATTCATTGAATTTACGAATATCATCAAAGCCACTTTCGCCCGGTGCAATAACCCTTTGATGCATCCGGATTTCATCTACTTAAATGGCGATACCCCATGGCATCTTCCACAGATCACAAGACCGAGCATCCACACCTCGGCCCTACCTCCACAGACAAACTCTTTGTAGCTTTTTTAGTACTCGTCGTTGCAGCTGTCACTTGGCTTGGCGTGGTGAACTACAAAGAAGCGCTCAAAGTTGAAGACGCCAAAATGAACGGCGAAGCTTGGGTGGCATGGTTAACTGAAACCGGCACCACACGCTTTGAAGCCGAGACCAAGCACCCAGCGTGCAAAGGCGGCGTCAAGGCACCAGCAGATGCCAAGGCCGACACCCCCGGTACTTGGGGCGTTTGCTTGGCTCACATCTTGGCCAACACCGAGTTGAAAGACCAAATCAATACGTTTTTCAACAAAGCGCCTCACTTTGTGGCCGCCTGCGACCCGAAAGATCGCACCCTGATGGGCGCCATTTTGTTGGAAGACTTGATGCCCACACCTCCAGGCTCTGCCACGCCATTCGTGGCGTCACAGCTGCTGGAAACCGACAGCATTGACTACAAGATGCAATTGCGCCTTTCTGTATGCGACAAAGGTGGTGCGGCCATCAAAGTTGCTGAGTTTGAATTCTGAGGTCTGACATGAATACAACTACCAAACAAGACAAATTTCTAGAAGACCTCGACGTCAAAGCCATTTTGGGCCAAGACGTAGAAGCTGACATCGACCGCAACTTGCCTATGCGCAAGTGGTTGTACTCATGGTTGCTAGACCCCAACATCCCCGGCAACTTTCAAAAAGAGATGGACAAATGGGTCAGCTATCTGATCATCATCAACTTGTTCACCTTGATGTTCGAACACGTGCCTGCGATCTACGAACCGTACCGCGTGTGGTTTGAGTGCTTTGACATCTTCTCTGTGGCCGTGTTCACCATCGAATACGCCTTGCGCTTTTACCTCGCACCTGAAGATGAAGAGTTCAAAAACCGCAAAAACGCACGCTTAGGCTTTGTGACCAGCCCATTCGCCATCATTGACTTCTTGGCTGTGGCACCTTTCTACCTGCAAGCCTTCATTCCAATTGATTTGCGCGTGTTGCGATTCCTGCGACTCTTGCGAATCATGAAGCTGTTCCGCGTGTTGATTCCCGCCATTGCTGAATTCAAAGAACTCAACAAAGGCCGCACCTTCCGTCAAAAAGTGCACGCCTTGGTGTTTCCAAGCGAGTTCGGCGGCACCATGCAACACATCTTTGAGGTGTTCATTGGCGTGTGGGTGATCTTGTCTGTGTTGGCCGTGATTTTGGAATCGGTCAAAAGCATCAGCTACACCCTGAATTTGCAGTTCGTCATCTTGGATGCCGTGGCTGTGGCCATCTTCACAGTGGAGTACTGCATGCGCATGTACGCGTGCGTGGAAGAGCCTGGCTACAGAGGTGCCTTCTTGGGCCGCGTGCGTCAAGCCAAGACACCATCAACTTTCATCGACTTCTTGGCGATCTTGCCCTTCTTCTTAGAAGTGTTCTTGCATCACCTCATCGACTTGCGTTTCTTGCGAGTCTTCCGTTTGGCACGATTGCTCAAACTCACACGCGGCAGCGATGCCACAGCCGTGTTGGTCAAAGTGGTGGTGCGCGAGTGGCCTGTGATGGGCGCTGCCACCTTCATCATGATGTTGCTCTTGGTCTTGACGGCCAGCTTGGGCTACTTGTTTGAATACGACGCTCAGCCTGAGAAGTTTGAAAACATCCCAACCTCCATCTATTGGGCAGTGATCACACTGGCCTCTGTGGGTTATGGCGATATTTCACCCGTCACTCCGATGGGCCGTGCCATGACCAGCATCTTGGCTTTGATGGGCATTGGTATCTTCGCCATCCCCGCCGCTTTGTTGGCTTCTGCCTTCAGCGATGAGTTGGTGAAAGAACGCGACCAGTTGAAAGCCAAACTGTTTAGCATTCTGAAAGATGGCCACATCACCGAAGCAGAAGCCGCCATCATTCGTGCAGAAGCCAAGCGCCTGCACTTGACGGTGGAAGAAGTCAATGCGTTGATTGAAGTGGTGATCAAAGAGCACGAGCTCGAAGAACGCAACCCTCTGCCAATTCACAAAATTGCCGAAAACCCAGCCTTGGCTGTGGAGCACTACAAAGTTTTGCTGGGCCAAATCCGACAACTCGGCGTGCAGGTGGATGCAGCGCAGTTTGACCAAGCTGCTCAGCAAGGTGAGCGCCTGTCAGCCAACGAATTTGCCATTTGGCAAAAAATTCAAGGTAAGGCTTAAGCCCCCATCAAGGCGGCCACGCTTGAGTGTGTGGCCGCTTTTCTATTCCGACTCAACATACCTTCACATTTGTTAGACCCTCGCAATGACTACAGGATTTAAAAACACCCTGATGGAAGTATTGGATGGCTCGCCCAAGCACACGGCCAGCCGTTACGTCGAGTGGATCATCACCCTCGTGGTGCTGGTCAACTGCTCAGCGGTGATTCTCGATTCCGTCCCAGAAATTCACGCCGAATTCAAAGAGTTTTTTCACGAACTCGAATTCTGGAGCGTGATGTTCTTCACGGGTGAATACATCGCTCGCGTGTGGTCATTGGGTGCCAAGTACAGCCGCGAAAACGGTGGCGCTTGGAAAGGCCGCTTTGAGTACATGTTCAGTGCGTTTGGTTTGGTCGACTTCTTTGCCACCATGCCTTACTACATGCACATGTTCATGCCGGGCTTGGACTTGCGCATCTTGCGCGTCCTGCGTTTGCTGCGAATTTTGAAGCTCTCTAAATACAACACGGCTCTGCAAGATTTGTTTCACGCCATTCACTCCGAGCGCCAAGCGTTTGGTTCTGCCGTGTTCTTGCTCACCATCGCCACCATCGTCTCGGCCTCGTTGATGCACTTTGCTGAAGGCCATCATCAGCCTGAGTTCTTTGGCACGATTCCTCACTCTATCTATTGGTCTATCGTGACCATCACTTCTGGCTACGGCAATGTCGAGCCTATGACCAAGGCGGGTGAAAGCATTGCGCTCATCACCGGTTTTTTGGGCGTGTGTATGGCCGCCATCATGACCGGTATCGTGGCATCGGCCTTCTCAAACCAAGTGGCACGCAAGAAAGCTGCGTTTGAAGCGCAACTGCGTGAAGTCTTCAAAGACGGCAACATGTCGGACGAAGAGCAAGAAACACTCAAGCGTTTGCAGGCGCACTATCGACTCAGCGATGAGCAGGTCGAAGCCATGATGCTGCGCGCAAAAAACAAATCATCCGCCACTGATTGAGCGAACCATGAATACCGCAGCCGCTAACCTCTCTACTTACCAGCGTATCAAGCGCCGCACCTTCGAGATCATGGAAGGTGAAGTGCCTGACAAGTACAGCCATTTCGTCGAAATCTTCATTGCCCTCTTGGTGGTAGCCAACGTGATTGGCATCATCTTGGAGTCGGTACCTGAGATTCATGAAGCCTTTGAACGCGAGTTCCATTTGTTTGACATGTTCAGCGTGGCCGTGTTCTCAGTGGAATTCGTCATGCGTGTGTGGTCGTACGGTGAAAAATACGTTCATCGCGGCGGCACTGCTTGGCAAGGCCGCAAAGAGTATGTGTTCAGTTTCTACGGCATCATCGACTTTGTGAGCACGGTGCCCTTCTATTTGCAACTGCTCTTTCCCGGTGCGGACTTGCGCGTGCTGCGTATGTTCCGACTGATGCGAATTTTCAAACTCTCGCGCTACAACAGCGCGTTTGAAGACATGGTGGCTGCTGTCAAAGCCGAGAAAGACTCTTTCTCATCCGCTGTGTTCTTGCTGTTCATTAGCTGCTTGCTGTTTTCTTCACTGATTTACATCATCGAAGGCCATGAGCAACCCGAAGTATTTCCCTCAATTCCTGCAGCCATGCATTGGTTTGTCATCACCATCATCTCGGGCTGGGGCAACGTAGACCCTGTGACTTTCGTTGGCACGATCTTGGTGATACTCACTCAAATCCTGTCTATCGCCTTGGCCGCAATTTTGACGGGTGTGGTGGCTACCGCCTACACCGCCCAAGTCGAGCGTCGTCAAGCCTTGTATGAGATGGAAGTTCGCTCTGTGTTGTCCGACGGTGTTGTGACAGAAGAAGAACAAGCCCAACTGAAGATCATGCAAGCTAAACTGGGTATGTCTGACGAGCAAGTTGAAGCCATCAAGCACCAGATGGAAGAAGAAAAGCACATCTCCGAAGCCAACAAGCAATCCAAGTAACTCCCAAAGAAGGTCATCATGGACAACGGCGCATACGCTAAATACAAGCAAGAGAATCCAGACGTTAACACCCCGCTGTCAACGTACGACTACATCGACCAATTTGTGCACACCCTGACCAATGCTGAATTGGTGGTGTGCGTTGTGGCCGTGGTTTTGGCTGTATTCGCCCTCTTCAAGCTTTTTACCAAAAGCAAAAACAAGCATTCCGACGACCACCAAGAGTAAATGAGATAGAACATGAGTGAAGTTCCAGAAACCGAATTGCCAGAGCACGGCAACGACCCGTTCCGTACACGTTGCGCCATGTTGGTGTCAGCGTTGGCTATGTGCTTGGCCATTGCCAGCTTGGGCGGCAACAATGCCGCCAAAGAAAGCATGAGCCACAACATCTTGGCCTCCAACGCGTATGCGTTCTACCAAGCCAAGAACATCCGCCAAACCGACTACAAAATCGCGGCTGATGATCTGCGCATTCAACTAGCCAATGAAAAGCTCTCTCCTGCAGCCAAAGCGATTGCCGAGAAAAAGCTCGAAGGCTACGAAAAGAATATTGCACGTTACGAATCTGAACCAGAAACCGGCGATGGCAAAAAAGAGCTGATGGAAAGAGCCAAGGAACACGAACACGAGCGCGACATTGCGTTGCGCCAAGACCCTTGGTTTGATTACGCAGAGGCTTTGCTGCAGATCGCTATCGTGCTGACCTCCGTCGCCATTTTGACGGGCGCACAAGTGCTGTTTTGGGTACCTTGCGGCTTGGGCATGCTAGGTATTTTGTCCACCGTCAACGGTTTCTTGCTCTTTATCTAAATGCATTTGATCTGACGCAAAGGCCCCTTGACTGGGGCCTTTTTTATACGCCGCCAACACCACGTTACGGGAAAATAAAACCATGACCGAACACACACTTAAACCACAAGCCTCTTTGCTGGCATTGACCTACAAGTGGCTGTTTGACCCCGAGTACAAACGCGGCTTCAACCACATCGTGGAGCGCTCTATCGCCTTCCTGATTGTGGCGAGTGTGATTGCGGTGCTGATTGAAAACACGCCCGAGATCTACAACAGCTATGCAGGCATGTTTCACTGGTTTGATGTGATCACGGTGGGCATCTTCACTGCAGAGTATGTGTTGCGTGTCGCCACCGCACACCTACACCCCGACTTTGCTGGCAAAAGCTTTCCACGCGTGCGCTATGCCTTTAGCTTTTACGCACTGATCGATCTGATTGCGATTGCGCCTTTTTACTTTGCGCGCTTTGTCGATGTGGATGTGGAAATGTTGCGTGTGCTACGAGTGATGCGACTGGCGCGGATGTTCAAACTGTCACGCCAAATCATTCCGGCATGGAAAGAATTCCAAGAGCTCAATGCAGACCGGAGCTTTCGCGCCAAAGTGTTTGCCATGCTGGAGCCGACCGGTCACTCGGGCCGACTCCACACCTACATCGACAACTTCATTGTGTTTTGGGTGGCCCTGTCCATCACCTGCGTGGTCTTTGAGACTGTGGAGTCGGTGCGTGCCTTGTTTGCGGTTGAGTTTCACGTGATTGATGTGATGGCCTTCACCATCTTCACCATCGAGTACATCGCCCGCGTTTACTCTGCCCCCGAAAACCCAAAGTACCGCCACCGTGTGGCACGTTGGGCGCACATTCGTTCGGGGCAAGCCATCATCGACTTGTTGGCCATCTTGCCTTTCATCTTAGAAAGCATGTTCAGCCAACACCTGGACTTGCGTTTCTTGCGGGTCTTCCGTTTGATGCGCATGCTCAAACTCACGCGCTACACCTCAGCCATGGAGACGCTCTACAAAGTGGTGTTGCGTGAATGGCAAGTCATCTTTGCATCAGTCTTTGTGATGATGCTCTTGGTGGTTCTGACCGCCAGCTTGGGGTATTTGTTTGAACATCCCGCACAGCCCGATAAGTTTGAAAACATCCCTCAGTCCATCTACTGGGCTGTGGTGACTCTAGCCTCTGTGGGCTATGGCGACATCTCCCCCATCACGCCTATGGGCCGCGCGCTCACCGTGGTGTTGGCGCTGGTGGGTATTGGTATTTTTGCCATTCCTGCAGGCTTGCTGGCTTCGGCTTTCACCGATCAATTGCGCATTGACCGCGATGCCTTTAAGCAGCGCCTGATGCTGGCATTTCAAGATGGTTTGCTCAACGGCACAGAGCGCGAGCTCATTGCGGCAGAAGCCGAGCGTTTGCATTTGTCTCACGAAGAAGTCAAACGCCTCACCGAAGAAGCCCGCGCTGAGTTTGACGCCAAAGAAGCAGAAAACAAAACACCGGCCAACGGCTTGGTGCTGGACGCAAAAGCACACCCCGCGCTAGCAGCTGCCCAGTTCAAACTGCTGGTCGATCAACTCAGTTTGATTACCCAAGCCACTGGCGAAGACACTCTGCGCAAAAGTTTGGCCCACATCAAAACTGACCACCAAGCCGAGCTGGATGTGCTGGCCATCGTGGCCCGACGCAGCAGCTAAGACCCACACGCCCAGCGGGCTTGCAAGTAGGCGACAGCCTACTTGCGCATTTGCGTTTACCGTATCGACATGACACATTTCTACGAACCCCGCAACGGCCACGGCCTTCCCCACGATCCCTTCAACGCCATTGTTGGCCCCCGCCCTATCGGCTGGGTGTCCACGCGCAGCAATGATGGTGTGTTGAATCTTGCCCCTTACAGCTTCTTCACCGCGTTCAACTACATCCCACCCATCATTGGTTTTTCTAGCACTGGCCCCAAAGACTCTTTGCGTAACGTGCAAGAGAACGGCATGTTTGTGTGGAACCTCGTCACGCGCCCTTTGGCCGAAGCGATGAACCAAACCTGCGCGCCCGTGGGCCCCGAAGTGAATGAGTTTGAGTTGGCCGGTTTGAAAACTGCGCCTTCACGCGTGGTCGATGTGCCGCGTGTGGCAGAGAGCCCCGTGTCGTTTGAGTGCCGCAGCACGCAAATCATTCAGCTCGAGGGCTTAGACAAGCAAAAGGTACCCACTTGGTTGGTGTTGGGTGAAGTGGTGGGCGTGCACATTGCCAGCCACTTGCTCAAAGACGGTGTGTACGACACCGCCAATGCGGGCCACATTTTGCGTGGCGGCGGACCGGCTGATTACTTCAGCATTGGGCCTGAACAGTTGTTTCAGATGTCGCGCCCCAAAGCCTAAGAGGCTTGCCCAAAACTCTCGGGCATTTGCACCGCCACCACTTCGCCACGCGCGGTGGCGACATCGCCTGCGTACACCGTGGCTTCAACCACCACTTTGCGGCCTTTGATTTCTTTGATGCGGCCACGGATAACCAGCTCACACTCCAGCGGTGTGGGCTTTAAGTAGTCCACATGCAATGAACCCGTGACAAAGCGAAAGGCGGGCAAGGAATCCATGTCACGGCCTTCTTGCTTGTACATGGCAGCAGCAGCCGTGCCGGTGCAATGGCAGTCAATGAGGGATGCAATCAAACCACCATAGGCATAGCCCGGCACCGAGGTGTGATACGGCTCGGGCTTGAAGCGCGTGACGGTCTCGTCACCATCCCACACGGTTTTGATTTGGTGGCCGTGCTCGTTGAGGTGGCCGCAGCCATAGCAGTGCGCCACGTTGTCGGGATAGTGGTTTTGAAAAGCGTCCATGCTCTATGTCCTTGTTGTTCAATGATCGGTTAACTGGTGATGGGCGTGCGACGTGGTAAACACCACACTCACCCCAAAGCCGTGCGGCTGCAACGACTTGAGGTCCACGCGGGCGTCCAGCAGTTTGGCATAGGTACCCACAATGGCCAATCCCAAGCCCATGCCAGCTTTGAGCGCTTCACCGGCTGCACCTTGCACCCAACGTTGGCTGATTTGCTGCAACTTGTCGTTGGGCACACCCGAGCCGTTGTCAATGACAGACAGCGTGACATGGTCATAGGTTTGCTCAACCGAGACGGTGATGTGGCTTTCGCCATGTTCAGCCCGACCGTAACGCAGTGCGTTGTCAATGAGGTTGTTCAAGATGCCTTCGATCAAGGCCGCATTGCCTTGCACCACCACCGCATGGTCAATGCCTTTGGCACCTAGGTCTACGCCCGCCGCATCGGCTTTGGGCAGATAGCGCAGCACGGCCTCGCCAACCAAGGCATCTAAAGCGACGCTGGTTTTTTCGAGGGTTTGCTTGGCTTCATCAGCCAAGGCCAAGGCGAGTAATTGGTCTATCAAATGACTGGCGCGTTCTTGGCTGCGTGCAATGCCTTGCAGTTGTTCACGCCACACCTGAGGGTCGCTATGACGCAAACCGTAATCGGCCAACGCACGAATACCTGCCAGCGGTGTACGCAACTCATGCGCCACATTGCCCGAGAACTCGCGCTGCGCTTGCACGCTGGCCGCAATGCGCCCCAACAAAGCATTGATGGCTTGTCCCAAGCGCTGCACATCACGCGTGGTCGCGCTCACGGGCACAGGGGTCAGGTCATGCACATCACGCTGGCCCACCGCCGTTTCTAATTCAGACAAGGGCACCAGATCGGCATCAATGGCGCGGTGCAGCCATGCGGCCAACAAACCCAACAACAGCAACTGCGGCACGATGGAAAACGTCAGCAAGCGTTGCAACAAGTTGTCACGGCTGGTGGTGGTTTGAGCCATCACCACATAAAAATCAGCTGGCGTTTGGCGGTGCAAGGTCACACTGCGCAAGGTTCGACCGTGGTAATTGACCGAATCAAACAAGGGTTTGAAATCTTCTTGCAGCCGCCCTGGTCGCAAGCCGGGGTGCCCTGCCAACAACGAACCATCAGCGCGCAAAACAGCGAAGTACAAGGTTTCGCTTTGGTCAAACAAGACCGTGCTCATCTCTTGCGCAGACAAGCTCAGGTCTAAGCCGCCACCCGATGCATCGCCAGTGCGGCGCACATGGCTAGCCACCAAGTAGGCATCGTCTAGCAAAGCACGGTCAAACGCTTGTTGTGCAAAGTACGACGCAATGCCCACCACCAAAGCCGAGCCCACCAACCAAGTGACAGCCAAGGGCAACAACACATGGCGCAACAAACGGTTGCGCAGCGAGGGACGAAGCTGTGCCGTGGTCATGCTTGTTCTTCCAGCACATAGCCAATGCCGCGCAGGGTACGAATGACCGCGCCACTGTCAGCCAGCTTTTTGCGCAAGCGAGAAATGAATGCTTCCAGTGCGTTGTCACCCAAAGCCTCATCAAAATCAGAAAGCTTGTCAGACAGCACGCGTTTGCTCACCGCGCGTCCAGGCGGGCTCATGAGTTCGCACAGCACTTCAAACTCTCGCGCGGGCAAGGCCAAATCAGCCTCACCCAAAAAAACACGGCGCAGTTTGCGGTGCAAGCGTAAGCGCCCCACTTGCACCTCGTCATCCACGCCTTGCGTGCGACGCACCAAGGCACGCAAACGGGCTTCGACTTCTTCTAGGTCAAAGGGCTTGCCCAAATAGTCGTCAGCGCCTGCATCTAAACCGGCAATGCGTTCGTCGGTGCGGTTGCGTGCGGTCAGCACCAACACGGGGGTGCGGTCGCCACGGGCGCGCGCTTCGCGCAAGAGTTGCAAGCCACTGCCTTGGCTGGCATGGGGCTGGCCGTTGATGGGCAAATTCAAATCAAGCAGCACCGCGTCATAGCTCTGCACCTGCCAAAAGTGCGCGCCTTCTTGCAAATGGCTGGCGGCGTCCACGCGGTGGCCCGCATCGGCAAGGCTGCGCACCATCACCGCTTGCAACACGGCGTCATCTTCGATCAGCAAAATTCGCACAGCAGGGGCTCAAATAAAAGTTAAGTCAGGGACTGGTCAGCCACAGTCAACGATAAACGTGGCATGAGCATACGACAGAACCTGCAAGACAGCTTGCGCCAAGCCAGCCAAAATTTGACCAACACACCCACCAAGCGCTATGCGACTGGAGCGGCGCTATTGGGCATCGCCGTGGTGGCGTATCTGTTGCTCAACCCCCAAACACAGGCCAAGCCGCCCGTGCCAGAACCCATCGTGCAAGGCCAACAACTGCGCTTTCCTGCGGGCCACCCACAGCTGGCTTTGCTGGGCACAGCTGAAGCCAAAACCGCTGAGAGCATCACCATCGAGCTGCCCGCCCGCTTGGTGTGGAACGAAGAGCGCACCCAGCGCATCTACCCTGCGTTTGCAGGCCGAGTGTTGACCCTCAATGCCGACATTGGCCAAAGTGTGAACGCAGGCCAAGTGTTGGCCACGCTGGCCTCGCCCGAGTTTGGCGCTGCCCAAGCCGATACTGCCAAGGCCATGGCCGATGCCCAAGTGGCCGAGCGTGCGCTGGCACGCCACCAAACCTTGTTTGAAGCCGATGTGATTTCGCGCAAAGAACTCGACAGCACAGAAGCCGAAGCCCTGCGCGCACGCGCCGAGCTGGCCCGCGCCCAAGCCCGCACGCGCATGTATGGCAGCGCCCAGAACGTGAACCAACAACTCGGCCTAGCTGCCACTGTCAAAGGTGTGGTGGTCGAGCGCAACCTGAGTGCAGGCCAAGAAGTGCGCCCCGACCAAGGCGGCCCCGGCAACCCGGCCCTGTTTGTGGTGAGTGACCCCAGCGTGCTGTGGGTGCAAATTGATGCACGCGAAGCCGACATTGCCTCGCTGCAACCGGGCACCCAAATTTCGTTGACCCTGCCCAACTACCCCGACCAAAGCTTTGAAGCCAAGATTGCCGCCACCGGCGATTTCATTGACAGCAACACCCGCGCCATCAAAGTACGCGCCGTGGTGGACAACGCCAAGCGTTTGCTCAAAGCCGAGATGTTGGGCACAGCCCGCATTCAGCGCAAACTCGCCGCCGGTGTTTTGGTACCCGCCAGCGCGGTGCAACTGCGTGGTACTGAACACTGGGCCTATGTGCAAACCGAAGCCGGTGTGTATGAACCGCGTCGCGTGAAGCTGGGCTACGAAGGCATCAAAGAGGTGCTCATCGTCGAAGGCGTGCAAGCCGGTGAGCAGGTGGTCAAAGACAACGGCTTGCTGTTGGCGCGCGAGTTCCGAATTGCCCAAGAAAACGCGCACAAACCGGCAGAACCCAAATGAAGCGTCTGATTCATTACGCGCTCAACCAGCCGCTGTTCATTCTGCTGGGCACGCTGCTGTTTGTGATGTCGGGCGTGTTTGCGTTTAAAAACTTATCGGTTGAGGCGTTTCCCGATGTGACCGACACCCAAGTGACGGTCATCTCGCTCTACCCCGGCCGTGCGGCTGAAGAGGTAGAGAAGCAAGTTACCCTGCCCATCGAAGTGGCGCTGGCGGGTTTGCCTAATTCGATTCGCGTGTTCTCGCACACGCAGTTTGGTTTGTCGTTCACCGTGGTCACGTACAACGACAACGCCGATGTCAACCAAGTGCGTCAACAAGTCAACGAGCGCTTGCGCGGCATTCAACTGCCCGAAGGCGTGGAAGCGCAGATTGCGCCCAACGCCACACCCGTGGGCGAGATCATGCGCTACCGCCTGCGTGGCGATGGCCTGAGCACCACCGAGCTGCGCACCCTGCAAGACTGGACGGTTGAGCGCAGCATGCGCCAAGTGCCAGGCGTAGCCGACGTGGTGGCCATGGGCGGCTTTATCAAACAATACGAAGTGCAGCCTGACCTGCACAAGCTGAGCCAGTTCAAGCTCACGCTGCAAGATTTATCTGAGGCCTTGGGCCGAGGCAACAGCAACGCGGGCGGCAGCTATGTGACGCAAGGCGTGCAGCAATACGCCATCCGTGGTTTGGGCTTGCTGCATTCAGCCGATGACATTGGCCGCGTGGTGGTGACGGCACGTGGCAACACCCCCATCCTTGTGCGCGATGTGGCGCAGGTCACCATTGGTGCCGTACCCCGCTTGGGCACAGTGGGCCAAGACTTAGACGACGATGTGGTGACTGGCATCATCATCATGCGTAAAGGCGAAAACCCCAGCGTGGTGTTGAAGGGCGTGAAGGAGCGCATTGAAGACCTCAATGCCCGCGTGTTGCCACCAGGCGTGCAAATCGTGCCGTTTTATGACCGCAGTTGGTTGATGGGCAAGACCCTCACCACTGTGTTTAAGAACTTGGTCGAAGGCGCATTGCTGGTGGCGTTGGTGCTGTATTTGTTCTTGTCGAACATGCGTGCATCACTGGCGGTGGTGGTGGTCATTCCGCTGTCGCTGCTGGCGACCTTCATGGGCCTGAAGATCATGGGCGTGCCTGCCAACTTGCTGAGCTTGGGCGCGATGGACTTTGGCATCATCGTGGACGGTGCGGTGATCGTGGTGGAAAACATCATGCACCGCTTGGCCGAACGTGGCGAGGGCATGAACGAGAAAGAGCGTCGCACCCTCATCACCGAAGCCACCAACGAAGTGGGCCGCCCCACGTTGTTCTCGATGCTCATCATCATCGCGGCGCACATTCCTATCTTTGCGTTGCAACGCCACGAAGGCCGCATCTTCCAGCCGATGGCTTTGTCGGTCACCACCGCGCTGGTGGGCTCGCTCATCTTCTCGCTCACGCTTGTGCCCTTGTTGGCGTATTGGATGCTGCGCAAAGGCATTCCGCACGGCGACAACGCCGTGGTGGCATGGGCCAAGCGCGTGTACGAACCTGTTCTGACATGGGCCATTGCACAGCCACGCAAAGTGGTGACCATGGCCGTGTCTGGTTTCTTCGTTTCCATGCTCGTGGCCTCGCAGCTGGGCTCTGAGTTTTTGCCAGAGTTGAACGAAGGCACGATTTGGGTGAACGTGCGCTTGCCTGCCAGCATCTCCAACGACGAAGCAGCCAAAACTTTGCACAACGTGCGCAAGGCTTTGATGACCGTGCCCGAGGTGCGCACCACGGTGTCCAAAGCGGGCCAGCCCGAAGACGGCACCGACCCCAAGACCATCAGCATGGCTGAAATTTTTGTGGATGTGAAACCGCCCGAACAATGGCGCAAAGGCCTCACGCGTGAACAACTGATTGAAGACATGGACCGTGCCGTGTCTGATTTGCCCGGCATGCAACCCACCTTCTCGCAGCCGATTCGCGACAACGTGCTGGAATCGATCTCGCAAATTGACGGCCAAATCGTCATCAAAATTTCAGGCGACGACTTGGATGTGCTGCGCCACACCACCGAAGCAGTAGAAAAAGAAGTGCGCCACGTACGCGGTGTCTACCGCGCCGAGATTGACCGCCAAGGTGAACTGCCGCAGCTCTTGATCGACATCGACCGCGAACGCGCCGCACGCCTTGGTCTGAACGTGGGCGACATTGAAGACGTGATCGAAACCGCCTTGGCAGGCAAAGCCACCACCAACCTCTGGGAAGGCGAACGCCGCTTTTCAGTGGCGGTGCGTTTGTCTGAACAACGCCGCGCCATGGTCAACCTCGACAGCATCTTGATCCCCACGCCCAACGGCGGCAGCGCACCACTCAGCAGCGTGGCCACCATTCGCGAAAGCAGCGGCGCGATGAACATCGCACGCGAAGCGGGCCGCCGCACCATGGCCATTGGCATCTTCATCAAAGGCCGTGACATGGGCTCCATCGTGGCCGACATGAAAGACGCTGTAGCCAAGAAGGTAGAGATTCCTCGCAACTACGCCCTCACATGGTCGGGCGAATTTGAAAACCAAGAGCGTGCCATGCAGCGCTTGGCCGTGGTGGTACCTATATCGCTCTTGCTGATCTTTGTGTTGTTGTTTGACGCGTTCAGCTCATTCAAAACCGCAGGGCTCATTTTGATCAATGTGCCTTTGGCTTTGATTGGCGGCTTTGTGGCACTGTGGATTTTCAACATCCCGCTGTCGGTATCGGCGGCGATTGGTTTCATTGCCTTGTCTGGCCAAGCGGTGCTCAACGGGGTGGTGATGTTGTCGGTGTTTCAGCAGCTACGCAACGCGGGCTACACCGTGCTCGACGCTGTGAAAGAAGGCGCGCTGCAACGCCTGCGCACCGTGCTGATGACTGCCATGTTGGCGGCGCTGGGCTTGCTGCCCATGGCGCTGAGCCGCGACATTGGGTCTGAAACCCAACGTCCCTTGGCCATTGTGGTGATTGGTGGCTTGGTCACCGCCACGCTGTTGACGCTGGTGGTGCTACCTGCGTTGTATGTGGCTTGGTTCTCTAAGCCTCAAGACAGCAAATCTGAGCCCTTGAGGTAATCCATCTTGCCCACATCCACCCCGTTGTGGCGCAAGATGTTGTAAGCCGTTGTCGTGTGGAAATACAAATTAGGCATGACCCACTGATACAAAAAATCGCGGCCTTTGAGCTTCAACACGCGCTCAGGGCCTGCGGGGAATGACACCACTTTGTCTTCTGCGCCAGCCAAACTCTCGGCAGTCACGGTGCGCAAAAAATCAATCGTTTTGGCAATGCGCGCTTGTAACTCTTCAAACGTGGTTTCGGTGTCGGCAAACTTAGGCGCCTCAATGCCACTCAAACGCGCAAAGCCGAGTTTGGAGGCATCACAGGCAATTTGCACTTGCTTGGTTAAGGGAAACATATCCGGTGCCAAGCGTGCGCTGGTCAGCACCAGTGGGTCGATCTTGCGGGCTTGAGCTGACGCAGCACCTTTTTCCAAGATGCCACTCAAGGCGGTGAGTGTGCGGATGAAGTCGGGGATGGTTTGGGCAATCACAGGGGCTCCTTGAGTCATTAATCGGCAGAGATTTTGGCATTCAATACCACTGGACGCCAACGCTTGATCTCGCGCTGAATGAGTTGGCTGAATGCTTCGGGCGATGTTGGTGTGGCGGTAGCCCCTTCGGTTTTGAGGCGAGCCACCATTTCGGGGGCAGTTAAATTGACATTGATCACTTGGTTGAGTTTTTGCACGATGGCAGCAGGTGTACCTGCGGGAGCGACCAAGCCATACCACTGGTCTGCTTCAAAGCCTTCTAGACCTTTCAAGCCCGACTCTGCCAAGGTCGGCACATCGGGCAGCAAATCCAAACGTTTGGGACTGGACACCGCAATGGCGCGCAACTTTCCAGCCTTGACCATCGGCACCAATGCAGGCGCACCTGTGAATACTATTTGAATTTGCCCAGCCACAGCATCGGTCACCGATGGCGCAGTGCCTCGGTAGGGCACATGCACCACAAAAGTCTGGGTCGAGAGTTTGAAATACTCCATGGCCAAATGGGCGGCACTGCCATTGCCACCCGAACCGTAGTTGACCTTGCCGGGATTGGCCTTGAGGTACTTCACCAAGTCAGCCACGTTGTGGACAGGCATTGAGGGGTGAACGACCAAGACATTGGGCACCTTGGCCACCCATGCCACGGGCGTGAATGACTTGATGGGGTCGTAGGGCAAGTTGGGATAAACGGCAGGGGCCACCGCCAAAGTACCCACGTGGCCCATCAGCAAGGTATAGCCGTCTGGTGCGGCTTTGGACGCGCGATCAGCCCCCACAGTGCCGCCTGCGCCAGCCAAGTTTTCAATCACCACCGGCACACCCATGCTCTCCGTGATTTTTTGACCAATGGTGCGCGCCAACACATCGGGGCTCCCACCCGGTGTGAACGGCACGATGATGCGAATCGGTTTGTTGGGGTACGTTGGATCAGCCCACACTGGTGCGGTAGCTAGGGTGGCAAGTGCTATCAAAAACGTCGAACGCTTCATCATCCATCTCCAAAGGTGTCTGTGGCTGGGCATACTACATGCATTACGCCCACATACAACCAAGACCCAAGGACTGCACCGTGAACGTCAACGACCCCATCCTTACCCGCCGTCAACTATTAGCCAGCACAGCTGTGTCTGCAATGGCTTTAGCACCCGCGCTATCGCATGCACAAGGTACATGGCCCACCAAGCCCTTGCGTTTGGTGGTGCCGTTTGCACCCGGTGGTAGCAGCGAAATTGTGGCGCGTGCCTTGGCGGGCGAGATGGCCAAAACCATCGGCCAAAACGTTTTTGTGGACAACAAGCCCGGTGGCGCAGGCAACATTGCCATGCAAGAAGTGGCACATGCCACCGACGACCACACGCTCATCTTGGGCCATATCGGCACACTGGCTGTGAACCAATACATCTTCCCCAAGCTGCCCTACGACCCCAACAAAGACTTCACACCCATCACCCTCATCTCTAAAGTGCCCAGCCTCTATGTGGTGCACCCAGATTTGCCCGTGAAGAACCTCAAAGAATTTGTGGCCTATGCCAAAGCCAACCCTGGCAAGCTCAGCTACGGCTCGGCAGGCAACGGAAGTGCGGGCCACTTGGCGTTTGAATATTTCAAGATGGTCACCGACACCTTTGTGCTGCACGTGCCCTACCGTGGCACGGGCGCCATGCTGACCGACCTCATGGCTGGCCGCCTCGATGCAGCCGCAGCAGGCGCACCTGCGCTGTTGCAGTTCATCAAAGCAGGCAAGCTACGCTGCCTTGCCACCGGCAGCAACACGCGCTTGCCGCTTCTGCCCGACGTGCCCACGGTTGCCGAGCAAGGCTTCAAAGGCTTTGAGATGACGCAGTGGTACGGCCTGATGGCCCCCAGCAAACTGCCCAAGGCCTACACCGACAAGCTGGAGAAAGAAGCGATAGCCGCCGCCCGCAGCAAGATCGTGCACGACAAACTGAGCCAAGATACCGCGCTGGCAGTGGGCAACACACATTCGGAATTTGAAGCGTTCATCAAACTCGAACAAGCGCGGTGGAAGCCTGTGATTGCGCGCGCGCAAATCAAACCTGAGGGCATTTAAACCCCAGCAAGAGCTGACAGGCTCACGGTTTGCGCCCAAGCATCCAGTATGCTCACCGACAGACGCAAACAGTTAGCCCCATCTCTCCCCCGCTTCGCCCC
>JACCDR010017117.1_pt1 | contig 17184 bp, 11 predicted proteins | sample 7446431 | NCBI WGS metagenome assembly JACCDR01 (sample SAMN15323443, study PRJNA562643) | freshwater metagenome | isolation source: river surface water | place: USA:Blue River Watershed | collected 2017-08-17
ATCAGCCTATTAACAATTAAATAAAATAGAGAATGATAGACTTGTGAAAAAGAAGTGTGAGTTTTGTCGAAAAATAGCTTTCATTAACAAACGAGTGCTAGATAAAACCATGAAAACCTTCCAAATTCTTTTTTATATTCTAATTATTTCATCGACAACTTTCGCACAAAAAACAGCCCCAAAAGTAGTATTTATCATTGCCGATGGCATTCCTGCCGATGTGATAGAAAAAGCAAATTTGCCTCATTTTCAAGAAATTATCCAGCAAGGTTCTTACAAAAGAGCATTCGTTGGCGGTGAAAAAGGACAATATTCCCAAACCCCAACCATCTCGGCGGTAGGATACAATAGCCTCCTCACAGGAACCTGGGTAAATAAACACAATGTGTGGGACAATAGCATCAAAAACCCTAATTACCATTATCCCTCCATTTTTAGGCTATGTAAAACACAATATCCGAACAAAAAAATAGGTGTTTTTTCGACATGGACAGACAACCGTACCAAGCTCATTGGCGAAGGTTTGCCCCAAACAGCTCATATCAAAATGGACTTTGTAGCCGATGGCTACGAGCTAGATACGCTGCATTTTCCGCATGATAAAAAGAGTCATTACATTCATTTGATTGACGAAAAGGTAAGCCAAGAAGCAGCTCAATGCCTCAAAAATCAAGCACCAGACCTCTCTTGGGTTTATCTCGAATACACCGATGATATGGGGCATCGCTACGGCGATAGCCCAGAAATGACGCAAGCCCTCAGCTACCTCGACCAACAAGTAGGGCGTATTTGGGATGCCATACAGTATAGACAAAAGCATTTCAAAGAAGACTGGCTACTGCTCATTACCACCGACCACGGCAGAGATGCCCAAACTGGTAGAAACCACGGCGGACAGTCGCCACGAGAGCGAACTACTTGGCTCGTGAGTAATCAACAATCCTTTAATGCACATTACCAAACCGCTCAACCTGCCATTGTTGACCTCATGCCAACGATAGCTCGTTTTATGAAAATCGCTATTCCTACCGACAACCTTAGAGAAATAGATGGCGTTCCATTATTGGGTAAAGTTTCGTTGGCACAACCACAGCTACACTTGCAAAATGACAGCCTTCTTATCAATTGGAAAGCCCTCGACCCCAGCGGTCAGGTGAAAATATGGCTGAGTACAAGCAATCAGTTTGAAGAAGGAAAGCCCGACAGCTATCAACTACTGGCGAGTATTCCAGTTAAAAAAGAAGGCGTTACACTTGCCTTACCTCAATCCAACAGTCGTTTGTATAAAATAGTATTAGAAGGAAAATACAATAGCGTCAATCGTTGGCTCAATCGTTAAGTAGTAGCAATCATCACAAAACCCTGCACAAACTATAAATAAACCAAATCTTTTTTGTATTTTTCCCTGTCAAATAAAAACTACTAGCATCGCCAAGGTGCTAACACAATCCTAACATCATCGTTATTGTACAAATTTATACGCTTGCTTGACCATGACTTTGAAAGATTTACGAAAAAGAATGGATGTATTACAAATCCTAGAAAGAGATGCTTTTGGCAATTTTGTTTTACTCAGAAGATTGCTCATGTTTGTCCTAGGCGTGATAACTTATCCACGACTTGCCATTTACAACAAAACTAAAATTAAAGGTACAGAACACCTCCAAAACTTACCCGACACGGGCGTTTTGTTTTTATCGAACCATCAAACCTATTTTATGGACGTAATATGCCTTTACCATATTTTTTTCAGTGTAAAATGGCGTTTTCGCAATAATATCAACGTACCTATTTATTTGCTTTCGCCCAAAGCCAAGCTTTTTTATGTAGCGGCTTCCGAAACGATGAAAGAAGGAGGCTTGATTCCTAACATATTTTCGCAAGCGGGTGCGATACTCGTCAATCGCTCGTGGCGAGCCAAAGGGCAAGACGTGCAGCGAACCGTTGATGCCGAAGCCAACGAAAAAATAGGCAAAGGGCTCAACTATGGTTGGGTGGTGAGTTTTCCGCAAGGCACAACTACGCCTTATGCACCGCTCCGCAAAGGAACGGCTCATCTTATCAAAGCTCATCAACCCATTGTTGTACCCGTAGTGATTAATGGATTTAGAAGGGCTTTCGACAAAAAAGGATTACGGTTGAAAAAACGCCAAACAACGTTGTCGGTTACATTCAAAGCACCCATTCAGTTTGACGAGGCGGCGGGTGTAGAAGAAATTATGTATGTATTACGAGAACAAATCGAGCAAAAGATTCCCGAAGACAAATTGGTTTGGCTCAGAGAAGCCATGAACGCATAAGGTATCGTCCTTATCTCTGTGCTAGGGACAAGGACGACTCTGGTATGTATCTGGTCAAAAAGCCTTAATCTCCATTATTTTTTGTTCAAACTGCTCATTAGGCACAAGCGATTTACTTTTCACTTTTGTTTTATGATTATAAATCGTTCTAACCGAATATTCGAGTATTCTGGCAATTTGCTCATGGTCGCTGATACCTATACGAATAAGGGCAAAAATCCTTAAATCAAGGTCTAATGGCTGGTCGGTTTGCAGTGGATATTTATCTTCTTCTTTGAAAAATGAATTAAAAGCAGGCACAAAATTAGGAAAGAGTTTGATGAAAATTTTATCAAAACTTAAATACAAAGCTTCTCTTTCTTTTTTCATATTGATAGAATCTAATACTTGTCCGATGCTATCGAAGTTTTTAATGGCTAATTTTTTCTCTATATTTTTCTTAATTTTTTCTATTTTATCAAGGTAATCAGAATACATATTGAAGGAATAACCAATGTACTCTTCTTTGATTTTATTGGATTCCAATAATTCGTTATTGGTTGCTTGAAGCATTTCATTTGTTTCTTGGAGTCGGTCGTTGGCTTCTTGTAATTTATGGTTGGCCTCGTTTACTTTTTTGCCGGCCAATTTCAACTGTTTTAGTTGTTTGAAAATAATAAAGGCAAAAATAATCACCAATAGCGACAGCAAAGAAACCACAAGCGTAAAAGTAAATAAACGATTTTTTTGCTCTTCAACCATTGATAAACGATTGCCTTCGATAATGGGCAAAATGCCCGACACGTGTTTTAAACGCAATTTTGCCCCATAAAACGTAGCATCGTTTAAGGCTTCTTTGATAAAAAGGTATGCTTTTTCATCATGCTTTTGGTGATAGAGTAAATCGGCTACATAAGCCAAAGCAACGCCTTCTTTGGTTGACGATTTGATGTCGGCAATGGCGGCTTGAATCATCAGTTGAGTAGCCTTTTCTTTATCCCCACCGCTTTCAATATATACACTTGCCAGAGACGAAACAATCATGGCATAATCGTGATAATCAGGATGAAAATTATTAAGAATATATAGGAAGTCTTGTTCTGCTTCTGCAAATTTTTTCTCTTTTAATTCTTTTATACCTCTTATAAAATAATATTGTAAATTATTTTTGTCTATCAATTTAATAGCAGAATCAGAATAGATATTGCCTCTTTTATTATACTGGTCGGCATAATACGGTGTGTCGTTATAAGCCGCCAATTCATAATTACAACGGGACATTAATACATAATACTCAATTAAAAGTTGAGTAGATACTTGGGGTAATATCAACGAATGTAGAGAGTCAAGAGATTCTTTGTACATTCCAGATGATAAAAGAGTAAAACTTAGCTGAAGTTTGGCATAATTGATTTTAGGTTGTTCCTTCAGTTTTTCAGCTATTTCTTGCAGTTGTAAAGCGTATGAAAAAGCCGCATTATATTGAAAAGTTTTGTATTCCTCATACAATTTATTACATAGGTCAAACTGTTCTGAAAGCGTCAGCGATTTGTTTTTCAGTCTGGCTTTAAGTATATCTATTCGTTGTAATTTCTTTTGTTCATAATTGCTTTTTTGTAGAACCGTCTTATGCAACTCGTCAAGTAAATTTTTAGTATCTGTTTTAGCCAATACTGTTCTTGAAAATACCTTAGCCAGCAGTAAAACTATCAACATACAATAGCGGAATTTTACTGTTTTAATTACTTTCATATTCGCAAAAATATTTTCCATCATTTCTTTCATGCTTCTTTCTCTCTCAAAAAATAGTTTAAGTGATTATTGAAATACTGATACAAAAATCTGACAAATATTCATTAGATGAGTACTTCTAAAAAAGTTTATTTTAATAAATCACTGTATTGTGCTTGATACTTCTTGTCAAAAAAACATTTCACCTCGAATTATTTATAAAATACGCTTCAAAAATACCCAAAAAACGCTTACCTATCCTTTACCTGAAAACGCTCATGAAATACTATTAAACAATTGATTTTTAGCATAATATCTTTTTTTGAAATATTTATTTTTTACCTGTGGATTCACTCATTTGACCTGTCGGTATTCGATAATTTACATTTGTTATCGAAAAATTAATAATTCATTCATTATGCAAAAAACTTTATTTCATTGGCTAAAGCAAATAGAAGCTTGGGCTATGCTCAGTTTGTTCAAGCGAATAACTCCAAATAAGAGTTATACCTTTCTATCTTGTTTTTTGACTTTACTTTCATTGAACTTTCAATTATTGGCACAAAGTCAACGTACCATTACGGGAACAGTCCAAACTGAAAGTGGTGCGGCGATAGCTGGTGTTTCTGTCGTTGTAAAAGGAACTAATTTAGGAACGATAACAGATATTTCAGGAAACTATAAACTATCGGTTTCAGCAAAGAATACGAGCTTCGTTTTCTCTCATATTGGTTTTGTTTCACAAGAAATCCCTGTGAATACCCAAACAAAAATTGATGTAATTTTAAAAACCGATAGCAAGGCATTGGATGAAGTTGTGGTTGTAGGTTATGGTAGTCAAAACCGAAAAGACGTAACTGGGGCAGTTGCCACAATTTCAAGTGAAAACTTCAACCAAGGAGCAATCACCAATCCCTTACAGCAAATTGCTGGTAGAGCTGCGGGCGTGAACGTAACGCAAACTGGTAGCGAACCCGGCTCTGGCCCAAGTGTGAGAATCAGGGGAATTACTTCATTGGTAGGTGGCAACGACCCGCTGGTAGTTGTTGATGGAATTCAAGGAAACATGGATTTGTTGAACCAAGTACCGCCAAGCGAAATTGCTTCAATAGATGTATTGAAAGATGCTTCGGCAACAGCAATTTATGGTTCAAGAGGTGCGCCAGGTGTAATTATTGTAAGTACAAAAAAGAATAAATCAGGAAAATCTTCGGTTGAATACAGTGCAACTTTTTCGGTTGACAGAGTAGCCAAACAATTAGAAGTACTCAGTGCGGATGAATGGTGGCAACAAGCCCAAGCTAATGGCGTTCCTGCGGCGGCAAACCATGGTTCAAATACTGATTGGTTCAATATTTTATCTCGTACAGGTTCTACCCAAAACCATACACTTTCATTTGGCGGTGGCACACAAAACTTCAATTATCGTGCTTCGCTCACAGCCATTTTACAAAATGGAATTGTGGTAAATTCCGACAACCAAAAATACATTGGTAGGATTCAAGCCACACAAAAAGCCTTGAACGACCGCCTGACGCTGACGATGAATTTAAACAGCAGTATTAACAACACACTTGGAAGTCCAGCGAGTGTAGGTAGAGCCGCCTTTACTTCTAATTTGATTACGAATTCTTATTTAATGCGTCCGACTGACCCAGTTTTTAATACCGATGGCAAATATTATACCGACCCAAACGTATTTGAATACTTCAATCCTTACGCTATTTCACAAACTGTGGTGAATGAGGGTAGAAATAATAGTTTGTTTGGAAGTTTAAAAACAGACTTAGAAATCATTGATAATCTGACACTTGGTTGGTTTGGCAGTTGGCGTAAAACCGATAATAACTGGGGCTATTATATGCCTGCGGTTTCTACGGTGGCTTATGCTATCAACAACAAAGGCGTGGCGAATATCAGCAACAACCGACAAGATGAAAAATTGATGAATATTAGTCTGAACTACAAAAAGGTATTGGGCGACCACTCTATCAACGCATTGGCACTTTACGAATGGCAAAACCAAACGTACCAAGGGAATTTCACGCAAGCCAAGGGTTTTATCAACGATATTGCTACTTATAATGCCCTTCAATTGGGTGATTTATCAAGAGTACAACCAGGTGATTTTTCATCGTATAAGAATGACCGAACTTTGGTTTCTTTCTTAGGAAGAATCAATTATTCGTATTTGAGTCGCTACTTATTGACGGTAAGTTTCAGAAAAGATGGTTCGTCGGTTTTTGGGGAGAATAGTAAATGGGGAAATTTCCCATCGGTAGCATTGGCTTGGCAAATTGACCAAGAGCCATTTATGCAAAACCAAAAGGTTTTTAATCAATTAAAATTGCGTGGTGGATATGGTGTAACGGGCAATCAACAAGGCTTGTATCCTCAAAATTCACTGTCATTAGTAGGTGCTGCTGGTGTTACTTATTTTGGAGGAAACCAAATTACCAATTTCAACATCACGCAGAATGTCAACAAAGATTTAAGATGGGAAACCCGAAAACAGTATAATGCAGGTATTGACTTTGCTGTTTTAGACAGCCGTTTGTCTGGTTCATTAGATGCTTTTACAGCTACTACCGACAATCTATTATTTAATTACACAGTGCCACAACCTCCGTTTCCGTATGGAACAATCATGGCAAATGTAGGAAGTATCAGAAACCAAGGGATAGAGGCAAGTTTGGCTTACCAAGTTATTAAAAGTAAAAATACAAGCCTTACTTTGGCAGGAAACGTTTCGCTGTTAGCCAACAAAGTAATGAACCTCAACGGAAGTATCAACGGCGTGCCTTTGAATACTGATTATATTCCGTGGGGACCCAACTCATATTTAATTGCAGGAAAACCAATTGGTACTTTTTCAATTTTACAACATTCAGGAAAGAATGAAAACAGAGCTGAAACTGTAATAGATGTAAATGGCGATGGTATAATCGACCAAGGAAATACAAGCCCTGATAGAGTATTAGCAGGCAATGCTTTACCGACTCATACTTATGCTTTTACGCCTACTTTCAAGCATAAAAACTTAGATGTTTCAATGGTTTGGCGTGGTTCGGGTGGAAACAAAATTTATAATGGTTTACGTCAAACATTAAGTATGATGGAAAACGTTGGTAAAGCCAATTTACTGAAAAGTGCCGTTCCTTTAGATTTATATACTACACAGTATGGCTCAAACCTTTGGTTAGAAAATGGTGCTTTTCTAAGATTTGAAAACCTTTCTATTGGTTACAGTTTTCATCCAGTAAAACTTAAATCTATCGAAGCACTTCGGGTTTCACTTACGGGTTCAAACCTTGCAGTATTTACAAAATACACTGGAATTGACCCAGAATTGAATGTGAGTGGCGGAAACGGGTTTGGAGGCGATAACGGAATTTATCCACGCACAAGAAGCTTCGCTGTGGGTTTAAATGTAATTTTTAAATAAAGAAAATAATGAAAAAAATAATCATACTTAGCTGTCTTGGCTTATTCCTTTTGCCAAGCTGTACAGATGTTGAAGAGAAAGTATTTGACAAATACGCCGCCACCGAATTTTATAATTCTCTTGAAGGTGCGGATGTAGCATTAGCAGGCGTTTATGCCAAAATTGGCGGAAACTGGGGTGGCGTTGGTTACGCTGGAGCAGATAATGGTTGGTACGATTTAAACACAATGGCATCCGACGAACAAGTAATTCCACACCGTAATACGGGTGACTGGCAATTGGATTTTGCTCGTCTGCACTTGCATCAGTGGTTGCCAACAGACGGTATCATCGGCAATACTTGGAACTGGCTTTATAACGCTATTTTTTCGGCAAACTTGGCGATTGAGCAATTGGAAAATGCGAAAGCTGCACCTGCCAAAATTGCCGAAGCCAAAGTGCTAAGAGCATTTTTCTATTATTTATTGATGGATGACTTTGGAAATGTTCCTTTTTTCACTGAAAATAATGTTACCGTCGATAAAATTCCACAAATCAGTCGCAAAGAATTGTATGATTTTGTAGTGAAGGAATTGACTGAAAATCTGGACAAATTGCCCACTACCAAAGGCGGTGAATTTTATGGTAGATTCAATCGCTGGGCGGGTTATGCCCTTTTAGCCAAAGTGTATTTGAATGCCGAAGTTTATACAGGAACTCCCAAATGGAAAGAGTGCTTAAATGCTTGCGAGCAAGTAACAGCAGGCGGTTTTACCCTACACGCTGCGGCTGCCAACGCTTCGAGTCCGCTGGGCAACCAATATTATGAGCTTTTTGGCGATGTACTTCCCGAAGATGAAACCATTTTAGCAATTTTTGCAAGAGTGAATGTCGTTTCAAGAAATATTTATGGTATCAGAAGCTTAAACGGCCCACACGCACTTGAAGTACTAGGCTTTAGTGGCTGGAATGGTACGATTGTCCCTAAAACTTATTACCAGAAATTTAACGATGCTGATATTCGTAAAAAGCAATTTTTTGTAGGACAGCAACCCGGTGGCGTGAATTATTCTTTGGATGTTACTTCTTTAGACAATCCGGGGGCAGATAGAAATGCAGGTGTGCGAAATTTGAAATTTTATCCAGCATTACCCATGGATGGCGGCGGTGCATCGAATGATTTTCCGATATATCGTTATGCCGATATTTTATTGATGAAAGCCGAATGTAATCTTCGCTTGGGCGATGCCGCTGCCGCAAAACCATTTATAGATGCGGTCAGAAAAAGGGCTGGTTTAGCAGTACTTGCCAATAATCCAAGTTTAGAAGATATTTATAACGAACGTGGATTTGAATTAAGTTGGGAAGGACACAGACGACAAGATATGATTCGTTTTAACACATTTTTATTGGCCAATGATTTTAGAGGTACTTCTCAAAATCATAGAAAACTCTTCCCAATTCCAACATCAGCTTTGAATGCAAATACTGGTTTAAAACAAAATTCAGGCTATTAATACCGCATAATCATGAAAAAAAATATCCATCAATACTTGGCTTTTTTACTTGTTTTCTTCTTGGCTTCTTGCCAAGAAGAAGCCGAATTAACCGTACTGAAATCGGTAAATTTCACTAATTTACCAACGGCATCGGCAAATACGATACAACTAACACAGGCAAAAGATAATGAAACCGTTGTTATTTTCTCTTGGGCAAAGGTGGATTATCCCGTACAAGCTCCTGTTACTTATACTTTACAATTTGATGTTGCATCTGATACCATTGGTACAAAAGCGTGGTCAAATGCCATTAGTATCGAAGCAGGCGAAGATGTCTTGAATAAATCAATTTTAGGAAAAGATTTAAACAAAATGGCTACAGACCTCGGCTTAACGCCAAACGAAGAAGGTTCTTTGGTAGTCCGAGTACAATCATATCTTGATAGAGCGGCTTTTTCAAAAGCTATTCCTGTAAAAGTTACGCCTTATAAAGTGTTCACTGGGTATCCGTCTTTATGGGTTGCTGGCGATTATCAAGGTTGGAACGTGAGCGTTGCACCCAAACTCGTTTCTGTAAATAGCGATGGTATTTATGAAGGCTACATTTATATTCCAGCAGGCGGAACAAATGAATTCAAACTGTATGCTCAGGCAGACTGGGGGCCAACTTCTTATGGAGATGGTGGCAATGGCGATGTAATTGTTGCCAATTATGCCGGTGCAAACTTTAAAGCTCCCTCAGATGGCTATTATCTATTTTCTGTGAACACAAAGACGATGAAGTATTTATTACAAAAAACTACTTGGGGCATTATCGGTGGGGCAACACCGGGAGGTTGGGATAAAGATACTCAACTAAGCTATAATCCAAGTACACAAAGCTGGTCAGTAACGGCTGATATGAAAGCCAATGGTTCGTTTAAATTCAGAGCCAATAATGCTTGGCAATTGGATTTTGGACTCAGTGCCAACGGAACTTTGGCTTATGCCAATCATCCTTGGTTGACCTACATTGACCAACCCCAATTTACCGTGCCACAAGACGGAAATTATACCATTACCTTAGATTTGCACGAAGCAGGAAATTATACATATAAGCTTAAAAAGAATTAGTCCACTGCTCTGTTGCAGAGTATTTCTTTGCAACAGAGTTTTTTTAATCAAGTATTTATAAAAATAAATATCAACATTCCTTATGAAAAAATCACGAGTAAGTAATTTTTGTTACAAAATCACTAAAATTACTGTCGCAGTATCGTTTGTTTTGGCAGGTTTTGGTTGTAAAGGAACAGAACCTTCGCCTACGCCAATTGTAACAGAACCAACCACAGCCAAGCAATACGATACGCCATTTACGAATGTTCCTCAAATTGCTGATGTACTGATGTACGAAGTAAATTTAAGTGCATTTAGTGCCACAGGAAATTTAAAAGGTGTACAAAGTAGATTAGATTCTGTTAAAAATTTAGGCGTAAATGTGCTTTGGCTCATGCCCATTTATCCAATCGGTGAAGTAAAAGGCATTGGTTCACCTTATGCTGTGAAAAATTACACCCAAATCAATACTGCTTTTGGTAATTTAGAAGATTTAAGATTGTTGGTCAAAGAAGCTCACAAACGCAATATCGCCGTTATGTTAGACTGGGTTGCCAACCATACTTCATGGGATAATCCTTGGATTCAAAATCCATCATGGTATGCCAAAGATGCTGCTGGAACGATTATCAGTCCGCCTGGCATGAACTGGAACGACGTTGCCGAACTGAATTACAGCAGTACTGCCATGCGTAAAGAAATGATAAAATCAATGACATATTGGGTATTAGAAGCCAACATTGATGGTTTTCGTTGCGATTATGCCGAAGGTGTTCCCACAGATTTTTGGAAAGAAGCCATTGATGCCCTAAGAGCGATTCCAAATCGTAAATTGATTATGTTTGCCGAAGGGGCAAAGAAAGAACTACTTTCGGCTGGCTTTGATATGATTTTTGGTTGGGATTTTTACACCAAACTCAAAGACGTGATGAATAATAGCAAGCCTGCTTCGGATTTATTAGCTTTCAACATTACTGATTACAACAACGTACCAGAAGGAAAACATATACTGAGATGGATTACCAACCACGATGACGGAGCTTGGGACGATTCGCCAATCAATATTTTCAAAGGACAAAAAGGTGCTTTAGCGGCTTTTACGCTTACGTCGTTTATGGGTGGTGTGCCTTTGATTTATAACGGACAAGAAATTGGTTATGCTGGGAAAATTCCATTTTTCAGCAATAATACCACAAAAATTGACTGGTCGATGAATCCTGCAATCTTGGCAGCATATAAAAGTTTGATGGCTTTTAGAAATAGCAGCAATGCCATCAAAAGAGGAACGGTTGAGGCTTTTAATGCTAAAGATGTAGTGGTATTTAAAAAGAAATATGGTACAGAAGAAGTACTCATATTGGTGAATGTTCGTAACAGTAAGGTTTTACATGATTTGCCATTCAGCCTGACGAATACCGCTTGGACTAATGCTTTAACCAATGAAAATATCAATCTAACCACCACACTTTCACTAGAACCTTACACTTATCTTATCCTGAAAAAATAAAAACACCCACCTAGGACAAAGCATATTCGTTCTGGGTGGGTATTCTTATGCAGTTTAGCAAACCCCTGTTTCGGTATCGCATACATCGGCAGTAGTGGCGGTGCTTGGAGCTAATTCGCTTTGTATTTGTTGGAAAACTTGTTCAAATACTTCGCTTGGCTGTGCACCCGATAAAGCATATTTTTTGTTGAAAATAAAAAAAGGAACACCTCCAATCCCTAATTGCTTGAAGTAGTGCATCGCTTCTTTTACCGTGTCTGAACCTTCATCTGAATGGATAATAGCCAAGGTTTTTTCGGCAGCCCAACCAAAATTTGCTAATAATTCAACCAACACGGCATCGGCTGTCAAGTCTTTTTGCTCAATGAAATAAGCTTTGAGTAAGGCTTCTTTCAATGCGGCTTGGAAACCCTCTGCTGCTGCCAAAGCCAATAACCTATGCAAATGAAAGGTATTGATTGCTTTAGGCAATGCTTCAAAATCAAACGCTAATCCTACGGTTGAGCCAGCTTGCTCTACTTGCATGAATTTTTGTAAATAATTTGCTCCGAATTTCTCATAAGCATACGTCTGAAAGTCGATTCCTTCCGTAGGAATAGAAGGGTCTAATTGAAAAGGATGATATATAACTTGTACATTTTCAGAATTATGCGTATTTTCAAGTGCCTTTTCTAATCTACGCTTTCCGATATAGCACCAAGGACATACAACGTCTGAAATCACATCTATTCTGATAGGAGCTTGGGGTGTGTTCATGGATATGGATAGTTAATTTTTTAATAAAACACGTACTTGTATAATTAGATTCATTTTTTAAAACCTTTCGCCAACGCTATGTAAACAATAAAGGCGAACAGACTGTTTGACAGGTACTTATTTTGTATGTGCGTAACGGTGACGCAACATAAGTGCCTCTTGTATCTAACTTGTAAATCATCATAACATCTTTTTTCATTTTAACCCCGATAAATTATGAGAAAATGGTACGTACTTCTGCTGACAAGTGCTTTGATAGGCCTGGGTGCTTGTTCAAAAAATGCTTTTCAAATAGGTTCTGCTTGTCACAGAGAAATCGAAGACGAGGTTTTTAAACCTAACTATGAATCTTTTACTTGTATCGAAAAACAATACACAGCCGTTGATACTACCTACAAAGTAGAGGCCGTAGTGGATGAAATTGATACACAAATGCGTTTGCGAGGCTACGCCGATTCTAAAGAAAAACCCAACCTGATTGTTTTCTATGCCCTGTTTCCTTCCGATGTGAGTTTGTCGGTATTGCAACGCTCGTTTAGAGGTTTGGGCAAAGAAAATATGAGTGAAGAACTCAAACGTGTACGCCTAAAGAAAGGAACGCTGATGTTGCAGTTTGTCGAAAATGATACAAACAGACCTATCTGGATGGGCTATGCGGCGGGTATTGCTAAACCGCCTTATAATATTATCGACGAAAAAACTTTGCGTACTGCAACTCGACAAATCTTTGATAATTACCGCATTTTTGCCAAAAATTATATCAACAGCCAACCAACCGTTTCGATGGTGGTGGTGGATAAATAGCTTAAAAAGCATTTTCCAGCCCTGTTTATCCACAAAAGCCCTAGTTATCCACACTTTAAGCCAAATAAATGTGGATAACTAAAGGTTTGTCCACAAAAAAATCTATTGCGGTGGGCAATAGATTTTTTTGTTAAATATCGTGAAAATCAAGACATTTATTGTACCAAATCTTGCAAAGTTGTTTCTTCGAGTACAGCCAAATTGGCATCTCGCCATTTTTCCATGACGTTTCTGAGCGAACAGGCTTCTTCACTCACACAGTCGTCGCATTTGCCATAAAAATGGAGTGATACGCAAAGCGTTGGCGAAATAGGGCCGTCGATAATACGAATGATTTTGGCAAAATTTACTTGGTCTGGTGGCACACGCAAATAATACCCTCCGCCTTTTCCTTTTTGACTTTGTAGAATCCCGTGGTTGCGGAGTTCTAACAAAATAGCCTCCAAAAACTTTTTAGGAATATGCTCAGATTCAGCAATGTTGGCAATCAATAGCGGGCCTTTCTCGTATTCACGAGCCAGTACTTTTAAGGCTTTTAATGCGTATTTGGCTTTTTTGGAAATCATAATTATTATCTAGTTTCTTGATGCTCTGTATCGTTTCGGCATGGCTAGTAAGATTCGATTGAGCAGTATGCTAATACAAGAATAAGCATTCTTCCGTAATTTCTATTCGCTCTATAGACAAAGCTACAGAAAATTTATGTTTTTTTATAATTTTCTCCTGATTTGAATAAAAACTAATGTTCAGGATTTTTCACGAAAAATCAAAAGAATTTCAACTTTTATTTATATCACCTACAAGGAGAAAAAGGTATGCAAGCATAGAAATAGAGATTGCTATTGTATAACATTACAAGCTTGATTTGCACAGCCTACATATTTCGTCTTATCTTTGGGTTCTCACACGCAAGGAGCAATGGCACATTTGACGATAACGCAAAGGTACAAAATTGCAACGCTCGGCAAGAAAAATTTTTCACAGACTAAAATTGCTAAGAGCATCGGTAAAGATAAGTCTGTGATAAGCCGACAATTGAAGCGAAATGCTGATGCTAGAGCAAGCTGAAACAAGGCATAAAACAAGCCCAAGAAAGCACATTTTACAACTGAGGTAAAAGCCTATTGAGTATTTATCGCCCAAAACAGAGCGTTGGCTATGCAGCAAAAGAAAACTTAAACGAAGTATTTGCACAAACAATCAAAAATCAAGGACAAATCACATTTATGACTTGAATCCGTCCATCTTATGAACCTTACAAGTATTATTGAGTATCTTTTGGCTAATTGGTTAGAAAACCTTGGCATTCTCACGACCTTGATTTGTGTGTGGATGAACACCAAACAAAACATTTGGGGGTGGTTTTGGGGAATTATTTGTTGTAGTATTTATGCCTATATTTTTTGGCAGGCAAATTTGTATTCAGATATGGAACTACAAGGGGTATATGTTGCCCTAAGTGCCTATGGTTGGTACCAATGGAAGTTTGGAGGAAAGCAAGAAACCTACCTACCTGTATCGAATACGCCTCGGATGCAATGGTATATAGCCGTAAGTTTGGGTGCTGTTTTTGCCTTGGTATCGGGCTATTTGCACCAAAATCTCACCGATGCCAGCTTACCATACGCCGATGCCACACTCACAGGAATTAGTTTGGTCGCTCAGTGGATGATGGCTAGAAAATATATAGAAAACTGGATTTTGTGGATAATTGCCAATGTTGGTTATATCATGTTGTATATGCAAAAATCGCTTTACAGCACCAGTTTTTTATATGTACTTTTGTTGCTTTTGGCTGTAAAAGGCTACGTTGATTGGAAGAAAACAGTACGCACATAAATCAGCATTTACTCAATAGGTTTTTATGCAAAAATGGGTCGAAAAAATAAAGACTAACCGATGGCTCAAAGCAGTGGTTGGACCGCTACTCTTGGTGTTGCTGCTCGACTTTTGCTTTCCTTTTGATGTAAAGCCACAGTATTCAACCTTGGTACTGGATGCCGACGGCAAATTGCTTCATGCTTTTTTGAATCCTCAAGATAAATGGCGGATGCCAACCGAGCCACAAGACATTACACCTGCACTCGAAAAAGCTATTTTGTTTAAAGAAGACCGTTGGTTTCGCTACCATTTTGGCATCAATCCTTTGGCGGTTGCGAGGGCTTTTTTCCGAAATATCATCAAAGGCAAACGAACCTCTGGCGCAAGTACCATCACGATGCAAGTAGTACGCCTATTGCATCCTGCCAAGCGTACTTATGGGCATAAGTTGCTAGAAATGTGGCGAGCCATACAGCTAGAGCTTCATTATTCTAAAGACGAAATCCTGCAAATGTATGTGAGCTTAGTGCCTTATAGTTCTAATATAGAAGGCTTAAAATCAGCCTCTTATCTTTTTTTTCAAAAATCTCCAGAAGTACTAAGTTTAGCCGAAATCGTTACGTTGACCATTATACCCAACCGTCCGTCGAGCTTGCGTTTGGGTGTCAATAATGCAGTTATCGTGCAAGAAAGAAATCGTTGGTTAAAGCAATACGAAGAAGGAGGCGTTTTTTCTAGCGAAGAAATTGCCGATGCCTTGCTAGAGCCCTTGCAAGTTGTGCGGCACGAAGCTCCCAAATTAGCTCCTCATTTAGCCATTCGTTTGCATAAAACGCATCCAGAGCAAGCCATTTTGCATACGCATATCAAACGCAACAAACAATTGTATGCAGAGCAGTTGGTCAAAAATTATGTGCAACGCCTCGAAACTATGCACATCCACAATGCCGCTGTATTGGTGATTAACAACCAAACCCAAGCCATTGAAGCATACATCGGTTCGGCTGATTTTAATAAAACTAATGACGGCGGACAAGTCGATGGCATTCAGTCGATTCGCTCGCCAGGAAGTACGCTCAAGCCCCTGTTGTATGGTTTGGCATTTGACGAAGGAATCTATACGCCCAAGTCGCAATTGTACGATGTGCCAACCAATTTTAACGGCTTTGAGCCAGAGAATTTCGATAAAATTTTTCATGGAAAAGTAAGCGTAGAATTTGCCCTAGCCAATTCGCTCAATATTCCTGCGGTGCGTGTATTGCAGCGTATCTCTACGCCTTTGATGGTCGAAAAACTTAAAAAAGCGGAGTTTCAAAGTATTAAAAAAAATGCCTCAAAGCTAGGTTTATCGCTTGCTTTGGGAGGTTGTGGCGTAACCCTCGAAGAGTTGACCAACCTGTTTGCTTCGTATGCTCATGGAGGCAATTTTGTCAAAGCAAGCTTTTTAGCAAAAGATACCCCAGCTACGCCACAGGCTTTACTTTCGGAAGAAGCGACGTTTTTTATCAATACCATTTTAAGTCAAGTGACTCGCCCCGATTTACCCAATAATTACGAATACACCTACCGAATGCCTAAAATTGCGTGGAAAACAGGCACATCATTTGGCAAAAAAGACGCATGGAGTATTGGCTACAATACACATTACACCGTAGGCGTTTGGGTCGGAAATTTTTCTGGCGAAGGCGTTCCCGAATTGTCGGGAGCTAATATTGCTACGCCTTTGTTGTTTGATATTTTTAATACCATTGATTATAATTCTTCGGCAAAATGGTTTGTGCCGAGCAGTAAAATAGGGCTGCGTAAGGTTTGTGCCGAATCGGGAGATTTGCCCAATACTTTTTGTACACATCAATTGATAGATTACTATATTGAGGGCATTTCGCATACCCGTACCTGTACGCATATACAAAACGTCTGGGTCAATGCCAGTGCTTCGATGCGTTATTGTGGGGCTTGCGTACCAGACAGCGGAGCGGTGCAACGACCTTATCCGTCTTATGCACCAGAACTCATTAGTTGGTTTGAAAACAAGCATATTCATTACGAACGAATGCCGCCGCATAATCCTGCGTGCATGGAAATCTCTCACCAAAATGCCCCCGTGATTGTTTATCCAACCGACGGAGCAGAGTACATCCTCAACCCGAAAGAAGCAACGCAATTGATGTTGAGTTGCCAAACCAACAATGCCACCAAAACCGTGTATTGGTACATCAATGACAAACTTTACCAAAAGGCTTCGCCCACGGCCAATATATTTTTTGA
>JACCDR012528179.1_pt1 | contig 17183 bp, 14 predicted proteins | sample 7446431 | NCBI WGS metagenome assembly JACCDR01 (sample SAMN15323443, study PRJNA562643) | freshwater metagenome | isolation source: river surface water | place: USA:Blue River Watershed | collected 2017-08-17
CGGCTTCACCGCGACGACAAGGACCGGCAATCATCGGGCGTATCGCATCGTCCCGGCAACGGGCGATTTGAACCGCACCTTGCATTATTACTCCTACGAGGCGATGTACCGGGACCTGCCAGGACTCCCGCCGCCTGATGACGTCGGGTATCCCTACGTCGACAACTGGATTCTCGCGGCGACGGCTGTGCTGGCAACACAGCACTGGGTGCCGCGCTATCCAGACGACAAGCTGCTCAGGATTCATCACCTGGACATCAGCTACTACGGCTTGGAGGTCCACGCGATCCATGGGCGCAAAACCGTCAAAGCACTAGAGCTGTCGCGCTCGGACTGGGCCAAGAAGCTGTACAAGATGCAGTGGCCGGATCTACTTCCGCTCGCGCATGTGCTTGCCGATAGGCCGCTGTCGTTTCCGCTGATTGGGCGCACCCAGCCCAACCTCGGCGCCGTCACCCCGTAAAATCGGGGCACACCACGATCACCGCCTGAAGCGCCTGGTCCCGTTGCTCCTTGGCGACGGTGAGCTGGGCGTTCAGGCGGGTGGTCTCGGCGGTGCACTGATTTAGCTGCTGGAGGATGCCGGTCTTGTCCTGGGTGAGGCTGGTGATGGTGGCCTGCAGCCGCGCCACGCACGCCGCAAGGCCCCCGCTGAGCGCCGTGGCGGTGGCGGCGTTCTGCGCGGCCATCTGATTGAGCAGCGCTTGCTGCAGGTCGAGCTGCCCGTCGATGCCGTCCTGCTGCACGTCGGTGGCGTCGGAGGCGGCGTTGAGGCTGCGGATGTACTGGCAGCTCGCCCAGAGGCTCGCCTGGACCGACTGATAGATGGCGTGGCCTGCGTTGAGCGTCGCCTGCACGGCGAGCATGGCTTTGAGGTCGGCCTCGGCCTGCGCATAGGCTTGGGCGTTGGTCGTCAGCTTGGCTTCGTGCCCGCCACACGAGGCGGCGCGGATGTCGTAGGCGGACTGCGCCGCCACAACGGCTGCTTTTTTTACCTCATAGGCTTCCTTGAGCGTGTCGACGATGCCGAGCGCCACGGTGGGGTAAGTGATGACCGCGCCGGCTTCGGCGGTGGCGAACTGGTCGTCGTAGAGGTCATCGGCTTCGACGAGCGTGTTGATACGCGCGCTGAGCTCCTGCCACGCCGCGTTGGCGGTCTCGACGTCCTCGAACTGGAAGTTCACGGTATCCGTGCGCCAGTACGTCTGCAGCGCAGCCAGGGCGCGCGCACGGGCGGCGCTGTAGACCGTGAAGTCCCCGAGCTCGCAAACCCGGACAAAGGGGTCGTCTTTGGGGTCGCCCTCATCGGTGATTTGCAGCAGGAAAATATTGAGGTCCGGCAGCGTTCCCCGGTCGATGCAGGTAGCCGTGATTTTGTAGACGTAGGCGCCGTCCACAAACGTGGTGCGGCGGATTGTGTTCACCTTGGTGCCGGGCATGGTTACCTTTGGTAAGACCGGGCATTGTACACAGCTTCACCCGAGAACTTGTCGACCACCGTGCTCCAGGCATTGGCCAGAATCTGTAAGCGTTGCTTGGTGACCTTTTCGTAATAGGTCGCTTCGCGCAGACTCGCATATTCGACGGCGCCGGTGCGAGCGCGATAGTACGCGAGATTGTTGTACGCGGCGAGCTCTCGCCCGATGGGGTAGGTCTCCATGTCGTAGACGCTCGCGACGCGCCGGAAGACCCCGGTATCGGTGTCGAAGACGAGCACCTCGAATTCAATGTTGATCGCCTCGATGACCTCGGTGCGAACCCGGAACAGGGCCTCGCCTTCGACGTCCCGCGTGAATATCGCTTTTAGATCAACGGCTGTGGCCATGCTGCTAGGATAGCCCACATGCATTTTGTGGGGGTTGACCAGAGCGCGAATCACACGGGGCTTTGCATCCTGCATGACGATGGGACGCTGATGGCGCTGGAGCTCATCGAGCCCAAGAAGCTCGCCGGCATCGCGCGCCTTTCGTTCATCCGCGAAACACTTGAGGACTATCTGGGAGCCAAGCGCGCCGCCGTGAGCGTGCTCGAAGGCTATTCGTTCGGCTCGATGAACAAGAAGTTCGAGCTTGGCGAGGTGGGGTCTGTCGTAAAACTTGCACTCTTCGACAACTCGCACGAGGTTTACACCGCAGCGCCGAAGCAGCTCAAGAAATTCGTGACAGGGCGGGGCAACGCGACCAAAGAAGATGTCATGAATGCGATCTATGCGCGCTGGGACATGGACATCAAAAATGACAATCTCGCCGATGCCTACGGGCTGGCTCAAATCGCTCGCAGCGTACACGAGCCTCGCTCTGATCGTCGTCACGAGCTCGACGTCGTCTATGAGCTCACCGGCAAGAAAATCCCCCGCGCCAAGCCTCTCGCCGAGCGGCGTCTACCCCGCACGTTCAAAGGAGCCGTATGACGAAAGCCGCATGCATGATGACCGATACACTCGTCAGCCTCGACGACATCGAAAGCTCCAAGGCTATTGTGGTCAAGCAGGAGGGGCGCATTATCGGCGTCGTTTCCACTGCTGCGCTGGACGGCGTCAAGACGGTACGGGTTACCTTTACCCGCACGGAGCCTAGCGGCGAATTCACGCCGGTGCAGGGCCAGGCCATCGAAGCGTTCGGAGATTTCTCGGACGGGCACGTGCCGTATGACGAAGGCTGATGACCACCGCATTGGCATCACGCCGATTGTGCTGCGGCGCGCGGCGTATTACGTGACGCTCGGTGTGGGGACGTATTTCCCTGACCACCCGCACTTCGATCGCGTCGAGGTACGCAAAACCTACGATTTTGTGCCGAGCCAAAAAAGCGAATACGAGTGGTCGCTTGGTCTCGAAGTTGCGTTTTATCGACAAGAGCGAAAGATTCGCTGGGTCGAGTTCGGATGCCGCACGGTGGGTGCCGGCGGCGATGATATTTTACGCGTTGTCAGCGAGGACGAAGAATGCCTACCTATTTCGTGACTGAAGACGTGACTGTGTCCAAGGAGCGCTCGGAGGATGGGCGCGTTGCGGCGCACACCATCCGGATTAAGCTGCACAGTTTTCTGAGTGCCGACAACGAAGAGGCCGCGCGTGAGGCGGTGTTCGAGAAGAAGTACCCGGGCTTCGTCATCGACAACGCGCAGGTGCGCGAGCTCCCCGACACGCCAGAGATCAAGGCGCTCGTCGTCGATGCACGCTACGAGGACTCGTTCTCCGAAGAGATCGAGTAATCAGTTGTCCGCGCGCTCGGCGTAGTTGGTTCCGCCGATTTCCACGTTCGTGCCGTTGCTCAGCTCGACATAGGGCACCACAACGTTTCCCGCCGCAGGCTGGCGGTTGATGAAAATGTTGTTGTGGAAGATTAGTTGCGAGCTGACGGATTCGAGCTTCACCTTCATGTAGTTCGCTTGCCCGATGACGGTGCAGCCGCGCATGTGCTGGTGCCGCCCCGAGGAAAGCGAAATGATGGCGTACGAGCCGATGGACGAAATATCGGTCTCCAGCATGCAGTTGGACATGAGGTTGTAGCCGCCTGCGTATTGGACGAGCATCGCAGGCGAGATGGCCGATGACGTGGCGTCACGTGCGGCGACGTGGAAGCCCTCCAAGATGGAGTGGTCGCCGAGGCCGACAAAGCAGGTCACAGTGCCGCTGTGGCCGCTGAGGGCGCCGCCGTTGACGCGGCAGTGCCTGTACGCGTCGCCAAGCATGTATAGGATGTAGGTCAGGAGCACGTTGATGTGCTGCGCGTCGTGGATCATGAGATTGTCCACCGAGCACGAACGCAGGTACACGGGCGCCGCCGAGCACGACTGCGCCGTCACAGGGCAGGGCACGGCATTGATGTTGACGTTGGAAAGCCGTGCGTGAACCGCGCCCAAGTAGTGCCGCGCCGTGTTCGCGCTGGGGGCCGAAACGTTGTTGAGCGTCAGCCCGTCCACAATCAGACTGGCAATTCCCTTGTCCGCACCCGTTGCTGGCAGAAACCCATACGCCTGCACGAAAGCGTTCTGCAGCATGATGTGGTAGCTGCCATTGCCGACGTGGTCTGCGTAGTTGTGATTCATATCGAGGACGACGTTGCGGTAAATATTCGGCGCCTGCACCGAGGAACGTGACCCCGCCAAGATGAGCGTGGTGCCTCGATACGCCGCCACCTTGCGCTGCTTATAGCGCACCAGCAGGCCATCGACGTAAATCGGCGCTTCGTAAAAACCGTCGGCACCGTTGCTGATGCCGCCTTCGGTGCTGTAGCGCCCGATAGAAACGGCGGGGCGCAGGATACTGCCCGTGAGCGTCCGGATGCCCTCGCCGATGTTGATGGTGCAGTTGCGAATGCTCGTCGCGTTCTGGGCGTTCTCGGGGGAGATCGCGCCGGTGTAATTCACCTGCTGCGGCGAGATGTACACGGCCTGGCCGTTGTTGTGGGCAGCGGCGCCGTCGCCGGCCGTGAAGACGCAGTCTTCGTAGGTGACGCTGGAGAGATACTGGTACAGCGCAGTGCATCCTTCGGTCGTCACCGTGCACCCGTCGAACGAGGTATTTCCCGTGTTGACGAGGTAAATGCCGTACTGCTCTGCTGTCCCGGTGCTCGTGACCATGCAGTTGCGGAACTGGATGCGACGCAGGCCCGTCTCTTGATTTACTACCATGCCGCTGACGCCGTAGCTTGCGTTGGCGGCGAACGTGCAGTTTTCGAAAAGGAGGGCGCATGCCGTCGTCGAAGGTCCGTAGATCGACAGCATCCAGCCGTTTTGCACGACCGGGTCGCCGAACGTGCAGTTGATAAAAGCGCCGCCTACATTTGCCGGCAAGTACAAACCGGCGTAGGTGTTCCAGGTCGGTGCGAGGTTGCGCAATCCGATAAAGCGCACGTTCTCGCAAATCAGCGTCGTCCCCGCAACCACCGCAAATGCATTCGCGTACACTGTGCAGTTGCGTAGCGTCAGTTTTCCTTCTGCGCGGAAATACCCGGAGCCCTGCGTCGCGAACGTGCAGTTTTCGTAATAGCCGTTGAGGGTGATGAACCCGCCGACGTTCGACGCGATCGTGAACGTGGCATCTTCCGCAACGACATCACGCGTTGTCGAGACTGTGGTGGTCGTCGTGACGCTGTAGATGCCGCGTCGCACGTAAAAAGCAGACGCGTTCGTGTACGTGGCATCGAAAATGGCGTTGCAGGCGGTTGATCCATTGTGATCGCCACCGGACGTCGAAGAAATCACCGCTGTAAAAGAACGCGGCGCACCGGCGGACACAGCAGCGAGCGCGTTTTGAATGGCTTGGTCACGCTGCGGAACGCTCGTGTTCGTGTAGTGCGAGTTGATGAGATTGTTGACGTCGCTTGTCGATGTCCCCGACGCTGGCGGCGTGTAATTCTGGAAAGCCGTCGCGATCTTCTGATCGACCGTGGTCGGCGTCGTGCGGGTCGCAATGCCGTTCGCAACCGCCGTATCCACGTAGCTCGTCGTCGCACGGTTGCTGACCGCTGCGTTCGCCGCCGTGGTTGCGGCATTGTTCGCGTACGCCTGCGTAGCGAAACCCTTGGCGTCAATCTGCGCGTTGACGCTGCTGAGCGTATGCGTCTCGCCGGCTGCGATGCGCGTGCCATCGAGAAGGATGAGCTGCCCACCGAGCGCGACACGAAAGAGCACGATCGCGCCGGGGATTTTCCGGACTTCATCGGACGTAATAAAAAGCGAGCCTGCGGGGATGTTGTGATTTCCCCGCGTGATCGAGCTCTCCGCGCGCCCACCCGCCACGCTCCCCTTGGGGTCTGTGGGGTCGGTCGTAGGCTCGATGGTGTATTTGTACCAAATGGCGACGCCATCGCCGACGTTGAGCTTGCGCGACGTCGTGAGCGCGGTGATGAGGGTGCCTGCGACCCAGTGCGACTCGTCGTCGGCGGAGGCCGAGAGCAGGAGCTCGGCGGTCGCTGCGATGACGCCCGCGCCGCTGACCGTGGTGAAGAGCTTGCCGGCGAGCAGGCCGTCCGCCGCGATGGCGCTGTCGACGAGGTTTTTGACAGCGCTGGTCGTGTGCGCCGCATTTGCTGCGTCGAAGAACACGAGGATGTGCTTATGCGGTCCCGGCGACACGTTCACGCTGAGCGCCTGGCCGCTGGCACTGCGGTGCTCGATGGTGATGCCGTTGGTGCCGTGCGTCGCGTAGCCGCTGGTCCCGATGGCGTACGTGATTTGGTTGGACGACGGCGTGCCGATACTCAGAAACCCACGCACCGGCGCCGCTGGTGCCGCGCGGGGGGAGACCTTGAGCGTGCCCGTCACGGTCACAATGCCCGTGCCACCGGTGGACGTCGGGCCGCCCCAGGCGATGCTGCCGCCCGTCGTCAGCTCGACGATGAGATCGCTATAGTCCCGGTAGTAGAGTAAATCCTGAACGACACCACGGAGGTTCTCGGTGCGACGCCGGAGGTTTTCCGTGGGGCGCGCAAAAACAATCTCGTCGGCAGGCTCGACATTCTTTACGGGCTGAACAGACTCAGGGTCATCGACTCCCGTATCGCCTGCCGAACGAAATTCGATGAGTGCGCGCTGTTCGGCCATCGGACTTTCCTCGGATCAAACTGTGTACGTGATACGCCACCTAAATTCGAGCTCCACGCTTGAATTCTTGGGCTGGTCGGGAAAGACCTGGCGCGAGAACATGATAGCCCCATGTGCGTTGACAGGGTTATCTTCTGTTCCCCGTGTGAAAAGACCGGCTTCCCGGTAGACGAGGCCATTGCCTACGCCTGCGGCCAGGGTCGCTTGATACTCGACGGAGCCGGCCGCGCCGACGATGCGCCGCGCATCGTTCAATTCGATGCGCACAGGAACGCCGTCGACCGTACCTTCGTTGAGAAGGTTGGTGTCGGTCCGCTGCGGCAGGGTATTGACCGTGCCGAAACGCATCGAGCGGATCTGATTTTCGCGCTGCGCGTTCACGCCCCACGCAGCGTTGGGCGCTTGGAGCTTTGTGAGCGACTCAAGCCCTGCGTACGTGATGACGTTTTTCTTCCACCAATAAGAGAGCGGTTTTTTGGTGACGGCGCAGATGCGCGTCACGTGCAGCACCCCTTGCACGACAATCATCTCGTCTTTCATCCGAATCTCCGCGTGGAAACCCCCGCCTCACCTTGCAGGCGGGGGAGGAAACGCTCTGGGTTCTTGCAGCTCACACAATCGCATGCAATGTAGTGAGCGTGCTTCGCGCCTTCCGCTACCGCTTCGATCCAACCGCCGAGCAGGAGAGTCTGCTGCGTCGGACATTCGGCTGCGTCCGGCTCGTGTACAACAAGGCGCTGCACCAGCGCGCGGAGGCGTGGACCAGTGGGAAGAAGTCGGTCGGCTACGTTGCGCAGAGCGCCGCGCTCACTGAGTGGAAGAAGAGCGACGAGCTCGCGTTCCTCAACGAGGTGAGCAGCGTGCCGCTGCAGCAATCGTTGCGGCATCTGCAGACGGCCTACAAGAACTTCTTCGCGAAGCGCGCGAAGTACCCGAGCTTCAAGAAGCGCCGGAACGGCGGCTCGGCCGAGTACACGCGCAGCGCCTTCCGCATGATCGATGGCGAGTTGTGGCTGGCAAAGATGGACGCGCCGCTCGCAATTCGCTGGAGTCGCCCGTTGCCCGGCGGCGTCGAGCCCTCCACGGTGACGGTGAGCCTCGACGCCGCCGGCCGCTGGCACGTCTCGATGCTTTGCGAGGACGCCTCGATCAAGCCGCTCAAGCGTGTGAAGGCTGCGGTCGGCATCGATGTCGGCCTGGACGCGCTGGTGACGCTCAGCACCGGCAAGAAGCACGCGAATCCTCGGCACGATAGCCGTGAACTCGCACGAAAGCGCACCCTGTCGCGGCGCTATGCCCGCACCCAGAAAGGATCGAGGAACCGAGACAAAGCACGGCTCAAGCTCGCGCGCTTGCATGCTCGTGTCGGCGACCGACGTAGGGACCATTTGTCCAAGCTGAGCACGAAGCTCGTTCGCGAAAACCAAGCGATCGTGGTGGAAGACTTGGCTGTACGGAACATGGTCCGCAATCGGCCTCTGGCGCGCAGCATCAGTGACGCGGGATGGTCGATGCTCGTGGAGATGCTGGCGTACAAGTGTGCGTGGTACGGGCGCGACCTGGTCAAGGTCGATCGCTTCTTCCCAAGCAGCAAAACGTGCAGCGCGTGCGGTCTGGTACGTGACCGGCTCGACCTCAGCGTGCGCACGTGGCGCTGCGACTGCGGCGCCGAGCACGACCGCGACCACAATGCTGCGAAGAACATACTTGCCGCCGGGCTGGCGGTGAGCGCGGGAGACCGCGCCAATGGCTGTGGACCCGGTGTTAGTCAACGTGCCCTCCGTGGTGCGGTGCAGTCGGGGTTGAAGCAGCAACCTGCGATGTGAGTCTCAGGAATCTCCTGCCTCGCTCTTGGCAGGCAGGGGAGGATGTCAAACGGGCCGCCTCATGATCTGCAGTGGGTACTCAAACATGCCGACGTCGCGGGCAGGGCGCGCGTACGCAGGCTTGGGCCGGGGATCATACATGCCCACAAAGTACCGTGTATCGCCCTGTGCTGCGTCAAAACCACCGGCGTTGGCATTGAGGGGTTCTTCGTATCCCTCAGCCGTCGCGATGCAGTGCATGGCGCGATCGCCGATGCGCGCCATATCAAACACCAGGTTTGCGCCCTGTGCCGTGACCAGGTCTCGCAGGTGCTCCCAAGGTCCGGTCTTTTCCACCAACGCGTCGAAGACAGCCACAATGACCGTGGTTGCGCTCTCGACGGCGATGATTTTCAGTCCGTAATTGCCCTGGCCGTCGCGGCTGAGAAAATGCACATATGTGCCAACGTCACTGGCCCCGAAAGCATGCGTCGCGGTCAAGTCGACAAAGCGCGCTTGCCCGGCGGGTCCTTGGTATGCACGCAGATTGCCGCGATCGGAGCCGTAGGTGCCGCGCTGCCAGGTGACTGCGCCTTCGGGGAGTTGCACGCCGCCGAGGCTCACGGCACGTGCACTTTTCACCATGCCGATGGTCACTTCGCGGTCCGCCACCAAGAGCGCCTGGCTCAGGTCGCGATCATAGAAAGCATCTTCGTCCGTGAGCAAGTCTTCGCCTTCGACACGTCCCGCCGCCGGGCTCGTCGTCGCACGAAATACTCGTGTCACCGCCGGAATGCCCAGGGGCTCCCAGCTCTGCGCATCGAACCACTCCACGATGTAGCGCACGATCGTCGCATTGCGCGCGCCGCTCGATGTCGTGAGCACCGGGCGTGTGTTGAACGCCTGCGTCGGCGCTGCGAAAATATTGAGGCCCTGGCGCCTTCGAAACCAGTTGCCGACTTTCCAGTGCGGCCCAATGCGCAGGCGGTCGAGGTCGGCCACCATGCGCTCGCCGTCCTCCCCGTCGACACTGCGCCGCACGGTGCGCCGGAGCTGCTCCTCGATGCGCACGCGTTCCTTGAAGATCGAAGACGGCGACAGAACGATGAAGGTGTACGCCGGGCGCGCAATAAACACGAATTCTTCAAGATCGCGAATCAGCGAGGGCGACAGCTTGTCGAACATCACCGGATTGAAAGAGATGTAAAACAAATGCTGCTTGAGGCCGCTGTCGAGAACCACGAACGCGACGTGATGCCGGAGCGGCATGGTGCCCGACGCCGGCACAAACCCGAGGTGGTCCGAGCCGATGCGTAAGCCCGGATCGCCAATGCGCGCGTCATCAATCGGCTTGATGAGGTGCTCGACGAGCTGCGGCGTGCTCTGCCGGCGCGCAGCCGTCTGCCCCGGCCACAAGCGCTCGGGAATCTGAATCCGCTCCCACCAATTCGGCGTCTCCACCGAATCGGTGACGGTAAAAGCTTCGGTGAGCACTTCGAAGGCCCGAAAGACCTTTACGCCGCGCGCACTGTCCGCCGTGAGTGCCGGGCGCACCGGGATGGTGCGGGGGAGGGTATAGGTCTGTCGTGTGGTCACGATCGCGTGCTCGGCCCAGCGGGTCAGCTCCCACGAGACATTTTGGTCGTCGGTCGAAAGATTTTCGACGCGCACCTCGATCGCGCTGAGCCGCGCCACGATCTTGTAGAGCTTGTTTTCGCTCAGCCCATCGGCGATGAAGATGTAGCTCGAAATATCATCGTCGGTGAACTCGGCGCTCTCAGCGGAGAACACGCCGCTTGTCGCGCTGAGCATGCCATCGGTTCCGGTCTGCTGTGCGCCTCGGTCGTAGCGCAACAGAATCTCGTTGTCCTGGCGGATGACGGGAAGACCGGCTACGACGTTGATGGCCGACTCCATGCGTTCGAGGGTCGGACCGAGCATGAAGAGCTGAAACACACCGCGAATCAGCGACCGGTATGCTTCGCTCGATACGTCAAAGCGATGAATCAAATAGCCGTAGGTCTGGTACAGCGCGTACTTGTCGACCAGAGCATCAAGCGCCCAGAACGAGATTTCCTGCACGAACGCGGTAACGTTCGCCGTCTCAAGCTGCCCGCGTGGCTTGAGCGTCCAGAGAAATCGTGCGTTTGGGTCGGTATAGCCCATGAGCCGGTTGTCCGCGCTCAGGCGTACTTCCGTGCTGCTGCGGACCTCTTCGATGAAGAAGATGCCGACGCCCGCGATGTCCAGCGCCTGACCGAGGTCGTAGTAATTGAAAGCCGCGCTGTCGTCTCGAAAGACGGCGGCAACCAGCGCGCCGTTGCTGCCGCGTGTGAGCGGCTGACTGCCCGAGGCGATGACCGTCCGGTACTTGTAATCGACCTTTATCTCACGATCGGTTCGCCAGACAGTGAGCGGCTGTACCTGTCCCGTGTCTTCGTGCACCAGGTAATCCCGGCCTCGCACAAGCTCAGTATTGTCTCGAAGAGTTCTTCCAGACACTCGGAAAGCAGAAGCATCGAGATATGGAAAAGCGACCCGAGTGGGGGCTGCGATCTTGTTTGCCCAGGCATAGAAAACTCCTGTTGCGGCTTCCACGAATTCTTCGGCAAGGAGCACCTCCCGCGTCGAAACGTATTTATCGATGGCAACGACGGTCGGACTCGGCAGCCCGTAGAACATCATCGACGTTCCTGCGACGTTCGGCGTGAAAATGTCGTGGGCGGCTCGAAAGAGCTTGCCGAAGATTTCCCCTCCGGTCCCAAGCGCCCCCGGCTGCAGGATGGAATATAGCGACCAGGTCACGCCTTCTTCGGCGATGAGGCCCGTGGTCGCAAGCGCCACCGTGTGCGCATCGATGACCTCAAGAATGCGCGCCGGCCCCGTATTGGACACCCCCTGCAGGTCGATGATGTCGCCCTTGTGCAAGAGCGAGAACGTCGCGGTGGCCGAGCTGAGCCGGCGCAGGACTGGGTCGATCACGCCATCGGCCGCGCCCTGAAAGAGCTCGCCGGAGGGGTTGATGGGCTCGCCGACGACCTCGTTGTCGTCGGGCTCGCGCAGGATCGCAAAATCAACGCGTGACGCCGGGGACAGGTCCGTCAGGGCCTCCCCCGGCAGGAGATACAGCCCGTCCTCACGCACCGTGCGGATGATGTACTCGTGCGGCGCCCCGCTGAGCAGCCGCAGGATGTCTCCCTTTTCGACGCCGCGTGCGACGAACGACCCGAGGCGCGGCGCGGTGAATCGGCCTCCGAAGGTCTGCTCGATGTGCCGCACCGCATACCCGTCGAGGGGACTCACCGCCTGGGGCTGCAGCTCCAAGGTGCCGACTGCCACGGGGCTGCGCATGCCGCCGCTGTCATCGAGGAGCTCGGCGTGAAGCAGGGCGCTGACGCGCGGATGGAGGTTCAGCGCGCTGACCAGGCTCCGGGCCGTGGCGGTCGAGCCATGCGCCGGGCCATCATACGACAAGGTGACCGTGGCCCCGTCGGCAGAGACGTCGAGCAGCGGCGGGCTCAGGCCCGAGTCGAGCAGCGTGAGGCGCATGTGGCGCTGCGCAGGGTCCTTGCTGCGCACGCGCACGACCGAGTCATACCCGCCGAACTCGGCGTGCGTGTAGGCGTTGAGGGGGTCATGCCGAAACTCGAATCGACGGTCCGGCGTGATATAGAAGTCGACATCTTTTTCGAGCGTTGCCGTCACTGCGAAAATGCGGTTCTGCAGCGCTTGCGCGCTGACCATGTCGCTTTCGGCCGTGTACACGTACCGGCTCTGGTCGGCGCTCGTGCGCTTTTTAAAGGTCAGTTCGGTCTCCCGAATCTGCACGAGCTTGAACGCTTCTTTGTGAAAGAGCGGCGTATCCATCAGGGACGCGTTCAGCAGTGTGCCGAGCATCTCCAGGTAGACGTTGCCCATCAGCACATCGGCGCCCTCGTAGAGCACCTTGAGCTGGTCGATGTCGCGGAAATACAAAAGCCAGAAATCCGAGAGACTCTCGATGAGACCTCGGACTTTCTGCGTCGAGTTGGCCATGAGCGATTAGTCTTTCAGCGCGACCGTCACGCGCGATAGCGACGTCAGATAGCGGACCGTTCGGTCACTGACGCCTTGCGACCACGGCGCAGCAAAGGCGCCGTTGGTCTGTCCAGCGATGAGGTTGTCCGCAGACAGGGTAACCTCAGACGCCGTCTGATAGGACAAGCGTCTTCCGTCGGGGAGCAAAAGCTCGTAGGAAATCGTGAACGGTAAGACCGCACCAATATTGCTGGAATGCCCGTGCGCCGCTGCACTCAGATCAGACACGTCGATGACGTCGTGTGGGTCAAAGCCGTTCACGAATTGAACGAGCGCCTCACGAAACTTCTGCTCATCGATGCCGGCGGTTGCTAGGGGCTTGAGCCTGTAGGGAAGCACAAACGTCAGGTAAACGGGGTGCAACCCCCGTACGAGAATGTCGGCAGCTTGCACCCGCTCAAAGCGATCACGGGTAAAGCTATGAATGGTGTCGAGCCCTGCGAGCGTTTCGTAGGTTACGCGCAGGGTTTTGCCTTCGTATCCGGCTATGCGGATCTCATCGAATGCGTGCATCGACTGTGCAGCCTGCACTTCGTGGGCAACGACCTGATAAGAAAAACCGGAAGGAGCGTCATTGGTGCGCACGGGGAAATGCACAAACCCCGTGGCGAGATTGGCGGAAAGATCTCCCACATCGGGATTGATGACGGCGACGTCGATGATTTCGTAGTGCCCGCCGCCGGGGAGAACAACGCCGTGGGGCGTTGTAACACGTCGGCTGGTCTGCCCCGTCGTCTCCCCGAGCCCCACAGCAGGATAAAGCTGATAATCAGCACCATAAAGAGGCCGATAAATATAATACGCAACGCTTCGTCCTTGAATCTCTTCGGTGGCTTCGGAGAAGGGGGTATTGGTCCCAACGCGCAACTCAGCCGGGAGCACTTCTCGGATGACAAAATCCTTCGGCACTTCCGACAGACCTGACGCGACACGGAGAACATCTCCTGGTTGGATGCTGACATATTGGTTTTGGCGATCGAGGAACTGCGCCGTCCAGTCTGCGACGGCCGAATCACGAAACACGTGAATGCGCCCATCGGGGCGTAAGAACGATCCGCCGACGACGCCTTCCACAGAAGTCTGCGTGCGCGGCAAATGCACGTACACGTCATAGTGCCCGCCCATATGCACGCCAAGACGCAGGTCGCGCTGCATCTCCGGCTCGCCCATGCCCACGACCAGCACGGTTCCAAGGCTCGGGAACTTGTCACGCAGGACAGCTTCCACCGAGCGCTGGTTAATCAGGTTGCGAACCGTGATGGCCGTATCGGAGCGCGCAATCAGCTCGGCGGTGGTCTCGCGGTTTTTGCCGTTGTCGAACGTCGTGGCGTTGTAGATGCGCACGGCGTAGGGGCTAAAGGTCGTGCCGCCTTGCCAGGTCGCAGGCGCGACGTTGTAGGTCGCGCCCGTGACGGCTGCGATGACCCGCAGCGAGAACTGGTAGCGGGCGATACTCCCATCCGCGTTCATCACGGGGAGGAGGTCTGCAGCGCGAATAATAATGCTCTGACTAGGATCGGGTACGTCAGGAAAAAACACACGATCGCGGTCGTAGTCAAAACGATAGCTGCCAGGAATAACATAATCCTGACGGCGTGAGACTTCCACGAAGATGAGCCCACGCGCAAATACTCCCATCTTGCGATCGATGTACCAGTTGCTCAGGATTGCATCGGTCGCACTGCTGACGGTTCGGTCGAGCTCCGGGTCATCCGTCGTCGCGATGTTTCGAATCGACAGCAGACTCTGCAGCGACCGAGAGAGCGTCACTTCCTTCTGGAAATGAGCGAACGCAAAGGCGAGCGCCTGCACGGTCAGGTCACGAAGCGCCGAGCCCTTAGTGAAGCGGCCCTGCGGAATGCCTTCCGTGAGCACGGCTTCGAGAAAGGTCTCTGCGTTCTTGACGTCGTCGGCGTTGATCTCAATGGCCATTACGCAGACCTCAGCAGCGTCGTGCGCCGCTCTCCAGCGCGGTTTTTGATGTCGATGGTGACGTGAAAGCCGGGTCCCGCATTGTCGCCGACAAACGAAATCAGCGTCGCGCTCGCCAAGCGTTCATTGGGCGCGAGGGTGTCGTCGCGAAGCTGCCACGCCTTGACCTGCTCGCTGCACGTGTCGATGGCGATGAGGGTGATGTCCCGCGCGTCTTCGACTGAGAGGTTGCTGCCGATGAGGTGCGAGAACTCGGTCCCGTAGCTCAGGTCGCAGGGGTCGGAGCCTCGCGGCGTCAGAAAGCACTTGGCCCAGTGGTTGACGAGCATTTGCAGCCCGTGCACGGCGACAGAGCCTTCTTCGCCGAACGAGAGAAACAAAAAATTCTCGCGCCCGTTCGCTTCCGGGGTGCCCTCGAAGTGGATGTCATACCGTGGTGCCATGGACCCACGTCCCTGTGGTGAAATCGAAACCCAGCGCGTTCTTGACGACCGTCGGGAGCGCGCTCGTGCCGGTGGTTCGTACGTGCGTCGCCTGCCGGCGAGCCTGCTGCGCGGCGTTGGCAGCATTGTAGACCTGAGCGGAGGCGTAAATCTGCGTTCGCGGCACCTGCATTTGCGATGCGCGCGCAAAAGAGGCGAGGTAGCCATTGGTCGCGCGCTGTGCGAGCGCCACGGTGTAGCTAGTCGAATAGTCGCTCGCCTCCGCCACATCGAGGGCCACCTTGCCGAGCGACGCATGCTTGTCTCGGTTGGTGTACGCCGACTCGTTGTCGCGAAAGAACTGTGCGACCTTACCGAGCTCCGTGTTGAACCCGCGATCGAACGCCGTCTCCAGCCGCACGTTGTTGAGTGAAGCCAGAAAGGGCGTCACCACAAGAGGCTCGACGCGGTACCCCTGCCAATCTTGCGCGCCGGGGCGTGCCCACAGCCGGTTGACACCGGGCACCGCATCCGCCAGGGCTTCGTATTTTTTCCGTGCGGCGTTGACGTGGGGCGCGGCGTAGTCGGTCGCGTTCTTCGGGATGGCGACAAAACCATTGAGAGCGAGCACCACCGCGCGCTTGGCGACTTCGGAGAACTCCGTCGCGGTCGCATGCACGAGCTCCCGCTTTTTGGCGACCGCATCCGCGCGCTGCCGCTCCTCCGGCGTGTAGTTACGCACTTCTTTCAGGTGCAGATCGCCGTCGATGTACCAGCGCGGGTTGAGAGGCTGCGCATACGCGCGCAGAAACGTCGTCAAGTTACGGGTCTGCCCTTGGGTGCGCTGAAAGCAAAAGCCATTGAGCAAGGTGGCCGCCACCTCGGTCTCCACAGCGCCTTCGGCTTCGACTGCCCGCAGAAACCAGACGATGTCCTCCTCGGTCACCTGGTACGGCGTCATGTTTTTTGCGAAGAGCTGCATGATTACTCCTGCGACTCCTTGAGCAACTTCTTGATTTTGTTCTTTTCGTAGCTCAGCACGCCCTGTGTGATGCTCAGCTTCTTCATAATATTGGAGTTGCTGAGTTTGGAGGCATTTTGATAGCCGGTGGTGTGTTCGAAAATCGCCTGCTGGCGCTGGCTCATGGAGTGGTACGCGTAATCAATACGTGGATCATGCGCGTAGGGGACATAAGTGCCTTGTGCGCTCTCGGTGCTTTCGAGGTGCTCTTTTCGCCCGAAATTTACCCGGAATTGCTCGACCTTCTTGGGGGACCACTTCAGGGTGTCGGCGAGCTCCTCGCTCGATGGATCGCGGCCAAATTCGGTCTTGAAGTCCTCTAGCGCAATGTTGAACGTGTTGTACTGGACCATGGAGTGTTCGGGAATACGCAGCGCATTCTGGTGCGCATAGTTTACCCGTGAGAGCTTTTGCAGTTGGTTGGTGACATGGGTAGAAATCTTCGCACCAAAGGTCGGCTTGTAGGACTTGATGGCCTTCACAGCGAGCGCCTTGGCCTGAGCCTGGAGGAGCGGACGCGCCAGAGTCCCCGAGCGCTGGTTCACCTGCGCCTGGATGAGCGGATCGAGCTGCTGAAGGAGCTTCTCCAGGTCAACTGGCGACTGGGATTTCTTCCAGGCTTCGTAAAGCTGCAAATCTTTTTCCACGGAGAACCTCTACGTGTTCGGGCCGATCTTCGAAAGAACGTTGCTCCGGTAGATCACAAGTAAGGTATCCCAGTCCGTGATGGTGTTCGGAAACTCTGGCCCCACGCTCGTCACCTCTCGCGCGGTCGGTGTCACCGTGACGGCCGGCGTCTGCGTCGGGGGTGGTCCGGGTCGATACGTGCGAATGCGCTTGTAGTAGGGGGCAGGGAAAATGCGCGGGTCTTCGGCCGCCATGCTCTCGCCGACCGGAACGTAGCCCGACGGCGTCGCATCGGGTCCGAGGAACAGCAGATATTCTTCGAGCGAGCAGATGGGGCGCGCGTTGTAGCGGAGCGCAGCGCCGTGCTTGTTGAAGAGGTCTTCGGCCTCGGGGCGCGGCACGATTTCCTTGTCGCCCGAGATGTTCGTGTTGGTGGTGAGCGTCTGGATATATTCCTCGACGCGCGCGAGATGGCGAAGACGCTGCTGGTTTTCCGGCGTCGACTCCGGCGTGACCTGCTGAAAGCTCTGGGTGTTGAGGGCGGAGTTGAAGAAAGAGACCTCCGCGTCCGTCGCCTTAGCTTCCTTCATCTTGGTCACGATGAGCAGGAGCTTCGTGCGCGTGGTGGCGTCGATGCCCGTGAGCTGCAGCGTGGCGCGCTCGCCCGTGTCGCTTGAGAACTGGATAATCTGCGGGTAATGGAAAGCGGCGCGGCTCTTCGGGTTCGATGGCGCGTAATACAAGCCCGAC
>JACCDR010798784.1_pt1 | contig 17182 bp, 30 predicted proteins | sample 7446431 | NCBI WGS metagenome assembly JACCDR01 (sample SAMN15323443, study PRJNA562643) | freshwater metagenome | isolation source: river surface water | place: USA:Blue River Watershed | collected 2017-08-17
GAATATGCTGGCTGGCCCTGTGCACGATGATCACCGTGGCCGTCACCGGGATCTTCTACGGGGTCGGGATAGTCACTCACGCCCCCCGTCCGGGTCGGTCGGAGCTGAGTCTACCCCCGGATGCCACCCCGGAGATCATCAAGGCTCGAACTGAGTCCTGGGAGCAGCAGGAGACCGTGGCCAAGGTACTCGAGAGCGACCGGAACATCTACTGCGCTCCCAAGATCCTGGCACTGTCAGGGATCGGTACAGCGATCGGGCTGATCCTCAGCGTCATCGGTACCCTGTTCTGGAGATTCGGTTGATACCACCATGCCGCGACTGCCCGTTCCGACTCGGGACCTACCCGCTGAGGGACCGGGAGGTCGTGGAGGACATCGCCGGGGGTGAAACCGAGTGCCACAATGATGTATCCTCTGGGTGCCGAGGTCGTTCATCGATGGGGACCCCGGGGTTCGTAGGGACGGTAGAAGAATTCAAGACCCGACACCTAGGGATGGAGAGCTGACATGAACTTGTCTCAGGCCGACTACGGCAAGCTGATCGAGATCGCCCCGGTTCTGTGCATCGACGTGATACTCAAGACTTCCGACAGCAGGTACATCCTGTTCAAGCGGGAGAACGAGCCACTCAAGGGGGAGTGGTGGGTGAGCGGGGGCCGTGTCCTGAAGGGGGAGAAGGTTCAGGATGCGGTCACCCGAAAGCTGCGTGAGGAGATCGGGACGTTCAAGTTCAGCCAGCCCCGGTTCACCGGCGGATGGTACGAGGACTTCTTCGAGTTCTCTAGCCTCGGCCGGGGGAAGTACCACACCGTCAGCCTGGTCTTCGAGGCCATGGTCGAGCCCGAGGACATCCGGCTGGACTCGCAGCACTCAGAGTACCACCTGCTCGATCAACTACCACTCCAGTTCAAGGTGAATAGGTGACCAGGATCGTTAACATGAGAGACGGCGTTCCCTTCGACCTCTACATCGGTAGACCGTCGATGTGGGGGAACCCGTTCGTCATCGGCAAGGACGGAACCCGCGAGGAGGTCATCGCCAAGTATCGAGAGTGGATACTGTCTCAACCTGGGTTGCTCGCCGACCTGGAACTGCTGAGGGGGAAGGTCCTCGGGTGCTACTGCAAGCCGCTGCCATGCCACGGGGACGTACTGATCGAACTACTGGAGAATAAGTCATGAAGAAGTCCCACAGGGCAATATTGTGGTCGGTATTTTCTACTGAGGTCCTGCTGATAGCTGGCGCTATCTGCTTCGTACTGACCGGATGCTTCGACGACAAGTACAACCCAAAGGTTCAGACCGACAGCGAGAAGATCATCTTCCAGGACGGCCGGAAGGCCCGCGAGGCTGACATCCCGGCCGAGAAGAATCCGTACATAAACGGAAACAATCTGCACCGGAACTGGCGGGACGGGTGGATTGAGATGGACAAGGAGATCAAGGCCGCTGAAGAGAGGAAGAGGGCGGCGAAGGAGGCTCCCAAGTGAAGTGTGAAGTAGACCAAGACAGGGATCGGGTCATCCTGGCCTTTGACTCCCGAGGGACTGACGTTGGTATCACTGGTGAGCAGGCGATCAACCTCGTCGAAGCGATACGGATCATGGCCGACCGCTGCGAGGCGTGGGTCAAGTCAGGTGGCCGCCGCCATGTCGTGACCGGGGACGACTTGCACCGCAACGTCACGATCAGCTGGAGGCATGACCAGATCTGGCTGAAGTTCCCCTCGGGGACGACCCGAGAGAGCATCCCGTTCGAGGGTGCCAGAGGAATATGCGACGAGATCGACGCTACCCTGCAGAGGGAGTGCTACAGGCGGGCATTCAGACGTAGCAGGAAGGGTCAGTCGTGAATCACTACTGGGTCAGCTACTCATTCGTCATGAATGGCACTCTCAGTCTGGGAGCCTGCGATATATTCGTAGACGGACTGATGACTCTGAAGTCCATACAGAGTACTCAGGACCAGATACTGACTACGCTGAAGAATACCGGGTACAGTGTAACTGGGAAGGTGATCGTCCTAGCCGTCACACAACTGGACAAGAAGACATGAAGAAAAAAGCACTGGTACTGGGGATCGGCGGGCAGGACGGGAGCTACCTCGCCGACGAACTCATGCTGAGGGGGTACGAGGTCCATGGGCTGTACCGGAAGTCCAGCGTCGATAACTTGGTCCGCCTGAATCACATCCGGGGGATCACCTTCCACCAAGGGGACGTCACCGATTCAATCTCTATCCGAGAGACCCTGGTCAAGATCCAGCCCCTGGACATGGTATTCAACGTGGCCGACCAAGATAACGTCGGGTGGTCGAGGAAGGTCCCGAACTACCAGCACTCGGTGACCTTTCGGGCTGTCCACAACCTGCTGTACCTGTGCAACCTGATCTGCCCGAGGGTCAAGATATTCCAGCCGCTCAGCGTCACGATGTTCGGGGACTCACCACCCCCTCAGTCCGAGTTCTCCACAGTCAATCCTCAGTCCCCGTACGCCACCGAGAAGCTCCACGCGTGGGAGACGTGCATAAACTATCGGACTCGGTTTAGCCTGAACGTCACCTGCGGTATCATGTTCAATCATGACTCGCCGAGGCGGGCTCCCCACTACCTCCTCCAGGACATCTGCCGAGGGGCGCTGGCGATAGCGACCTACCAGAAGTCGCATCTGTCGATCGGTGACCTAGATGCGGTGGTGGACGTCGGGTACGCCGGGGAGTTCATGTCGATCGTGGTCGACCTGATGGAGAAGGTCCCGTCGGAGGACTACTGCATCGGGACGGGGATGAGGTGGACCATCGGTATGATGGTCGAGAGGGCGTTCGACACCCTGATGAGGGTACACGGCCGCCCGGTAAAGGACTGGAAGGACCGGATCATCCTGGACCCGACGAGGTCCGGGGGACCGACCTACCAGGCGGACGTCACCAAGCTGGGGAAGGCGATCGGGAGGGTCCCGATGGTCAACACCGGTGAGGTCATCGACAAGATCATCAACCACCTGGTGCGCGATGGGGAATAGTCGATACTGCATACTGGCGAGCAGCAGTGTATCCGACCTGGAGAACCAGGTCAACCAGTTCCTGGGGAACGGCTGGTTGGTACTCGGACCCCCGACCTGCGTAGTCAGTGGACGGCCTAACGAGAGTCCTCTGTGGTACCAGGCGGTCGTGAAGAGTCGGTGCATAGCTCACTAGCGAGGTAGAGATGAACATCATCAGTCAGCCCCTGTCTTGGTACGTCGAGAAGATAGAACGGTGCGAGCCGTTCACGTCGCTCTTGTATGGCGACGGGGAGTTCCTGGTCGCCTCGGGTCGCAGGACGGGGGCGACCATGCAGAACGGCGAGGTAGTGACTGCAAGGCTGGCGGACGAGATGAAAGAATCCCTGCTGATGACCCAGGACGACCCGGGGACCCCGATCTACCGGGCCACGGATCCGTTCATAGCTGACCCGAGTACGTATGGCGGGCGTGATATCGATTCAGTCAAGCAGATGCACGAGTCCATGATGGCAGTCGGGGTGCACATACTCAAGTGGTATGACGGGACCGTATGGGAGAAGGCCTCGATGGCCGGCGAGCTGGGACCACTCCTGAAGGTACTCAAGAAGAGGGACACGACCCTCGTCGCCAACCACCTGGTCATGGCGTCGTTCCCGATCCCGTTCAACACGGGAGTAACGATCCCCGAGAAGAATGCCTGCGCCGCCATAGACTCCATCGAGACTCAGTGCAGCGTCCCGTGGAGCACCGAGATAGTCATCGTGTGTGCTGGCCTGATGACCATCCCGCTGATCGCCCGCATGAGGGCGAAGAACCCGTTCGCCACCTACCTGGACCTCGGGAGCACCTTCGACGTGTTCGCGATGATCGGGAGCCGGGGGTGGCAGCAGGAGCTATATGCGGACGGGGTAAGATACAGGGAGGTCCTGGAGAAGCACCGAGCCGGCATGAAGTAGGGCGGGTCGGTCATCTAACCGGAAAGAGCGAGAGCGAAGTCGGGGGGAGCGTCAACACCCAGCCGGCAGGGCGCACTCGAATGGGGGTTCGACTCCCCTCCGATCCACTGAACCAATACCACCGAGGGAAGATCATGTCCAGTCGAAACGACGAGATGCCGATGACTAAGGGTCAGTTCGGGTGCCTGGCGGTGTTTGCAGGGGCGATCCTAGTCGCCATCTTCATCTGGGCCACCTGCTGGGTGACCGTCGACAAGGGTCACGTCGGGGCCATGTCATGGTTCGGGGACGTCGAGGACAAAACCCTGGAACCTGGACCGCACCTGGTCCACCCGTTCAAGAAGGTCTACCGGATGAACGTCCAGACCCAGAAGAACGAGGAGCCGGCGACGGTGCCGACCAGCAACGGCCTGTCCATCGGCATGACGGCTACGATGCTCTACCACCTCGACCCGGCCAAGGCCCCGAAGATGGCTCGGGAGGTCGGGTCGACAGACTACGAGTCCAGGGTTATCGACCCGGTGTTCAAGAACAACGTCCGGGACGTGTGCGCCAAGTACCCGCCCGAAGTTTTCTACTCGGGGGAGCGGCAGAAGGTAGAGACTGAGATCATGATGAGGACCCAGTCCGACCTGGACCAGCGAGGGGTCGTGGTCGAGTCGATCATGCTTCTAGACCCGGTACTCCCCGAGGTCGTGGTCAGTCGCATCCAGGCGAAGGCCGGGGCTGAGCAGGACGCCCAGCGGATGGAGTTCGTCCTGAAGCAGAAGGAGTTGGAGGCCAAGGCCAAGGTCGTCGAGGCGAAGGGCATAGCCGACGCCCAGGCGATCATCAAGAAGGACCTTGACCACGCCTACCTCGTGTACCTGTGGATCGAGGCCCTGAAGGAGTCGGCCAAGCACAACAACGCCACGATCTACATTCCCACGGGCGGCGACGGGATGCCACTGTTCAGGAACGTAGAGGGCAAGCGATGAAGATTGCCGTGGTCAACTGCGCCGACACGGGTCCCCTCGAGTCCCTCGCTGTCATGATGAAGTCGGCGGGGTACGAGGTCAGGCCCCTGTCCTACGACCTCGCGGTTCACCTGCGAGCGATGGACCTGGACAACATCCGTACGATCAACCAGACGATGCAGGTGGAGGGGGTTGAGAGGCCGGCCGTGGGGGACGAGGCCACCGTCAGGGACCTCCGGGAGTGCAGCCTGTACGTCGACGTCAAGGCCCACCGGAATGGGCCGAAGCTATGGAAGCACTACCCCCACCTGAAGAACCGGACCCTGTGGTACAGGATCAACGGGGGGAAGCCCGAGATGGCATATCGAGGGAACGAGTGCATGGGGGACGAGATCAACCCGCCGTGCCCGATCCTGACCCCGAACTTGTGGTACAACTTGTACTCCGAGGGGGTCGGGGTGTTTACCAACCACATGCCGTGGGCCGACTTCGCCAGGGAGAAGGCATACGCTACGTGGCCGCCGTTCTACCGGTTCGACGAGTACCTCCCGAAGCACCCGAGGAGGCCGGTCAACGGCCAGTCGATCTGCCTGGTGCACAACCTGGCCGGGTGGGGATACGGGGCGTGGGCCAGTGGATGCCGCGCCCTCGGGGTCAGGATCCATGGGTACCGGTCGCCTGACGGTCTGATCGACCACTCCACCCTGAAAGGGAAGCTGGCCACGGTGCAGGCCATGGTCCACCTCAAGAGGTCTGACGCACCTGGGTACGCCCTCTACGAGGCCCTGAGCGCAGCCTGCCCTATCATAGTCAGTGAGCGGCTGGTCAGGGACAACCGGATGGAGGACCTATTCATCGACGAGGAGACCTGCTTGTTCTTTGACCGGCTACATGAGCCCGACCTGACCCACAGTAACCTGCGCCCGAATGAGGTCGCCGAGGGGGTTACCAGGATCGGCCAGCAGCTTGATCGCCTGCGCGACCCCAACCTGAACCACAAGATCGGGTTCGGCGGCAGGGAGCAGCTCAGCCGACTGATGTGGCGGGAGGAGCGGGACGGAGCTGAGTTCGTCGCATGGATGAGGAGGGTGTTCCCATGAGGGCATTCCGAGAGTACCGCCGGATTCCGTCGATCGCCGAGCAGAAGTGGGCAAAGATGGTAGACCTCGCGACCCCCGAGGAGCGGAAGTGGATCGACGAGTGGGCGACGATACGGTGCATGGGGAGACCTGAGGACTACAAGGTCCTGCACCGCCGACCGGGTGAGTCATTCAATTCATTGCACATCCGGCTCAGGATCGGTGAGAACGGCCACCGACTGACCCGAACGGTCCGCCGTGGGGTCATGATGATCACCCTAGTACAGATCAAGAAATACGTTAGGGAAGAGCGCAGGAGGAAGGCCAGGGAAGACCGACGGGAGGCCGAGAGGCAGGTAGGAGCCTACATATGAGCGAGTTCTACAGCCCGAGGCAGCTTCAAGTCGTCAGGCCGTTCCTCGAGGGGGTCATACCGAAGTGGCTAGTCGTCGGTGGGCCGGCCGACGCCAACGAGGCCCAGACTGCCCACTGGCTGTGGCCGGGGATCAAGGTCCTCGGGGTGGAGCCGAACATGGAGGCGATCCAGTTCCAGCATGACAACGGGTGGCAGCCTCGGTGGCCCCTCCTGTGGGGAGTACTCCTAGAGAGGAGCGGGTTCGTCGGAGTGGCCCACGAGCAGGGGATGAGGAACGACCGGGTGCAGGACAGCCTGTATGCCGTCAACTCGGTCCCGGCGATGAAGCTGGACGACCTCGAGACTCAGTACGGGCCGTTCGAAGATTCGATCATGTGGCTGGACGTCGAGAGGTCTGAGGACCGGGTACTGGCTGGGGCAGTGGGGTTCATAGAGAGTCGACGCGCCCTACTGTGGAACATCGAGATCATGGCCGACGCCCCCGGGAACCTGACCGTCATCCCGATGCTCATGTCGGCCGGGTACGTCCCTGTGGCCCAGTGGAACGACAGCCCCCAGTGCCGCGACGTAGTGTTCCTGAGGGACGACCTGTTTATAGCCAACAAGCTGTGCCAGTTCCCGAAGACCTACGTTCGTGACCCGGACCACCCCCTCCTGAAGTTTCTGGTATGATGGTAGTAGACCACCCCGAGGAAGGCGACGTCACCTACTGCAAGTCGTGCACGGAGGAGACCGGGCTGAAGCTCGTGTTCTACGTCCCTGACGACCTGGACAACTACCCGGTGGAGTGCGAGAGGTGCGGCGGGGTCATGACCGAGCCGGGGGTGTGGATACCCAAGGAGGATCGATGATAGGGGGAGCCAAGCGGGCGATCATGTTCTGCGCCCATACCGACGACGAGATGATCGCGGCGGGGACCCTGCACCGCATGGTGCGCGAGGGTTGCGAGGTCCACGTCGTCGCCTTCGGTCCGGCCGCGACCAAGAAGGACCGAGTCGGCGGTCACGAGTCGTGGGAGGTCCTGGAACCTGAATGGCATAGATCGATGGAAACGATAGGGGTCAAGAGCGAGCACCGGATCTACTCGAGCTGTGTACCGTCATCTGACATGGAGAGGTACAAGCAGTTCATCGCCGACACCTCATTCAAGATCATCGAGAGCGTGTGGCCCGACGTCGTATTCACCCTCAGCCCCGAGGACGAGAACCCGGCTCATGCGGTCGTGGGCATACAGACCGAGCGGGTCATGCGAGGGCGGGTCCCGGTGACCCTCCGGTGCCAGTACCCGTGGAACTACAGCATCGGCCGGGCGAACATGTTCGTGACCCTGACTCCCGAGGACCTCGAGGCCAAGAGGAAGGTCATCAACTGCTACCAGAGCCAGCTCTGGCGGTACGGGTATGAGGAGATGCTCATAGCCGCCACGAGGCTGGACGGCCTAAGCGTCAAGGTCGAGGCGGCCGAGAAGTTCGAGGTCGTGAGGGGTGTAATATGACTCATATCGAAGAACTGGTGAAGGTCCATGATGAACTCCATCAGTGGTGCATGACCCAGTGGCCCGACCCAATGGAGCCGGTCCTGCCGGAGATCGCCATCTGCGGGTACGCCTCGGCGGTGTCCATCGAGGGTATGACTCTCTGGGATAGCGAGAGCGGATACTCCGTTGACGGGTATGAGGGGGAACCACTGACCAGTGGTACATGCATCAAGGTGTGGCGGGCGATGATCAAGAAGCTGTACCGACCACCGGGGGCGAGATGAAGCACAGGCATATAGTCATTATCGGGGGTGGAGCAGCATTAGCCAAGCCGCTGATCGACCACTGGCTGGAGGACCCCGCCTTTCCCCAGGTCGTCACGGCGATGTGTCGGAAGACAGTTCCAACCGTGCCGAAGGGGGTAGCCCACAACCTGAGGATTGTCAAGAGTCTCAAAGATATACCGGATGACTTTAGCATCGATACACTAGTGACCCTGACTGGTACAGCCAAGGATGGAAGGATCTTCGACCTGAGCTGGGATCAGTGGTTTGACGTGACCTGGGACTGCTTGATCGCCCCAGCTATGTCGATTGGGGAGCTGGTCCCGAGGATGTCTGACGGCGGGAGCATCGTAGTCGTCGGGAGTATAGTCGGGTCGACCGGCGGATACGGGTGCGCCAACTATGCAGCATCGAAGTCCGGCCTGGTCGGCCTGGTGAGGGCGACGGCCAACGAGGTCTCAAAAAGGAATATCAAGGTCAATCTACTAGAACTCGGGTTCATGGACGTCGGGATGGGGGCACGGCTGGAGCCGAAGGTCAGGGAGCGTGCGACCGCCTCTATCCCTTTGAAGAGGTTCGGGACCGAGAGGGACTTCGTGAGGGCGGTAAACTTCCTCGCCGAGACCGACTATATGACCGGCGGCGTACTGACTCTAGCGGGAGGCCTCAGGTGATCTCATTAGTACACGTCGAGCCGCCATACATAGCCATAAGGACGAGCGAGGACTCGTTCTCGCGGTTCGCCATCGGTGATGCCCAGCAGATAGCGAGTGAACTCGCTACAGCTATCCCTCAACTCAAGGCCATCCTGAGGGAGAGGGCTGAGAGGAAGAGGGACGAGGCCGAGAAGGAGCTGGAGAAACTCCGATGAGGATCATGCTCCTGACGGTGTGGGTCGGCCCACTGCCCTCGTGGATCCGGGAGTTCCGCCACCGGATCGGCCAGTGCTCGACGATCCACTGGGTACTGGTGCAGTACGACAGCGTCGACCACCTGAATAGGGACGTCTCAGCCGCTCTCCCGGGGGAGTACTTCCTCAAGGAATCAGGGTATGCTGCATGCGACTACCGACCGATGTATGACAAGATCTACTCGGAGTATGTGCACGAGTATGACTGGTGGGGGTGGGTAGACCTGGACGTCTTGGTCGGCGACCTGGACCGACTCCTACCACCCGCCCTGGAAGGATGCGACGTCCTGAGGGTGGACGGCGGCGGGCCGATGACCATCGTCCGGAAGGGGCTCGAGTTCTCGTGGGAGGGTGCCCTGAGTTCATCCGAGTATGTCAACTTTGACGAGGACGGGTTCGGGAACAGGCGCAACCCCAGCTTTGAGAGGTGCTTGGTAGACAGCGGCGTGAGGGTTCGCCACGATACCCGGTACTGGACCGAGTCTAGGCACACGATGGCCGGCGGAGCACCGAGTCGGTCGTGCGAGCTGGTCAATGGGAAGGTGGTCGAGGTCCCGACCGGGAGGGAACTCCTCCTGTACCACTTCACGATGACCCCGAAGACGTGGCCGGTCCCCAACCGGTGGTACAAGTTCCTGGAGGAGCAGAGCCAATTTGTCGCGTCGAAGGTGGAGACCAGGGTCGAGGAATCCCCGGGGTTCTGGTATGACCGACTGCAGAGGGTGCTGAACCTCAGTGAGCCGGTCCACAAGTCCGTGTTCGACTGCGACTCACCCGACTGGGAGAAGGTCCAGTGGCACACGGCCTCGGTGATCCGGGAGCACGTGTGCGAGGGTAGCAGGGTCCTGGACGCCGGGTGCGGTCCGGGGCTGATGTACCGGTGCTTCGCGATGGCGGGGAAGCGGGTGACCTACCACGGGGTGGACTACTGCCCCGGGTTCATCGACTACGCCAAGAGTAACAACCCCGGGCTGAGGTACACCTGCGCCGACCTACGCCAGCTGCCGTTCGAGGACGACTCGTTCCACGTGGTCGTGTGCCGCAGCGTCGAGGGGAGCATCAAGACCCTCGTCAGCGTGAGGGCTTGGGAGGAGATGCAGGCCGAGCTGCTCAGGGTCGCCCCGAGGCTGATCCTGATCGACATGAACTTCCACCACCGGGTCATAGACCGATGAGCATCCGGATCCCCGAGGACATGCTGAAGAAGGAGGAGGCTGAGAGGCTCGGCGCGGCTGCGGTCGTGTCTACCCGAGATCTGATACTCCTCCTGGACAAGTCCGGGGAGCACCTGAAGAACTTCGACGACCGGACGCAGATACTCAAGGACGAACCGTGGCGCGACATGACCTTCTTCAAGGTCACCGGCAAACTCCGCGACGGGACGAGAGTGGGGTACGTAGACGGCTGGGTCGACTGGAGCAGGACGAGGTTCAGCTGCGAGTGGTGCGGTGGTAAGGGTATCAAGATGGTCGGTAACACCATCACGTCCTGCCCGGAGTGCAACACATGATCGTAGTATGGGGAGACGGCGGCCACGCGAGGGTCATCAGGCAGGCCTATGGCGAGATGAGCCTGCTCGGTCAGGCTGGTGCGATGTGGTGGACTGTGACCGGTCACATCCAGACCAGGGAGTTCGATCTGGATTCCCTCTGCCCTGACGTGAACGCCATGAACATCCTGGGTATCGGGGATATCAAGGTCAGGCAGAAGCTGATCAACGGACTGGGGAACCTCAGGTGGGGGACCTGCATACACCCGAAGTCCCACCTGCTGTCTCAGAGGATCGGCCCAGGGACCTTCGTGGCAGTCGGGGCGGTCGTCGGGGTGAATTCGACTCTAGGGAGCCACGTGATCGTGAACACCTGCGCCAGCGTAGACCACGACTGCGTGGTCGGGGACAACTGCCACATTGCCCCGGGCGCCCGCCTCCTGGGTGGTGTAAGATTGGGGGACAGGGTGTTCATCGGGGCGAATGCGGTGATCTGCCCGGGGTCTACCATCGGCGACGGGTGCAAGGTAGACGCCGGGATGGTCGTGAACGGGGACATCATCCCCAACACCCGGATCAAGAATAACAGGATGAACCAGACCTATGATGGTGAGCAGCTGGAAAGTCGTTGAGCAGTTCGAGCAGAGGATGGCCGAGTACTGCGGAGCCGACGACGCCATCGCTGTCGACACCTGCACCTGGGCGATCTTCCTCTCCCTGATGGCTCGCAACCACAAGAACGTGGATGACCGGATCTACGTACCGGCCAAGACGTACCTCGGGGTGGCCACGTCGGTGGTCCACGCCGGGTACAAGGTCTACCTCTATGACGCCGAGTGGAGGGGGTGGTACAAGATGGGTCCGGAGATCATCGACTCGGCGTGCCGCCTGCGTCGAGGGATGTACCGCAACGAGTACCTCCCGAGATACAGCAAGTACCCGCCGCTGGTGTGCCTGTCATTCCAGTCTCGCAAGCACCTGAAGATCGGCCGGGGCGGGATGATCCTGGCCTCCGAACACTGCAGGAACCAGGTCGAGTGGCTGCGCAAGGCCCGGTTCCTGGGTCGGGGTGAGCACAACGGCAAGCCTGACTTCGTCGGGTGGCACGCCTACATGGAGCCTGAGAGGGCTGCCCGGGGACTGCAGCTCATGGACTCGCTTCCTGATGACAACCCCGACCTGGTGTTTGACTATCCTGACCTCCGAGAGTACGAGGTTCTCCGATGCCACGTATAGAGGACCCATGCCTCTGGGTGTCATACCACCTCAGCGGCCGCAGCCCGTTCTTCTCCGTTCGGTACAACGACGGGGAAATGATGATGATGTACAAGACGGTCCCCGAGGGGAAGATGCTCGGGACCGAGGCTAACCTCGCCCCGGCGAACTACCAGCTAGGGGCCGAGCTGAGGGACATGCTCCATGCGATGGCTGAGCCGGCCGGATGGGAGATACTCATCGGGTGCTCCTGGAACACCCCCCGAGCGGACAAGCTGTGCCAGAAGTTCGAGGCCGAGGTGGACTACTGGGACATGCGGGACTTCAACTGGTGCAACGAGCACTGGCCGCTCGACGGGGTGGTGGACGGCAGCACCCAGGGGATGATCGACAACTTGAGGGCGAGTGGGAACGTCGTGCTGGTCACGAACGAGCGGCTGGCGGACGCCCGGCACTGCCTCGGGGCGAAGTTGGTGCAGGTCCCCATGCACGACTCATGGAGCGACCGGAGTAGAATCTTCAAGGAGTGCGCCGCCCACGCCCAGGCCGACGAGTCATGTAAATTCATCTGGGCTGCCGGGTGCGGCCTGAAGCCGACCGCGTGGAGGCTGTTCTGGGACTTCCCCAGGACGAGCCACGTCGACATCGGTCACCTGTTCAACGGTGTCTTCGGACTGAGAGACTACGGGTGGATGAAGTCCGGAAGTGGTCCCTGGTATGATCCGTACTTCAGCAGATTCGCCCCGTACGTAAGAGGGTTCATCAAGTGACAGTCAAGAGAGCGTCAAGACCTAAGTCATCGAAGCGAAAGACGATCAAGTTTTCGGAGCTAAAACGACTGTCGTTCGCCAATAGTGATGAAATGCCGCGGGTCGTTGAGATCCACGGCAAACGTCACCAGTGGGTCGGGATCGGTTGGGTGAATGAAGGTAAATTGAAGGGCGACGAAGTCCGTGTCGTGGAGGGATGATGATCTGCTGGGACTGCTACTGGGGATGGCCGAAGGCGGTCGCTGATATATACGACCGAGCCGAGAAGGAGCTTAACGACCTCGGCTATGACGGGGAGCGCGCGCTCGACGGCGGGCCGGGCCACGTCGTCTGGGCGGACGAGAACTTCGACTTCGCCGGGTGGTGTCTGGAGCACTTCGACGAGCACTCTGACGACATGGACCCCGAGGTTCAAGTCATCGTGCGCCGGTCCCTGCAGGAACTGCGTGACCTCCCCAACGACCAGAAGTATGCTGAGCCAGAGAACTATGACGGCGAGCACCCGGAGAACTACCCTCCCCTACCTGGATTCATCATGGTGAAGCGATGACTAAGAACAGTAATATCGACCACGTGAACGTCCGGTCCGGCAGGCTGAAGGTCGGGGTCGACTGCCAGTTTGGGGACAACGTAACGATCAACGTCGCCGAGGAGTGCACCATCGGGGACCGGTGCGTGATCGCCGATAACACATGGATCGAGGGTAGGATCGTCAAGATCGGCGACGACTTCTTCGGGTACGACTGGGGGCACCCACTCAACTATGCCCGGACACTCAGCCGACAGGTCCACGGTGGGTGGCTGGAGATCGGCCGCGGGAGGCGCGACGAGGAGGACGCCATATTCATGGTCGGTGACCGGTGTACCTTCCATGACAACCGGATCGACCTCGCCAGGCGGGTCATCATCGGGAGCGACGTCGGCTTGTCCCCCGAGGTCACGATCTACACCCACGGGTACTGGGAGAGTCCCCTCAGGGGATTCCCGTTCGAGTACAACCCGGTCGAGATACAGGACCGGGTCATCGTCGGGTACCGCTCGACCCTCCTCCCCGGGGCGGTCGTGGCCCACGACAACGTAGTTGGGGCGGGTGCAGTAGTCACTGACTACCTCCCATCGTGGGGGATCTACGGGGGAGTACCGGCCAAGCTGATCCGGCAGGTCATGCCGAATAGGGTCGGGCACAAGATACTGCACTCCATCCTCACCGAGTGGACCCGGTCGATGGAGTACCGGGGGTACGGGAAGGACGTGTTCGTCGTCGACAACGGGAACTACCCGAAGCTGCGGTGGAGGGGGGTGGTCATCGACTGCGAGGCAGGGACCTGCCAGGGGGACGAGGACGAACTAACCGACGACCTCCGGTGGTTTCTGTTCAGCCGGGGAATCAGGGTCTATACTAAGAGAAGGTTCCGCAAGTTGCCTATGAAGGGCACCGCAAATCTACCATGAGGAAGACATGACGAGAGTCGCTTCGGTCGGGTACGCCACCCCGCAGGGTCTGGGTCACCTCCACAAGTGGTACTACGACGCCGGGGTCATCACCGACCCGATCGTGTTCAAGCACACCAGTCCCCTGAGGCAGACTGACATGTCGTGGTTCCCTTCAGGGACCCCGATGGTCGTGCAGAGGCCGTTCGTCGGTCCAGAGGTCGAGGCAGTCTTAGAGCGGGTGAAGGTCATGCTGTTCTTCGAGACCCCGTTTGACTGGTCGCTCATCGAGCGGTGTCGAGAGCGAGGGGTCAAGACAGTCCTGATGCCCATGTACGAGTGGACCCCGAGGAGGTGGCCAGCTAAGCCTGACTACATCCTGGCCCCGAGTGCACTGGACTACGACTACTTCGCCGAGGAGTTCAAGGGTCGGATACAGTTCATCCCGGTTCCAGTCGACGACACGACCTGGGCCGAGCGGAGGGTCGCCCGAAGGTTCCTACACAACGCCGGGAACGTCGGCCACCGGGAGCACAAGGGGACCCGGCAGCTCGTCGAGGCGATCCCGATGATCAAGAGCAATGCCGTCGTGACGATCAGGGCGCAAGACCGCAAGGTCCTCGAGTCGATTCTGCAAGACAACCCGAATTCTACAGCGTGCAAGAATCTGGTCATAGACACAGACCCGAAGGAGGGGCGAGGCTTATGGGACGTCCACGACGTCTACGCATCCCCCGAGAAATTCAACGGACTGACCCTGCCGCCGGTCGAGGCCTACGCCGCAGGCATGCCAGTGATCACGACTGACCGGTATCCACTGAACTCGGTCCTCCCCCAGAGCAGGAACCTGTTCATCAAGCCCGCCTCGGTACACAAGGCATGTATCAACGCCAGCTACCTCGAGTTCGACGAGTGCGTGGTCAGTCCCGAGTCCATCGCTGAAAAGATCGACGAGTGGTACGGTCAGGTCGTACTGAACGAGTCCTACCTGGCTCGGAGCTGGGCACGGGACAACTCGTGGAGTACTCTCAAGCCGGTCTACGACCGATTCATGGCGAAGGTCGCGGCCAACGAGATACTAGGAGGTGAGTGATGAACCCAGACTATCCAGACGGTATCTACGTGGCGTCTCGTGCCTCGGTACCCGACAGGGTGGCCATGTGGAAGAGGTTCCAGGCCAGCGGGGTGAAGATCAACTCGTCCTGGATCAACGAGGCCGGTCAGGGGGAGACCCTGAACTACACCCACCTCTGGGAGAGGATCACCGACGAGATCGCCTGCTCGCAGGCTCTGGTTCTGTACGCCGAGCCCGACGACTTCCCCCTGAAGGGAGCACTGGTCGAGGTCGGTGCTGCCCTCGGTCTGGGGAGGCCGGTCGTCGCCTGCCTGCCAGGGGTGCAGGTCGAGCCGAGGAACTGCCGGCCGGTCGGGTCGTGGTTGGCCCACCCTCTGGTGAGGCACATCGACTCTATCCAGGAGGCGGTCGACGTTGCTGTGACCCTGCGCCCGGAAGAATTCCTCCCGAAGGAGATGATCGACAAGATCCTCTATAGGTACGACCGGACTGACCTGGCCCTGAAGAGGATGGTCACGGCGACCTTCGTGAATCGGACGGTGTCCGCCGAGTACCGCTTAGTCAAGGTCGGGAAGGCCCGAGCAGAAATGCTCACCGCGCTCGACGAGTTCAGGAATCAGGTGCTGAACCTCTCACCCGAGGGACTGGAGGTCAACTCCATACTCAGCATGTTCGACGACGTCGTGGTACCCCACATGGAGTCCCTATGGGGATAGTCATCGGAACGCTGTGCCTCAACGAGATGGAGTGGCTGCCGAGGCTATATGCCCAGCACTGCCAGTGGCCAGGGATGGTCAAGTGGGTATTCGTCGAGGCTGCTGACCGGTCATACGCCAAGGCAAATCCAAGCATGGTCACTGACGAGGGCCTGTCGGTTGACGGTACTACCGAGTACCTCCGCGACCTGATGAGCACTGATGACCGAGTGATCCACTTCAAGTTCGGGTTCACTGACCACGCCGACCCGTCCCTCTGCAAGATCGCCGCGAGGAATAAGTACTGGGAGGTCGCTGCCCAATACAAGCCGGACTTCGTGGTCAGCGTCGACGCCGACGAGTTCTATACCCGGGAGCACCAGGCCGACCTGGTGAGAGTCATGGAGGAGTACGCCGGGAAGGGTTACAGGGGGTTCACGTTCCCCCGGCGGGAGATATGGCACCCGCCCGCCGCATTCCATCTACCACTCATGAAGTTGGAAGTAGTCGGAGGGTTCTGGGGCATCCCCTGCTGCCATTGGTGGAGGTGGGAGCCGGGGGCGGGTCACAAGGAGTGCCACAACACCCCCCAGGATGGCCGCGGGAGATACCTCAACGACGATCTGGTGCAGCTCCACCGGTGGGCTGACATGCCCACGATGGTCCACCTCGGGTTCGCATCATCTCTCACGACCAGGACGGCCAAGAACCGGTACTACGAGGGGCGGGGCGAGTCAGTCGACCCCCAGCGTAAGTGGTACACGGATAGCCGACGGGCGTGGGAGGGGTGGACTCCTGGGGTACAATTACCCAGGGGGGCGAGGGTCGTCCCCTACGAGGGTCCGGTGCCGGAGTGCTTTTTAGAGGGTACATCGTGACAGCCGAGGAACGCGGGTCGGAGATGATGAAGATCCCGATCAAGGACCTGCCGCCGCTGGCGGTCGAGTTCGCCAAGGACCTGTGCCGGCGCATCGGGGGGTGCGGCGAGGTCCTACTTCACTCGTGGACGGTCTATGCCCAGTGCGTCGAGGGCTTGGAGTGCACCGACCCGTTCTACGCGGCCACTGACTCAGACCGCCTGTGGTTCCTGACTCGGGGGACGACTCCTGCAACGGCAGTCACCACGTGAGCAGGATCAAGAAGATCAGGCCGGCGAAGTCCCCGGAGGTCCGGTCACTGAGGCACCTGGCGAAGGTCTACGCCGATGCGTGGGTGGAGGTCAAGAAGCTCGGGTATCCTCACTGCCCGACGACCTCCGTGGTGACGGCCTACGAAACAGCCCGCCAGAGGTTCTACGAGAAGTTGGACGAGGTGATATCCCGCAGAGAGATCCGTGATGAAGATTGCATACGTAGCTAACCACGGTGGTCAGGGCAACGACGACGAGGGGGCGATCACCTACGCCCTGAGGGAGCTGGGGCACGAGGTCTACTGCATGGCCGAGGACTCAGCCCCGTGGGGGGAAC
>JACCDR011171354.1_pt1 | contig 17176 bp, 14 predicted proteins | sample 7446431 | NCBI WGS metagenome assembly JACCDR01 (sample SAMN15323443, study PRJNA562643) | freshwater metagenome | isolation source: river surface water | place: USA:Blue River Watershed | collected 2017-08-17
ACGAAGGAACCGGAGCCGGCAAGCGCGGAAGCGGCCGCCGATGACGCTGCCGGCGACGACGATCTCGAATTGCTCGGCGAGTTCGATTTCGACAAGCAACCGGAGCTGATACCTTCGAAGTAGGCTGAGGAGAATGCGGGAGCCGGCCGAACTGAAGCTCGGGGTGTTGTGGTTGTCGACCGACAAGTTCGGTCGGCACTACCTGACCGGGCAGATGGAGAACGGGACGCGGGTTGTCGTGTTTCGCAACCGGGATAAGCTGCGGGAGAAGCAACCAGACTACGTAATCTTGCAGCGTCGGCGAACGACAAAGAGCGAGGTCGAGATTGCCGCCGATGATGAGCGGCAGATGACGGAAATCGCAGCTGACATGCTGCTGGCAGAGGAGGTTGAGGAGATGGCATACAACAACGAGAAGAGCGACGAGAATCAGGTCGGCGCGCTTTGGAAGAAGCGTTCGAAGAAGGGATTCGAGTTCCTCAGTGGAAAGATCGACGGCATCGGGTACGTGGTGATCTTCCCAAACAAGTTCAAGCAGAACCCTGCGCAACCGGATTTTCGCGTGCTGAAGTCCGGCGACCGAGACGGGCAGCAGCAGCGCAACGATGCTCCGCCACTCGACGATGGTCGGGTTGCGGACACCGAAGGTGACGAAATTCCGTTTTGATTGAAGATGGAGACACTGCGAATTTCTGGCGCAGTAAGCCGCAAGGCCGAGTTGCGCGCCCAACTGGATCAACAGGCGGCATAGTGCCGCACCCGCGCCGCGCGGGGAAGCAGCGGCGGAACAGGAGAAGCGAAAATGTCGATGAATTTACGCGGAGCCTACAACGTGGGCGAACTGCACGCGATCGGCTTGTACGTCAAAGGCACAGCCGGTGAGGACACAATGCAAGGTGATTTCGTTTGCTACGAGCTGACCGGCGACGCGGCGTTTTTCGCGCCCACCGCGCAGTTCCCCGCAAGCGTTGACCGCATCATTTCGCCCGACGGCAAGACCGCACTGGTACGCCGCACCGGTGTTGCCACCGGGCAGTTCTTTCCGCCGAGTTTGCGCGCTCCGATCGGCATCGCGTGCGTTCGCGAAGGGCAATGTGCGATCAAGGCGACGTTGACCCGCAAGGGCGCGAGCGTCACCGAAGGGCCGCAATCGTTCACCGTGTCAAAGCAACCGTGGCCGACGCCGACCGACCAGAACACGCTCGGCTTCTACGACGTCAGCGGCGCGCACGGAGTCTAATCCGGACGCTCAATGATCGTTCCGGATGCCGTCATCCAACTCGCTGAACTGAACCCGGTTGCCGCCGTAGGCTGGTGCCTTCTGGTGGCAATCGGGTTCACGCTCGCAGCTTTTCTCATCGCAACGAAGGGGTAATCGACATGGGCAGTCACAAGGTTTTCGACGAAAGCCGGGTTCCGTATTACGAAGGCAGTCCGTTTTTGCCATCGCAGCTCGCAACAGATCGTGAATACAGGCGGGAAGAGATGCTGGCGGCGGCCATCATCGAAAAGGCGATTTCGGACTTGGAATGCAGTGATCCAAGGACAAGGATTTTCAGGGATGCGCTTCGATGGTTCGAGCGCGACGTTGACGAAGATTACAACTTCACGCTACTGGCGCAAAGCCTCGGCATCGACCCGAGTGCCGTCAGGCGAGTGATCCAAGGACGTTACGGGAAAAGCTCCGACTATGCCGGCATGATTGAGATCGGTGGGCTATCCGATGTTCGCAGTATGAAAGACAGGGCGAGATTTGCCGACCTCGGCATCACGCCGACAAAGACAAAGCGCGGCATCTCGATCCATTCGCACAAAGGCAAGCAGGGCGGCCGTTGCGCGCTGACTGCGGCTGTCAAAACAGATTAGAGATAAACCCAATGACGCTGCTGAGATCGACTCGCACGTCAACTCCAACTGGCTGATTGCCGTTGGCATCCTCGATGCCGATGGCAACGCCGGTTCGCGGTCCGACCTCGGCATCGGTGACGAGTGGGCCTGTCTTTACCTTGAACCCGGTGCCGCAGCCTGAAACGAGGATGCCGCAAAAAGCCATAACGATGAACTTTGCCATTGTCGAACCTCCGGTCAGTTGGTTGGGCCTGACGGCGGGTTGAACTTCGCCGGCATCAGGCATCCGAGAATGAACACAAGGACGGACGAACCGAACACGACGAAATCGCCGGTTGTCTCGGGGCTTTTCGCGCCGACGATGAAGAAGTAGAGCGCGCCGGCGCTAACTCCGCCGAGTGCGGTCGATGGCAGTGCGCCGATGATGTTTTTAGGGTCCATCAATCCTCCTGCGCTCCCAGCCGAAGTCTCAAGAGCGTGTTACCACAACCGGCGGCTTTGGCAACTGGTTCTGTCATCCCCACGTCGGAGCGTAGTTAGCGCGGCGATCCCATCCCGACGCAAATCGTCCGAGACTCGGGTTCTTCGCAATCAACGCAACGTATTGCGCTTGCTGCCGGTCGCACATGACGCGCACCAGCCGCGCCGGGTCGTGTTCCTTTGCCGCCGCGATTGTCTTGTCGCCCATGATGCCGTCAACGCGCAACGTCGAGCCCATGTGGCACGCAGCTTCTTGCAGCATACACACCGCGCGCTTGCGCCCGAAGTTCACCGCGACGTTGAACAGTTTGCCGGCAACCGCTGGCGGCAATTCATCGCAGCGTAGACGCTCCCAGTAGTCCAGCCGGTAAATCTCGGCAGCACGTTGTCGCGTGAGATTGCGGATGTCCTCATGAGGGTAGGCGCGCTTTGAGATGCCAAAGTTGGTTTCGCCGCCGGGGTCAACCGGATCGTTCACGTAGCCGCCCTCGTGCGCAAATACATCAGCAATGGCGTGCTCGAACGGCGTCATGACATCGACTCCACAAAACCTTGAAACATCATGACTTCGCCGCGAGCGTCGCGGTGCGCAACCGCCGTGGTCTTGCACCTGCGCCGCTCGCCCGTGCGCTGATCTACAATCGTGTACTCGCGTGAATATGGGATGTCGCGCTCAACGCACTCGGTCCAGAATGATCGCTCCGCAACGCGTTCGTCCTGCGCGATCGCCGAAAGCCAACCGTTGCCGAGCATCTTCTCATGATCGAGCCCGAACAGGTCACACAGCCGGTCGTTCACCCATGTGCAATTCCCCGCCGCGTCGCACTCGTACAGCGCAACAGGTGACGTCGCCATGACTGAGCGCAACCGCAGTTCTTGAATGACAATGCGGTCATGTGCCGAGCGCACCAAGTCTTTCAGTGAGCCGCCGCCGTTCGGTTTCATCTCGGCGCGAATGTCAGCAAGCGCCGCGTCCTGCGTGTCGAGCCTGCTGAGAATCGCCTTCAGCGGGAACAGCGCATCCCAAACGGCACGGGCCCTGGCGAACACCCATTTCTTCGCCGCGAACAGCAATGCTCCAGCGGCGGCGGCCTGAGTAATCGTTTCCGCCGTCGATCGCACGTCGAGCGCAATATCCTCAATCTTCATATCGCCCTTTCTGCTCCCAAGCGACGAGTTCAAGAATGTGATGTCCGAGTTCATGTGGTTAGGCTGGCGTTGGTGCAGGGGTTGGAGTTCTGGTTGCTTGCTGCGATTCGGCGTTCCTGAATCCCCAACAGCACAGGTTGCCATCTCGCGCATTTGAAGTGTCGAGGTTGTGAATGACGGCGGTCGCGTAGTAGGTCGATGCTGGCGGCTTGACGTGAGTAACGGTCAGGCCGGGCGTGTCGGAATCGTCCTTCACCTGACACCAAAAGCGGTATTCGTCGGCGTACCTGCCGAGCGCCGCGTAATGGCCGGGGTTCCACCAGTACACGTCCATGTCCCGAGTGCCGCCGGCGGGAATCGCAGAGATCGCCGGGCATCCTCCATCTCCACGCGACTGCTGAAAACGATCTGTCAGCACAAGCTCGGACCGCGAATCGTCGAGTATGCTGTCCTCTTGCGATTCTTCGATGACGGGGAAGTAACAGACGGTGAGTTGACGTTGATTCTGGCATTGCCAGAAGTTGTACCCGGTCGGTTGCCCGCCGTTGAAATGAAATCGCAACCCAGTGTTCCCGAACACGTTGACGCCGGTTTCATTGTCCATGATGAAAGACGTCTCGCCGAAGTTGCCGTCATCGAGCGACAGAGCGCTTGCTGACATCGCCGTGGCGACGGCGTTCGATGAGTAGTCGTTCGTTGTGTATGTCGGCGAGTACCAGTCGGCAGTCACCAGCAACGACTCATCGTTGTTTGCCGTGCCATAGCAACTGAACGTCGCGGAATGAAGGTTCGCATTGTTGGGCAGAGACGACGTGTCGAATGAGTAAAGCATATTCGAAACGACGAAATCGCCTTGATTTCCGCCCTCTGGCAGGATCGCACGATAGAGAATCGTGATGTCAGGATAGACGCCGAACAGCTCACCGGAACCATCAGTCCTCGGTGGGTACTGCGAGTCGGTCGCGCCGACCGTGGCGTCGCTGTTTGCGCAAACGTCGCCGCCTGCGCATTGGCCGTCGTTGTTGCATGTCGTGTGGTCGATGTCGCATCCGGCCGTGCCGGCCGCATCTTCGCAGCAAGTCGACGATCTGAAGGTCTCGCAAACCAACCCATACGGCGTTTGCGTAGGCGTTGAAGTCGGCGTCGTGTTCAGCGTCGGCGTGATGCTCGGGGTTCGCGTAGGGGTTTCGGTAGGCGTTCTGGTCGGGGTGTTGGTGGCCGCCGCGCCGTCCGTAGGGGTGAATGTCGGCGTCATTGTCGGGGTGTTTGTTGGCGTTGCAGTTGGTGTCACCGTAGGCGTAACCGTCGGCGTATCGGTCGGGCAGGCGTTGTTTTGCGCTTCGACAACTTCGCCGATTGAGACAGTGCCATTGCCGTTGCAATCGCATTCCGGACAGTCGCCGATGCTTGGCGGGTCATCGAAGATAGCTAAGCACGTATCGAGTTCGCTCGGAGAAGCACAGCCGTTGTGGTCGCAGTCGCCGCAGAGTGCTGTCGGCGTTGGCGTCATCGTTGGCGTGTTCGTGGCGGTATTTGTTGGGGTGTTGGTGGGAGTGTTCGTAGGCGTCGCTGTCGGTGTATCCGTCGGGGTGTTGGTTGGCGTGCCGGTGGGGGTTGGCGTTGGAGTAAACGTAGGCGTCACGGTAGGAGTCGCAGTCGGGCAGGCGTTCCACGTCCAACCCGTGCCGCAAAGGTCCGAAGCATCATCGACGCAAGCCGCGTCCGCACTGTCAACCGAGCACGCGCTGTTCCATGCTGTTCCGCCTGAAACATTCCACCGGTCGGTGAACTTCAGGAAGCTGGTATTGATGGTCCCCGACGACTGAGTGACGGTCGCGTCGCCGCCCGTGCTTGTGTAGAGGTCGATTCGCGCGGACGAAGTGCCGTCGCACTGAAAATCTTCGATGGTGTGAGAGCTGGCGAGGATACGAATGCCGGTCGCTCCGTTGCACTTCAGTAGCGATGTCTTGACGACGTTGGTATTGAATGCGTGATAGCCAGCACCCTGCATTCGCAGCTCGCCCCACGTCGCTGTTGAGTCGATGATGTGCCCGGTCGGGCTTCCCGAAGTGCCCGCCGCGTTCGTGAATATCAGGATTGCGCTTGCGTAATCATCAACCGATGAAGAACCCATGTTCGCAGAACCGCTGATGGTAACGGTCGAACACGTCGCCCCATTGCAGAGATCGATCGTGTTCCAATTCAACCCGCTATTCCCGAAGTCGTTCGCCGATACGGCATAGCCCATCGAGATGAACTTTGCGCCGCCGATTGATTGCAGGATGTCGTCGCTCACGGTCAACGCGCCGCCGAGGGTAAGCTGCGTTCCTACTGCCGTAAACGTCAAATCGTCGGAGATCGCAATCTCTCCGCTAGTGGAGATGCCGGCCACCGTGTTCGTCAGTCGCAGGTTGTTGATCGTGACGCCCGAACCGCCGGTCAATGTCTTGTTCGAACCGCTCATCACGAATGTTCCGTTGTGAGTCCAGCTTACGGTCGAGTTCAGCGTCACATTTCCGACTGCTTCAAACGCCGAGGAGCCGGCCAGCGTGAATGAATCGGTATTGCCGGCAAGCGTCATATCTCGGACCGTCATGTCGGCGTTGATGGTGATCGTTTCGCCGTTTCCGGTGAAAGAGTTCCCATCAATGAAGATGTCGGTCGTGCTATCCGGAATGATCCCTGCGGTCGCTCCTCCGGAAGTCAGCGACCAGCAGTCGCTATCGTTGATGTTCCCGGAGCATCCGGAGTTGCCGTCAACCCAATACAGGTCTACCTCGTAGTAAACCATCATCGAAACGGTGTCGATCGATGCCGTTCGGTTCGTGCCGCTGGTGCTCTTGGCGGAAACAGCGCAACCGAAGTCAGCGTCGTTGATATTGGCTGCCGTCCAAGTATCGCCCAAACGGCCGGGTGCACCACCGTGGTCCTCCGTGACGTCGCAGGTTGCCCAGTTGGTCGATGTTGCCCGATCGGTCGAACCGATGACGCCCGATTCGTCGACGATGCTAACTTTCTGGTCAACGCAGAACGTGACGCTCGCAGACGAGCACTTGCGTTCCATTGAGCAAACGATGCCGAGGATTGTTGCCGTCGAGGGGACAGCGAAATCCATCGAAGTGCATTTGATGTAATTCGAGAGATCGGCCGACTGATCGACCGATGCCGTCGCGTACGTGTCGTTGGATGTCTGCGCATTGGATGGCGATGTCCATGCCACCGAGCCGGTGCCTGCGTCGTTTGCACAGGACGGTGTTCCGCTCGTCGCGGTATGGGCAGCAACCACGCTCGGCGCGAAAATGAACAAAAGCGCAACGGCTTTGGCGATCGTTCTCATGTCATTCCCTCCTACTATGGCTCGGTACTTCCCCATCGATAGCCCCAACAGCACAGGCGGCCATCGCTATTGAAGTCCGGGCTGATATTTTTCACCATCGCGGATCCGGTTTCGGTACTTGTCGGCGCAACCACGGATAGCACGGTTGTGCCAAATGTGCTGCTATCACTCTGGACTTCACACCAAAAGTTGTAGTCGGCAGAGTTATCGCCAAGCGCGTTCGGATTATCAACCCGCCACCATTCGACTCCTACCGTTGCGGTTTCGCCGGGCTGAAGAACGGGGATCAGGATGCAGGCGTCGGACGGTCGCGCTTGCTGGAGCCGGTCGTTGAAAACGAGTTCATCGGCCGCCGCCGGCGTGCGGGTTAAGGTCGGCGTTTGGGTCGGAGTATGCGGGGTTGTCGTCGGGGTGTGGGTGGCGCCAATGGTGGGCGTGGGAGTGGGCGTCCGGGTTGGATTCCCGCTGTTGCCATGCCGGTAGGCCCAACATTGCAGCTTGCCGGTGTGAGAGCTTCCCGAGTCATGGTTGACGATGACCGCGCAACCTTGGTGCATGGCGGTCGGCGCGATGACGCTCGCCACCCGAAGGCCGGGCGTCGGTGCCGGGTCGCGGACCGTGCAGAAGAAGTCATATTCGTCAGGATAGAGCCCGATCGCGTTGCGCGAATTGACAACCGGCCAAGTGACGCAAACGCCGCCTGAACCGGAGTTCCCGCCGGCGGAAATCGAAGGGATGTCGACCGGCTGCGATTGCTGGAAGCGGTGCGTCATCACCAACTCGGCGGCCGGAGGCTGAGTCGGGCCGGGCGTGCCGGTCTTTGTCCTCGTGGCCGTCGCAGTCGGCGGGACGTAGAATTCCGCACCAGCAGGGGTGAGCGTCGGCGTCGGCGTCGGGGTGTTGGTCGGCGTCACGGCGGGAGTATGCGCAACCGTGCCGATGACACCCAACGGGGTTATTGTTGGGGTTTCGGTCGGGGTAAACGTTGGGGTCACCGTTGGGGTGAGGGTAGGCGTAGCCGTCGCGGTATCGGTCGGCGTGTATGTCAGCAGCGGGGTGGCCGTGTTCGGCACCTGCCCGACGATGCCGGCCGGGGTGAGTGTCGCTGTGTTCGTCGCGGTCGGCGTGTTCGTGGGAGTGAACGTAGGCGTGCGGGTTGGCGTGTTCGTAATCGTCGGGGTCGCGGTGACGGTGTTCCCGACCGGCTGAACGACGCCAGCGGGCGTCAACGTCGGCGTCGCGGTGACCGTCCGAGTGAGGGTAACAGTCGGCGTCGCGGTCGGCGGATCGCCCGCTGTGAATACGATGCCGGCCGGGGTGATGGTCGAAGTTCGCGTCGGCGTCGGCGTGTTCGTTCCCGCAGCCGTGTTGGTACGAGTCGGCGTGGCCGTGTTCTCGACCGGCACAACGACCCCTCGCGGGGTGATCGTTCCGGTGTTCGTCGGCGTTCTGGTCGGGGTGGGTGTCGGCGTCGCCGTGCCCGTTCTGGTTGGAGTCGGCGTCGCAGTGTTCGGAACAGAAGCCACAACGCCGTTTGGTGTAATCGTCGGGGTGTTCGTCGGGGTGTTGGTCGGAGTATTTGTCGCGACAGCGGTGCCGGTTGGCGTATGAGTCGGCGTGTTCGTGATGGTCGGCGTGACCGTATTGCCGACCGCGCCAACAACGCCGGCCGGCGTGATCGTCCCGGTGTTCGTCGGTGTCGCCGTGCGGGTCGGCGTCGGGGTGTTCGTGAACGTCCGCGTCGCCGTGTTCGGCACAACCACGACGCCACCAGCCGGGGTGATGGTCGGCGTTCTCGATGCCGTAAACGTACTTGTGGGAGGCGGCGTAGGCGTCCGCGTCGGCGTTGCCGTGTTCGGCACAGCACCCAAAACGCCGGCAGGCGTCAGAGTCGGGGTAACGGTCGGCGTGCGAGTAGGCGTTCTGGTCGCAGTGTTCACCGAGGTCGGCGTCGCGGTATGCGGAACATATCCGATAACGCCTCGCGGCGTAATGGTCCGAGTCGGCGTGTTCGTCGGCGAAACGGTCGGCGTGCTGGTCGGGCAAACGCACTGGTCGGCACAGAGATCGCCGTTGCTCGCCGCATCAACGCAGTATTGCGTCCAGGAAATCAGGTAGCATGTCGGGTCAACGGTACTGACGCAATCTCGGCATGCCTCAATATTGCATCCCGGCGAAGCCGAAGTCGTGCAGCAATCGTTCGAAGGCGTGGGTGTGAAGGTCGGCGTCGGGGTATTCGGAACCGGCACCAGTACGCCGTTCGGCGTGAGCGTTGGTGTTGGCGTGGGCGTCCGCGTCGGTGTTTGGGTTGGCGTGCGAGTCAGGGTTGGCGTCGGGGAATTCCCAACAACCGCCGCAACGCCGGCTGGCGTGGGCGTCGGGAGATCATAGACGATCTCCAGGTACGGATCGCTGCTCGCCGCCGCGTTCTCGGACGAGTACAGCGTCAACCACTCGCGCCCGGTTGGGGCGGTCGCCGCCACGTCTTTCGACGAAATCAGGCAGTACCGCGTCAGCGATGGGCTGATATAGCCGGTATCGAGCGCGTCGCTGCCGTAGTACGTCCCGAGCGCCATCCCGGCGGTCGAGCGCCAATTCCCATCGATTCCGCCGAGCCCCGCGCTTAAAAGGCATCCGTCAAAGTTCGTTTCCGCATTCGCGTCGCAAGTCGATGTCCATGCGTGTTGCACGACCTGAACCGTGAAGTCGAAGTCGGACGAATCCTGCAACGCCTTCATGTAGAGCTTGACCGAGCTGATGATGGCATTGCTCGGTACACCGGACGTGTCGAAAGACAGGAATGCTCGGTAAATGGCGTAGTCCGTCGAGCTTGTATAGTTCTGGCCGACATAGAGCCGGTCGCTCGACGTGTCGCAACTACCGGTCGATGTCGTTTGCGCCGTTGCGTAGTCCTGCGGCGGCAAACCGCCACGAATCCACCCATCAACCGCCGGATTCTGCTGCACGGTCGTCGGGTCGATGATGTATGGGAATTCAGATGCCGGGAAGTCCGAGTCGTCAACGTCGAAAACGACGCTCGATCCTTCAACCCGCAACCACGATCTCTGAAGTTCGTTGCCAGAATTGCCAACGATAACCGCCGGCTGGATCACGAACGATTCCCCCGACGCCAAGCCACCATCACCAGTCGAAGTCAGCTCGCCAGAACCGCCCGTCAGGCTGAACGGAACTTTGTATGTGCGCTTGCCTTGGCGATCCCAAATGGTTGCCGCCAGCTTCGCTCCGCCGGGAACCGCGAAGTATCGCCAAACGATGCCGCCCGATGACACCCGCACTGAATGCGCAGAATCGCGTTCTGCCGCACCCAACTGCCAGCGTATGCCTTCGCCCGTGTTAGGGTCTGAAATCAGCACACCGGCTGAATTTGCGCGAATGGCAAGGTCGTTCTGGTCGGCAACGAGACTGCCGTCCTTCGACCGTTTGAATTCTAGGTTGATCGGTCGCCACTCGCCGCCGGCATCGACGTAATGCCGTGGGTGTGACCAAATGCGGGCGATTCTTCGTCCGTTTGAATCGACGTATTCAGCGCCGAATCGACTTCGGCCCGCTTCGACCTCGACGATCTCGCGTGCCGATGCTGGCGGCTCGTTTGCCGCCGTAGAATCTTCAGATTGCGTTTTGGCTGAAACGGCAAAGGATGCTAACCCAAAGACCGCAAGGCCAAGTGCGAGGCGGCCAATCGAGCCCGGCATCCCATTGCCATTTATTTACTTGCAGCCGTTGACGCTGGCATTCGACGCCGCCGAAACCTCGTCGGCAGTCACCGTGCCGTCACCATCCTGATCTGCTGCCTTGCACTTGGCAAGCGGTTCGTTCGACGCGGCGATCTCGCCGGCGAGAATAACCTCGGCGGCAACGACCTTTCCGTCATCGTTGCAGTCGCCGACGCACGGCTTCTTCGACGAGCAGCACCCTGCGGCGATAACGGCCGCAAACGCAAGAAAAGCGAAATTCTTCATGTCCTAACCTCCCTGCTATCCGAATCAGCTACAGCCGGAATTCGAGCAAATCTCGCAAACGATGCCCTTAACCAAGGTGGCTTGTGCGTTGGTGTCAGATGCGTCAGTCGGTACGCGCTGAACCTTGATGTGGATATCGCGCCCGCTACAGGCCGAGCTTGCGCATGCACCAGCAGCAACCGGGTCGTAAACCGCAACGGCTGTTCCACCTGGCAACTGATGATTGATAGTTTCGTTCGTCCCGCTTGGGGTCGCGTACGTCAAGACGGCAGTCGTGTTGCCGGCGGACGATGGCGTACCATCCGCAGTGTCTCGCATCGCCTGGAACGAGAACTTGAACGAAACCGGGTTCGTGCTTGCCGTAGTTTGGTAGAAGCTATAACCGCACCGCATGAATGGCGCGGCCGGCGCATCCTGCGGGAGCGTCGTGGTGATCCACCCGGTTTGGTCAGTGCTGCCGCTGAACGACGCATAGACGTGGGTGTTGTTGGAGCACGCCGGCGAGCTAGCCGCGTTACAAACCCCCATCGTCGGACCGGCCGACGAATCCGGCACCATCATCCCGGCACTAAAATTGATGTAGCTGGCGTTGGCCGAGCTGGCGAAAATCAGGACGCCCAAAAGGGCAAAAATCAAACGACGCATTGCGCACCTCCGCTTTGACAAAACTTGTTTACGACAACTCACCCGATTTCACAAGCCATCTGCTCATCGCCCCTCGCCCACGAATGGTACAGGACGAATGAACCGTTGGCGACGGAATCGACAGAATACCGCCCGAGCCACCTTGCGCGCTCGTTACAGCGCACCCCGGCCGCGTTCGTAGACGCCGCGTCCGTACCGCAACCGCAATGGACGTGGCTTGTCGACCGCACGAGGGCATTAGTGACAGTGGTCGACTCGCCGGCCGTCAACGTGACGAGTATCCGCTTGGCGCAAACCACCTTCCGGCTGGCCTTCTCGTACCGCCACCGGCAGCCGTCCAGGGTGTCCTGCTTTTGGTATGCTTCCGACTGCTCAAAAATGCGCGCTAGGTCCGGTGTCGTCTGCTGGCTGTCGGCACCACCCGACGCGAACACTACGCCAACCGCAATCGCCAACGCTGCAATCCTCATGGTTTTCATGTCATTCCCCAACCTGACGAATGCTTAGAGTCACAATCGGCGCCCCCGCGCCGATCTCCACTTCGACAACCTGACAAGGGACGTTTGTGATGCCATATTGAGAATCCGTCAGCCGGAAGCAATCGCCGCGCTCGACGGCATACCCGAAGTCTGGCCGCGCGACATACTTCATCGAGATGTACGGAAAAGCATAGATGTAGGCAATCAAGTCGGCAATTTCTTCGCCAAGATCGGAGCCGATCGCTTCTCCCGTCTCGGGATTGCGACGAACGGCCAAATCGAGGGCTTCGAACTCGACGTGGCGATGCCCAAACTTGCTCGCCGACGAAACCTGATCGGCGCGAACCGGGCTTTGATATCCGGGGTTGCGAATCACCCGGTACAGCGGAGAATTTCCCCCAAAAACATCTCGTCCGCAAAGCACCTCCAGGGAGTTAAACACGTCCTGAAGGCCAGACCGCGACCACGAGGATTGCAAGTGAAACAGCAATTCCGAGCCCACGGCAATGCTCGGCCCGTTGTTTGTTTGCCGCAACGGTACGAGATGCGTCTGCATCAGCTCTTGAGTCGCAGCGAATCCCAACTGCGGAGCCAGCCGTTGTGAAATCAGGTCGTATGCGCTCGATGCTGAACCGTTCAGGCTCGAAACGTCGGACATCCGACCGAGCGCCATGATGCGCGAGTAGCTTTGCGGATCGAGCGGCACGCCAGAGAACTCGGCCAGAAACCGAATCGGATGCTGGTCGATCGCGCCGATACCGCCGGAAACCGACACGACGCCGTTCGAGCCGGCCGACATCTGGTCGCTCGATTCGTTGAATTGAAGCTCCAGATACCTGAGCCGTGACTGCGGCGTGATGGCATCACGAAGCGCCCACGCTGACTGAGCCACAGGAACGCCGCCGCGCTCAACCGAACTCGGCACCTTCGACCATGGCCAAGACTGAACCAGATACCGCCGCCGGTCGTTCGAGATCGGCGCGCAAACAACCCGGTCAGGGTAGGTGTTGAAGATGGCCGGGATGATCTTGCCGATCGAATCCTGCGGCGCATCGGGAAAGTCGAATCGGGAAATCTCCTGCGATGGGAACGGAGCCTGCGCAAGAGGGTCGCCGTCCGAGACTTCGATGAACGCCGTTCCGCTGTCGAAATCGACCTCGGCATCGCCGACCACGCGGCCGGCGAGAATCGGGATGACATCGCCGAGATCAACACCGCTTGTCCACAAGTCGATTCTGACAGTCGCATTCGTGATCGCGCCCAACTGACGGGCGAACGCCGGATCGCCGGCAACCGAAATCTGAACCGATGCGATGTTCGCCCGCAGCTCCGATTGCGACAACGAACGAACCACGGAGATGTCATTCCCGATGTACGGATAAAACGGCACGATGCGGCCGGATTCCGCGTCCTCAATCTCAACCATCGATTGCGTCAACAGATTGCGCTCGCTGGCAAGCCTGATCGACATCGGATCGAGCGCGGGGTGATGGCTTCGCAGGATCGGATGCTTCCCCGTTGGATCAATCGTGACGAGGATCACCCGTTGAGCATCGCGGCGTAATGCCGTTACCCATGCTTGGGGAAAAGACCTCATAGCACCTGCACAAGCTCATAGGCTGTGGAGAACCTGTCGCCGGCGAGATTTATGTGCTCGGCGCCATCCTGCATTCGAACCAGTTCCGCCGTATCGTGGTCGCCGCTGTTCATCACAAAGCAAAAAGCCTGCCTGAGAGAATCTCCGAATCCGTTTTCGATGAAGTCCCGGTCCCAAGACTTCGCGGCGTTGTACGGCAGAACGAACCGCTGCCCTGTGCCGAGATTCCGCACCGATGACACGCCAGAAGGCCCGGTGATCTCGACCGTCGATGGCTTTGGCATCCAGCCGTACCCCTGGCTAAAGCAACGTCGCATCTCATTCGGCGTCGCGGTCTTTCCGGACGAACCGACGAACCGCCCGATGATCGGCGTTCCAACCTGCGGTTGGCTTCCGAAGATAGCGTTGTTCGACCTTGGGACAATGATACGGAAGAGCCTGAAGTAGCGAAACTCGGAGTTGGCTAGGTTGATGCCGGTTCCCTCGCCGCCCACGTTGGCGCCGCTACTCAGGGTAGAGAAAAACCTGTTTCCAAACACGTACCCGACGTTGGTGAGAAGGTTCGCGGTGTTCTCGATTATCAACGAATCCTTCTCGTTGCCGATGATGCGGTAGGCCGCCCCGAAACTCTGTGCATTCAGGTAGTACACGCGCCCACGCGCCGGCTTGTACTGGTCTGGCGTCATATCGACGCCGGCAATACGAACGATGGACTTTGCCGCCTCGGTGTTCGCAGGCGCAAGCATCGCCGAGATGTACTGAACCGTTGAAAACAGCTCGAACTCGACGTAATCGGCCGGGGATGTCGGGAACGTCGCGGAATCCCAATCCGGCACGGAAACGCGAACGATGCAGCGCCAAAAGTTCGTATTGAACAGCCCGATGCCGTTGCCGACGAAGTGCGTGGCATCCCTGCCCATCGCCGCCGAAACGTCCGCATTCTGTCGGTCCCAAGTCAGCACCCAATCGCTCGAAGCGTCCGCCAGCGCAGCTTTCGCAATCACACTCGGGCTTTCAATCGAGAAATTGTGCTTCGGGTAGTCGTGGTCCGTTTCGATGGTCCACGAATCGCCCGGCGGTGCATCGCCGAGAACGCTCACGGAAACGGCGTCAACGCCGACGTATTGCGGACGCCCGATGATCGGCGGGTAATGCGCCGGCGTATTCGTGCCGAACTCGCGGGCAACAAGCATTCGGCTTTCCGAAGCGGTCGAACGCCCGTTGCGCAGGATTGCCGAGAACAGGCGGCCGAAGAATGCTTTCGTGTATCGCGTGTTGTTGACGTTATCCATGCCCTCGGCAGTCTCGGTCGCAGCCGCGACTTTGCCGAGAGGAAACGCCAGCAATGGTGACTGCCGGCCGACCCAATTCTTTCCAGAGCCATCCGGGCAGACGCGCCCGCCGTCGTATTGCTCTGGCGGACCGACATAGCCGTTTGACTCCATCAGCGTTTCGTCATCGTGCTGGTATGTCGTTACGGCAGCACCAACCGTGGCAACGTAGTAGAATGAACGGCCGTCGTCCTCGGTCGCGTAGATGCGAGTTTGGCGGCCCGTGCCAGCCGCCGCAAACGTCAACGTAGCATAGAAAGCCGGCGTTTGGTTCACCAGCTCGACGAACGGAGAAAGCGCCGTTTCTTCGAGCGTTGTCGTGTCTCGCGTCGTGATCGCCCAACGGTATGAACCGGCTGGAAGTGCGCTGCCGTCATTCGTCGCAACCACTGAAGGTGCAGCGGGCGCGGCAACAGTGCTTCCGCGACCGATACCGGCAGACAAAATGATCTGCCCGTAGTCGTCGATGGTTAGCGAAGTTTGCGGCGTGCTCTCGTAGGCATCCGTTGTCGGTATCTCGGGGAATGCCACGGCATCGTCAACGATCTGCCACGTAGCGCCTCGATCTTCTGACAGATAGACCTCGACTCGCCCACGGTCGATGTTTGCGACCGAGACAAGAAACCGGCCAGCGCCGAGAGCGAGGATGTCGGGGTAGACGCGATCGTTTGCGACGTTCAGCGCGTAGGCAATCGAATTGCGGTCACCCGCAACGCCCGTATCGTCGTCGAAGAAATACCCGGAGCCATCATGCCGAGTCGGCTTGTCCAGAATCATCCAAGTATCGCCACCGTCGACGGTCTTGTAAATGAAATTCCCGAACACGATGGCGCAATCGTCGCTGAGAACCCGCAGCGCGTCGGTGTTGTTCAGCGCGTATGACGTTTTCCAACCGACGAACTTCTGATGATGGTTGGTTGTCCCAACCCGCGCCCATTTGTTCGCCGTCGTGCGCTTGCACACAAATCCGCTGAGAGTCAGCGCGAAGGTGTGACCGCTGCCTGAACCTGACTTCTGCATGGCAACAACCGGATCGCCGCCAACGCCGGGAATGGTGTGGTAGGTGATATTTGCCGCAACGGCCGCAAGGTTCGCCGCCGGGATGCGCGCCATGTGCGCGTTCTTGTCGCCTGCCGGTACGTCCGCCGATTCCGCGAAAACAGGCCCATACCCGCGCCCGCTTGAGCTTGTGCCGCAAACAAGAATCTCGTTCGCGCCCTCGATGGTGACGCCAGTCAGCCAGCCATAACCAGACTTCCAATCGTAAACCGTCGTCCACGTCGAACCGCCGTCGCCAGTGTAGTAGACGATTCCACCTTGACCGACCACCCAACCGACCGTTGCGCTAGACCATGCCATCGAAGTCAGAATGCGATTGATGGATGTCGCCGGCGTCCCGAGGTCCAAATCGTTCTGGTCGATGCGCTTCCCGCCGCCAGAGTAGTAGGACGAATACGAAGTGCCGCCGTCCTCGGTGAACGTGTTGGCGAACCGCTTCGCTTTCCAGACGTTGCCGGCGTCGGTAGTCTTGAGCACAACGCCCTGAACGCCGCAGGCATAAGCCACAGTCGCCGACACGGCACGGACGCAATACAGCGGCAGCCCGCCCTCGAACGTGCCTTGCGCCTCGCATGGCGACTTCTGCTTCTTCCACGAAGCGCCGCCGTCTGTCGTGCCGTAGATTTCGCCAACATCAGTCACAGCGTACCCGACAGATGAACCGTAAAAATGAATCGACGACACGTTGCCGCGCGGACGCGAAACCACACTGAACTCGCCCAACGTCACGAGGTCGACCGTTCGCAGGTCGTCGCCAACCGTCCACTGCTGGCCGTCAGGCGATCGCGCAATCTGCACAACCCGCGTCGGGTCGCTGCCGCTCACGAGGTACGCATCGCCGCTGATTGCGACTACAAAGCCGCCATCGTCCGCATCGACCGCCAGCCCGCGAAAGCTCGGCGTCGAACCGAGCACTACCGGCGCAATGTCATCCGTCGAAGCGTCCAAAACTACCGACGAACCGCTCAACCTGAGAGTGTAGAGCGTCGATTGCGTGATTGACGAGTTGTACCCGCAAACGAAAATATACAGCGACTCACCGCGAAAACAGGCGGCAACACCGAACGGGATGAACCCATCGTTGCCGACGTAATCGTCGAAGTCGTGGTCCTCGATGCCGGCAACGTATGTCCACTTGTCCGAACCGGTCGCATCGCCAGGAATAGGGTTTAGCTTCGGATCGTGCTTGTAGACGACAACGCTATATTCGTCGGGAGTCGGCGTCGCGTTCTTGACCAGGCCGACCTGATAAAGAACGTTGTTCTTCTTAT
>JACCDR011135160.1_pt1 | contig 17175 bp, 38 predicted proteins | sample 7446431 | NCBI WGS metagenome assembly JACCDR01 (sample SAMN15323443, study PRJNA562643) | freshwater metagenome | isolation source: river surface water | place: USA:Blue River Watershed | collected 2017-08-17
GGGTTATACGCATTTATCTGCCCCACCATATCTTCCACCTGCTGCGTGATGGTCTGCGGCTGTGGTGTGGTCGCCCCTGCTGGCTGTCCTGCGGGGGCAGGCGTTTCTGCTTTCGGCGCACCACCAGGCACACTCGGCAACTGCTTACCCAAATATATCGCGCTCAATCCCTCTACCGAGCCACTGGATTTATTAAACCCAACGCTCTTACCTGTGCCGCCAATATCCTTCGCTGTAACGCTGAACGGATCTACCAGTGAGCCATCGCTCATTATCAGCTTCGCGCCCCTGTTCGCGTTGCTGCCGTACATATTCGCAGGCATTACCCCGATGACGGTCGCGCCCGTGCTGCCCGTACCATACGCAGCATCCGCATCCAGTCCGTACATCTTCGCAACGCCCATGTGCTAGTCCTTCAGTTGCTCGACCATAGGTGCGCCCCTATCCCACCAGCCGTATATCCGCCACTGTGCCAGCGGAGAAATTCACCACCTGGCTCGGCTCGACCGTTATCGTGCCGGCCGCACTCGTCAGCACCTTATACCGACGCGCATCACCCGTCGCACCGGTGACATAAATGTCCTGCCCTACCGCGAGCTGTGCCAGCCCGTTGCCGCTATCGGTGAACGTATCCGCACTCACGCCTGCTATCCCCGTGCCAGCTATCGCCGCACCGCCCAAATTCTGCGTACACCGACGCGAATTCATACGCGTTTCATTCAACGACGCCCCACGCGCTATCGTCTGCCGTACCCGTGTGCCTATCAGTGCTGCCATATCCACTACCCCTTGCTTGCCATTATACCATATACAGTCTACCATAATACCATATATGGTGTGCCTTTATACCACCCTAACAAAATACCACTCAGCGCGCAATCGAATATTTATGCCATGGGCGGCATGCTCTCCTTTCCCCTTGCTTGCCCGTCCATCATCGCGCTCCCGGTGGACGGGTTTTTTAATTGTAATATTCCATGTAAACGGCATCACACACCACCGGCGCTTCAAGCTGCCGTGCCTGATACCGCTCATCCATGGCTGCGCCCCTGTACTGAAACGTTAATACCAACGCGTCTGCAATATCCGGCGACCACCCCAGTTCCTTTTTATCCACGATGTAGTGTTCCCCTGTCGGCTTGACATCGAACGCCACGCTCGCCAACTCCTCCACCATATCATCACACCCCACGGGTATGCTCACATTCATGGTTTCAAACCAGTCCCGCGCCCTGAACCACAGCTCGTCCCGCTTCCGGTGATACCTGCGCTTACTGCTACTCAACTCACCCACGTTCAACGCCACCACCGGCAGTCCACGCCTTCTCAGCATATCCGCCACACCTGAACCCATACCTATCGCATCCACGATTATCTTCACCGGCTTCACCCGCGCCTCCACATACTCATCAAACACCCGATCCGCCGTTATATCCAGCGTCACCTTCGCCCATGTCTGCGGCTTCTCCAATATAACGTTCCCCCTCCGCTTCACCAACGCGCACCGGTCATCACCCATACGCGCTACGTCCAGGCCCCACACTTCCTCGCCAAACGCCACCACATCTGATCGCCCTATCGCCCTCTCGATCAAATACAGCGGTATCACCGAATCAGGATTGCCCAATGGAAATTCGCCCAGCACACCTATCCGGTATGCATTGCTATCCACTCCCCATTTGTTCGCCATGTAATCAATATATTCCCTCGTGACCATGGGGGAGTTATTACAGTCCACCGTTATCCCAACCCACCGGCTCGCATCCTTATTGAACGCATCGAAGAAATACCCCTTCGTCCTCGTCGGATTCCCAGTCAGCACCGTCTTAGCGCCCTTCGTTGACATGGCGCCTTCCGCCGCCTGAAAGATTATCTCATCAATACCAGACGCCTCATCCGCCAGAAATAACATATTATCGTCATGCAACCCCTGTAACGCCTCCGGGTTATCCTTCCTCGCCGTCCTCGCCCTCGCAAACCCATCCACCAAGGTCACCCTGTCACTACTCACCTCAAACGGCAAATACTGCTTGAACTCCATCTGCCTTATCCATTTTCTTATTTCTGACCATAAGACGTCCTCTAACTGATTGGCACTGTTGGCCGTACATGCCACCTTCGCTCCCGGCCTCGTAGCCAAGAACCATAGTATGATCCATGCTAAGAGAGAGCTTTTACCTACTCCCTTTCCACTCTTTATTGCCACCCTGTCGTTACTTGCTATAGCGTTAAGCGCGTTCGCCTGCCAGTCCTGTGGCTCCGCCTGTAATACCGTGCGTACGAAATCAACGGGATGCGATTTCCAGTGTTTGATGAGGTCTATTATAGCTGTGGTCATATATTATTTGCACTCCCCGGTTATTATGCGAACACTATATTTCGTAACAGGCATTAATACAGCATATGCGCCATCCTCGCGCATTTCTACGTGCAAAAATACATGCCTTCCCTTTGGCGCTTCGCCCGGCAGTTTAACGTATATCAAATTATCTTTACAATCTGTCATTTGGGTTATACCGTTATCGTTATTACGAGGTCGGAATTCCGGCTACGTGTTATTATAACATCCATAAATATATGTTTACACCTGATGAATTTTGTGTCGGGGAAAAATTGGTCAAACCCACTTTTTCTCCGTAAATATTTTTGGGTGTATGCCCCTGGGAAAAAAGAATGCTTAATCGCATTCGCTTCGCTCATAAGTTGTTGTTATTTCTTGGCAGTTCGCAGCTACGCTGCTCACGCCCTCGATAACCTTCATCTCATTCCAAGCCTGTTGCAATAGCTCCTTTGCCCTATCCTTATCTATCACATCCTGTTTTATTTCAACCTTATCAGACTGTTGCAGCCTGTTCTTGCCTAACCACTTCAACATTTGCTCACTGCCATTCATAGCCAAATCAAACTGCTTCTTGCGTAAGGCAAGGTTGCCTTCGTTCCAAGCGTTATCAATGACGTGACCAATGGTAGGGTTTGCTTCTATGGCGTGTTCAAGCTCGGCGCGTGTGAGGGATAGGAAAGCAGCCAGCTCATCCAGATTGTTAGATATGACAGCACAACGTTTGATTTGCACATAGTTGATATGGCCGGGCTTGCCCAGTCCGCCAGACGGCAGTGGCAATGCCTTATAGTTTAGATCAGCAAGCCATTGCTCGCGGGCGTGTTCTTCATCGTCCATTGTTATAGTATAACATCACAAAATGAGCGAGCAATAGTTAATTTGCTTGTTAACCTTTGAACGACTGTTGCAAAAATATCTCATTTCACATGAGTTTTGTGTGTATCAAAATATTACACATGAAAAAATGTGTAAGAAGTATATTTTCCAAACCCCGTAAAGACGTTGTTACAATGGGGGGGGTATTTTGTAACCCAATAACCCTTATAAATTAATATATTATATAATATTATCATTATTATTTTCTTGTTTTTTACCCGTACGGGATTTTTTTAACTTGGGGGGGATACGAAAAACACCATTTTAAAAAAATAAAATGAGTTAACATACTATAATATGGGAGAATTAGACCTCCAAAAACTACTTGTAGTAATCTGTTGACAGACGTAAATATAAATAAATTATTGATATATAAGGATAACATAGATAAGTATAAAAATAATGACATAAAGCGTAATTAATTATTGACATGAGAATAAATAGGTATATACTGAGGGCATAACAACAACGAAAGAGATGGATATGGAAGCACTATGGATGACGACAGTAATAATACTCACAGGCGTGGTAGTAATGCTGCCACACTGGATATATGGATAGCCCTATCTAGGGTAGTAGCTCAGGATTAAAACACGTCTAAAAACACTAACAGAATGGGATTAAACGATATGTACGCATTTGGAACAGAAGCCGCAAGGATGGGATATTTAAAACCCATACGTTCACCATGGAAAACCTATGGATACAGCATAAAGAATACAAACACTGGCGAATGGTCAATGTGGTTCAGATATAAGCGCGATGCAGTAACGAAAATACATAATCTGGCAACATGCCCTAACTGGAAAGGATAACCACATGACACAGACACACACGCCTACGCCTTACAGAATTAACGATAATGACAAGCGCCAGGTTATCACTGGCAACAGGACGGGCGTAATAGCCACATGTCAAAGCAGAGAAAACGCCGCATTTATCGTCAGGGCTTGCAACAACCATGCCGCGCTGGTTGAGGCTTTGAAGCTGGTACGCGAAGCGGGATTAGCAACAAACGATTTGCGCCGCTCCCTGATGTTTTCTGAGGCAATGCCTAAAGTGCTGGCAGCCCTCGCAGCAGTGGAGGGCAAATAATATGGAAATACGCTATTTCATAATTGACTGGGATAGTGGTCCCGTTGACCTGATAGAAGTCACAGAACTCGAATTCATGGAAGCACCCGGACGCATAGAATACGAGCGCCACACGATGTTTGACAATGGCGTAAATCAGATATGTTTAACCAAATGGGAGGAATAGTAAAATGTACATATACCAAACAGTAAATAAATCAGCATTCCACGACGCATTTCGCAATTATGGCAGGTTGGAGAATTTCAGCTATGAGGGCAGATCGGCGTTATATGATTACTTGGAAAGCTATGTGGAGGACACGGGCGAACCAATGGAGCTTGATGTAATAGCCCTGTGCTGTGATTTCTCAGAATATGCCGACATAGAGGAATATAACGCAGAATACGGCACAGAATACGAGCACTGGGACGATGTGGCAGAGCAAACCACGGTTATAGAGCACAGCAATGGTGCGGCGATTGTGGGGGCGCATTGAGATGACAACACCACGCATAGACTGGATAAACGGAAAGCACGCCCTGGCAATGGCACTGCTTGACGATAAACGCATCCCTACTGGGATAAAGGATATTATCGTCGAAGTATCCCACAGGCTGGGGAGCGAGATATTGACCAAAGAACACATTGGATACGATAGCGAGGGCATATGGATATGCGAATAGAACCCGCCAGACCGGTAGGCAAACGCACGGTTAAGCAGACCGTCATACGTTACCGCACACCACACACGGATCAAACCATGGTCTTACCATACCTTGCAACATGGCAGACGGCGGAACTGCAAGCGCGTAGACGGTTTGGCGGGGCAGTAACAGTGCTGCGTGTGGTGCACAGGGTAAATGGGGAGATGGTATGGTCAAGCGAAGGGAAGGGTAGTTGATATGCCAGTCATAGGAATAATATTACCACGGACACGAACCGCAGCAGTCAGGCGCCGTAATGGTAAATGGTGTAGGCTTGATACTAATAAATATATAGGGCACTTCGACAAGTGCTTAGAGAATACCGGGCATGTAATCCGGTATCGTGGGCACACATACAGGAATGTGCGCAACATGGGTAACTATTGGACGTATGAGAATCAACAGATAACAGAGGATCATCCGTTGTATAATTTTTTAGGGAGTAAGATAAATGGGAATTTTTAAAGGCGTAATCATTGGGGCATTGGTTGCCTCAGTAATATTAAACTGGGCGCTGCTTACCGGCAGGCTGATACAGCCGGAGCAGGATTATTTATTGCAGATCACGCAGGCACAATAATTTAACATAAAAGGAAACGGGAAAATGAAAATTAATTTTTTAGAACCACAGGAATTTAAGAAAGCACTCAAATTCTGTGAAACAGCACAGAGTAAAGAGGCAACCAGATATTATTTGCAAGGCACATGCTTAGACTGGGACGGTAAAGAACTGGTGGCAGTGGCGACGGATGGCCATAGATTGTTGGCGTATACGTTTGAGCATGTGGAAGTGGAAGGAGATCCAGAAAAGGTAATTATATCAACGGCAGATACTAAGGTGCTGTTGATGTGCGATATAACTTCCATAGATAGCGAGGGCAATTTTATCAATGGGCCGAATATTAAATTCATAGATGGCAACTTCCCAGACTGGAGGCGCGTATTGCCCGGCAAACCTGGGGCACAAGAAACCGTGCGTCTAAACCATAAATACTTAACCGATATGGGTAAGGCAGCGAAAGCCATAGGCAGGCAAACGTATAGCATGACGTTTTCACCAGATCATGGCCCAGTGTCTATAGATTTCGGTTTGCCGAATGTTAAGGGCTTAATTATGCCTATGAGGGTGTGACAGGTGAAAAAACTCAAACGCTACTATGTATGGTACGGCTGGCGGGATTATGCGATCGTATATGCTTATACGGTTAAAGAAGCCCGCCAGCTTGCACCAGAGGGTAAGATCAAGGCAGTGACGCGCAGGCAGGATAAAAGATTCAGGAAATCACCCGATACTGTAACGATTCTACACCTGACCGGCCAGAAACGTTAGAAATCTCAATCTTGCCCATCTGGACAAGGTTATTGAGTATCTCACGCCGATCACGTTCCGTGCCTATCTTGAAACTAACTGCCGCCATAAAGTCCCTATGCTGCATCCACCGCCCACGATGGCGGGCGATAACATTATAGACGAACTTATGGCGGCTTTCTACTTCACCATCTGTTACGTACAGCGTACAGGCATGAGCCATATAAAGCTGGATGTACTCCACCAGGCGACAGGCATACTCAGCCGTGGCCATGCTGATACTGTCGCCGGTATGACAGATAAGCGCCACTTGACGCGCCAAGACCTCGAACCGCGTGGCGATGGTAGGCAGGATACCATTGGCGAGCATAGCATCAGAGCGAGCGGTCTTGGACGTGATACGCATTTGCTCCGACACGAAGTAATCATCAACCCCCGCATCGTATGGCACGATACGAGGCGATATGGGAGAAAGGGAAGATTCAGAGTTTACCTTGCTGGCTCGTGCCCACTTGACCAGCTCGCAGATCAGTTCTTCTGGTATGTCGGCATCATCATACGCCGGACGCATTCGCACGCGTTCTTCTGGTGGATGTTCGAAGATTAACAAACGTGGTATGAACCCACTGGACACATTACCCATGGTAATGGCCTTAAAAAATTCGGTTTGCGTCGAAGTTCCCCATAAAGAAAGTGAGGGCTGTTCGATGGATGTGGACGTTTTCTTCTTCTCTTTAAAGTCTTTGTTGGCATAGACCGGCATGGCGAAGGATGTTTTTGCACTGGTGTAAAGCTCTAGCATATAGTCATAGATCTTGCGCTTATGGTCTGAGGCTCGTGGGCCTTTCTGCTCCTGCAATGCCAGGCCGTACTCATCCCATAGGATAATCCCCGCGCCACCTTGTGCGTAAAGCTCTTGTATCAAACCAGCACCGGACGCAGGCGCACCCATGTATGGCATGTCGATACGGCTCATAATGTATTTGATGACCGACCGCCCATGGTCTTTGCCTGATCCGGTTTCTCCCAGGCCGATACACATGAGGTTGCTGCGTACATTATCCTGCGTCCTCACCTTATGCGCCATGAGATAGCCCGTAAACGTGAGTGCAGCACCCAGAGCAAGGGCGGGCAGTGGATAGATACTGGTGGCATTGATATGCTGTGCGAGCATACCCACAAGACCGGGGGCTTTGAGCAAATGGGATGGGAAGATGCGGAATTCCGCGAACGGGTCAATGGCTGCTTGGTATAAGTCATCATCGGCAGGCGTGTGCAATTCTACTGGAGCCGATTTCTTGACCACGGGTTTCCAGCCACGAGTGCGAGCTTCAAAGAACAGGCTATGAACGGTAATCTCGGAGCGCTTAAAAGAGTTCCATTTGTTACGCATCTCGCGGGCATTGTACTTCTCAGAGCCGGACGACCATCTATCCCATGTGTTGAAGCCTGACTCGCCAAAGCCCTCCTTGAGTGCCATACCCATGGACAGCCACAACTCATACCCGCCATTGGGGACGTATTGTAGCGCGTCCTCAGCATCGCTCAAATTGGCAGGCGCTTCGACAGCAACCGGCACATGGCGAGCAGGAGCAGGGAATAATGCAGCGATCTCTGACCATGCCTCCGGTGGTATCACTGGCAGGTCATCAGCAGACAAATTGGCAAGCGTTAGGTCAGTTATCCATTTATACTTACATCCAGAGGGGTGTGTAGATGGTGGAAGAACTGTATGGCGACCCGTTGAAAGTATCTCAACCACCACTTCACCGCGCAGCTTGAACTGCTTGGATGACTCGCCGGAGAACTTATAAAAGCCCGTGAATCCCTTTAATCCTACCTTTTTTACAGGTGATTCTGGCAGTAGGGGGATGATTTTATTCCATAGCTCATCGACATCGTTATCGAAATCAACGGCAATAATGCCGGATGCAGAGCCGAGGCACACGGATACGCCCATATTCGCCCAGCCTGACCAGCGGGAGAATTCTTCCTCTGTTGGCTGCTCAGTACAGAACCGTGACCATTTATCTATGGCAGGTTTTTTTTCTTTTGGAAACAGCGGAATAGTCGAGTATCCGCGCTCCCGCAACGGCGTGGCAGCGTCCGAAAATAACGTCACATTGTATCCCCTGGTGGTAGTCTATTGTAGTATCTAGGCTAGCTAATAATCGCTTTAATATCGTCAGGCTTATAGAACAGTGAGCGCCCGATCTTGATACCCGCAGGCATCTTATCTTTATACTTGTTAAACCACGCATAAGATACGCCAAGGAATTCCAGCGCCTCATTCAGCGACATGGAATATTCAGACGCAATCGCCTGCTGCCTGGCCACGTATTTAAGCATCTGCCCACGGTGGAACTTCATGCGCCCACCAATCATCTTGTACTCAGGAAACCCCTTATTATCACGCTGTAACCATATGGACTGGCGGGACATGCCAAGCATAGTAACCGCCTCCTCCATAGGCACATCGAAATAATACTGCCCCGTATCATCCAATTTGTCGTATCCACTCATAATATCTCCTTTGTAAAAATAATTCTATTTTGTTGTTGACATGCGCAGATTGTATATATAGATTGATGGCAAGTCAACAACAAAAAGGAGAGTATCGTGGCTACACTAGAACAACTAACACAAGAATGGGACAGCAATAAAGAAGCCGTGCGTATCGCGCAGGAAAAGCTGCTATCAACCGAGTTCAAGATATATGAGCTGGTAGGTAAAGACCTGCCTGAATCTGGCACGACCAATTTTGACACTGGTCTAAAGATCGTCACCGGCATGGATGTGAAGGTGGATCAGGACAGAGCAAAATTCCTGAAAGATGTGCTTGGCAGATTCTGGCCATTTCGTGAAAAGTACGAGCTTGATAAGAAGCTGTTTGATATGCTCGAAGGCGATGAGAAAAAGGCCGTGCTGGAAGCGCTGACCTATAAGCCAAAGAAACCATCGTTTAGTGTGAAGGGGTAATATGATCAACCTATCCGAAATATCCGCATCCAAGAAAATAGAGCCACCACGCATCTTGCTGTATGGCCCGCCCAAGACTGGCAAGACGACATTCGCCAGTCAGATACCGGGAGCTATCATTTTGGACGTAGAGGGCGGCTCAGGATACCAGAGCGTAGCGCGTATCACGAAAGATCAGCTTGCTACCTATGGTGATTTCCTTGAGGCGTTAGGCGCTCTGGCGACACAGGAGCACAACTTCTCCACTGTGGTCATTGATACCGTGGATTGGCTGGAGCAGTTGATATTTGCCCAGGTAGCGGCAGAGGCGAAGGTAGATGCCATAGAGGATATCGGATATGGCAAGGGCTACGGGACCGCGTACAACCTATGGAAACAGACGCTAGAAACACTGGACTGGCTGCGTGTGAATAAGGGCATGGCGGTATTGATGATAGCCCATAGTCAGATACGCAAATACTCTGATCCGCTACGCGAGAGCTATGACATCTTTGGTATCAAGCTCCATGATAAAGATAAGGGGCAATCATCCGCCAGCCTGGTGCGCGAATGGTGCGACTGTATCCTGTTCGTGAACCAGCAGGTAATGGAGCATAAAGAAGATGCCGGATTCAATAAAAAGGTCGTCAAAGCCAAGGGCGGCAATATAATCATTCATACGGTGGCACAGCCTGCATTCCAGGCTGGCAACCGGTGGGGGCTTCCTGCTGAGATACCCTTCTCATGGGATGCATTTTCAAACGCTTTAAACGAAAGGATGACTAACAATGGTTGATGTTTCAGACGTAGACGCCTCGCAAGCCGGGGAAATGATGAGCTTTGATGTTATGGAGCCGCATCGCGCTCGCATGTATATCGAAGAAGCAGATAAGAAAACTACCAAGAACGGCGATGGCGCATATCTTGGACTCAAGATCAAGATAGAAGGCGGGCAGCACAATGGTCGGACGCTGTATGTAAATCTGAATCTGTGGAACAAGAACGAAACAGCAGTGACCATCGCAAAAGCAGAATGGAAAGCTATTCAAATGGCAACAGTTGGCCATGCCAATGTCAAGAACAGCGAGGAAATCCGCTTCAAGCCATTCGAAGGCGAGATCGACGTTCGCAAGAATAAGCAGACCGACAAGATGGAAAACTACATCAAGAAATACGAAGCCATTGGCGCACAGCCTACAGCGGTTAAGAGTGCTGTAGCGAGTCCGGCTGCACCAGTAGCAGCGCAGGCTCCGTGGATGAAGAAGTAGGGAGAGAATAATATGTCTGACCGCCTGAGTATTTATAACGGCAGCGCATACACCATAACAGGTCTGTCTATGGAGATTGGCTGTACTGAGGATATTCTGCGCGGTTGGATATATCATAATCGCACACCAAGGAAAAAGAATAAAGTGTTATTCGAGGATGCAATGAGCAAGTTATCAAAATCACCGCCACCAATAAAATTTCATCTAGAGATGCAGACAAAGAATAAGGGTAAATATAAATAGCGCAAGCGAAGGAGTGAGGATGAAGGATGTTTTGATATTTATACTTGGCGCATGTTTTGGCGCTGGCGGATTGGCGGCATATGCAAACCATTATCCAAATCCAAAGTGGCACTGCACCTCGTCGGTTCGCGTGGGCGACACGCTGCCGGAGCAGTTCGAGTGTGTGGAGTATAGCAAGAAAACATCAGGCGATTATTTGAAAGAACAGGAGTGACAGCATGAAATACCACACAGCCGACGGCCACGAGATCGTAAGGGATGGGGTTTATAAGAGCCTTGCATGGCATAAATTTATATGCCTTGGCTTTAAGGCTGATTTACGCCCCATAGTTGGATATTTTCCCGTTGATGACGGTGAAGCATGTATAGCGGCATATAAACCATCCGACCTCACCCTCTGGCGCGAACCCGCCGAACAGGTGGAGGTGTGGGAGGTGGTTACGAAGCTGCCCGATTATGGCAGAATTGTAAGGCATGAGTTTTCCAGCGAAGCGGCTGCATATACGCATTCAGCAAAATGCAAAGGCAAAACGCTCCGCATCCGCCTGAAAGAAACCATAACAGTCGGGGGTGTGTGATGCGGTTATTTGCTTTTATTATTGCCTGCGCTGTCGCTGGAATCATGGTTGGTACGCTGATTACGAAGTTCGCAGATAACAAAGAGTATGTTGCGGCATTAAGCGCCAAAATAGAGGCGATAAAGGCGCAAACGATTGTCACTCACGAAAAGATATATTGCACACATCCTGATTCAAAATCAGAAATCTGGTGGAGCGCAAGGGAGTATCTTGCAGCGAATAGCCCGAAATCACTGGACTGTTCTTTTATAAAAGATGGGGTGAAAAATGACTAAATACGCAATCAGGCTTGAACAAGACGACAACGGGACATGGCTGGCAACATGCCGCGATTTTCCCGAACTAACCACGTTTGGCGATACACCGAAGGAAGCACTTATGCATGCCAGTGACGCGCTTGCAGAGGCTATAGCAGCGCGTTTAGATGGCGGCGAAGATGTGCCACAGCCAAGTGCGCCTGTGTTAGCGGAATTTCTGGCGGAGGCAACCCAATGACCTCTAACCTGTTGCCGTTCGACCCGAAGCTGGCGAAATCTGAGCTTAATAAAGATGGCTTGGATGTGCTTAAGGTGGGGCATTCAACCCCGCCCGTACCTGTGCTTTTTATCGGAATGGATTTGGGAACGCCAATTGTTCGAGAAGATGACGCAGTTCCTGTCCCAGCAAGCAACCTCCGCCTCCGCCCGCGCATGGTGAAGCAGACCATAGATATTTTTGAGGGCGGTAGGTGGCTACTTGCGGGACAGACAACCGTTTTGCGTGGCGGCGGCAACATACTGGCCACAGTTGAAATCGAAGTGCAGGAGGGGTGATGTCAGAAGAAAAAGAAGTGCGAGTTTCGGCAGATATAAGCGGCCAACAATTGGCTGCGCTCATGAAGGTTATGCTTAGTGATAATCCTGTTTTCAGTATTCTTATAAACCCTGATAGCCCCGGAAGTAGATTTATCATCAAAGCCGAGATTAAGGAGATTATTTTACCATGACCCACCTCCTAGACACCGCGCTTTCCATTTTAGAAACAGCCGTACAGGACGGTGATTCGGGCGACCCGTATAACGATTTTTATGGAATGTATTATGCCGCTGAACAGGCTCTTGCCAAGCTCAAGCAACTGCGCGAGGCGGGAGGGTGGAGGCCGATAGCGGAAGCGCCGAAGGATGCTGGTGTGGAAGTATTGCTTTACAGAAACAACGAGGGCTGGGGCGCTATTGAAATCGGTGTATGGAGTGAGCGATTTCAGGTGTGGTCAACCGAGTTGCATAGTGACGATGCTCCCACCCACTACATGCTTTTACCATCACCACCCACGGAGGATTTATGAGCGATAAACCATTTACAGATGAATATGTGAAGAAAGCCTTCGATGGGCAGAAGATATGGAATGAGGTATGCAATAAAGTCGCCGATGATTTGATATGCGCCAACAACTACCGCGCCCTCCTATCCCGCATCGGCCAGCCAGCCGTGGACGCGCTGATGAGTGGGGATGATAACGTGGGGGTGTATCGTGGCATAGGATTGCTGGGAAGCGGCCATCGAATAGACAAACCAGAAAAGCAGGAGCCGACCGATGAGCAGTGAGCCTAAGTTATGGTTGTGGAAAAACTTTGTGGATGGCAGGCCGGAATATTGGGCTTTCAACAACCCATACCCCTGTTGTGAAAACGGCGACCCCATAACATTAGGCGAGCCGTGCGGTTATGCCTTATTCAAGGACAGTACAAACGGCAGGTCAGATGTGCCAGAAGCAGAGGTAATCAACAAGATTAAAAGGGTTTTGATACGGGATGAAAACCGCAGGCTCGCAGCCCTCCTATCCGCCACCGCTACCGTGGAAGCTGTGGCTAAGTCTATATACGAGCGTCATACGGCAAATCCAAATGACGCCTATGGCAATCGTGAGGGCACATGGGATAAGGACAAGCAATGCAACAACAGGAAAAGGACTCGTTGTATTGTTGATGCCCAAGCCGCCCTATCCACCATCAAGAAGCTCGCGGGGGTGTAGGGGTGGCGTTAAACATAGTCCCCATCGACTTTAGTGAGGCAAACGAGTTTGTGCGTCTGCATCACCGTCACCATAGGCCGTGCGTAGGGCATAAATTCTCTATCGGCGTAACCGATGGCGATAAAATAAGGGGTGTTGCCATTGTCGGTAGGCCGGTGGCGAGAATGCTGCAAGATGGCTGGACGCTTGAAGTTAACCGCTGCTGCACAGATGGCGCTAAAAACGCATGTTCTATGCTTTACGCGGCATGTTGGAGGGTGACGCGGGCTTTGGGCTATCGAAAACTAATTACATACACCCTGCCGGAAGAGGGCGGCGCAAGTTTGCGAGCGTCAGGCTGGAAATTGATTGGTAAGCGCGGTGGAGGCAGTTGGAATGTACCAAGTCGCCCGCGTGTTGATAAACACCCTACACAACAGAAATTACTATGGGAGGCCACCGATGACTAAAATCCCCAAGCGGCTGATGGCGCAATTTGCGGCGATTATGGGATTAACATATTGCCAGTACAGCGGCACTTATAACAGAAAGCGTTTTGCTTACACTATGTCTGCGGGAGATGTCATCGGGCTTGCGGCGGAGTGGTGTGATCGGCACAAGATTCGTATGTCAATCCATGTGCTGCACGATGGATTGGGTTGGCTTGTCCATGTTGATGGCACAGACGATGTAATACACACCAACCTCTGCCGCGCCATCATGGAGGCGGTCGTTGCTGCGAGCCGGGAGGGGAAGGATGGATAACCTGCCGTGGAATGTGCGTCTTTTCTTATTTCTATCAGCGCCAGCCTCGCTTTGGCAAAGGCTAATGGCATTCATTTGTGGTGTGGAGTTTAACCGAAAGAAAGGCAGGGGGAGATGAAGTTTGATATAAGCAGGGTATCACATTGCACATCACGCGATAAAAAGCCATGCGAGGGCGCTGTAAAAGAGGGCGATAGCTGGGTAATAAATATCGAAACCCTAGATGAGCTAATGGCGTTTATAGAGCGCGAGGGGGATATTGTATTAGATACGATCAGTATCACGATTTACGACGATTACATGGAATAACCACCCACCACGATAACAGAGAGGAATGAGTTGTGAAGAAAGGAAAGCTAGATCGCATAGGGGTTCAAGATTTTATCCCGACAGAAGGTAAGCGCGAATACACAATAATTTTCGATTTTGATGATGATTGGCACTGTGCCGCTAGGCTAAAAGCCGAGATGAGCAAAATAGAGGTTGCCAGCAAGCTCATTGAACTTGGGCATTTAATTTTTGAGAAAACCAAACCACCAATTAACCGCCCCCACGGGGCAAACCGCCGAAAGGCAGAAAGTGAGTGAGTATGACCAACCTAAGTATTGAGGAAATTGCAAGAGTAACCCACGAGGCTAATAGGGCATACTGCCAGTCTATAGGTGATGATAGCCAGCTACCGTGGGACGATGCCCCGGACTGGCAAAAGAGCAGCGCATGTAAGGGCGTAGAGTTCAATCTTGCAAATCCCGAAGCGCCAGCATCGGCAAGCCACGACTCATGGCTCAAAGAGAAAGAAGAAACAGGCTGGAAATATGGCGCAGTAAAAGACCCGGAGAAAAAAGAGCATCCATGCTATGTGCCATACGAACAGTTGCCGAAAGAGCAGCAGCGCAAGGACGCTTTGTTTAAGGCGGTTGTAGCGGCTTTATCGAGCTAACACCACGGAGGCGTGCGGGCGTGGCGTATCCACGCATGAGGTGTAGTTACGAAAGTTGATTGGAGAATCTAGAATATCCATGACCGCTACACCACCGCTAGGGATAACACGAATTGCAAGCGTGCCCCTGATGGCGGAACATCGCAACACAAGCAGGTAGCCAATCCTGCCCGCCTCCACCACTAACGAAAGGGATTTTATGACTGACGCACACGAAGTAGACGAGAATTTGCAGGATTTTAATCAGCACATGGAATACGAGCAGTATTTCAAACAGCGACTCACCGCCCTGCTGGATGATCCGGTTATGGTGGAGAGGGTTAAGGGCGCATTCCGACCATATGTTTTAACGTGGTACGGTCGCACTGAGGAGCATGAGGATGTTATCGAGGCCAATGCGATTAATGCAGCCATCGCTGCAATCAAGGAGGCGGCGGGGGTATGACCCTTCTCGACATCAAGACCACGCTCGACTACCTGGATGATGCGATCATGGCTCGCGCTGAATTAGAGGCTCCGCGTGAGTATCTTGGCATGTCACAGGTGGGCGAGGAATGCGAGCGCAAGCTATGGTACTCGTTTAACAAGTATCCCAAGCTGCCATTTGAGGCATCAACGCTGCGTAAGTTCGAGGATGGGCATCGCACTGAGGCATTGATGGCCGACAGACTCAGGATGCTGCCATTCATTGAACTTCATACCGATGTTGATGGTCAGCAGTTCGGATTCAAGGATTTCGATAACCGCTTCTCAGGCCACATGGACGGAGCGATACGCGGTCTGATCGAAGCGCCACAGACATGGCATGTATGGGAGTGCAAGGCGACCAATGATAAGTCATTCAAGGAATTTAAGGCACTCACCTTCGCAGATGAGAAATCAGCACTAGAGAACTGGAACTATACCTATTACGCCCAGGCTGTGCTGTATATGGAATATTCAGGCATGACGCGCCACTACATCACCGTCACCACAGCAGGAGGGCGTGATTATCATGGGGCAAGGACGAATGAGAATCCCAAGCTGGCGAAGGCATTACGCCAGAAGGCCAAGCGGATCATAGATGCGAAGTCTGAGCCAGCAAGATTAAACGAGAATCCAAGTTTTTATAAATGTAAATGGTGTGAATTTAGGGGAGTATGTCATGCGGTATAAGGCGGTTATCGATGGGAAGATGTTTATTGAATCTGATAATTTAGAGTCATTGGTAAATCTAGTTATGCAGTTTGATTTTAAGAGCGTGGAGATTACCGTTGAAACTTATGAAACTTAGACCCTACCAGCAAGAGGCCGTTGACTAAATATTTATCCAGTGTATGTTTAGCCAACATAGGGGATATATATGAGATATTTTATTGATATAACTAATAAAAGATTTGGGAAATTAGTTGCCATATCTATTTGTGGAAAAGATAAAAAGGGAAGCAATATATGGTTGTGTCAATGTGATTGCGGGAACTTAACAAAAGTATCTCTTGGGAATCTAAAATCAGGATCGACCATATCATGTAAATGTGAAGCCAAAAGATTATCCGCCGAAAGAAATAAACTGCTTTTTACCAAGCCCACTAAACAGTGTTCTATTGATGGATGCAAATCCATAGTTGGGCGTTCTGGGGCAGATGGCATGTGTGGAAGGCACTATATGCGAGTAAAAAGATATGGTGATGCAAATTATATAACGCCGGAAGATGTTTGGCGTAAAAAATGTAGAGAGGCTCAGCCCAATCTTGGAAAGGTGCAAAAGCAAACTTACAAGAAGCTATATGGAAAACATGAGCATCGCGTTATTGCAGAAAGACTATTCGGGCCAATCCCTCCCGGTCATCATGTTCACCACAAAGATGGCAATAGGCACAATAATTCACCTGAAAATTTAGAAATATTATCTGCCGCTGATCACGCAAGAGAACATCACACAAAGAAAAAAATATGAAATTAAGACCATATCAAGATGAAGCGGTGCAAGCTGTTTATGACTATTATGAAAACAACTCTGGAAATATTTTGCTATGTTTACCAACGGGTTCTGGGAAAAGCGTTATTCAAGCAAAGCTGCTTCAAGATATAGTAACTAGATGGCCGAATCAGCGGTTGCTATGCCTGACCCATGTGAAAGAGCTAGTGGA
>JACCDR011890226.1_pt1 | contig 17174 bp, 17 predicted proteins | sample 7446431 | NCBI WGS metagenome assembly JACCDR01 (sample SAMN15323443, study PRJNA562643) | freshwater metagenome | isolation source: river surface water | place: USA:Blue River Watershed | collected 2017-08-17
ATGCCGAAACTGAACTGGCGGAAATGGCGGGCGGGGTTGTTTGTCGCGGGGGCGACGGGGTTTTGCCTCGCCTTGATCCCGTTGGCGTCCACTCCCGAAATGACGTGTCGCAGCTTTCTGCTGTGCGTCCTAGCGTTCATGGGCCGGGAGATTGCCGGGTTCTTCAAGCGTTACCCAGTGGAGTCAGTGAAGGAGGATGTGTCGCCCTTCACGAAGGAGATGCCATGAGCTACATCGAGAAAGACCCCTTCATCGTCTTTGAATGGGTCATGGCGCTGACCATCGCGCTGATCATCGCCAGTTGCTCACGAACATGAAACTCCTCGCCTTCCTCGCGTGCCTTGTCGTCTTCGCCGGGTGTTCCACCGGGCCGGATGGCAAGCGGCATTTCGCGGCTCCGGCCTTCTTCACGCGCTCCACGAACGTGACGGAGACTGCCCGCGTCATCCGGGCGGCGGAGACGAATGTGGTGACGGAGGGGACGAACGTGGTGGTGACGATCACGCCTGCGGTGGTGCAGACGAACTACACGACGAACATTGTGGTGACGGTGGCTCCGGCGGTGGGGCGCACTATCGAGATTGCGGAGGGAGTGAATGCTTTGAATCCAACGCCAACGGCTCCTTTTGTGAACATCGGGTTGACGGCGCTGAGTGGTTTGCTGGGGCTGATTGCGGCGTGGAAGACGAAGGCGGCGAATCGGGAGGCGCGGTCGAACGCGGATACGAACGCGGTGCTGGAGGCGGTGGTGACGGGCGTGGAGGTCATCAAGGATGAGACGGCGCGGAAGATGGCGAAGGAATCGGTGACGAAGATTTCAGAGCAGTGGAAGATGCGGGATAAGGTGCGTGACAAGTTGGACACGCTGACTCCGTGATTTCAAATGCGAACAGACCCCGTCATTCTATTGGACGGCCAAGTGCTCGATGTGCGGAACGCAGCCGAGGCGCGGCGGCGTTTGGGCGTGACGGAGCCGGTGCCGCCGGATCTCTCGCAGTATGTGCTGACGACGGATGGGCGGCTGTCGAATGCGCGGACGCCGACGGCGCACGCGGCTTCGCATGAGGCGGATGGCTCGGATGAGCTGGATGTGACGGGGCTGGCGGGGACGCTGGCGGAGGCGCAGCCGGTGGCGGTGCGCGTGAACGGCGTGGCCGTGGGCACGCGGATCGCGGTGGACTTCATCGAGGATCGAGACGTGCGACTGTCGGGCGCGGATGACGCTTTCAACGGTGAGGTGGCGGTGACAATCACTGGAGCCTCGCGGATGTCGAATTACCTGCACTTGCGATAATGGCCCAAGACCCTTCATTCACGGCGACGCCCATCGTGGCGGGCGTGAGCATCAGCACAGCGAACACGAACCGGGACGGGACAGGGACGCTGGGCACGGTGCTGGCCCTGGCGACGAGCAGCGCGGGCGTGCGGGTGGAGCGCGTGACGATCACGGCGACGGGGACGACGACGGCAGGGGTGGTGCGACTCTTCATCAATGACGCGACGACGACGAGGCTCTTTGAGGAGGTCATCGTGCCTGCCATCACGCCGAGCACGACGGTGAAGGTGTTCCGTGCGGAGGTGGTGCGGGATGACGGGATGCCGCTCTTTGTGCTGCCCGCAGGCTACACGCTCTACGCGAGCACGAACAACGCGGAGGGATTCGCGGTGCAGGCGATTGGAGGTTCACTGTGAACGATGGAATGCGAGGGTATCCAACGGGCGGTGCGGTGAGGCCGCAGGCGGATGGGCGTCGTGCTGGCGTCGTGGGTGGTTTGGACTTCTGGCACGCAGCATCGCAGATCAATGCGGGTGCGTTGACGACGGTGACGCTGACGACGAATGTGCTGCGCCTGATGATGATCGAGCCGTTCAATCGGAATTTTAGAATCAGCGGCCTTGGGTTTCAGACGACGGCGGGAGGAGCTGGTAGTGTGACGCGCGTGGGGCTTTACCGTTCTAGGGACGCGGCTGGCATCGCGCCGCGTGATCTGATTGTGGATTGCGGTGAGACTTCCAGTGTGGGTGCAACCACGAACTTGTTCACTGTGAACATTCCGGTGAGTCCGTATTATATCTACTGGGCGGCTGTGCTGAATGGCGTGGCGGCCCCGACGTTGCGGGCGACGGTGGTGGCGAACACTCGAATGATCGGGCACGGAAATGTGTTTGGCACGGTGGTCTATAATCATCTGACTCGCAACACGACCTACGGTGCGCTGCCTGCGCGGTTGGAGAACAACACGGCGAGCATCGTGCCTGCGAGTGCGTCCTTGGCGCTGATTTACTATCAGCTCGACTTGCCGCAAGGGAGGGTTGAATGAGCCGCTACCGTCGCTACGGGGAATTGGACACGCCGCCGACGGAGCACCGTATGGGTGAATCCGGCTGGGTGGGTGTGAACCTGCGCGTGGACGCGGATCGCGTGCCGACGGGGTTTGCGAGCTTCGCCCGGAATATGCGCTTCCGCGATGGTGTGCCGGAGACGCGGCTGGGGATGCAGATGACGCCGTGGTGGAATAAGATCACGGCGACGCAGCCGAACAAATGGACGACGATCCACGGTGTCTCGGACACGATGCGGGATGTGAATGGGACGACTTACAATCTGTTGGCAGCGGATGGGGCGGTGTATGCCATCATCCCGAACATCGCGCCGCAGTCCTTGGCGTTGCCGAGTGGGGTGACGATCACGGGGACGGTGACGTTCACGCAGTGCGGGAATCAGGTGGTGATGTTCCGTGGGGACACGCTGGCTCCGCTGGCGATGACGACGACGGGCACGGGATTCGAGGTGATACCGGGCGTGACGGTGGCGGATGGGAGTGTGCCGTTGCCGAATTCGGAGCGCGGCGTCTTCATCGGGGAGCGGTTGGTGGTGCCGTTCAACCGGGATTACCTGTGGATCAGTGACATCTTCGACATCACACGCGGCGACTTCCTGAACGTGGTGCGGATCGGGCGCGGGGACGGCGGGAAGATTGTGACGGTGCGGAAATACAACGACACGACGCTGATCGTCTTCATGGAGCGGGCTGTCCATGCGCTGCTGAATTTCTACGGGAACTTGCAAAGCATCATCCGTGATGAGGTGACGGATCAATATGGCTGCACGGCCCCGGATAGCGTGGTGCGGGCGGGGAATGAGCTGTTCTGGTGGGGTCAGCCGGGGGTGTGCAGCCTGCGGCAGACGAGCGCGAATGAGGTGCAGGCGGTGAATGTGCCCTTTAGCTACGACTTGCAACCGCTGATTGACCGGGTGAACCGGCAATACGAGAGCGGGATTACGGCGCGGTGGAATAACTCGCGGCTTTACATCGCGGTGCCATTGGATGAGGCGGAGGTGTTGAGTCCGAATTTGTTGCCGACGGGTGGTGCGATGGCGAATGCGACGCAGCAAATTCCGACCACGGTGGGAGGCAAGTATCGCTTTGTGATTGGAGACGCGCAGTATCTTGGAGACGGCGCGAGCACCTACACGAACAGCGTGGACTACACGGCGACGGCGGGCTTTGCGGAGATTGCGTGGGTGGGTGCGCCGACGAGCCTGACAGCGGAGTTTTATTCGGTGACTCAGGGCGTGAACAACGCGGTTCTGGTGTATGACTTCCTCTCCACGGCGCGGCGTCGTCGCGTGAGTGATGAGGTGGAGACGGAGGAGGAGGAGCGGGTGTTGCGCGTGGGGGCGTGGAGTGGTTACGACACGGCGGATAATGTGGCGCATGACTGGCTCTTCACGGCTCCGGTGCGCGGTCAGGAAAGGCTCTTCACGGCGAGGCAAGATGGGTGGGTGTGCCTGTATGATGAGGACTACCTGGACTTTGCTCCGCCTTACACGGACTTGGTGGTGACGACGGCTCCGGCGAATGGGAACACGCTGGCGGTGAACGCGGGCGTGACGGTGACGGCAGCGACGGGTAGCGGTCTGAACGGACTGACTTCTTGGGGCGTGAACACGCTGGCCAATGCGAAGGTGAATCTGTGGAAGGATAGCGCGCCGCAATTCGGCTACAATGCCGCGCAGTCTCCCTACTGGACTGCGCCAAACACCACGGCCTATCCCATCGCAGGCGGCGTTCGATTCTACTCGACGAATGGGGCGGTGCCGTCGGTGGCTTACACGGGGACGTGGGCGACGGTGACGCAGAACAACAAGGCTTACATCACGAGCGACTTCATCACGCGGGCCTACAGCGTGCCGGATAGTGCGCTGCTGCGCCCGAAGATTGCGGTGTTTGATCTCCAGACGTGGGCACCGAGCTTCACCCCGGCACTGCTGACGGAGGGTGTGGGGGAGACTTACGACCTGACGAGCGCGGCGGTGACGCGGAGCCGGACGGCTTACAGTGTGGCGAACACTCCGGCGTGGGACAGCGACAACAGCAATGACGACTTTGCCACGGCGAAGCGGGAGGACTACAGTGTGGTGATCGCCACCGGGGCGGGTGTGCAACTCCAGACGGAGGGTGTGGCGCTGGGGCTGCATCAGGATGCGCGCTTCGGCTACAGCGTGAGCGGGCCGACACCGGCGCGGAGCTTGCGCTTGCAACTGACGAACACGGCGGGGCGGGTGCGGGTGATGGCGGCGGAACTAGAGGCGAGTCGAGAACAGAACTTGCCTTTGGTGATGATGTAAGCGAATTTCAAATGAAGAATCTCAAATTTCAAAAGCTATGATTAGCGCAACTGTTACACCGGGAACGACGATTCTGCCGACGACGCCCTTGACGCCCTCGGATGCGAATGCGCTGGGCACGCCGACCATCGCCTTCAGCGGGACGCTCTCCACGGCGGAGATCGCAGCGGGGGCGGTGACGGCGGCGAAGACGACGCCGGGGGCTTACTTCTACGGCACCACGAGCAACAGCGGGAATGACTACACGCTGACGCTCTCGCCCGCGCTGGCGAGCCTGACGGATGGGGCGGAGATCGCTTTCAAGGTGAACGCTTCCAACACGGGCGCGGCGACGCTGAATGTGAACGCGCTGGGCGTGAAGGCGGTGCGGAAGCTGAACGACGCGGCGGTGGCGGCGGCGGACTTGCGGGCGAACGCGGTCTATGTGGCGCGCTACAACACGGCATGGAACGGCGGCGCTGGCGCGTGGCAGGTGCTTTCCGCTACGGGCGGCGGCACGAGTGGCAATCTGTGGGGCGGCACGAGCACTGGCGCGGCGAACAGCCCGGCGATTGCGGTGTCCCCGGCTCCGGTGGCACTGGCGGACTTGGCGGGTGTGCCGGTGGCCTTCAAGGTGAACGCGACGAACACGGGCGCGGTGACGTTGACGGTGACGCTGGCGGACGCGAGCACGCCGAACGCGGCCATCCGCAAGAACGGGGAGCAGGCGTTGACGACGGGCGACATCACGGCGAATGCGGTGGTGACGGTGATCTACAACGGGACTTACTTCATCCTGCAATCGCCGCCTGCCCCGGCGCTCTACTACGGGGCCGACGCGGGGGCGAATGATGACTACGTGGTGAACCCGGTGCCTGCCTATGCGGGCAGCGCCTACTACACGGGGATGGTGGTGGCCTTCAAGGCGAACACGGCGAACACCGGGGCGGCGACGCTGAACGTGAGCAGCATCGGCGCGGCGACGATCAAGAAGGCGGTGAGCAGCGACTTGAATGACTCGGACATCCGTGCCGGGCAGTGGGTGACGGTGGTGTATGATGGGACGAACTGGCAGATGCAGGGGCCAGCCATCGTGAAGAGCACGGTGACGGGTAGTGTGCCCGCCGCCGCGAGCAGCGCGACGACACTGGCGCATGGCATCTCTGGCACGCCGCAGATGGTGCGCGTGGTGCTGCGCTGCGTGACGGGCGAGTTGAACTACGTGACGGGCGACGAGGTAGCCATCGAGAGCTTCACGAACGGTAGCGGCTATGTGCCGTGGGCGGTGACGACGGACGGGACGAATGTGATTGTGCGCCGCACGTCGCTGGGCGCGGCGCTCTACACGGGCAACAAGACGACCTATGCTTGGGCGGCCATGACGCCGGGCAACTGGGAACTCAAAGCCTATTGCCAGCATCAATCCTAAACCATGACGAGCATGACGACTCCACTTCACACGTTCACGTCCGGCACGGCGGTGATTGGGCCGCAGGATGTGGCGACGTTGCGGCATTTCGCGGCGCGTGTGCAGCGGCGGGGACGGCAGATGTTTCCAGCGGCGGTGATCCATTGCGCGTTCGAGCGCGTGTTGGCAGAGGAATTGAAGGCCGTGGAGGACGAATTGTTCGAGGACGACCAAGAGCCGCCCCCGCCTCACCATGCGAAGGAGCATAAGCATGACTGAGGTGCGCCACTTCTTCATCGCCGGGATGCCGCGCAGTCGCACGGCGTGGATGGCGAATCTGATGACCACGGAGGAATCCTTCTGCTGGCACGATGGCATCAAGCATTGCGCCTCGTGGGAGGATCTGCGGCGTGTATTGGATGTGCCGAATCGAAAGTTCACAGGTGACAGCGACACAGGGATCGCGTTATTTTGGCGCAGGTTGGTGAAGGATTATCCGAGGGCGCGGTTGGTGCTGTTGTGGCGGGATGAGGCGGATTCGCTGGCGGACTTCAATCGGCACTTTGGATTTGAGGGTGACTACAGCATGGCATTCATGCAGGCGGCGGCGGAGTGGAATGAATTGCGGAAGCAGCGCCCTGATGCGCTGGTGATGGATTGGACGGCGCTGGTCGAAGAGTCGGCTTGTCGGGCCGTCTTTGAGCATTGCACGCACGGGGAGATGCCGTGGGACTCGACACGCTGGCGGATGCTGGATGCGTTGGAGATCAACGTGCGGAAGGACTGTGCTTTGAAGATGGTGAACTCGGAACTAGGAAAGGAAACTTTATGCCCATCGTAGCAGCAATCGTCGGAGTGGTGGGGGCTGTTGGCTCCGCCGCGCTGGCTTCCAGCATGGCCCCAGACGCCAGCGGCGGCGCGAGCTTTGCGCCCCGTGACCTCTACCGTGAGATCACGGACACGTTGCGCGCCCAAGAGGAGACAGCACAGCGCAGTTACGAGCTGAAGACGAAGTATGATCCGCTCTATGGCGAGCAGCAGATTCGCAGCCTCGACCAAATACTGCGCGGCACGCCCTCTGGTCGCAGGATGGTGGGCTACAAGGAGAGTCAGGAAGTCGTGACTCCGGGCACAGAGAAGTGGACGGCTCCGAATGGTGTTTCTTACACCCGCGAGCAGATGCAGGACTTTGGCAGCACCCCCGCGCAACTGGAGGCGGGCCAGCCTATCACCAAGAATGGCCTCACCTATACCAAGACGGGAGCGCCTGCGGTGTATCGCACCATGCAGGTGCCGGAGTATATCGAGGGCGTGGCGACGCCTGGGTTGTTGGAGCTTTACGAGAAGGAATATGGCCCGGCCAGTTCGCGCATTCAGGCGCAGTCGCGGCGCGCGCAGTTGGAGGGGGAGTTTGACGATCTGGACGCTTTCGCGCCGCGTTACTACTCGGCACTGCAAGCCGCGAATCCCCGCACGGCAGGGGTGCTTTCCTCGCTTTACGCCGACGCGCAGGAAGGGCTTGAAGCGGGCACTGACCTCACGCCATTCGAGAGTCGCAACCTTCAGCAATACATCCGGCAGGGCCAGACGGCACGCGGGCTGGGCTACGGCACGGGCGACGCGGCGGCGGAGGCGTTCTACACGGCGCAAGGGGCCAATGCCCGGAAGCGCGAGCGGCAGGGCTTCGCGCAGGGCGTGCTGGCGCTGGATCAATCCATCTACGGGAATCCTTTCCAAGCGGTGCTGGGCCGCAGTAATGCCACGGTGCCGCTGGCGTCGTCGCTGTTCGGATCAGCGCAGAGCGTGGCTGGGCAGTCCGGCTCGCCGTCGTTTGATCCGTTCAACGCTTACGCTGGGGACTTGTATTCCAGCAACCAGAACGCAGCGGCGGCAGGCGCACAGAGCGCGGCGAACATGAACGCGGCGAACTTCGCGGGGGCGGCGAAGATTGGGGGAAGTGTGTTTGACTCGTTGTTCAAGGGTGTCTCTGACTACCGTAAAGCTAACACGTAAGGAATCATCATGCCATTCAACCTACAAATTCCAGACCGGACGGCTGACTTCACGCTGGGCGGGATGAGTTCCATCGCGGACACCATCACGAAGGCGAGCGAGCATTTGGAGAAGCAGCGCGAGGAGCAGAAGGCGATCACGGACAGCGCGAAGCATTTTGATGCGCTGGCCAAGCTGAACCCGAAGTTGAAGGAAATGTTGCCTGCCACGTATGAGCACATGGGTGCGCCGGAGCGGATTCGTGCCATGACGGCGGCGCTGGCCACGGTGAAGATGCAGGCGGAGGAGCAGAAGGCCAAGCAATCCACGGCGGAGCATAATGCGCGGCTGAACCAGTATGCGATGCAGGAGCAGACGGCGATGGCGAAGCAGGAGGAAGAGGCCTCGCGCACGGGTTTCATTCGGGATTACGCGGCGGCGCGTCTCGCGGATATGGACGCCTCCGCGCCGGTGCCGGTGCCGAACAGCCGGGGGCTGGGCGAGTGGGCGGGGCAGGTGCCCGGCTCGGCAGACCCCGCCGCGCTGGCGCAATGGGCCGGGCGAATGCCCGACCCGACGGCGAACCGGGCCGACCTTTCCCAGTGGGATGCCCGCGCCAAGCGGGAGTTCCCCGTGCTGCGCGCGATCCAATCCAATCCAGCCGGTGTGCCGAACGAAGTCTTGAGGGGGCTGATGTCCGGGGCAGAGGAAGTCCCGCACCGCTTCATCACGTCGCCGAAGGGAAACAGCTTCCTCATTCGCGGCGGCACGACGTTGCCGGATGTAGATCGTGGCGCGGTGACGGAGCGGGATGAGATGGTGGACCGCCGCCTGCGCGAGTCGCAGCGGACGACGCGGGCGTGGAACATTCAACGGGAGATCAACGGGCTGATGAAGTCCGGCGCGCAGACATACGACCCGCGCTCGAAAGCGGCCATTCAAAAGCGGATTGAGGAACTGGAGGCGGAGCATGATGCACTGCTGGAGGGCGGTGCAGGCGGTGCGCCCGCGCCCGCCGGTGCGCCGTCCCGTGGCAAGGTCATGGGACTGACCGCCGCGCAGACGGACAATGAGCCGGATGGCACCACGCGCACGAGCAACACCACGGGGAAGAAGCAGGTGAAGCGCAATGGAAAGTGGGTTGATCTGCCATCGAATTGATTCTACGCCATGCCCATCACCGACCGCAGCGAGGAGACGTTCACCATCGAACCCCCCGGTGGACAGGAAGAGACGTTCACGATTGAACCGCCCGCCGCCGGGGTGGAGACGTTCACGGTGGAGAGGCCAGAGGCACCGGACAGTGAGCATCCCTTTGACCTGAAGGAAGAGGGGCGGCGCATCGAGGCGGAGATCGAGGCGCGCAAGCAGCCGGGCGGCATCGGCGCACAGGTGCGCATCGGCATTTCACGCGGCGGCATGGATTTGGGCCGGGCTGGAAACAAGGCGCTGGAAACACTCTGGCGGTATCATCCCGTGTATCGCGCGCAGGACGCGGCCTTGAAGGCCATCACTGGCCGCTCGCCGCTGGCGCAGTTTGGACAGGCTGCGGGTGAGGCGGGGCAACTCTCGCAGGAGCTGGAACAACTGGGCGAGGAGACGCAGGGACCGGCCATCGCGCGCAAGCTGGGCGCGGGGGCCACGAGCCTGGCACCCTCGCTGGCGGCGGGGCCGCTGGGCTTTGGTGCGATGGTGGGAACGGCGGGGTTGCAATCCTTTGGCGGCACGCTGGCGGACGCGGAGGATGCGTATCGGGAACAGGGTTTCACAGCGGAACAGGCACGGCGCAAGGGGCTGCTGCCTGCAGTGGCAAGCGGTCTGGCCACGGCACTCGTCACGCGGGGATTCGGCGCGACGGGCGTGGAGGCTCTGGCGCGGGGCGGTGGACGCAAGGCTTTCGGCGAGGCGGTGAAGACGGTGCTGCGCGAGGCGGGACAGGAGGGGGCGGAGGAGGCCACGGATCAGGCGTATCAGGCTGTGATCCAGAAGCTCTCCTACAATCCGAACCTGACGACGCAGGAGGCCGTGGCGCAGGTGCTGGAGGCGGGCGCGCTGGGCGTTGTGCTGGGCGGCGGCGTGAATGTGCTGGTGGAGGCATCGCGGAGAGGGCCACCCACGCCGGACGCTCAGGAGAGTGTCCCTACCGTGGAGAATCCGCAGTTTCTGACGGAGGAGGATGCACCAGCGGAGGCCGTGGCCGCGCCGGTGACGGATGCCGCCGGGGAGGAGGAGACGTTCACGGTGGAGTATGCGCCGATGGATACGGCGGGCGGGGACGTGGTGGAGAACTGGCCGGAGCGGGAGGATGGCACGGTGGAGTTCCCCTATTCCGCCGCAGCCGTTCCACAGGAGCCGCAGACGACGAGCGAGCTGGTGGCGGATGGCCGCAAGGTGGTGGCCACGGAGTTCCCGGTGGCGGACATCGAGGTGGACAACGTGGAGGTGCCGCAGTTCAAGGGGCTGGCCGATCCGAAGACGGGCGAGGTGAAGGGCGAGGAGCTGAAGGCGAACCGCTACGAGCGGCCCAGCAATCCCGTGGTGGTGTGGCAACGCCGTAACGGGCGCAACCTCATCGTGACGGGCCGACACCGTTTTGGCCTGGCGAAGCGGCTGGGCGAGAAGACAATTCCGACGACTATTGTGCGGGAGGCCGACGGCTTCACGCGCGAGAACGCCATCACACTCGACGCGGAGTTCAACATCCGCGACGGCAACGGGAGCGTGGAAGATTATGCAACCTACTTTGAAAACATCCCCATCACAGAGAAAGAGGCCGGAGCGCGCGGACTACTTGACCGCGCTAAAGGCCGTGCGGCCTGGGCACTGGCGCGGCTTGCCTCAGACGACCTCAAGGCCCTCTATAAAGCCGGGCGGATCAAAGAGCAGCGCGCGGTAGCCATCGCGCAGGCCGCGCCGGGCGACGCCGCGACACAGCAGCTTGGCATCCGGTATGCGCTGGCGGGCAAGGAGCCGGACTTCATCACGAATCTGATGAAGGCGGCCCAGGCGGAGAGCGGGTCGCGCGGGCAGACGATGGACCTTTTCGGCAATGACTCCACAGCGATGCAGGAGATGGAGGAGCGGGCGGAGCGGGCGGCGGCGATACAGCGGGAGATCACCGAGCGCATCCGGGCGGTGGACAATGCGAGCAAGCGACCCGAACTGGCCCGGCGTGAAGGCGTGGACGTGAGTGACCCGGAGGGCATCCAGCGGAGGCTGGCCACGTTGCGGGCGGAACTGGCGCGGTGGGAGAACTGGCCGCTGCATCCTGATCTGGTGGCACAGGTGAAGCAGAGTGCGACGGCACCCGCTGCCCCGGCGCGGGAGACGCTGGCACTGGCCCCGGCGGAGAGTGTGGAGGAACAGAAGGCGCGGCTGGCGAAGGAGGACGCGGCCAAGGCGGAGCGCGAGGCGAAGGAGCGGATGCTGACGGATGCTGCCGCGCCGCTGACGGGCAACACGGGGGATTTGGGACAGGGCGATTTGCTGGGGGACGTGGAGAGCACGGATTTGTTCAGCGTGCCCGCGCCGAAGAAGACTTCCCCTCAAACCATCACTGGCTCCAATGTGCAAGCGGGCACTGAAATGCCAGTGCAGCCTCAACCCGCCCCAGTGGGGCGTGCGGCTGGCGGGGTGGACCGTGGTGACGCGGTTGACGGGGCTTTGACGGGGGCCATCGAGGCGCTGACGCCGAAGGGTGGGAAGGTGTTGGAGGGCGTGTCGGGTGCGCCGGTGTGGCTGGCACGGGACGCGGCGCGGGGCGTGCTCCAGGTGGTGCGGGCGGCGTATCGCGGGGGGAAGGCATTGGCTGCGGCCATCGAGGACGGGGTGGCGTGGCTGCGGGCGCAGAAGATCGCTGGGTTTGATGAGGGGGAGTCGCGGGCGTGGTTGGAGGGGAGTGTTAGTGAGGAGGACGCGCTGGAGCGCGTCCCTACCGGGAGGACGGATGTGCGGCGGTTGTCGAAGCAGATTGATGCGGCTCCGTGGGTGTCGGAGCGGGTGAAGGGGCTGATTCAGAATCGGCGCTACACGGTGGGGAATATCGCGGAGTCGTCTGTCATCGCGGATGAGATCGTGAAGGCGGTGGGGGTGCAGGATGCGATGCTGGCTTTCTCGCAGAGGGATTTGTTGGATCCCACGGTGCGGGCGCGGTTGGGTCTGGCGATTCTGGATGAGTTGTCGCGGATCGAGCGGGCGGCGGTGATGGAGTTGACGCCGGAGGGCAGGGCGCGGGCGGAGGCGGCGGCGAAGGAGTTCGCGCGCTTCCATGATGAGGTGCTCGAAGTGGAGTCCACGGAGTCGGGTCAGTTCACGGCGGCATTGAAGGGGGCGCGGGGTGTGCTCTCGCCGCGTTCGGTGGCGGCGATTGCGCGGCAGCGGTTGGAGAAGGCGCGGGATTTCGTGCTGGCTTCGCATGAGGAGCGGATTCGGAAGGCGAAGGCGGCGATCACCGGGGCGCTGGCTTCTGCGCGGCAGGCTTTGCGGGGTGATGCGTCGGTGAACCGGGCGGCAGAGGGCGCGGTGAACGCGGCGGTGCTGGGGGATGCGGAGGTGAAGGGTGTGGTGGATGCCGAGGCGGCGCGGGCGGTGGCGGAAGAATTGGCTTCCGGGCCGGGCACGGCGGCGGGGCTGTCGGTGCAGGAGTTGGCCGGGGTGCTGACGCGGCACTATGCTTCACCGCAGGGCACGTTGGCGGATTTACTGGTGAAGGCAGGGATGGAGCAGGCACCGGCGCAGGTGATGGCGCGGCGGTTGAATTCTGCCCGCCGGGACGCGGTGGCGAAGTCGTTGCGCGAGATGCGGGCGCGGATCAAGCGGTTGAACTCAAAGAGCAGCGTGAAGGACGCGCAGGAGCGCGTCCCTACCGCCGATGATGCGGTGGACGATCTGATTCGGCGCAAGCTCAAGGAGCAGAAGCTCACGCTGGGGCGGGCGTTGAAGAGCGGGAAGCTGTCGGCAAAGACGCTCGGCGAAAGCATCGTGGCGGATGCGGGGCTGGTCGGGCCTGAGGCGGACGCGCTGCGGGATGCGGTGAACCGTCGAGTGGGGGCACTGGTGACGGCGCAGGCGGGGAAGGAGTTGGAGAAGCTGGCGCAGGGGGTGGCGGCAACGGATTTGACGGGCCGCAAGCTGGCGAAGGTCTTCAAGGAGGCGATGGAACTCTTCCGCCTGGGCGCGTTTGATGAGGGGCAGTTTAATGACTTGGTGGTGGAGCGACTGGGCTTGAAGCGGTTGGCCCCGGAGGATTCGGAGGCGTTGCGGGCGTTGGCGGAGCGGTTGGAGAAGACTCCGCCGGATCAGATCCGCCGTCGGCAGGAGATCACGCACAAGATTTACGCGAAGCTGGCGCAGTTGAAGGGGGTTTCCGTGTGGGACTTGGGAATGGCGGTGTGGCATTCCAATGCGCTGGCGGGCTACGGGACGCAGCAGACGAACATCATCAGCAACGTGCAGGAGACGGCGACGAATGTGCTGACTCAAACGGTGCGGCATCCGGCGACGTTCGCGGCGATGGTGCGGGCGGTGACTCGCGGGACGGCGCGGGGTGGCGTGGACGCGCTGCACATCCTGCACACGGGGAACGTGAGCGGGCCGCGTCTCCAGAAGCTCGGCGATGTCGGCGCGCTGGACGCGGTGGATACGAGCAAGCTCTCGCCGGCGGCGCTCGCGCGCGTGGCGGAGGTGGCGGTGTGGGCGATGCGGCAGCCTCATCGCTTCCTCGGTGCGGCGGATGCGGTGTTCTTTAATCAGGCGAGTGAGGTGCGGCAGATGCTCATGGCGCGGCTGCTGGCGAAGGAGAAGGGGTTGTCTGGGGCGGCGCTGGCGAAGGAGATCACGCGGTTGCTGGCTCTGGACGCGGAGATGGTGCGGGCGGCGTCGGATCAGGCGCTCGCGGAGGGTTACGTGGGCTGGAAGGAACGGGCGATGCGGAGGAATGAAATCCTCGACGCGAAGCGCGGGCCGGAGATGGTGGAGACGGGGACGCAGTTCGGTCTGCGGACGACGCTGAATGCGCCGCCCTATGGGGTGATGGGTGCGGCGGCGAAGGCGTTGGAGTATGGGGCGAATTGGCGGCCTTTCAAGGAAGGGCCGCGTCCGCTGGCGGTGCTGCAACTGGTGGTGCCTTTCCGCAACATCGTGGCGAATGTGGTGAACTCGCAGTTGAATTTCACGCCCATCGGCACGGCGCGCGCGCTGATGGCGGGGCGCTGGGGGCTTTATGGTGAGCGGGTGCAGATGGACAACATGATGACGCGCGAGGACATCGCGGACTTGCACACGAAGGCGGCACTGGGCACGGCGGGTATCATCACGCTGCTCTCCTACGCGCTGGCGCACCGGGATGATGAGGACTTCGACATCACGCTGAACGGGCCGCGCAACAAGGGTCAACGCGAGGCGTGGCTGGCGCAGGGCGGGGCTTCGGCGTCCATCAAGGTGGGCGGCGTGAGCTATCCCTACCGGAACAGCCCGGCGGCGGCGGCGCTGGCGGTGGTGGGCGGATTCATGGACGCGGTGAAGTATCGGGATGTGGATGAGGACACGGCCTACAAGCAGGCGGCGTATGGATTGGGGCTGGCGGGCAAGACGCTGTTGCAAAATTCCTTCCTCGAAGGGCTGGGCACGCTCTTCGGCGCGCTGGATGGTGACTCGGAGAAGAGCGTGCGGGAGCGGATGGAGAAGTGGGCGGCGCGCACGGGCACGACGTTTGCGGTGCCGAATTTCTTCCGTCAACTGGATCGGGCCTACGACCCGACGATCTATGACGCGCACGGGCTGACGGGGGCGGTGCTTCAGCAGATTCCTTTCGCCAGGCGGATCAATCGGCCTGCGTTGAATGGGCTGGGGGACAGGATGACGCGGGAGAATATGGAGCGGTGGGCGGTGGCGTCGAAGCCGGACGCGGCCTGGCGCGCGGCGGCGGAGCTGGACTTGCCGCTGTTCCCCCGGCAACTGGCCTACGAGGATGAGCACGGCATCCGGCGCGCGCTGACGCCGGACCAGATTTACGACGTGGTGCAGTTGTCCGGGCCGGAGATTCGCAAGGTGCTGGAGGATTTCGCGCGCAATCAGGAGGGCGAGGTGGGGCGCGTGACGGAGGATCTGATTCGTGAGGGTGTGCCGCCGGAGGATGCGCCGCGTGAGGCGCGGGCGCGTGTGCGGAAGGCGGTGGACGCCGACGTGGACGCGGCGCGGAATGAGGCCAAGCGGCGTGTGCTCAATAGGTAAGGGAGACGAGAAGAAATTGTTTGACGGGAGGGCGGTGTTGTGTTTTTCTTGTGGGTGTTATGCCTGACGCCGCCATGAACCACCCCAATCTCCCGCTCGCAGAAAAGGCGCCCGAACAAGGTGATGCGGGGGCGCGTTGTTCTGTGGCGGTGGATTCGGCTTCCGGGCCGAGCTACTGCAATCTCTGCGGCGAATGGCCAGCGAGACAGACCGCAAATGGACTCCGCTGCCATCTCTGCGAATGCCGCGACATCTGCGCCGACAACCCGGTGCCGCTTCCCGATGGCCGCGAGTGCCTGCAAGACCTCGCAAGCATCGGCGTGCCCGGTGCCCCCGAGAAACTGACCCTCTTGCCGAACGCAGAAGTCAGCGAGGGCGGGACTCTCGACTCACGAGTTGAAACCGCAGCGCAGAACCCGCCCTTCGCTGCACTGACGGGTTCGACTTTTAACGCCAACCAACACTGAAAACATGAATGGAAAAACAGCAATAGACCCAATACTCAACCCATGCACCGCCGAGATGGATCGCAAAACGCACGGCTGGCCGTCTCTAAACGTGTGCTTCTGGGGAAAACGGCTGATTCGGTTCACCGTGGGACGCCTGACAATGGACATCCACGCCGGAGGACGCCGCACATTCACCTGCATGGGCGGCGGCGCAAACGGAACGGCGCGTTACTGGAATCTCTTTTGGCCGCTCGGAAGCGTGATGTGGATAACCCGTAAGTCGACGGAGAACTGAGCAATTCGGGCCACCTCAAACCGTAATAACCAAATGAATACACTGACAACCAACCAACTCTCGCCGAAGCCATCCGAGAACGCTGGCCCGAATTGCGCTCTAGTGTCGGGTTCTGTGATCCGGTCTTCGCGCGTCCTCTCCGACTATGGCGCGGCATTCATCGGCGAAGGCATCGGATTCGCGGGGCTGTGTATCGGCCTCGGCATCACAGACGCTCACGCTATGTGGGGTCTCGTCGTGCTGTGGGTTTTGTGTTTCGGGCCAAGCAGGTCAATACGCGAAAAGTCACAGAACAATTAAGATCAGCGACGGCGAAAGGAAAACCATGAGTGAGAGAACGACAGCAGGCGCGGAAGTGAACGTGCGATTTGCGACAACCGAAGGCGCAGAGTTCGCAATAGACTGGATGCTCAAAGAACTCATCGCGCTCAATCCGGCCGGGGAGGCTCACTACAGAAAAGTGGCGCGTGCCCCGCTGCCGCCGAACGCTAAACTGTGCCGACCTGCGGGAGGCGAAGAAAAACCATGAAAACACCAATAGACTCCGACGCCGACCAAAGGTTGGCACCAGTGGACTGGTATGCGACCGTGAAACGTGTGGGCCGCATGACCGGGAAAGATGTGGCTGAAGCGATAGCCGCCAGTCACCCGACAGAGATGGAAATGCCCGAAGTGTATGGCGCTGACGAACTGGCCATGGACCTCATACACGGACGGCATTCGAAACGCGAAATCGTGAACCTGCTACGGTGGGCACTCATGGGCTGCCCTTCGCATACGACTAAGCTCATGGACACGCCGCCCAAAACTCCCGATTTCACGACAACCGCGCCCGGCGTGTTCCATGCAGCGACTGGTTCGGCTGCGTCGGTTGATGCCGCCTGCAACGTGGCCGACTTCATCCGCAACTACGTGCGCGACCGGCAAACAGCAATCCGCAAGCACTGCGACGCCATCCACGAAAGCGCCCCAATCCAAGGGCAGGCATGGAAGCTGGCACTCGAAGAACTCGACCACGTAGCCGAGGCGTGCATCAGCGTCTCTCGGCGCACGATGAAGCAGCCGAACGACCGAACTGAGCGACGCGGAACTGCGACGCTCGAAAAACAGAAACCTTTATGAGCAAGCCCAAGACGCCCAACCGCGTTCGCTCCAGTGAGCTTGTTACACGGCTGCTCCGACTCGACA
>JACCDR011262703.1_pt1 | contig 17170 bp, 14 predicted proteins | sample 7446431 | NCBI WGS metagenome assembly JACCDR01 (sample SAMN15323443, study PRJNA562643) | freshwater metagenome | isolation source: river surface water | place: USA:Blue River Watershed | collected 2017-08-17
GGAGATGTGGAAGCATTTACATGGGGACCTCGTGCTGAAATTCACTTAGATGAGAATGGTGACGTTGAAGAAATTGTAAAAAATATTCAATGGGTGATTAATGCAGATAACCAAATTGCTCAACTAGAGCAACGTATGGAGCTATATGCAGGAGCACCTAAAGAAGCGATGGGTGTTCGTTCCCCTGGTGAGAAGACAGCATTTGAAGTTCAACGTCTAGAGAATGCTGCCGGTCGTATCTTCCAAGAGAAAGTTAACGCCTTCGAGATTGAATTTCTTGAGAAGTGTCTAAATGGTATGTTAGAAACTGCTCGTAGAAATCTTAATGCAGAAGACTTAATTAAGGTTATGGATGATGACTTGGCGGTGGAAAGATTTGTCTCTATTACGAAAAGTGATATTGTTGGTTCTGGTAAGTTACGACCTGTTGGCAGCCGTCATTTCGCTGCTAAGGCACAGCTTATCCAAAATCTAACCAATATTGCAAACACTCCTATTTGGCAACAAATTGCCCCTCATATGAGCAGCGTTTCTATGGCAAAGCTTGTTGAGGATATTTTTGAACTTGGTAGATATGCTCTGTTCAAGCCAAATCAAGGAGTACATGAAGCAGGCGATACACAGCGCACTTTAAATAGTGTCAATGAAGACTTGCAAATGGAAGCGATGAATAGTGAGGATATTGAATGAAAACTGTATGGACAGCAGGGTTAGAGGATCAGAGACAGCGTGAAGTTGAGAAAGCCTTCTATTCCTCTCAATACATCAGAGAGCGTCTAATTGAAATTCTACAAGAAAAGATTACAATTAAACGCAGAGCAACAAGAGGGGACGATAGATACCAAGACCCCTCTTGGGCTTACTTCCAAGCTGATGGAATTGGATACGAAAGAGCTATGGAAGAAATTATTTCTCTTATTTCGTCGAAAAAAGATTGAAAGTAGAGTATAATCTAATATATTGCCCTGGTGATGGAAGTGGTATACATGTCAGTCTTAGAAACTGAATTTTGAAGGTTTGAGTCCTTCTTAGGGCACCAAACATGGAGCTGTTAGCCGAATCGGCATAGCGGCAACGGTCTTGAAAACCGAGGGCCTCGAAAGAGGTGTGTGAGTTCGAGTCTCACCGGCTCCGCCAAATATCTCTAGATAGTTTAATGGTAAAACGTTAGTCTCCAAAACTAATTATTGAGGTTCGATTCCTTGTCTGGAGGCCAAATATGCGGGTAGAGTTTTGTAGGTAAAACTACTGCCTTCCAAGCAGAAGTCTCCGGTTCGATCCCGGATACCCGCTCCAAATAATGCTCCATTAGTTTAATGGAAAAACAACGGTTTTGTAGTCCGTTGATGGCAGTTCGATTCTGTCATGGAGCACCAATAAATAAATGAAGTACGGTAATTGTATTATTTGGGCATTTACCCAAAAGTTTCTTAGAGGAGGGATTGTCAAAGTAGAACTCCTAAAACCATATTGGTTCGTACCAAGAGCATTTTACTCTCCTGATGGTGAAAACTGGTTTCGTTTTGCTCCTGACAATCCTGTCCTGTCTCCTACTATCCTTCAAAAGATATTTCCAATACATGTTCTCCTTTTTAAAGGACATGTTAAAAAAGTAAAGGTTTAAGATGGACGACCAATCCACTCTGTTTGAAAATAAAGATTCTTCGCAGACCCCTGCACCAAATACAAGTTCTGATCCTCTAGCTACCCTGCTGAACGAGATTCGGAACGATAAAGGCGAGCCTAAATATAAATCGGTTCAAGACGCCCTTTATGCCCTTAAACATAGCCAGGAATATATTCCTTCGTTGAAGCGCGAATTAGACGAAACAAAAGCTGTTGCTGATAAGGTGAAAGAGCTTGAATCAACTATTGCGGCTCTCACTCGTAAAGAACCGTCAGAACCCTCTGCTACTGGAACTTTAGACGAGACTAAGGTTGCTGAAATTGTCTCACGTACAATTGAAGCAAAAACTACTGAGTCTATTCGTAAAAAGAATGTTGATGAAGTAGTTTCAGCTGTTGCCGCTCAATTCGGTGACAAAGCTGAACAAGTCTTCTATGACAAGGCCAAAGAACTTGGTTTGTCTAGAGCGGAAATGAATGAGTTTGCAGCTAAATCTCCCCAAGCAATTTTTAATCTGTTTGGTATTACTCGCAAGACTGTTAACACAGAGGCGCCACTAAAAAGCTCTGTCAACACAGCGGGTATGTCTCCTCCTGAATCAACTTACATCAAGCGCAATGAAACTGGTGTGTTGTTTGGAGCAACTACAGAAGAACTAATGCAAGAACGAGATGCTTCTGCTAAACTTGTAGATGAACTACACTCTAAAGGAAAGACGATTGCTGATCTAACCAATCCTAAAGAGTATTTTAAACATTTTGGTAGAGGATAATAAATGTCAAGCCAAAACCGTGCTAATAGCACAGCCTTTATTGAAGCGGAACAGTATTCTGCCTTCATTCTACGGAATCTGACTGACGGACTGCTTCCGGGTCAATTCTATCGTAACGTTACTGACTTTGGTTCAGGTAACACTCTCCACATCAAGACGGTTGGCACTGTCACTGTTCAAGACGGCGCTGAAGAAGTTCCGTTCACTTACACTCCGATTGAATCGGGTGAAGTGACTCTGACTATTACTGACTATGTTGGTGATGCTTGGTATGTTACTGACGAACTGCGTGAAGATGGTGCTCAAGTGGATGCCCTTATGGCTGCCCGCTCAAGCGAATCAACTCGCGCTATTCAAGAAATCTTTGAGACACGTTTCCTGTCGCGCTGCAACTCAGCTCAGACAAACGCTAACGCCAACCTGATTAACGGCTTTGCTCACCGCATTGCTTCAGCAGTTGCTACCTCTGGCCGTGAGAATACAATTCTTCTGGACCATCTGGTGCAAATGAAGCTAGCCTTTGATAAGGCTAACGTTCCTGTTGCTGGTCGTATTGCAATTGTTGATCCGGTGGTTGGAGCTACGCTTGACCGTCTGGTTGGGATCACTTCACAAACAACTCCGTTTGCTGAGAAGATTCTTGTCAATGGATTCTCGCGTGACCATCAGTTCCTGATGAATCTGTATGGATGGAACATCATCACTTCTAACCGTCTGCCGCAAGGTACGTTTAGTGATGGTACTACGTCTGTGACTGGCGCTGTTGCCAACATCTTCATGAGCATTGCCGATGACAACACTAAGCCTCTGATGGCTGCGTGGCGTCGGATGCCCAAGGTGGAAGGCGAGCGTAACAAGGACCTGCGTCGTGATGAGTTTGTGACTTCTTCGCGCTTTGGTTTCGGCGTTCAACGTGTTGACACGCTGGGTGTTGTGATTACTTCGGCTACTAAGTCATAATTTTAGATTAGGAGATCATAATGCCTTTTGAAAACGCTGCTGGACTAGGAGTCCACAATTTCTACGGACGCCGTAGTACAGGTGGTGCTGTTGGTGTCGATCATAGCCAAAACGCTGTGCATCGTCTCACTGTCCATCTAACTGGTGAGTCTGTCAATTCAACGTTTGTTCCTCCGGCTGTGATGCCGAAGGGTGCTCGCGTTCTTCGTTACTTCCTTGATGTCGATGAGGCTTTCAGCCTTGGCGGGACATCTCCCACTGTGATTGTTGGTGGCACTGCCCCGGCCACAGATGGTGTTGTGCTCAGTAAAACTGAACTTGAAGCTGTTGGATCGAAAGTTCCTTCATCGACGGGAACAGGCACTTGGAGTACATCTTCGTCAACAGGTACAACTGCTGCCGAACGAGTGAAGGAAACGCTTGGTGGTACCACTCCTACAGTGAGCCCCACGCAAGGTAAAGCTACTCTTGTTATCGAATATATCAACGTTAACAAGGTGTAAACAATAGGGGCTACTCATTTTGGGTAGTCCCTTTTCTTTTTTCTATTATGAAGAAAACTCTATTACAAATTGTCCAAGACGTTCTGAGTGATATGGGGGCTGATACAGTTAACAGCATCACAGACACTGTGGAAGCTGAACAAACAGCAAATATTGCTCGCTCCGTATTTGAAGCATTCATTTCAAATAAGAACTGGGCAGCTCACAAGAAGCTAATTCAATTAGAATCATCAGGAACTCTTGCTAGACCCACTCACATGCGTCTCCCTGATAATTTGAAAGAGCTTACAGATTTTTCTTACGATAAACGAAGACTAGATGATCTAATGATTCGTCTAGATAAGGTTGTGTATAAGCATCCAGTTGATTTTCTTCGTTTCGTAAACACACGAAATAGTTCCGATTCTAATATTAAGACAGTTGTTGATTTTGATGGAGCTTCTCTTTTAATTGCTAAGAATCTTCCTCCTACATACTGGACATCTTTTGATGATACGTATTTAGTTTGTGATTCTTATGACGAAGAAGTTGATGACACACTAAAAGCTTCTAAGACACAATGTCTTGCTGTTGTGCTTCCTTCTTGGGAACACATTGACGAATTCATTCCTCAGATTCCCGAAGAAGCTTTTCCTGCTCTATTAGCTGAGATTAAAAGCTCTGCCTTCCTAAAAGTAAAGGAAGTGGCTAGTCAGAAAGATGAGCAAGAATCTCGTAGACAAAGAGCTTGGCTTTCTAGAAAAGATTGGAGAGCTGCTGGTGGAATTACCTATCCTGATTTTGGTAGAAAATAATGCAAACATATAAAGGTTATCAGATTAAAGCTGATAAGAAACACCCAGGCTGTCTCTGCGTAGTCACTGAGGGACAAGGAGGTAAAATTCCTAATATTCTCTCAGGAATGTACACTACATATTCACTTGCGTTCAGAGATATTGATACATATCTAGAGACAAAGATTCAAAGAGGACGCAATGCCAAAACAGAGACTGAAGAGTGAGTTAAACACATTTGTTAAAGGGCTTAATTCAGATAGAAGTCCTTTAAACTACCAGCCCGGAGAAACTAAGCTTGAATATAATTTTGAGCTTAATATCGATGGGAGTAGAGATAGACGTTATGGACTAGATACTGATGCAGCGTTTACATATATTAGAAGCATTGAAAGTCTTTACTCTTATGGGGGCGTTAATTCTTATGTATGGGTGGCTCCTGACAACACTATTCTCTACGTATTCTATTCTCTAAATTTAGTAGAGATTCATTCGTCTACATTCCCTTACAGCATTATTGCTACATTGTCTTTAACAGGAAGCTCTGTTACATCAATTACAGATGTTGATGGAAGACTTATTATCGCTGGTAATAAAATCTATGTAGCTACATATTCTTCTGGAAGTGTTTCGATTGAAGAGCAACGGATTAAGGTGAGAGATGTTTGGGGAATTGAGGATGGAACAGAAGGTGATTTATCTGTACGACCCTCTTCTATTACTTCTACACATCGCTACAATCTCCAGAATCAATCTTGGGGAATCCCTAGGAAAGATGATACGAATACGTTAGTTGATCCTATTACGAAGTATGGAACAGATTTAAGCTACTTTCCTAGTAACACTGAACAAGTGTGGCAAGGCTTGCAGTTTCAAGCAGGAGCCACTCCTTTTGAGAGAATGTATACTAATATGTTTCCTGAGACGTATGGAGCAAGTCCTTCATCCGCTAAGGGTTATTTTATTATTGACGCTCTTACGAGAGGAGCTTCTAGAGCTACAGCATTAGCAGCTAATAATGCAAAATATCCTACGCTAACAAACTATACAATTACATTCCCTCAGGATGAAACAACTACAGGTCCTTCTGTCGTTGGTAGTTTTGCTGGAAGAGCTTGGTTTGCTGGATTTGGTAAAGAACAAACAGGAACAGATAAGAGAAGTCCTTATCTGGCAGACACTGTATTCTTCTCTCAGTTAATTAAAGATAAAACTGATGTAACTAAATGCTATTCAGAAGGTGATCCAACCTCTAGAGATAGTAATGATTTAGTGGATACAGATGGTGGATTTATCAAGATTCTTGGAATGCTTGATCCACAAGCTATGGCTGTTATTCGTGACAGACTTGTTATTCTAGCTAAGAATGGTGTTTGGGAAATATTAGGTGGAGGTTCTACAGGATTCACTGCTACAAACTACATGGTTAATAAGATTAGTGATGTAGGATGTATTGCTAGATATTCTGTTGTAGTTGCTGAAGACAAACTATTCTATTTTGGAGCTTCTGGAATTAATGTTGTAGAGGTCAATCAGAATAACGATACAGTTGCTTCAGAATTCACTACAGGAATTGTTCGTCAATACTACACAGGTATTTATGACTATTCCTCAGGAGTGTATGCTAGAAACGCTCTAACGCATGCTAAGGGAGCTTTCGATCCTATTACCAAGAAGGTACGCTGGATTGTTTCTTTACGTAGAAATGCACAGAACGTTCCAGAAGTGTTAGAACTTTGTTTCGACATAGCTCTCAAAGCCTTCTCTACTAACAGAGTTCAAAACGCTTTCGTAAGCACTCTCTTCTACTCTAAGAAAAATTTGTCGAGTATTTCTGGAGAATCAAGTAGAAACATAACAAGAGACACGATGTTCTACCACATTGTCTACCAAGTGGGCTCTGCAGGCGTATACGCTTTAGCTAGATATAAGAATCCCCTGTTTAAAGATATTGGATTTGGTTCTCTGTATCTAGATGCAGAAGCAAAGATGATTTTTGGAGATTCTATATTTGGAGATTCTGGAGTTAAGAAGCAAGTTCCTTTCTTAACCATTCATATGAGAAGAACAGAAACTGGATTTGATAATCTAGGGGCTATGCTAAATACTTCTGGATGTCTTATTCGTACACATTGGGATTGGGCAGCAAGTGAAACCACTAACAAAATTGGAAGCTATTTTCAAGCCTATCGTCCAAACCGACTTTATTTCCCCAGCACTTTTCCTTCTACAGATTCTCCTGAGTTTGAGATTGCAACGTCAAGAAACAAAGTCAGAGGATTGGGTAGAGCTTTAGCAATTGAAGTAAAAACTGAAGCTGAGAAAGATTGTCGTCTAGTTGGATGGGCTCTTTCAGTTACAGGTAATAAGAATGAGTAAAATTACAATCTACAAAGAACCAGGGTTTGAAATTCTATTTGAATTTGCTGGTAATAAGATTGCACTCCTTCATTGTAATGTTGACAAAATCACTCACAGTAAGCTACGTAAATGGCTTGCTGTGTTTGAAAATACTAAGCAAGCATTTGTGTATTTAGGAATTGAAAAGCTTATTGCAATTACTCCCAATCCTAAGTTTGCTGAGATTTTCCTTGGACATTATGTTAAAGATTATGATGAACAATATAAGGTGTATTTATGGGACTTGAACTAATTGCTGCAGCTCTTACAGTTGTAAGTACTGTTGCCAGTATGGATGCTCAAGCTGATGCTAGATCAGCAAGCCGTCGAGCACAGGGCGAACAGAATGCACAGAATGCAATGAAGCGTGCTCAAGAGCGTAGACAACAAATTAGAGAAGAAAGAGTGAGACGTTCTCGAATGCTACAACAGTCTTCTAACTCAGGGACTATTGGAAGTTCTGGAGAAATTGGAGCGCTCTCTTCCCTTGCAACACAACTCTCTTCTAACTTAGGTTTTAATCAAGCTTTGTTTGAAAGCGGACAACGTATTTCACAGAATATGCAAACAGCCGCTAATGAACAAGGAAAAGCAGCTACGTGGAATGATATTGGAAGGCTCTCTTCTTCTATCTTTTCTATGGCGCCTTCCTCGAATAAAGCTCCCTCCCTAAGTTCAGAATTCGATAAAACTTTTCCTTTTAGTTAATCATGCAAATTTTTGAAACAGCTTCTTCATTCGATATTGGAGAATTCGCACAGGGAATTCCTGAGCCAGTTGCCTATCCAGATGCAGCTACTAAGAACAGGGCTGCTATCACAGCTATGCTGTCTGACCCTTTCGCAGCAGTTGACAATTACAATCTGATGGTGTCAGAATCGCTATATGGTGAAACCTCCACTCAGAAACTTCTGAACACTCAGGTGCAAGAAGCTGCTAAGAAAAGTGCATTCCAAACTGCTGTAGGCATTCTCTCTGATGTAAACGTGCCTCTAGAAGCCAAGAAAAAGGCCCTAGAAGGCTTAAACGATTTCAAGCTAGACTCCTCTATCCTCCTACAAACAAACGCTCTACAAGGCCCTAGTAAGGGCGAGTCATACGACCATGAGAAAGCTCGTGTCAATATGGCCGAGTTTATTTATGACTTACATAAGGAGCGTACTGAGCGTCAAGGTATTGAAAACTCTGTTGGCCTAACTCTCGACAATTCAAGCACGGCAAAGAGCCTGTTTGAAATGATTGATTTATATATCGTCCCCTTTGGCGGCAATATGTCGATGGGTGGATTATATAAACAGATGGAACAAAACCAAGGCCGTAAGCCTTCTATGTTTGAAGTGCTTAAAGCTGCTGTTGCTCAAGGAAGTACAAAAGAGCAATGGCTAGATAAGATTAGAAAGCTTCCTCCTGATAAGGCTATTGAGTTTCGTAGACTATTAGCTGAAACTATTAAACAAAATCGTAGAGTTGTTTTTAGCTCGGATAGTGATTTTGAGAAATATGATTTGGCTTCTACACTTCTGGCAGAAGATGGTTATTCCACTCCTGAGAAATATCTAGATAATATCTCTGGACTGCTAGATGTCTTTGGCCTAGGACTTCTAGGAAAAGATCTAGGAAAACTTGGTAAAGCACTACGCGCTGGTAAGAATATTCCTAAGGAAGTGGAATCTGTTGTAGCATCAGAAGCTAAGAAAATTGCAACAGAGTTTGAAAAGAAGAGAATTACCAAGCAAGAGGCTGCAGCAGAAATTGCTCGTGGAAGCCAGCGTGTTGGTAAAGAAGATCTTAAGAAAACGAGTAAGAGTGTTCTAGATGTTCTAGAAGGTAAGAATGAAATACCGGCTCCTCCTACACTTGCTCAAGACATTCTTTCAATTCTGAATGGTGATGCTAAACGCAGTGACATCCTTAAGCGTAAGCTTGATGAGATTGATGTTCAGATTGCAGAACAGCGTAAAGCTGAGAAAGCTTTAATTGATAAGGCCAACGAAGAGAGACAAGCCCGTTACATGGTGTTAAACACAATTAACGAATCTTCTCTTTCTGACGCAGAGAAAGCTTCTGCAAGACGTATTGCTCAACAGAAAGTTAATACAGGGGTTGAGACTTTCGTTACAATGAAAGACGTTCTAGATCGTAAAGGATTGAACGCTATTGTTGGAGCAAGCAATCCTGCTTCTGCTGCAAAGATTATTCAGCAAGTCAATCCTGAGACAGCTAGAGCATTACATGAAGTGATGGCTACAGATGAGTCAGGAAAGGCTGCTGAAGCCCTTTATGGCACTTCTCGCGCTGAAGCTATTGCTAACGATGTTCTTCCTCAGATTGGTACACAAACAAAGATTAGAGCCGCTAAGGTTCCTAATATTGCAGAGCGTGTATATGAACGAGTTAGAGAACTGGCTACAAAAGCTCCCGGCACTCAGTTTACTGAGCGTGAGAGACAAGCAGCTAAGGCATCTATTGTAAATGATTTCCGTGTCGCCAATGGTCTTACACTTAATGAAGCAGAAAGCACTTTCCAACTTGATGGAAATAAGATTAGGATTTCAGCTTCTTACGGAAACGCTAATGGAAGCTGGTCTAGTGCTGAAGATGCTGTAGCTCATGCTACATCTTCTCTTCGTCAATATGGTGTGCAGCCTCATGAGATTACAATTCTAAAGAGAGAGGGAGGAGACAGAGTTCCTGTTTCTCTTGCTGAAGTGAAGGGCAAGGAGGGCGACTATACCATCTCTATTGACTATGAGCACGTAATCGAAGCTGGAGATGTTGGTAAACTGGATACAGGGTTTGATGTAAAGTTTAATACGTTTGATAGAAATCCTTGGTTTGTCTGGAATAGACAAGGAAGTGTTTCTCGTTATTTCCTAGATGCTTCTAGTATGCTGCATCCTATCTTCACTTCTGCCGCTACAGTTGCTACAGACGCTTCTGCTAAGTTCACGAGAGTGTTGCTAGAGGTTGCTGATAACTTTGCTAGAGGGATGCAGAAGCTCTCCAACAAACGTAAAGCAAAGCTTGAAGAGTATTTCAGAGAAGCCAACCAGAACGGTGTAGCTTTTGATATTACTGATCTGAAAGCTAGAGGGTTCACTGACGACGAGATTGATGTTGTTCGTGACTGGCGTACCTATTGGGATCATCATTACTATCTAGAAAATCTAGACATTGTTAGAACTCTAAACCAACAAAGGTTTATGAAATTTGACAATGCTAATTTCTCAGGATATGCTAAGTCAGTTCCTAAGAATCAAAACCTAGGTGAATTGTATGACCCAGTAACTGATACAATTGTCACACACAGTAAAGCTGATGGAGACGCTCTATACGCCTCTGGCGGTACATATGCTCAACTTCGTAGACCTGTTAACCTTCACGGGAAAGAAATAGAGCACATTATTGTACCTAACACTCCTACAGCTTATCTACGTAAAGTAAGAGATACGGATAGTGTCCTAAGCTATAGAGACGGATATTTCCAAGTTCAGTACAAAGCTCCTCGTTTCGTAGATGTTTCAATCAAGGCTCCCAATGGCAATCATATGTATTGGAAGTCTATTGCTGTTGCAGGGGACACGAAAGAAGCTGAACGCTGGATGAAGCAATATGCTAAGGCCAATAGTATTCCTGAAGTTGATTTCAAGATTCGTGGAGACGATAGAGCCATGATGAAGGACAACGACAGTTGGTGGGATGTGAATTCTGTTAACGGTCGTATTGCTCAACGCCATCGTGGTGTACAGCTTGAAGATGGACAAGGGCTAAACCATATTGGTGATGGAAGCTATATTGTCAATCCTATTGACTCAGCAATTAGAGCAGCTAGAAGTATTGCAGGGCGCACTGTAACTAGAGATGTCCTAGAAACAATGAAGGCTCGCTTTATCAAGATGTATGGGCATCTTCTTGACTCTAATAAAGGGATAACAAAGTTTCCTTATAACAAGAGTGAGATTGGTATTAAAGGAGGAGCGTTCACTAAGGAAGTTGCTGATGCTAGAACAACGTTCGAGTATATCAACTATTTAGAGAATGGATATATCAACCTAGCCGATCAAAGCTTTAAGGGAATGTTCAATGCACTAGGAGAGATTCTAGGGGCTCGTGGAGCACCAGCTTTCCTAGAAAGAGGAGCCTACGGTATTAGTGACATCAATCCTTCTTCCATTGGAAGAAAGGGAGTGTTCTATGCGTACATTGCTCTCAATCCGTTAAGACAGTGGATTGTTCAAGCTCACCAATCTATTCGTATGTTTGCATACAATCCTGGGGCATTCCTCAAGGGACGTATGGCAAGAGAGACAGGAAATCTTTCTCTCTATCTAATCAACCCATCAATGGCTAATGCTGCAGAAGCAAAGCAATTTATGAAGTTTATTACGGACAGTGGAATGATGGATGCTGTGGATATGCACAACCTTGTAAGAGGAAGTCTTGCAGACTCTGTAGAGAAGAACGGGGTGATTCGTATGGCTGAAAAAGCTATTGAAGTTCCTCGTAAGATTGGCTTTGACTTTGGTGAAAGAGCCAACCTATGGATGCACCTTGCTGCTGTATACGATAAGTATAAAATGGCAGGGAAGAATATGTCCGATGAGATTGTCAAAGCTGAAGCCTATTCTGAAGCAAGAGCACTCAGCTATGACATGAATTTTGCTGGAGATATGCCGTATAACCAAACATGGCCGTCTCTGTTGCTTCAGTTTATGCAAGTGCCTCATAAAGCTCTGTTACAGCTCTCTAATAGACGCCTAGACGTTCCTACAAGACTAAAGCTTGCTTCTCTTGATATGTTGCTGTGGGGAACTCCGTTTGCTACAGTGTTTAACATGATGGGGAAGGATGTTCTTCCAGAAGACGAGACAGAAAGAGAATTCATTCTGTGGGGTTTGGAGAGTATTGTTATTAACAAATTCCTCTCTCAAATTACAGGAACAAAAACTAATGTTGATTTCTCTTCGTTAGCTCCCTACCAATCCATCGAAGGATGGAGAGATATGGTGGAAGGCTTCTATGAGAAGGGATTTATGGGACTCATTTCTCATAGCCCTGCTGGAGCGTTCTATCCTAAGGTATGGGATGTTATGAGAAAAACTACACAGTTTTTCGGAGTGACAGACTCTCCTGTGGATGATCCTGTAAACCTTCAACAGCTTGGTTCATCAATTCTCTCGTTAAGTTCTGGATGGTCTAATTGGGTGAAGGCTAGCGTTGCTCTAGAGATGCAGAAGAAAATCTCTAAAAAGGGAGAAGTGATTGATCCTGATGTTACACAATCAGAAGCTATTATGCAAATCTTCGGATTTGGTACAGAACATGAGCGTGACTATTGGACAAGCCTTCGTAAAGAGTTTAGAGAAACTAAAGCCTTTAGAGATGACGTAAACAAAGTTTATGACGATGTTAAAGCCACTCTATTGTCTAAAGCTGGTCCTGATGCAATTGTAGCCGACTATGAATTTGTTACTCAAATGTCTAGATTTCTAATGAAAGCATTTGACAGCAATCCTCAAGCCCAAGCTATTATTGTTGAACGCATCCGTAAAGACTTACAAAATCCTAATGACAAGCTTGCATTGATTCTTCTGAGAAACGCTGGGGTTCCTGACCCTCAAGCAATTAACGATAGAATCCTTCGTGCGCCTCTGTCTGATGAGCAGAAACAAATTCTTCTAGAGAGTGTTAAGAACGCTCAGGAAGCTAGAGGGTTAGAAGATTAATATGGCAGAATTTAATGTGGATTTAGCCCCTCCTCAGGGGCAAGGAAGCCAGCCAGTGGCCCCTGTAGAAAGGGGCTCTGCGCTTGCTGGTACAGACAATTTGTTTAATATGCTGGCTACAGGATATAAGAAATATCTGAAAGGTCAGCAAGAAGAAATGCAGAATGCTGTGCTCCAAGAGTATAGCAAGAAGATGTCTACAATCTCAGATGCTGTGAGCACTGGCTCATATAATGCACAACGAGGTGGTAGCGAAGTGAGGCGCCTTAATAGTCAGTTCATGGCACAATATCCTCAGTATGTAGAAGAGTTGAAGAAAATCAATTCGTTCTTCATGGGAGGAACCGATGCTGGTATGGCTGTAGACGCTGAGAAAGAAGACATTAAGAGAGAGAATGCTCTTCTTGATGATGCTGCTAAGAATGGATTTCCTACATTCAAAGGAATGTCTAAGGAAGGCAGAGAAGCTATCATTGCAGCTCACCAAGCTCAGACACGAGCTAAAGCAATCTTTGACGAGCAGCGTAAGCTCTCTGCTGAGATTAGAGATACTGAACGTTATGGTAGAGAAGTTGAGAAAGAAGCACGTACTAGAGCATCCATCTCTCTACTTAACGAAGTAGGTAAGAGCAATGTTATGGCTTTCCAAACATTTGTACAAGAGCTTGCTAAGTCTAATATGCCAAGAGAAGAAGCTCTTGCATTAATGGACAGGCAAATGGCCCAGCTACGAATTGGTGTGGACAGCGTTGCTAGAGAATTCCCTGAACTTGCTTCTTCTACGCGTTCTCTCATTGAAGACATCTATAAGACAGGCAAGGATGCTTTTGATCCTAATAAGAATGCAAACGAAGCTGAAGCTAAGTTCAAAGAACTTATGGCTAAAGGAAAAGTTGCAGCTCTTATGTCTGATCCTAAGATTAAGAATCTAGCTATTGCTAATTCTCTTTTCCCAAACACTCCTATTGCACAACTTGAAGCAACGTCCGTTGTTGGTAAAGTGTTGCGTATGAGTAATGAGGGAGAGTCTTCTACAGACACAATCATTGGTTCAGAAGATGAACAAGGTGTTTTAAGAATGCTTAAGGCTGGTCTTATCGAACTCAAGGGAGGTAAAATTCCTGAGAAAGAAAAAGCCACAATTGAAGCTTCTAAATCATTTGACGCTTTGTTTAAGGACGTAGGAAGAGTTGTTAATACAGGGACGTATGATGTAAAGTCTCTTGGCGAGGTTGCTAAGATTGTTGCAAGCCCTGACTATCTCTGGCTTTCCAAGAATGGTAAGATTTCTGAAGAAGCAGCATTAGCAGCAAGAACTGCAATTGGTAAAGGTTTGTATCAACCAGCCGCGGAAGAAGCAGCAAAACTAATTAATTCAGCTCTCTCTGAAGATTTTGTTATGAAATATGTTGGAGCTGTTAGGGCACATTCTGCAAAGCTTGTCAAGTTTGAACCTTGGATGGCTAAAGACTTTGTTAACATTTCATTCGACGGAGAGAAAGTTGTTTTCGTTCCTAAAGATGTTTCAGCTCTAGATCCTAACGATAGAGCGGCTCTTAATGAAAGACTTAAAAGTCTGAATAGCGTTGGCTCAACTATGAGCGTCTTTGTTAAAGCTACAGCTCATTTAGAGCAAAGCACAGATTACAAAGACACGTTTGAAAGATATAAGCACGTCTTGTTCCCTTACCAATACTCCAAGTATAAGGATATAGAAATTGGAGAAACTCGTAAAGGCCCTGATGGTAAGCTGTATCGTTATACTGGCGGGGATATTAATGTCGGAAACAACTGGAAACCAACAGGAGACTAAGCCAGCTCCTTGGGAAGAGAAATACGTTCTAAAACCCATTCAAACGGTCGTAGAGACGATTTCTAACGCGGTGAAGGGGAAGATGCCTTGGGAGCAAGAATACGCTCCTAGGGCCATTCCTGAGCCTTCTAGACCCATTGCTAAACAGCTCTCTTTCGATGAGGTGTTTAATAGACTAATTGATGCTGAAAGTAGGGGAGTGCATGCGTCTGGAGGAAAGCTTACAACCAGTAAGGCTGGAGCATTAGGAGTGACGCAAGTGATGCCTAAGACGGGGGCAGACCCGGGGTATGGTATTGCTCCTTTGAAAGACAGTTCAAAAGAAGAATACATACGCTTTGGCCGTGACTATCTGAGAGCGATGGTCAGGGAATTTGATGGGGATTTTGAGAAAGCCTTAGCTGCATATAATGCAGGACCAGGGCATGTCAAGAAAGCTATTGAGAAAGCTAAAGGGGGAGACTGGAAACCACATCTTCCTAAAACTTCTGAAACCCTTCCTTACATTGAAAAGATTTTGAGAGGCGGAAATGCCACAAAAAGGTGAATTTAAAAAAGGCGCTAAAGCCGACAGTGTACGTCAACGTAAATACAACTCACAGCCTGAACAAAAGAAACGTAGGGCTGAGAGAAATGCTGCTAGGCGCCATATGGAAAAGAAAGGACATGTTAGAAAAGGAGACGGTAAAGATGTTGACCATCGCAACCATAATACTTCTGACATGTCAGCTAAAAACCTTAGCGTAATGCCTAAGAGCAAGAACAGAGCTATGAATCAATATGATAAACGGAAAAAGAAATGACTACTAAAGAACAATTTCTCTCTCGTTATGGACAAACAACTAATGACGGAGAAATTACGTATTGGAATGGTTTGTCTGGAGGAAATGAAAAATCCTCAATGGAGGCAGAACATAGGTTTTACGACGTACAAGGAATTGCCTGGGGTCCTTTGAATGATCGTAGATATAGATTTCTAACTGGGTTGTATGGAAATGGAAGTTTAAATGATTTGGCTTTTCGTTATTGGGGAAATGCTACAGGAGGAACTGGAGCGGGAACTATTGCACAAAGTGGAGCTATAACAGCTCTTTCTAATGGTTCTAAAGCAGGGGTGCTTTCTTCTAGACCTACACAGAATGGATTTGCTTTCAAAGACAGGGCAATGCTTCAACCGTGGGTCTATCCTTATGACTTAGAGCAGCCAGCTCTTTCTGTAATTCCTATTAGTGCTGTTCCTAGTGGAGTGAAGCCATGGACGCTGGGTCCGGATCTGCTGGGTGGTGCGGGCAGTTTCGATACCGGAATTTCAGGCTGGACGAATCCCGATACCGCCCCCTCGTCTACGACCTGGAGCGACGGCTCTGTACTGTTTACCGTGGCCAGTACAGGCATCGCACGATTTCGGAGACAGGTAACCGTCCAGATCGGCAAGAGCTACCGCGTAAGCTGGCGAGTCCTGCAGGTCACAGGCACCCCGTCTATTGCGTTGACTCTTGGAGTCACAGCAAACGGTGACGGTGCTTATGGCGCCAATAGTTGCCCAACTGCAGGATATTACTCCGCACAGGTGGTGGCCACCGGAACGTTGCTCGGCCTGGCATTTACAGGTGCTAATGCGGCTGGTGGTTCTGCTCGCATTGACGATGTGCGTGTCGAAGAAATCATCTACGACTGGAGTTGGCTGGGCTCCAATCTGGTCACGAACGGAGAGTTCAGCACCGGAACGACTGGGTGGACGCTTGACGCGGGCTGGTCCGTTGCGTCGGGGGTCGCATCCTGCAATGGAACCACAGGATTTCTTCGGGCAGCATCACCATCTCAGACACTGCAAGTCGGGAAGGTCTATCGCGTCAGTATTCGGATTGTCTCAATAACCTCTGGGCGCGTCACGATTCCATATGACGGGACCGGCCCTGTGTTTGCGCCAACTTCTGTAGGCGTACACACAGGAATAGTTCTTTGCGACAATCCAGGCAGGGCTTTTGTTTACTCCGACAGTTTTGTCGGCTCCGTAACTGACATCACCGTCCAGGAGATTCCAGGCTACCCGATGGTTGCCCCTACTGCTGGCGGCGTGCGGCCGACTGCGCGGGTGAACATCGGGCAACGAACCGCAGAGTTTTCAAATGCCATCTGGTCTAAAGCTCGGGGGGCTATTACAAGCTCTGGCGAGGTTGGACCCTACGGAGTGGGTTCGGAGCTACTAACATCTAGTACCGGCCAAACGATTTCACCTTTTGTCTTTAGGACTGAAACCTGGGTCTCGGGTGCGTTGCATAGAGTTTCTGTTAGCGCAAAGGCCGGCTCCCGTTCAATACTTTTAATTGGTGAGCGCGCCTCAAGTGGAAATACCGCTGATCGTTATACGTTCTTTAATTTGGCCACGGGACAAGTTGCCTCTGCTAATGCAGCCCACACTGCCGCGATTCAAAGCCAAGGTAATGGATACTTCCGCTGCACGATAGATTTTACCGCTACCACTACAAGCGCCAATTTAATTCTAGGTAGTGCAGAAACGGCCGGCACCTTGTCAGTCCTAGACAATCAGGGAACCATTATATTGACGGCCTACGATAATCGCCTCGGTATCCAC
>JACCDR011375621.1_pt1 | contig 17167 bp, 25 predicted proteins | sample 7446431 | NCBI WGS metagenome assembly JACCDR01 (sample SAMN15323443, study PRJNA562643) | freshwater metagenome | isolation source: river surface water | place: USA:Blue River Watershed | collected 2017-08-17
ATTTTTGAACCGAAGGGTTTAGGCGTTTTGCAAAAGGAACCTTCGATTCATATCCATGATTCCATTTTGGCCTCTCTCGCTTTACTTTTCTCCCTTGGTGCTGTCACCATACTAGCCTTGCCTAGCGTTCGTCTATCGCTCGTATACGCATCCGTCCAATCCGTCCAATTCGTCCTATGAAAACGGGTACCCCGCATTGATCACATACGAGGTACCCCCCTACTACCCCCTACCCCCTCCTTATTATTATTTCTTTGATCATTTCTTAAAAAGTAATAAGACATAGGACAGTAGGGGGGTATACCCTGTGTTTTCATTGATGCACTTCCGTCCAGATTCCGTCCAAATGGGCTGCAACTTCTCAGAAAATCCACCCTTTCGGGGGGTGTGCATCGCGTTTCCGAAATTTCGATTTTTAAATTTCGTTTTTGAAAAATATTTCATCACGTTTTTAAATTGAAATTTCGATTTTGCCAAAAGAGGGGTGCATCCAAGATTTGGCCCTCGGGTGTAGTCGATCACCGATTTGTTGAATTAGCCAGGATTATCCCTGGTTGGTGTTTTGGATTTCTAATCCGTAGGTCCAAGGTTCGAATCCTTGCGGGGGTGCTGAATTTCATGGGAATCGAGCGGTTAGGTAGTGGCTTGTTAGCTATTAGAAAGCAGCTAAAACGGGTGTAGTCTACACCAAATACACCAGGAACTACACCATGGAGAAGCCTCCGAAGCCCTACCCCGAGTACCCTTTGTTTCCTCATGCATCGGGGCAATGGGCTAAGAAGATCAAGGGTTCTATTAGATACTTCGGCTTATGGTCTGATCATATATCAGCACTCAATTTGTATGAGAGTGAGAAGGTTGCATGGGAAGCCGGTGTTAATCCTCGTACATTAACCTTGATGTCTTACATTAGTAATAAAGGATTATCATTAGACGATGGGGTTAATATCTTTCTTGACTATTGCGACAAGAATCAAGAAAAGGGGAAGATCACCAAACGCTCGTACAACGATTACGTTGCTTCGGCCAAGCTACTTTTTACCGTGATGCCGAGAACGGTGACGATAGATTCGATGGTACCCATGCATTGGGAAAGGATCGAGGATGCGATCCGCGAGAAGAATGGGGAAATAACCAGCGGAAACCACATCAATCGGATTTTGGTTTGTTTCAATTGGTTGGTGGATAACCAGTTCATTTTGAAACCGAAGTACGGAACGCACATGAAGCGACCGAGCAAGGCAAGTATTCGGATCGCCAAGCGAAAGACCGGGAAACAATGGTTTGACCGTGGCGAGATCGTTACCCTCCTGGCAGGTGCTCGCCCAAGCTTCCACGCCATGATTCTTCTCGGCGTAAATTGCGGCTTCGGAAACGCGGATTGCTCGAGACTCAAACTCGAGTATTTCGATCTCGAGAACGGTTGGGTTGATTTCCCGAGACCGAAAACGGGAGTTGATCGCCGCGCGAAGCTATGGCCGGAAACGATTCAATCCATCGAAGCATGGCTCGCGGTTCGCCCCAAGTTCAACGTTCCGTGGCTGTTCATTACCCGGTTGGGCAACCAGTGGAGCGAGGAAGATTCTACGAATTGCCAGATCGCCAAATTCTTCCGAGCCCTTTGCAAAGACGTTGGTCTCCATCTGGTAGGCAGGGGCTTCTATGGCTTGCGTAGAACGTGTGAGACCGTTGGGAGCGGTGCAAAGGATCAAGTTGCCCTTGATTACGTTATGGGGCACATTGATCAATCCATGGGTGGGGTGTATCGGCAGTCGATCGACGATGAGCGACTGGTTGCGGTCAGCGAGCACATTAGGCGTTGGTTGTTCCCTACCGAAGATCCTTCAAAGCCTTGAGAATTGCTTTCTTCGATTCCTCATCGAATTCCGACAATGCAAACTCTTCGATATTGTTCTCGATGTTTCTGAATTGGTACTTACCTTTTTTCAGTTGGAACAACGTTCCTTTGAATTCCTTGCCAGATGCGAGACGGTAAACGGGTAAGCTCGCGATCTTCTTTTCCTTTTCGCTGGCGGCGATCTTTTCCACTTCCTCTTTCGTTTGGAATCGGAAGTGTTTTACCTGTTTTGGTATTCCTCCCGATGCCGTGTAATTTTTGATGCCGTCGCGGATGAGTGGACTAACGATCCGAATGTAGAGACCATCAGAGAGTTTTGCGGTTTCAACTCCCGAGATCCAGTAGATCACCGAGCTCTCGTTGATCGAAACAGCGGCCAGAAAACTCTGTTTGTCCAGTATTTGGACTACGTTGAAACGCAAACGGTGTGCATTCGATGGAGCTCCATCTTTCGCGAATTCTGGGTTGTCGGAGCTCGCTTCGAACGGCAGAAAATCACCGGGGCCACTTAGATGCAGATCCTTTTCCCAAAGGAACTTCTCCCGTTCCACTTTGGCTTTTTCGTCAAGTTTCTTCGTGTCGAGCTCGGAACGACCGGTAAGCAAACGGCTTTCCTGAGCCGAACCATCAACAAGTATTCCACAGGCAATCGACAAGCAACCAACAATCAACAATTTCGTTTTCATTTTCGGTGTGACCTAACGTGTCTGAAGTGCTATCAAAATCCTCGGCGAAGGAATAATCATTACGAGCGTTGGAGTCGCCTTACCAGCCAGGAGAGTACCACATGTGGAGCGTTGAGTTTCGAGATACGAACGGTGTTGAAAATCGTACCGAGTGCCCTGATTTCCAAACAGCCAATACCATGGCAAAACAGTTGCGATCGTTGTCCCATCAAGTGCGGTTGAAAAAGCATGGATGCGGCCCGCGCCGGTGGCATGTGTACTTGTTCCAGCCAGAGGGGGATCCTTGCCTGGTTGGTGAGGGGCTCAGTACGCGAGCTGCAGTGCTCACTTGGGTGCGATGGGATCATCGAGGGCATGGGGCGGTTCTCGTTCAATGGCCGGTAGATGTTCCCGTGCCGGCTACTTGGGGGCCCGTTTCTTAGCGAGTTTCTTTTCGGCTTTCGCAATCGTTTTGTTTGCGGCGGCTTGATCTTTGGTGTAGTGCTTTTGCTGTTCTTTGACCAAAAGCCAGTCAGGATCCTTCGCGATTTCCATGAAAAATGCGGTTTTCGCGGCAGTTGCGAAGGTCTGAATCTTCGACAATCCGACTTGTCCCGATGGGAAATTGATCGTTGAAATTTCGTCAATTCCCTGGGATTTCATGCGATCCGCCAAGTGTTGCAGATCTTTCGCGATCTCCACAAGTGCGGACGCATAGCCGGAAATTGTGTCGATCGAAACAGAAATTGGGGGGTTCGGATTTGCCATTCCAACAACTTACCAAAGTTTTTTTTCGAATCAATAACTCTTTTGCTACTCAACACTTACGAAGCAACTCTATTGCAGCTAAATAGCAATTATGTAGCAGCTCTATTGCATTGCGTCTAAATAGATCTATATTGACGCATGTTCGGTGATCGAACACGGAATGGATAGCAGGATGTGACACTCAAGGATGAAACCTTGAAGCACAACTGAGATCAAAACCGTGAACGATAACGACGAAGAGTTGGTGGTGATGGTGATGGACACTCGAACCACTCACCGAACGGATCAGATTGTTCGGCAAAGGATTGACACTTGTACTTGTTTGACATGTGAGACGAAAGGCAAGCTTCGGCGCGGACTATGTAGCAGATGTTACACGCGTTGGAGCCGAGTTCGACTTCAGATGACCATACGGGCGGCTTGTCAGTTCGATGCGAGACTGATTCGCAAAGGATTGTTGCTGGCTTGTCAGCAAACGAGGCGGATCAAAACCGATAGCATTTTTGAAAGGTTGAGGAAGTGAAACTACCAAACACCAGGACGGTTTTGGAAACGGCGGTCGCGTTGGAAACGACACAACGGAACATCTTGGAATTGATTGGCGAGGGCAAGTTGGACGCGATCAACATCAGCAAGGGGGCACATCGTCCACGATGGTTGATCCCGAACGAAGCAATTGAGAAGTATCGCCCAACCAATTTGGCAGTTGATAAGGTTGCAGATGTTGGACCGAAGCCGAAGAAGAGACACGTATGAAAAACACATGCAAGTTTTGCTGCAAAGTGTTTTTTGGTGCTAAGCGTGCATTTTGTTCGAAATCATGCATGGAACTAATGAAGCTTTCGAACAAGCAAACCTTTCAATGTTGTTGTTGCGGTAGAGAAGTTACTAGATACAAGAGTTCACTGAAAAAAAGAAATGTATTTGCGTGCTCCCTGTCCTGCCAGAGAAATTATGCGATCAAAGAAAGACGGTTTTGTAGAGAAACCGATTGGTTGAAAAAGTCGATCAAGGCAAAAAGGCAATGGCAAAAAAAGCAAAGCAAAAAGAGATGGCAGGAAAACAAGTGGAGTTTTGTGGTAGCACAAAACATTTCGTTTCAACACTCGCAGGTCAGTGATTGGAAAAGAAAGATTCACACTTGCACAATTTCTTTACGCGAAAGACATGTAAATCAACGGAGTGAACAATGCAACTTGAGATCAATTTCGAACTGGGCCGAAGCGATTGCAACAAACAACAGGAACGTAAAGAAATATATGAACGCAACCAAAACAACCTGGGTTGTGAAGGTGCATTCAACAGTAAAAAACAGCAAAAGAAGATTGCAGCAGTAAAAAGCGAAGATCTTTTTTCTTTACTCAACAAACAACAATACAAATGTGCGTTATCTGGTGAGATTCTAGAACCAACTGATGCGAGGTTAGATCACATAATTCCAGCTTCAAAAGGTGGAGAACATACGAAAGACAATCTTCAATGGTTGACCTATGAGGTCAATCGCGCGAAAGGAAATATGAGTCAAGAAGATTTCATCAAGATGTGTTGTCAAATCGCAGACTTTCAACGGTCAAAAATCAAAGCAAAAAATACTCAAGTTGATCGCAACTTGTTGTTAGTGTGAAAAACGTATCGAGGAGAGAGACCAATGAGCAGACACACAAACATACATCGTGACCGGTACAACCAACCCATTCATCGCGGGACGTATCGGATCACATCGCCGGGGATGGACCCTTACATCGGGTTCGTTTACTTCTCGGATCAGTCGGTTTGGATCGTTGAGAACCGGGAGCAACATATCGGGAGCACGAAGCGTTTTCGGACGTTGGTCGCGATCCCTCGGAAGACGGAATTTGTACGGCTCAACTCGGAGGGTGAGGAGATGGAACCATCCAGGAATGGATACGAGCGGACGGCGATGATTGACGAGCTTTCGAAGCTTGAGCAATTGGCGTTCGCGGCCAAGGCGGAACAAAGGCGAGTCGAGTTGTTGGCTTGTCAGTTGATGGGTTGCGAGTCGGGAGATTGTACCCAGATCGCGGAGGCGGCTTTCGATCTTGCGTTCAATTGCAAATCGGCGGAATCGGTTCTGAAGACCTACAACGAATACTGTGATCGTGTTGAGGATGCGAGATGATTCTAATGAGATTAAAGATCGGCAAGAAATACGCGGTAAGTGATCAGTCTGGGAACGTGATGACAGGTGTCGCCATCAGCGATTACGAGCTGGCGTTGACTGGCTTTCTCGCGGTGTTCATGGGTGAGAATCGCGTACTCAACATGAAACGGTATTACTCGTGTGACATCACGGTTGAAGAGGTTGTAGAGGAATCGGCGTTGGTTCCTCCACCAGATGCGGCTAGCGTTGTGATGAGCGGAGATCTGTAAATCGTGCATCCGATCATATTTGATATTGAAACAGGTCCGCTCCCGTTGGAACGGATCAAAGAGATCATGCCGGCTTTCGACGTTGCTTCGATTACCCTGCCAGGGGAGTTCAATGAAAAAAATGTCAAGGTTGGCAACTTGAAAGATCAAGGGAAGATCTTGGAGAAGATCAACAAAGCTCGTGAAGATCATGAAGCGGCGGTTGAAGCGTACTTGACCAAGCTACAGACGGCAGAGTCGGACTACTGGAACGATATCTACAAAAACGGGGCGTTGTGCTCCCTCACTGGCCAGGTGCTCGCGATCGGGTACAAGTCGATTCGACAGGGCGAAGAAGAACCACGATTGATTTTGGATTGCCAATCCGAAGCGATGACCGAACGACAGATCCTTGAAAAGTTCTGGGCGTTGCTTGGTTCGGCGGTTAAGCAATCGCGTCAGATGATCGGGCACAACATCCACGATTTCGATATCCCGTTTTTGGTTCAGCGTTCGTATGTGGTTGGCGTCTCGGTGCCTAGTTCGTTGTTCAATGGTCGCTACTTGAATTCGTTGATCGTTGACACGTACAAGGTTTGGGGAGCGGGAGCGTGGAAACCGAAGGGCTCGTTGGATGCGATTTGCCGAGCGTGCGGGTTTGGTTCGAAGGGTGGTAAGTCGGGCGGTCAGTTCTTTGAGATGTTCGAGACGAACCGCGAGGAAGCGATCGAGTATCTACGCAACGACTTGGAACTCACCTGGAAGGTAGCAGAAAGGTTGGGGTTAGTGTGATGAGCTTGGACCGAACCGAACGACGGCAACGCGAATGCCGGATCCTGAAATCTCAGGGCTATACCGATGAGGAACTCAAAGACATGGGCTTTGATGCCAACACGATACGGCGCTCGTTGTTGAGTGTTGGCGGAACGCGTGGATCGACTGCGACCGAGAAGCGTTGCAAGGTTTGCGGGTTGAAACATTACTACTTGAATCCTGATCGCGTTTGTATGGGTTGCGTTCTCAAAGAGAAATTGCATCGGTCGGGACGGTTTACGCCGGACGATCAACAAGAGGATGAGCCGATCGTCGATTTGCGTTTGAACTTTGACCATCCCGATATTTTGAAACCGAAGGGGTTGCGGTACTGACACATTGGTAGGGGATTGCGTGGAGCAACAGACAACCGAATGAGGATATGTTCGGCAGTCAAGGATTCTTAATCGAGGTTCGAATCCTCGCCCTACCTCTTTTTTGTTTCGTGGTTTAATGGAGTTTTGCAACATGGCTGGCTATGAGTCTTTGATCGGCAACTTTGCATCGATACAGATGCTCGGGGAGGCGATCGCGAAATCGGGGATGTTCGGCGCGATCACCCAGAATATCGGCGTGGTAATCGCGACCGAGTGTTACCTTAGCGACATGGCTCCATTGGAGTACTTGAAACGCAACAAGCTCGTGAACGGGAAACCGTTCAAACAATACGATGCGATGTTGGCCGAGTTCCATGAACGCGGTGGTGATTCGAAGATCATCTCAAAGACTTCTGATCTCGCGAGCATCGAGTTGACGTACAAGGGCAAGTCGGAAACGTTTTCCCTCTCCTGGCAGGATGCACAACACGAAGTGTATCCATACCTCGGTAAGGAATCGGACATCGTTGCGGCGTTGGCTCGCGGTGAAACTCCACCATTAAAACCAAAGTACGCAACACCGGGCTCTCGCGCAACGATGCTTTTCGCTCGCGTGGTGTCGAGTTCTATTCGTGCGAAGTGCCCTGAAGTTAACTTTGGCGTTTACACGTTGGAGGAATTAGAAGACCTGCCAGGGGAGGGACAGGGGCAACGGTCGGAATCGGTGGCGGTACCAGCGTCGAAACCGATCGTGTCGGACGCTCCGAAAGTGGATGCAGAGGTCGTCGAAGTGGTCGCGATCTCTCATCCACTTTTGGGGGCCGACGAACCAGGAACGGACGGCCCTGATCCGATCTGTGATGAGTTGGTTCAAAAGCTTCTCGGTCGGTGCCAAGTCATCAATCAGATGCATCCCGATTTCACTCGCAAACTCAAAGCGAAGTTGATCGATTCCGGCGTCACCGATGGCAAGTTGAAGAACCTGACCCAATTCGAAGGTGAGCAATTGTTGGTAGCGTTGGACACGCGAGAAGCGGGCGACGTTATCGAAATGAGTTTGCGTTCGAAATCAAAGTCATAGGCCCACCGGCTCGTTGGTGGGAATCAGAACCGCGAGCGATTCGGCAGCTTGCGAACGAGCACGATCCAAACGTTGTATGGTCTGAATTCCTTGGGCTATACGGTTACCCGATTACATGGTCTGCGAGTGGCGCAGAACTTGCGAAATTGTCCCGATTGTTGAAAGAGAAAAGAGATGGCGTTTACACTTGATATTCCCGAAGAGATTGGCGGTACCAGTGCTTACTTGGAGGCTCCCGGCCAATACCATGCAATTGTTCGAATGGTTCATGAGGAGTCGATCCCGAAAGATGACGGCGGGTTCATTCCCGTCCCTCGCGGGTTCGGTGTCGAATTAGAGGTGGCACATGGAGACCATGAAAACAAGAAATTTTCGTTGACGTTTTGGGGTCCGAAGCTTGACAAACCAGACGACGACAAAGGAAACGTTTGGGCTCGCAAAAAGCAAGCGGCGTTTTTACTTGCTACCGATTGCATCTCGTTAAGCGATCTCGGGAAGAAGGGCAAGGCGATTACGTTGGAAGATGCGGTGGGCTCGCAGATCTTGGTTGACATCGAAATCGAAGAGTATCAGGGGCGGGAGGGCAAAACGTACAAGCGGCCTCAAATGGTACGGGCGAACATTTATCACGTTGACGATCCGAGGGGCAAGGCGATCAAGCGAAACGATAAGTTGATCGCGACGATTGCTAAGGAACAACGCCATCTCGGAGCGGATTACTTTGCGCCATTGATGAAAAAGAGCGAGGCGAAGGCAACTCCGAAATCTCGGATGTCTTCTGAAGATCTGGCGGATCTGTAAAGGGTATTGAGTCGAACGGACACAACATCACGGTAGATATTTAAAGGCCGTTTTCGACTCGCTTCGAGGAGTGGCGTTGCATAGCGATCGTGACGCTTAAATACAGACAGGCTCACGAGCTTCTCAGGAGTATTCGGTATCGTGGCGTAGCGATACCGTTTTGGTTGCGGGTGGATCGCTTCACGGTTGATTCACCGATCCACCCGCTTTTTTAATTGTTCAACGAGGCGAATTGTGCATACGTTACGTGGCAATGAATTCACTGTCTTTCATTTCAACGGGGATTTTTCAGGTGATCTCATCATTGTCAGACAGGGCGTTGAAGACTCCGGCGAAATGCGAATCCCAATGAGTGCATTGGATGCGTTGATTGCTGAACGTATTCGCAGGAAACGAACCGAAAAACTAGAACGCATGACGGATTCTCAAGTTATTGCTGATGCAATCGGATACTAAGGCACTCGGATCATGGTTGAACTCATCGCAAAATACGAATCGCATCGGTTTACTTTCGGAGAAACGATTATCGCTTCGGCGAGGCTGTCTTCTGATTCGCATCAGATCGCCGCAAAGAATGGGATCAATCCCGATCACCCGATCACCATTCGCGGGGCGGCAAGTCTCGATGACTTCACCACCGGCCAGAACTATCGATTGATCGGCCATTGGACCGACTACACCAACAAACGAACACAAACAACCGAAAAGCAGTTTTCGTTCAAGACTTTCGCCGAGCACATCCCACCGACAACGGAAGGGATCACCGGCTACATCGCGAGCCATGGTAAAGGGTTTGGGGTCGGCCCATCGAAAGCCGCTCGACTGGTCAAGGAGTTTGGAATCGAAGATGTGCTCAACGTATGCAGAACACAACCGGACGAAATCAAACGCGTTGCCAAAATCGATATCGAGTTGGCGACCGAGTTTTCGAAGATGCTCGCAACGAAAGCCGAGACCGAGAGCACATCGTTGGCGTTGGATTCCCTCCTGGCAGGTAACGGCTTCCCCAAAACATTGATACGGCGAGTGATCAAGGAGTGGGGGGCTACGGCTCCCAAGCGGATCACGGAAGATCCTTTTTGTCTCATGGCTTTCCGTGGCGTTGGGTTTCGACTTGCTGACAAACTATACATGCGGCTCGGGTTAGATCCTGCGAACATCAGGCGGCAAGCGTTGGCGATCCAATGGATTCTATCGAGCGACAGTAGCGGTCACATTTGGTTTTTGGCAACAGAGATTGCGAACAAACTCCAATCCGTGATCGGATCAACCACAGATTTTATCGCGGCGGTCAAACATGCTCGGGATATCGAGTTCCCTCCCTTGGTAGTCACATTGCGAACCGATGGCAATACCGGCCACGTTTCCGAATCAGGTCAATCGTTATGGATTGCAGACGCGAACGAAGCGAGGAACGAATCGGAGTTGGCGGATCGGATCACCGAAGCCAGCTCGGAAGCTCGCGAGGAGATGATCACGATTTGGGAGGATACCATCCAGGTGGAATCCATATTGGCAACGTTCATCCGATGCGCTCGTTGCGGTCGTGCGTTGATCACGGACGAAGTTTTTGTTGTTGATGGAAAACCCTACGGCCCAACATGTGTGGAGAAAGTGATCTAACATGATGACGCGAACTTATACCCATTTGCGTTGGCTCATTCGTCGCGATATGCCAAGCGTTTTGGAAATCGAAAATAATAGCTTTGAGTTCCCTTGGTCACATCTTGAGTTTGTTCGCTTCCTTCGCACACCCGGCAATATCGGCATGGTGGCAGAGATTGACGATGAAGTGGTCGGATACATGGTCTACGAATTACGACGCAGGGAAATTGAGCTTCTTTCTTTTGCGGTCCATCCCAAGTATCGGCAAAACGGCATCGGGCGAACGTTGATCGAGCGATTGATCTACAAACTAGATTTTGCCCATCGAGAAAGAATTATCGCTGAGGTTCGCGAAAAGAATCTCCAAGCTCAATTGTTCCTGCGTGGGATGGGTTTCCTTTGTACGCAGGTACTTAGAGACCACTACGAAGATTCGACAGAGGACGCGTATTTGATGGAGTATTTCGTATGCAACGCATGAGCCGAGAAGCTTGGCTAGAAAATCATCCGACCGTGAAACGTTGGGTTGAATCGAACCCGACGACATGGCATCGGATGGCAGCGTTCCACATTTGGCCGGACGCTCGCGAGATCCCGAACATTACCGATCACCAACGCGAGCAATTGGCGTTGGCGACATCGGGGCGAATTGGGATCCTCGGCGGGTCACCCGGTACCGGGAAATCATACACGCTCGCGCAGACGATACGGCACATGCTCGATTCGGGGCTCGTGAGCGAATTCGATATCGGCATCATGGCACCAACCGGGAAAGCTTGCGTGCGGATCAACGAGCTATTGGAGAAGAACGAGATACCGATTAGGGCAAGGACATGCCATTCACACTTGGGCATTAGTGCAAACTCGGAAACGGGTGGTTGGGAGTTTACCCACAACGAGGATTGTCCATTCGGTTTTCGGGTGATTATTATCGATGAAGTTTCGATGCTTGATCAATCGTTAATGTTGGCGATTTTTCGGGCTCGATCGCCTGGGTGTCATCTTCTCCTGGTAGGCGATGTAAACCAACTCCCACCCGTTGGGGCCGGTGCTCCACTTCGAGACATGATCTTGGCGAAACTCCCACATGGAGAGCTTCGAGAGATCAAGCGAGCGACAGGGGGCATTGTGGAGGCGTGTGCGGCGATCCGAGACGGGCAACCGTGGCGACATTTGATCACCGCGAAGAATTCCAACATCCATTGTTTCGAATGTAGTTCAGCGGATAAGCAACTGGCAACGCTGGTAGCTCATTTGCACACGCAAAAGGAACGGGGGATTGATCCGGTTTGGGATTGCCAAGTTTTGACAGCAGTTAATGAAAAATCACCGTTGGCTCGGGTTGCGATCAATACATTGTTACAACGAGAGTTCAACGAGAATCCGGCGGTGAAAGGAACGGCATTCCGAGTCGGTGACAAGATCGTGTGTTTGAAAAACGGATTCTATCGGGCGTTTGGCCTGCCAGGGGAGGACACACAAACGAACGCGCGAGGCGATATCTACGCGGCGAATGGCGAGATTGGTTTGGTGACCGACATCGCAGACGGAGATATCAGAGTCAAACTGGAGTTGCCCTATCGTGAGATTGCGATCCCGTTCCGAGCGGAACAAACCGAAAGCGGCGAGACGGGAGCCCAATCGTTTTGGGATTTGGCCTATGCGTTGAGTGTGCACAAGTACCAGGGGAGCGAATGCCCGGTGATCTATACGATGCTCGATGACTATCCAGGGGCTCAGATGGTTTGTGATCGCTCCTGGATTTATACGGCCATCTCGCGAGCGAAACAGCAATGCAACCTCGTTGGCAAATTCGAGACAGCGGTTTCGATGTGTCGGACACAAAAGATCTCGCATCGCAAAACGTTTTTGAGAGAGCGGATTGGGTTGAAGATGTTTGAAAGGGAGGCAATCTAAAGTGGCAAGTTTTACCGAGATCATCAAAGGGATTCGATCTAAGTTCGTTGGCACATCCGATGAACATGATTTGCTTCGATCGCTTCAAGAGAGATCAACCGAGCTTGAAAACGAGATCAGGATCAAGATTCAGGAAGAATACAGAGAGCTAAAAAACTCACTTGATCAAAGAGAGATGCAAATCAAAGCAATGACGGGCGATTCGAAAATTGACGAAGCTCTTTTTGTTTGGTTTGAGAACAGTAGAACCGGTGAATTTGCGGACGATTGGTCGTTTGGTTATCTCATTCGAGCAATGCAAGGACGCGGACTAGGTGTTGAGCATTTGGAGAAGATACTAGAAGCGATGAAAAGGGAAAAAAAGGTTTCATGATGGCGTTATCACTTGAACAAATCTGGCAACAACTCTGCAAAAAGGATTCTCGATTGGATCAACCCGAAACGGTTGTTGATTTCAAAGCGGAGAACCTCAAAAAACTGTTGGCCCAAGTTTACGAACAAGGGCAACGATCGGCGATACCTGACAATAGTTTCGGTTGGTTTGATGGGTTGTTGAAGAAATGATCTCTACCGAAAAACTCAACTTGCTACGGTTCCATTTCGACATAAAGACGGCATCGGATTGGGCACGCGTTACACCCGATGAGGTTCTCGCGCAACCGGACATTGGACCGGCAACCCTCAACGAGATTCGCTACATCCTGGCAGGCCAAGGCGTAACACTTCATGAGGACCACACGCCAGAATATTGGCAATCGCGATTGATCCGAACCACGATCGGCTCGTTGACCTACCGTGACGAAGATCGTTCCGTGGTGGCTCCCTTTACAATCCTGATCGACGAACAAGAAAAGCTCCCTTGGACGTTTGTCGGGCTCACAGCGGACGCGGACAACGAATCACGACCGTTGATCGTCCCAACGATCCGAAAGAGTTTAGGGCCAACGCATGGGGATTACTCCCTGGCAGGTCACGAAGGGCTAGTCGCCATCGATCGGAAGTCCATCGAAGATTGCATTTCGACCGTATTAGGTTGGGGTGAGCGCCGAGAACAGTTCATGAGGACGCTGGAATACCTCGCCGGGTTGCGAGCTTCGGCGATCGTTATCGAGGGCACATTCGAAGCGGTACTCGCTTCAGCGTATGCGACGAACAACAAAACAGCGGCAGAGAATCGAAAGATCCTTCACCGGCAGATACTTGCTTGGATGCAAGATTTCAATACACCGTGGATTTTTTGCGACGATCGGAGATTCGCAGAGAAGACCACTTTTCAAATTCTCCGAAGACATCACCAAAAGTACATTGAGAGAGCCAAACGAGCATGAGCACAACGGTAGCAACGGAATCAACCGAAACAGAAATCGCGATCACCAACGCGGAACAGCAACCAGCGACAACCGAGCCGACGACATTAGTTGAGCGATCGATCGAACAACAAAAACTCGATGCTCAGGCCGAGTACGAGGAGCGATTGGAAAAAGCCGAATCCGTTTTGTTGGAGGCAACCGTTTTGAAGGCAGAGAAAACAAAGGAACTCAAGGCGGCAAAGAAGTATCACAAAGATGCCGAGGAAGCTTGGACCGATCTACGGATCTCAGGTCCGGCGGTGGTGAGTGTGGTACCTGCCAGGAGGAAACCAAAAGCGGCGGCGGCTCCGATCTCCACCGAGACCGATCCCGAGATTGAAAAGATCATGGCCGAGGATAAGACTTGGCGAGAAATCACAATCGCTGAAGTCCTCTCCGGTGTAAGTGGATTGGGAACGAAACGAGCGACAGCGATCACGGACCATTTTAAGAACCTCGGAGCGATCCAAGACGCTCGCGTGGAAGCATCTCGGGAGCATAAACCGTTCAAGGATATGTTACCTGATGGAATCGGACCAGCGATCGCGGACGCGTTGGAGAATCGGATCGGAGAATTGATCGTTAACCACTCGATCAAACTTCGTGAGCAAATCCAAATTGCCAAGAGCGAAGCGAGCCACAAAAAGCCATCGATCGATGATCTGTTGAGTGACGATGATTTGATCGATGGTGAAAACGAATCAACGGACATCGTTGAAGACGCTGGAATGGATTCGATCGAAGATCTGTTGTAGGGAACGCTCGGATTGTCCGAGCGCGAACAAGAAACACCAACCAGAAGGAAAAACATACGATGAGTGCTTCGGACCAATCCGTTGTTAAACCGCTTGTACCGATGTCTCTTGGTGAGATGTTCGGTCCGCAACCGTGCGAACGTCCTGGGTGTCTCGGCAATGCTTGGATGATCTGGATGACACGCGAGGAATTAGAAAAAGCTAAAGGTCAAGAAGAGATGCATCCAATCGCGTATGTGTTTAAGAAACGAATTGGTTCCGCTCTTTGCGATGAGTGCTCATTGGAGTCGGTTTAACGCTTGGGTTTTCCGAGCACGAACAAGTTTATTTACCATTCAAAGGAGACGTTAATGAGTGCTTCGGAAGAACCCATTGTTATCCAGCCGTTCCCGCCTCGTGATGCCAACGATTGGGATTGTCAATGCGCGAGATGCGGTTCGTCGTGTGACTATACGGACTGCTACAACTGCGAAGATGGCGGTTGTGGTTCCGATTGTTGCGACGATCTTTGCCACGGTGGAGAGTGCATTCACGGTGACAGCGGGCAGATCCAGTGCGACATTTGCCAAGGTCATGGCGGTTGGTGGTCTTGTCTCTCAAGTCCAGAGTGGTGCCAAGATAGACCGATGGATGGACGCGAAGATGTGAAGCGTGGCAGCATCGAATGGTTCAAAGTAAAAGTGGTCTAGGTCTGGATAACGCTGACAATCACCGAGTCGCGACGGTTGATTTACCATTTCAAAAACGGCATGTTCGCGACTTCGGTGCATTGTTTTGTTCGCCTGCTTTTGGGCATTGGAGTGAATTATGCTGAATGAGTACATCGAGTTGAATATGGCAAATTATGACGAAGATCAAGTCGCCCAGTTGAACGCATGGGGCATTTGGGCGTATGGCGAAATAGAGAGATTGCAACACGAAGCTGCGGGATTGGTAAGTGAATTGCAAAGGCGAATTAGTCGCGACTGTGCAATAGACGAGGTGGATGAGTTGATGGATTGCATCCACTCGGATCACACGTTTGAGGATTTGGATAAACACACGCCAGCGGACATGCAGACGACAACGGGATCGACGATTGCATGGTTGATGCACCGATGCCACCAAGCAGAGACGATCATGCAGCGGTTGAAGGATGCGACCAATCCATTGATGGAAGTGAGCGAAAGGGATTTGCATCGCACCCGTGTTGCAGCGGAAAACCATTTTCGTGACGCCGCGAAAATGGTCGAGTCAAAGTAAGTCAGGCGAACGCAATGGATCATCGAGCGGCAAAGGAAAGACTATGAGCGAAAAAGAAAGCGTGGATGCCGCTTCGATGCATCCAATTGTTAACGTGTCTGCCAACCCTCCGAGACCGACCCGGTTGTCTGCGATGCTGGCAGTTTCGGCGCTGCTCGGTATGGGTGGCGGATATTCGTTTGGTGGACCGTATCGCGAACGATCAGAACCGGAAGAAAAGCCTTGCCTCAATTGTGGCAAGATGAAACAGCACAACAACAGTTTTTGCTCTGCCGAATGTTGTCGAGAACATCGCCAGAGATCACGTTAACGCTTGAAATCAAACGGTTGCGGCGAGTGACGCAACCAATGCAAACGACGTGGCCCGCAACTCGTTTGCATTTCATTGTTATGCGGTGCAGAGGTATTGATTATGAGAAAAGCCCCAACATTGAAGCAGTTGCAAAAGATCGTAGACAAGTTCAACACTGACTTTCCAGTTGGTACGCCAGTGATGCTGAAGAAAGACACTGGGATTGTTGAAACCGTCGTTGACGCCCCAGCGGAGATCCTCGGCGGACATTCAGCAGTAGGTTGGTTTCGTGGTGTCCGTGGATGTTACGCGATTGATGGCAGGGTGTCGGCGTTGGCATCCGCATAACGACTGTCATCATCGAGCCCCCGATGGTGAACATTGACTAACCAAAAAACGTGCGTCGGGGGCTTCGATGCATGACTTTGTTACCTGGTTCTATGATGTTTAGAGATTATGTTTCGACGTTCGAAGAGTTCAAAAAGATCACCGATGGCATTCCTCATGGCCGTCAGATTATGCAGCAGCGTGGAGTTGATGCAAAGGATTTCGAATCAGTTTACAAAGCAGAGATCGAAGCACTGGACAGTAAGACGCAAGCGCTGGCAGTTGAGCGTCTGAAATCAGAATTAGAGTGGTATCGCGTCAAGCGACCTTTCTTCAATGTGTACCCATTGATCGAACAAAAGTTCTTGGAGCTGGATGAAGAAATTGACATGGCGGAATTAGTCATGCCGTATCCAGCAATCGAAGTGCGAACGCAAACAAAGACATTGCTCATTTGCGAAAAGAAATCATGCTTCCTGTTCATTGCCGAAGGCATGAACGGAGATTACCAAGAATTTGTAATCCAAAGGACATCGAAGATAAACAAAGTGCTAGCCGCAGGCTATGCGAAGGTGGAAGAACCCTGGATAAAGAAAGGTAGCTTTGGCCTCTCGGAAGAGGAAATGCGAAACTGTCTTTTCATTGCAGTTGGAACGTGCATGTTGGCTCGCGATCACCAAATCGTGATGCCGATAATTTTGAACCGTCATCGAAAAGAAAACATGACGCCAGCAGAAATTGCCGAATACGCAGAAAAGGCGATCAAGCGAACAGGCCGAGTAGGTTTCGAAGTTGGAAAAGACATCGAGCGAATGAAAGCAACGGTGCATTATCGCAACGGATGTTTTGCGAAGTACTACGTCGGAAAGACGCACGAGTCGTACCCGAAGAACGCTGAGGCGTCGAAGGTGCCAATCATCAAGTGGCGATGCGGCTCGGTTGTCAATAAAGACAATGTGCCAAAAGTCCCAACAGGGTTTAAGGACTCTGCTGAATCCAGGTAACGA
>JACCDR010464658.1_pt1 | contig 17164 bp, 20 predicted proteins | sample 7446431 | NCBI WGS metagenome assembly JACCDR01 (sample SAMN15323443, study PRJNA562643) | freshwater metagenome | isolation source: river surface water | place: USA:Blue River Watershed | collected 2017-08-17
CCGAGCTCAACGAGCCCGAGCCAGTGACGGACCTCAGGCTCGAGCGCGCGCACCTTGCCACCGACGCACGCGCACGATCCGAACGGGCCACCGCACGTCGGGCACACCGGGCCGCTCACCACGACAGCCCCCGATCCGCGATCACGACGCTGAGCGTGATGCACGCGCAGGACATCACCAGCAGCGCCAGCGCGATACGCGCCCGGGTCACGCCGGGTCACCCAGGACCGTGAACGTACGGACCTCCGTCTCAGTGGTGCACTCGGCCACGATCTCGGGCGCCCGCTTGCGGAGCAGCCCCAGGTTTACGTTCTGGCGCACGGTGGACTTGAGCGACGCCACCGGGACGCCGCCGACGATGGCGACGACCTTGGCGCCCAGGACGAGCGCGGCCGCGAGCTCGGGCTCGATACGCGCCTTGAGCGTCTTCTCCCGTGCCTTGAGATCGTCGAGCTCCGCACGGAGCTTCCGGAGCTCACGCATGGCGTTCTGCGCCGAGCGCGAGAGCTTCACTTGCTGGTCTTCGAGACTGACGTTCATGAATACTCCCTGGTAGATGCGGTTTTTTAGAGTAAGTACATAGACGCGCGTGCGTGTGTTGATCACGTGTTGTGCCCCCGAATGTGCCCCTTGACGTAGATCACGGGCCGCGTGTATCACGCGCACACACACACGCGCCATGGGGAAGTGGGCTAGCCTGCCCCCTGCCAATTTTCGGGCGTTTCCGCAGGTCAGAACATGGGCACATCGGGGCCACCCTCGTCTGCCCCTCCCGATAGGGGCACTTTGGGGCCATCGTCATCGCTCGATACGTCGACGATGATCGCGTGCTCGTTGAACCGGATGCCCTTGAACCCCCGAACGCCCTGGATCTTGACCTCCCTCATGCCCTTGACCTGGCGCAACCGCTCATAGAACGTCTGCGACCCCCAGGCCTTAGCCGACGGGTTCTCGCGCGCGTGCCACCGCCGGAACCGCTCGACGAGCGTCGACCGCGGGTAGAACGAAGACGGGTCGTAGTACGCGTCATCAGCGATCCACGCCAGCACCGGGTTGGCCCTCATGGCGAACTCTTCGTGAGCCTCTCGGGCCGACACGCCGCGGGTGAACTCCCCCCGGGCCATGAGATCGCGCAGGGCCAGCACCGCACGCACGAAGATCGCTTCCAGGCTCGAGCGGGTCGTCAGCCGCCGCTTGAGCGTCCGATCCGGCCGCACCGGCTCATTCGGGAAGTGGATCACCTCCCACCGACGCACCCACCCGTGCGACGAGTCCGAGCTCTGGAAGATCCCGTTGGCCGAGAAAATGGCCTTACCCCAGAACTCGAAATTGAGCGCACGCTCGAATTTCCGGTCGCCGCGTACGTCATCCTCACCGCTCAACGCCTTTATTTTTCCCGTTTTCTCGATATAACCGACGTCGATATCACCGCAGATATTGCACAGTCGGCCGAACGTGTCGGCCGCCGCGAACTTGTCATCGGTGAAGTCCGTCAGGGGCACGGTGGACAGGTTGCGCTTGCCCAGCAAGGCTTTGATCACCGACAGCAGCACGCCCTTACCGTTGCCGCCGCCACCGGTCAGCAGGAACATCCGTTGCAACGGGTTGCCGGACATGAGCAGGTAGCCCAGGAGCTCCCACACCCGGGCCCGGTCGTCGGGCGCCAACGCCTGATCTAGGAACGCCTCGAAATCGGCGCAGTTCGATTCCCCATCGGCCCACGCCCACGGAATCTGAACCGTGCTCAGGTACTTGGGATCGTGAGGCACCAGGAACGGCAGACCCGGCGCGTTCCAATCGACCATGCCGTTCGCGCAGTTGATCAGTTGCGGCACGGGCGCCACCTCGAGCTCGTCACACACGGCGCGCATCACGTCGCGAATCGCGTGCCCGTGCGCCGGCCGGTAGCGCTCACCGAGCGTCCGCACGATGCGCCCGTGAACCTCCCGCTCACCCGGTTGCCACACACCGTCGGCATACACCCACCACGACCCATCGATCGAACCGATCCGCACAGGGCCAGCGTCGATCACCGCGCGAGCAGCAGTTGCCGCCCGCAGGCCATCACGATCAAAGAGCTTCACGAGCAGGACCGTACCCCTACGTCACCAGTCTTGACAAGACTGGTGACGGACCCCTAGCTTCGCTCCCATGACGAACCGCTTCGAACGCTGCGACCGGCCGGCCGCCAACACGTGCGGGTGGGGTATGCCCGCGCAGTGCGGCACCCACGGCAAGCCCCAGATCGCCACCGCGCGCGAGAGCGCGCAGCGCACCTACGACCGGCGCCGCGCCCGGTCCGCCGCCGAGACGCTGGCCAACATCCCGCCGAATCGGTGGGACGACACCACGCGCCAGATGATCGCCACGCTCGCCACGATCGCCGCGCCGTCGCGCATCGACGACGCGCTCGAGGCGTTCGACCCGGACGCCCACGACGGCGTCGGAGCGGACGAGATGATCGAGATCATCGGCCCACTCGACGTGTCTTGCGCCGGAGAACTAGCCGGCATCTGCTCCGGCGGGCCCGCCCATCACCCCGATTGCGCCGACGCGAACGCGATCGTCGTGGAGTCCACGTCTAACACCCTGCTCGGGCCCGAGGTTGAGGCGAACGCACGCGCGATCGCCGCCCACCTCGGCCGGCGGTGGGAAGACATCGATGCGCCGCGCCGTCACCGCTATATGCAGGCCGCCGCCGCCGGCATTACTGCCCCGGTTGCGCTCACCGCCAGCGTCGAGAACCCCCACGACATGCCGGCCCCCGCCGGGTGCGCTGGCCCATGCGGATCCGCGGACTGCGACGTCACGTGCGCGATCTTGCACGATAACGGGGATTATCGTGAGTCGGTCTAGGCTTCGCCGTCGCTTACTGCGAGCACGCCGCCACGACGCGCGCATGATGCGTTTGCATCCGCTCGAGCAGGACTACACCGGCGGCCGCAAGCGTTACCCGTGGATCAGTCCAGCCCTCATGCGGCTATCCATGCGGGTGCCCTGGAAACGGCAGTGGTTCCCGCCGCTATGACCCCCACGGAGCTCGAGGCTTGGGCCGCCGGATACCTCGCCGGGTGGGCCCGCGCCGACGAGAACCGCGAGCATCTGGACCTCACCGAGCAGGTGAGGGAAGCGTTCCGCCGGGCCGAATCCGCGGCCCGGCGGAAGCGATGGGACGACGCCGTGAAGCGCGGCGAGAACCCGACACCCTACGAACAGGAGAGCACATGTTGAACCACGCCCAAATCGGCGTCGTCATCCGCGCGACGATGGAGCACACCCAGGAGTGCGCCGGCCCGGCCGCCCTCATCTACACGAAACTCGACCAGACGGTGTCGAAGCTCGGGATGCTCGACGCCGCCGGCTACCGGCCCGAGCGGCTCAAGTCGACGATCATGCTGGCCAAAGAGACCATGCGGGTGCAGCAGGAGCAGCGCGCCCGGCTCGCGTCCCTGCACGCTGGCCTGAACGAGTTGCTCGGATGACCGCGCTGGAGACGGTGTTCGCGGGCGGCATCGTGTTTCTTGTCGTCGGCCTGACGCTCCTGGCGTTCCTGGTCGGGCGGATCGTCGGCGCGCGCAGCGAAGCACAGTGGATCATCGAGCAGGAAGCCGAGCGGCTCGCCCGGCTCACCGACGACGACCCGACCCGCCCGATCGAGTACCGGCCCGGCAGGCGTAGCCACCGCCGCCGGTAGAACGCAGCGCGGCGCCCGTCCCGGGGGATGCTCGGGACGGGCGCCGCAGTCTCTGCGCCTAGCGCTTGTCCATCGGCAGGTCCGGCCGCGGCGTGTGCGGCGCCCGGATGCCGGCCAGCAGCACCACGAACGTCGGCACGAGCGCCACGAGCGGCACCTCGAGCCAGTCGGGCAGCGGCGACAACAGGGTCGGATCGGCCGACACGGTGTCGAGCAGCGCGAGCAGCAGCACCGTCCCCAGGTACGTCGCGGTCCCGGCCCACTTCACCTTCGACTCCACCGGCGGAAGCGGCCGCGGCGACGTCACGCGCCACCGCCCGGGGTCGCACCGTCGACGGCGCCCAGCACCTTGCGCACGGCCCGCTCAGCGGCCGACTCGACCGCGCTCCCGAGCTCTGCCACCACCGCCGCCACGATCTCGGCCCGGTCCTGCTCCGTGAGGCTCACCGGGCCGCCGGCCGCCAGCGCCGCGAGCTTGGCGTCGACGCCCTGCTGCCACCGCTCGTCGCGGATGCGCCACTTCACGGTCTCGACGTTCTCTCCCGCGGTCGTCTGCGACATACCGCTGTTCTGTGCTTCGATCAGGCGTGCCGCCTTGATCACGATCGGTTCGGACACTTCATCCCCTCCCCCTGCCTCGAAAGCCACGTCATTGCGCAGCAGATGAACGTGGTCGTAATGGTTCGCGGTAGCGTCCCCGCGATCTTCCATGAGCCGGACCACGCCCGGCTGCGTCACGGTCGACGTGACGTGCTGCCACCAGATGACGTGACGGACCCCGTACCGCACACGTCGTTCCCACAGTCGGTTCCGCACCCAGTCCCCGGCCGCCCTGTTGTGCACCATGAAGTCGATGGCGCGACGGCTGTTGTGCTCCGGATTCGGCCCCCACCCCCACAGAAACCAGACGTCATGCCCGGCCGCCTGAGCGTCGTCGAACACCTCCCTCGCGACGGCCAGCGTCGCCGCGGTGATGTCTCCCAGGTCGTTACCGCCGGCCGCCTCCCACGTTGTCGCCACGCATCCCCCTCCACTTCCTAGGTGCTGCCCACGTACCGTACGGCCATCATGGACTGCGTACCCCCGTCGGCGACGGAGGTGTTCAGGTTGCCGCCGGACTGCTGAATCGCGTAGAGCTCGACGTACTGCCCCACCGACAGAAACACGGTCATTGTGCGCGCCGGATACTGCGTCTCGTCCGCGTCGTCGCCCGACGACAGCAGCAGTTGCGACCCGTTGACCACCGACCCGTTGATGCGCCACTGAGTACCCCGCCGGCCCGTCGCGCTGGCCACGAACGCCACCGCGCCCGACACCTGATACCGGCCAGCCACCTGCGCGGTATACCGCGACGTGTTGCTCGACGTCGAGTGGCCGCCGCGGTTGTCGTAGTCCTCTTGCGTGAACGTGATCGCGGTGAAGCTTCCGCTCGTGAGCGTCTGCGCCACCGACTGCCGAAACTGCCCGCCCGGCGGGTCACCGAGCAGGTCGGCCTCAGTCTCGAGATCGTCGATGGCGTCCTCCCACTCGGCCAGGTCCTCGGCCAGCAGGGGAGAGCCCACAGGGATCGGGTCGACCATCTACAGCCCCACTCGAATCGGGGTCCACATACGGACCGGGGTGTCATCGGGGTGCGCCAGCACGACGCCATTCACCGACCGGACCACGGTGATCGTCCACGCCGATCCGGCCCCGGTGATGTTCGTGACCCGCACCTTTTCACCGCGCAGGTTCAGGTACAGGCCGCCGCCGTGAAGCGCCGGGTTCCAGTGCGCCGCGGTGGTCGTCCAGGGCATCCCGCCAGAGTCGACCGACAGCGACGTGGTGCTGCTGCTGTGCGCGCCGTTCAGCCTGGACAGCAGCGTGTCGACCCGGGCGCCGCGGACGTCGACCGACCCGTCCGCCGCGCCGACGATCCCGACCTCGTACGGGGACGCGGGCACCCCGACGAAGTGCACCAGGCGCCGGCGGTGACCCGCGCCGCCGGGCATGTCGTCGCCGATCCCCACCACCAGCAGCCGCACCGGTTCCTGCGCCCAGTCGGCGGGAAGGTTCTCGAGCTCGAGCACCTGGCCGATGGTCACCGCGTCGACCGCCACGGTGAGGCCTGGCGCGTCGTCGAGATCGACGGTCAACTGCGGCCACCGCGGGTCGGGCACGGTGCCGCGGCCACGGTGCCAGTCAGCGGTGGCTTGTAGCAGCCGGTCGGTGTGCAGGTTCACGTCGACCCGGTCGTCTACCTTGCCGACGCCGTCGGGGTCGGTGGCCGGGTCGCTGACGTTCATGGGCCCGACGGTCTGCACCGACACAGCCTCGCCACCGAACCGGTTGGACGCCACGACCCAGTTGCGGGTTGGCTTGTCGTCGAGCAGGGGCCGGAACGGGGGCCCGACGCCGGGCGCCGCCCAGTCGATCGTGATGGCCGGGTCCTGGTTGTAGAGCGACCGGCCCGTGATCATCAGGAGCGCAACCTCGTCGACCGGCTCGCCCAGAATCCCGGCGTCGGTGGTCACGCACTCCCGCACCACCGACATGAGCGTGTCGACCGGTTGCGGGCCCATCCGCAGGGTGTCGTCGGGGTCGCCCTGCACCACCGCGGGGATGCCCTCCTCGGCCAGCAGCCGCAGGAACCGCCTCCCTGCAGTCTCGCCGGGGTACCCCCGGGACGCGTCCTCCGTGTTCGTCGTGGTGTCTCCGTAGAACGCGAGCATTCCAACGCTCGAGGGTTCGGCGTTCTCGTCGAACGCGTCGGGCGCCGCCTGCCGGCCGAGCATCACGTCGCCGGTCGGCCGCGGCACCGTGGCGCCGGCCACGGTGCGCAGGTCCAGGTTAAGCCCGGAGTTGCCCGTGTTGAGCCCGTCGACGTACAGGGTGAGCTCGACGTCGGCCCCGTCGTCGACGACCGTCAGCCGCACGTGGTGCCAGCCGAGCGTGTCGACCACGCGAATCAGGTCCGCCGAGCTCGAGCCGATCCGGCCGAACATCGACACGGTGTAGAGCGGCCCGTCGTCGATTCCGACGCCGAGCGACCAGCGCACCGCGGCGTTCTCCATGCCCCACTGGACAAGCGTCGTCGACGGGAGCTCGAGCTCCCCGACGAGCGGGTCGGACGCCGGGCCGATGTAGACCATCGCCTCGAGCGTCCACCCGGCGGTGGTGAGCGTCGACGCGTCGAAACTCGAGGTGGCGTATGCCGGGCCCTCCCGGTTGGTTACCGACGGGTAGGTGCCGGTCATCCCGACCGTGCCTGCAAACGCGCCCGGGGTGATCCCGAACAACACGAACGGCTTGCCCCGGTCCAGGCCGGACGCCAGCGAGGTTGCCGTGTCCGGCTCAGAGAGCGGCCAGAACCCGACCGGGCCGGCCGCGCGCATGGCCCGCTCGAGCGGCGACCTGAGCGGTGTCTTGCCCTGCTGTAGGCGCCGCAGGATGCCGCCGCCAGTCAGGCTCACCCACGCGTCCGCGTCGGGGCCGAGATCCTGTTCGGGCGCGAGCGACGACGCTTCGACCGTCGACCGGACCACGCCGTCGAGCGTCACCCGGACGGGCGTGTTCCGGCCGGCCGCGCCATAGATCAGCCCGGCCGGGTTGGTCGGGGTGTAGTCCCGGGTGCGGTTGTCGATTTGCATCGTGAGCCGCGACGGTGGCGCCGCTTGGCCCTCGGCCGACGCGCCACGGAAGGCCGAGATGCCGCCGCGGCTGTAGACCGGCAGATCGTCGTAGGCACCGCCGATCCACATTTCGGTGGCCACGGTGTGCTCAGCCACCGGCCACCCCCAGCGCGACGTCCAGGCCGCCAGCCTCGCGGACCGCGCCGGCCAGGAGCTCGAGCAGCGCGGCACCGACCCGCGACCCGTCGCCCCGGATGACAATCTCGGTCCGGGCGCCGCCGGCCGCCGACCCGGCCCCGACCGTCTCACCCGCCTGCAGCAGCGCCAGCACGTTCTGACCCGGGGTGCCCGGCACGCGGCCGCCGGAGTGCATCGTCGGTAGCCGCGGTGCGCTGATGGTGTTGCCGCCGATCCCCGGCACCCACCCGGGCACCGTCCACGACAGCCGGCCGATCGTGCGGTTCCACATATTGGACACCGCGTTGAACGCCATCCGGAACGGCGCGGTGACGAAGTTGTAGACCGCCGAAAGCGCCGACCCGATCATGCCCGGGACGCGCTTCACCTGCGCCACCAACCAGCCGAACCCGTCGACGACCCACCCGATCGCCGTCTTCCAGTTCCCGACCACCCACTCGAAGTAGGCGACCGCGGCGCCCCACACCGCTTCCCAGATCGTCTGGAACCACGTCGTCTGTGTGGCCACCCAGATGATGCCGGCCACCAGCGCAGCGATCGCCACAATGACGATGCCGATGGGGTTGGCCGTCATCGCGGCGTTCCACAACCACTGAGCCGCGGTGGCCACGCCGGTCGCCACCGACGTCGCGATCAGCGCTGTCCGGGAGGCAACCATGGCGGCACCCTGTTTCACCCACGATGCGGTGGCCAGCGTGTTCGCCAGGATCATCAGGTCGGTGACGCCGACGATGCCCATGATGATCGGGGACAGGAGCTCGAGCTTGGCGCCCCACTCTTCGATCTCCGTGGGAGGTTCAGCGTCCGACTTTGCTTGCTCGAGCGCCAGCGCCGCGGTGCGCGCCTCGAGCGAGTTAGCGCCGAACTCCTTCACAGCCTCGCTGTAGTCAATCTGCGCCTGTTCAGCGGCGAGCGTGGCCGCCTCTTGGTCACGGGCCGCTTGCTCCGCCATGCCTTGTAGATCGGTGAACGCCGTCATGGCGCCGCCGACGTCACCGATCCCGCCGGACAGCATGGAGAACCCGCCCGACGCCCGGTCCAGCGCTTCACCCAGGGCGCCAGCCTGCCGGGCCATGCCCTCGAACGCTTGCTCCGACGTGCCCACCTGCGCGGCCATGGCGCGCGCCTCAGCGCCGACAGAGTCGATGTCGTTTTCGAGGCCGGACAGGCCTGACGACGCCCGGTCGATGGCTTGCTGCATCGAATCCGCGTCGCCGGCCAGCGTGAGGGTTACCTGGTTACCCGCCATCGAGCACAACCCCCGTGTCCCGTGCGATCTCGGCCAGCGCCTCCGTGAGCACGCTGGAGAACTGCTCCCGGACGCGGCGGAACGCCGGGTAGACGTAGCGCCCGTCCGCGATGAACGGGCGGGCCGCCGTGTCGTTCTTGCCGACCTTGCCGCCGTAGTCGAGCCACGGCATGTAGGGCGCGCGGTTGCCGCCGGACACGACCCGGACGACAGACTGACTCGATTTCGTCTTGATCGATGCCGCGGCCCGGCCCGACCGCCGGGGGACGGTCGGACGTGCTTCGTCGACGACCAACTGCGCCGCCCGGTTACCGGCCAGCCGCAGCGCGCGCGGCGCCGCCCTGTCGAGCTCCCGCAGGTTGCGGCGGAACTCGCGCAGGCCGGTCACCTGCACCACGTCGACGATCACCGGTCACCGCCCCCGCATCTGCTGCTGCTGCTGTATCTGTGCCTTGCGCCCGTAGTACACCTGCCAGGCCACGAACTCGTGCTGGGAGATCGTGAGCCGGAGCTCCCCGACCGTGCGGCCCAACTTCTCCGCCAAGTAGTGCTCCCACTCGAGATTCGGGTCGCCGCCGAACTTCTCCTCGAACGCCCTATACGCCGCTTTTGGCGGCGCCCGGTCCGAGGCCGGACAGGTCCCGGATGCGTTCCATGAGCCGGCCGATGTCGCCGCCGGCCGGGTCGTTCCCCTGCCAGACGGCCACCTGCTCCGGCGTCATCCGCGGCACCACCAGCCCGGCAGCCACGGTGTGGCGCTCGAGCTCGAGCGCCTTGTCCTTGCCGATCGTCTGGATGCGCAGGACCTCCGCCCGGGACAGCGCCCGGTACCGCACCCACGTTCCGTCATCCAACTGATGATCGGCGGACGGAAGCTCGACGCCGTTCGTCAGGTGATCGGCGGACGCGTAGGTACGCTCCCCCGGCTCGATGTAGTAACCGTCCACAGTGGACAGGTCTACGGTCTCGTGTGCCATCTCATCCCCTAGATGCGTTGCTACGCCTGCGTTGTAGTGGTGACCCACCCGTCGAACGTGAACTCTGCCGACCACCGGATGTAGTCGGCCACGGGCGAGGTTTCCTTGTACGACTTCACGTGCACGGTGACGGCCTCATTCGGCTTGCCCGTACCCGTGCCCTCCACCTTGCGCACCAACGCCACGTTGGTACCGATCAGCGGCTTGATGATGGCGCCCGGCCCGGCCACCCCGTCCTCGTACAGGCCGCCGCAGGTGAACGACCCCTTGCGGAGACCGCCCTTCATCGCGTGCGCGTTGCTCGTCTGCGCCGACCCGTAGGTCGTCGTGTCGTGCTCGTCAGCCTCGCCGTTGAACTCCGACGTGTCCGCGTAGTCGGTCAGATCGTCGCTGTCGAGCGTGATCTCTGTCAGCTTGCCGTGCACAAGTGCCATGGCCCCTACCCTCCGATTCGTGCCGTGAGGACCACGGCCAGATACGGCACGCCGCCGAACTCGACGCGCTCGAACGTGCCACCCCGGACGATGATCCCCCGGAAGTTCACCGGGGTCATCGACTCGAGCACCGTCTTCACCGACCGGGCGCCGCGGCCGGACGCGAACGCCCCGAGCTCCCGCTTACCGACCCGCGGCACGATGCGACTGAACGCCACCAGGACCGGCACCGTCATCATGTCGGTGAACCGCCGGCCCCCGGCGTCGAACTCGATCTCGTCGGGCAGCGCGACGACCGCCGCGGGCAGCTTGGACAGCCGGTCGGGGATGGAATCCCACACCTCGAGCCCGTCGATGGTGCGCAGCCGGGCCGCAAGCTCGTCCAGCACCGCTTCGACGTCCATGCCGCCGCCGGGCGCGTTGACGGTGGCCACCGCCGCGGCGACCCCGGCCAGCCCCTCAGCGTCGGTGCCGAGCACCGCCACCGCGTACAGACCCGGCGCCGCGTACGTGTGCACGGCCGACGTGCTCGACGACGTGGTGCTCTCCCCGTCTCCCCACTCGTACCGGTAGGTCATCGACCCGGGCGACTCGTCGTCGACGGCGACCGTCGCGGTGACCTCGAGCTCGTCGACAGTCACGGTGAGCTCGAGCTCCGGCGCCGTGTTTCCGCCGATCCCCAGGTCGTAGACCAGGTCCACGCCGTAGAACGTGGTCCCGACCGGGCTATTCGGGAACGTGCCGATGGACTCAGCGAAGTGGCCGCCCGTCAGGGTCACCGCTCCGTCTGCAGACGTGTTCGGCAACCCCGCGGCGACCGCTCCGTAGTACTGGCGCGTGCTGTAGGACAGCCGCCGCTCGGTACCGGCCGGCATCTCCACCGGGGTGTCAAACAGGTACGTCGTCCACCCGGACGGCAGCACGTCGTCGAGCAGCACCGTGTCGACGACAGCGCCGCCAGTCGTCCACAGCCGCGCCGACCGGCCGGTCACGGTGTTGCTGGCCGCGCCGTGCCACACCCGCACCCCGGTCACAGTGATGTCTTCCACCACCGTCAGCGCGACAGCGAGCTCGTACACCGTGCCCGCGCCGTCGTCTTGCTGTGTCGGGGTGGCCCCGTCCCATCCGAACGCCATCAGCCACCGCCGCCGGCAAGCTGGCTCAGGTTGCTCGCCAGGTTGAACAGGGCCACCGCGCCGATGCCGCCGCCGGCCATGTAGATAGTGCGCTCGAGCCGGGACACCCGGGCGTTGATGTCGTCGAGCCGCTTGTAGATCCGGTCAAAGTGCCGGTCGGTCCCCCGGCCACCGCCGCCCGGCCCGGCGGTCACGCGGCCACCGCCGGGCGCACGAAGTCGGCCAGGCTTACCGCGACGTCGGGGTCGACCTTCGCCAGGAGCCGGATTTCCGAACCGACGTCGGGCGACCCGGCCACCCCGTACGGCGAGTCTCGCCGGGAGTACAACCGCGAGGCTTGCAGCATCGTGGCCGCCTTCACCGCGGGTGGCACCGTAGACCAGCCCCAGCGTGCCGTGACGGCGATTTCCCGGTCCCCCGCCGGCCACGATGCGGGCACGCCCGACGGGAGCGCGAGACGCGTCCAGGGCCTGCCGTCCGCGGCCGCGCGTCGGGGCTCGAGCACCGGGCCGACAACGGCCGACCCGGCCGCGACGACCGCCAGGCCCGTATCCGTCATCAGATCGTCGACGTCGACGACCCACAGGCCGCGCTCCGCCCGGTACGTCGCGGACAGGTACACGCGCTCCGCCGGAGCGTCGATGAGCCCGAACTGCCGACGGCAGTGACGGTCGACAGCGCGGCTCGCTGCAGCGATGACCAGCGTGATCCACGCATCGTCGCTCGAGTCTGTGATCCGAAGCTCAGTCTTGAGCTCCGTGCTCGTCACGTAGTCAGGCTTCCACGCCACCGACCATCACCCCCTCTCCCTAGTTGCAGTGCGCCCGGTCACAGTTCCTTGATGCCGGGCAGGTTGGCAGCGCGGGTCCGCAGCGTGTTGAGCTCGAGCTCGAGCTCGAGCGCCCGCTTCTCGAGCTCGAGCCGGGCCACGCGATCGCGCAGCGTCTCCTCCGGTTCGGCCGGCCGGGCGGCCGCCGGGGTCGTCTTCTTCGCCGTGCCGGTCACGGTGCCTCCCTTAGGCAGTGGTGTCGTAGATGACCTGGCGCACGCCACCGATGTCGCTGTTGGCGAACGCCTTGTAGCCCCAGATGCCGATACCGATCTTGGCGATGGGGGCCACGCTGGTGTTGTCGTCCGCGGCACCCTCGAACTCGAGGCGCTGAGGCTGCGTCGCCCACCCGTGCACGGTGGTCGGGTCGAACAGCCACGAATTGTTCGGCGACCCGGGCGTCGACGCCAGCGCCCACGACGGGATGCCCTCGACGCCGGCCAGGTCCAGCGTGCGGAACCGCGTCCGCGCCTGCCCGTTCGTGTTCATCGGGCCGATCATCGGGAACAGGGGTCGCCCGGTCGAATCCTCGGCCGCGGCGAACCGCAGGTAGAGCGCCTGTTCGACAGCGAAGAACTCGAAGTCGTAGCCGCGGGTGAACTGCAGAGCGGCAACCGCCGCTTCCCACGCGTCCGCCAGCGCGTCATCGACGGCACCCGCGGTGAGGGTGATGTCGGTCGCCGCGGTCAGCGTGTTGAGGAACGTCGCGGTTGCCGACTCGAGGCCCTCCCGGTAGCCACGCACCATCTGGTTCCAGACCAGGGTCGACACCGCCGGGTTGCCGCCCATGTCCCACACTTCGCGGGTCAGGTAGGCCTTGCCCGAGATCGCCGTCGGGGTGACGGTCTGGCCGGTCGTGGTGAGCGTGCCGCCGGTCGGTTCGGTGCCCTCGGTGTGGTCACCCACCAGCCCCGAAGCGGCGTTGAACCGGGGGAACGTGAACGGCTGGATCCCGTTCGGAGGTGCGCCCTTGTTGACCGCGGCCCACAGCGGGTACCGGTAGTCGCGCTGGTCAACGTACATGTCCGGCCGCTGCATAGTCGGGTGCGTCTCGTTGGCGTCGGTCGAGTCGACGTCGAACTGCGCGCTGATGAACCCCATCACCCGCCGACCCGCGTCGGTCGCGTCGCCGCGCTCGTCGCGCGCCTTGAGCATCGCAACGACGTCGGTCGAGAAGTCGTGGTCGGACGCCCGGAAGTGCGCCGCCTGCCCGGGCCGCGCCGCCTGGAAGGCGTAGGGGAGTGCCTCGCTGACGAACGCCGGGCCGCCGGCCGGCCGACCGTCCGGGCCGGCCGGGTCGACCGGCGTCGGCCCCGGGTCAGCGGGGGCCGCCGGCCGGTTGACCAACTGCGCGAACTGCTCAGCGGTGAGCGTGACCGGGCCGGCCGGAGCGCCAGCGCAGACGTGCGCCACGCCCGGCTTCATCTCCAGTCCGCACGTGGTGCACGTGTGCATGGGTCCTCCGTCTCTACGCGCGGCCACCGTGGTCACGCGAGCACTGTCGAACGCGGGCATGGCCGTGAGGCTCACCTCGCGCAGGGTGGCACGCCGCACCAGCAGCACGCCCTCATTGTCTGGGTCGGGCACCGTGTCGACTGCCTCATCGAACTCCACTCCGACGCTCAGCCCGTCCACGATGCCGTCCTGGGCGTCGGCTAGCACGGCATCCCGCTCGGGCCCGGCACCGACCCGGAACGCGGTGTCGAGCCCGGCGTCGGTGCTCGTGATCGCGGTGGCGACCCCGTGCGCCTGCCCGTAGTCGTGATCGCGCAGCAGCTTGATGCGCGACAGCGTGTCGTTGTTCCACTCGATCGAGCCGGCCGCGAATCGGAACTTCAGGCCGTACTTGGAGGCGATCTCCCCGTACGGCAGCGCCAGACCGCGGATCGTTCGGGTCGTCGTGTCGACGTTGAACGTCGACGCCCGGAACTCGAACGACCTGGCCGTCGCCGCGGTGGCGAACGAGGCGACGCGGTTGCGCCGCGCCGAGAGCTCGTCGGCCGGCACGCCGGTCGGGCCCGGGGTTGCCGACGGGGTGCCCGTCGACGGAGGCGTCACCGCGCCGACGACCGGGAGGCCTTCTTCCGCTTGCACGTAGTCCACGTCGATTGCCCCCATCGCAATGAGCCCCTGGTAGTAGGCGACCCGGGTCGCCGGGTCGGCGCGCATGTAGTCGTCGAGATCGAACGTGCGTACGTACCCGCGGCGGCACAGGTCCATCATGGACAGCCGTTGCGTGATGGCCAGCATGTAGGGCGCCAGCACGTCGTTGATGCGGTCCCGGCGCCAGTCCTGCGCGTTGGCGTAGGTGCGCGACGTGGTGCTCACGCCCAGGACCTCCGGGTCCAGGCCGAGATGCAACGCGGTCTCGAGCGCGGCTTGAGCCTTGAGCTCAACGAGCTTCTGGTCAGCAGCAGTCGGGGTCGACCCCGGTTCGTACTTCAGCCACCGCGGGATGTACGCCGTCGCCCCGGCGCGCCGGGCCGCCGCCCACTTCGACAGGTGCTCACGCACCTCTTCGTCTTCCCGCTCGTCGTCTCCGTCCGCCGCGGTGAAGTGCTCCGTGGGCTGAGGGTTCGCGGCGTACATCGCGGCCGCGTCGAGATACCGCTTCGCCTGCCGGAACGTCGCGGCGGCCACCTGCGCCAGCGGCGGGTTCGGCGAGTCGAACCGGATGACGTCGGCCGCAGCGGTGGCCACCCCGTCGACGTAGACGACCTTCCCCTCCGGGTTCACGCCCGACGGCAGGGTCGCCTGCCGGGCGCCGCGCGGCGGGTCCAGGCTCACCGACCCGGGCTCGAGCCTGCGCGCCGACGTCGGGTACCCGTCGAACCCACGGGCGGTCACCCGCCACCACGAGACCGAGTCGAACAGCAGGTCCTCCAGCGTCATCGCCAGCGTGACCACGTTGGGCACGTTCGGGTCGATTTGCTCGAGCAGCGGCGCCCGGACCACCGCGTTGCCGGGCCCGCGCTCGACGAGCGGCAGCGTGGCGATGGAGCAGAGCAGGTCACGACCCTTTTTCACGCCCGGGATGCGCAGCGCGTCCAGACGCGCGATCGTCGACCCGGCGCCGAGCATCTCCCGGAAGTGGTCATCGATCGGGCGGACCGCGCTGAACTGCCGGCCGGCCGGCCGCTCGGGCACGCCGAGCAGGCGTCGCCGCATCCACCCGATGATCTCCATGCGCGCAGTGTACGGGCGGCGCCTACCCGTCGACCACGACCAAAGGGCGCCGCTTGACCGGCGGAGGGAGCGTGCGCGCAAGCTGGACGGCCCCGGCCACCGCGTACGCCGCGTCGATGTGGCCGCGGCCGCGCCGGGCGAATACCCACACATCACCACGTTCGAACCGCTCCGCCGCGCCCACATGGGCGTCGAGCAGCGGGTCGCTCGAGTGCGCGATCTGCCCGGCGTTGACCAGCGAGCGGAGCGCCATGCAGGCCGCGGCCGCGTCGCCACGGAGCTCCGCCACCTCGACCCCGGGCAGGCTCGACAGCGCCGCGGTGAGCTCCGCCGCCGGCCCGGTCGGCATCCACCCGAACGCCCTCGGCCGGACGCGGCGCAGCAGCGCCCGGAGCTCCCGGCCAGCCCGGTCCGCCGCGCCGACCCCGGCCCACGCCTCGACCGGCTCGACCCGCACCCGCCCGTCGTCGAGCACCGCCGCGGCGACGAGCGTCACGTGCTGGCCGTCCGGCGCCACGTCGACGAACAGGGCCACCCGATCCCGCAGCCCGGCCAGATCCCCCGGGTCGGCGCACTTCGCCCACGCACCGGGGTCGATGGCCGGGTCCAGCGTCGGCACCGTGATACACATCGACTCCGTCTTGAAGCCGGCCAGCTTGGGCCCGCCGGCACGCAGCGCCGCGGCCGCGTCGGAGAGCAGCACGTCGAGCGTAGGGCCGCCGGGGTGCCCGGTCGACGGGTTGGCCTGGAGCAGCGCGTCGACGTCGCGGACGTCGGCCCCCGGCGCCGCCGTCCACCCGAAGTACCCCAGCCGCTCGTCGCCGCCCTCCACGGCCAGGTCCCGCAGGTCGTTGAGCACCAGCGACGCCGGGCCCCCGGCGTTGGACAGCGCCCACGCCTGAGCGTCGGCCACCGCCCTCATGGCGTTGTAGGCCGCGTCCCACGTGGTGTAGTCCGCGTGCTCCCGGAGCTCGTCAGCGATCAGGCGGTGCACGGTGAGCGACCGGCCAGCCTTCCGGCCCCGGGCCGCAATCTGGTAGCGCGCGCGCCGCCGCGTCGTCGCGCGATGCTGACTGTTGGTCTTGCGCACCCACCGCGGCGTGATCCGGCGCCGCAGCGCCCGGCAAGACTCGACGAGCTCGACCATTTTGTCGAGCGGCTCACGGGCGTAGTCCAGGGTCGTCGACGTGCCGAGCACCAGCGGCACCGATTCGACGAACAGCCAAAACGCCGCCAGCACCACCGGCACGAACGTCTTCCCGTTCTGGCGCGCAACCTCGACCAGCACCGTACGGAACCGCGGCCGCCCGTCCGGGAGGAGCTCACACGCGTGGATGAGCAGCCACTCTTGCCACGGGCGCAGCGTCAGCCCCAGGACGACCCGGGCGAAGCGGATGACGTCGAACCCGTACGACGTGTCCGGGGTGAGCTCACGGAGCGGCCGCGTCCACACCCGCGGCTCGACGCGCCCGAGTGCGGCGTCGGGTGCCGAGCTCGTCGAGCTCCGTCTCCGCCGGGTCGTCGCGCTCGTCGTCGCGCTCGTCGTCGTCGTCATCGTGACCCCTGCTCCGGCCGGCGGACGCCGGGGTTGCGCCGAGCTCCCGCAGCACCCCGGCCATCCGCGGCGACAGCTTGTGATAGACCTCGAGCCCCCGGCCGCCGGCCGCCCCAGCGTCGAGCAGGGACGCCAGCTCGAGTGCCAGCGCCTCGAGCGCGGCGTGCTCTGGCCGCAGGTGGAGCGCCTCGAGCGAATCGGTCACGGCCCGGGTCATCCGGCCCGGATCGGGCCCGGTCGGGTCACCCACGCGCGTGCACGCGCGCGCGCGCCCGTGGGGGGAGGGGGAGGACAG
>JACCDR011555965.1_pt1 | contig 17164 bp, 23 predicted proteins | sample 7446431 | NCBI WGS metagenome assembly JACCDR01 (sample SAMN15323443, study PRJNA562643) | freshwater metagenome | isolation source: river surface water | place: USA:Blue River Watershed | collected 2017-08-17
AACCGGCACTTCCAGATGTGGACCTCGGGCGGTCCCTTCTGCCTGTCCACAGTCATGCCGAAGTCAGCCTTGGCAAACCAAGCAGCCGATCCGCTGATGTCATAACCACCCGGAACCGGAACCTTGCCATCAGTACGCATCATCTTGGCGGGGTGGGCCACGAACCAGACATGGGATTCATTACCCCTAGCCCAGTTCCTAACCTTGGTAAGCATGGCACTGATGTAATCGGTCTCGCTGTGGCGGAAGTCACGCTCGATGAAGTTGTACGGATCGATCACCAGACCCCGGATACCCATACGCATGACAGCAGCACTGGCCCGATCAAGGATCGAGTCAATGTTGGACGGCTCACCATCACTGGTATCGATGAACGAGAAGTGGTTGTTCACCCAAGCCAGAGCCTCGTTCCTTTCCTCAATGGACATGCGGGGCTTAGGCCCAGCGAAGAACGGCTTGCCCACCTTCTTCTCAATCAGCTTAACGATGTGCGCCTCGGGAGGATTCTCAAAGGAACAGATCGCAAACTTAAGATCGTTCTTTAGGGCAAGGTTTACCATCACCTGATCGATGAACTCTGACTTGCCTGACGAAGGGATGCCAGTAACGATGGTCATCTGACCGGGGACGATGGAGTAGATATCATCCACCTCATCGTACCCAGCAGACAGACCCTTGGCGTTGCCCTTCTCCCACAGGGTATCCACCTTCTCCGAGTAATGCTTGGCATCGAACAGCCCAGCCACCGGCCAAGGTTCGGCCGACTCCAGCGAAGCCTTGATGGCTTCCGGCCCATGCTTCACCAGCACATCGTTGGCGTCCTTGCAGCCTTCCGGCCACTTGACCAGCCAGCACTTGGCTCGCCCGATACGGCGGCTCAGTTCCTCACCAAGCGCCATACCCGGATCGTCGTTGTCGATGGCAAGGTAAACCTTCTTGGCTCCATTAAGAAGGTTCCTGCTGTTCCAGACGTAGGCAAACTTGCGATCTTCCTCGGGTGAAACCTTACCCTCAGATACCTTCATGGGTGCGCCGTTGGGAACAGAGATAGCGTTCTCGATGCCAGCCTGTCGGATGGACAGGGCATCGATCTCCCCCTCGCAGATTACAACGTCACCGCCAACAGACACGCGGTCATGCAGATAGAAATGCTGAGGAGCGCCAACGCAAGTGAATCCCTTCGCTTGGATGGATCGCCACTTAAAGGAGTAAGGGTAACGTTTGTTGCAATAACCATAGCCAACGAAGTCGAAATTACAATACACAATCCGTTTACACCGAACGGATGCAGTAACACTGTACTGATCAACAGTGTCGCGTGTAATACCGCGAGAATTAAAAAACGCATAATGCTTTTCCTCAAGGTTAGAAGTCTTGACAGGTGCGACAACAGCAGTGGCTTCCATCTTATCCTCTCTTCCCTTTGCTGAACAATGCCAGCAATTGTATACCCAGTGATCGTGTTCCTGCCTGACTGACAGGCATGCAGTCTTTCTGTTCTGTGGCTTTCTGTGTTCGGAGCAGAAGGGGCAGATGGTCTTGAACTGCGTCCTGTCTCCGTACCGCCTGAACAGGGACGAAATGTTATTCATCACGCCCTCTTGTTGAGTTCTTCCTGTAGTTCCCTGATGGCGTTGTTGATTGTGTTTCCCCAATCCAAGTCCCCAACCTTAGGAAGCTTCACATCAATCTTGGGATTGACGCTGGCAATAAGAGCGGACGCTCCGACAACAGGAGCGATTGGGAGAATACGGAACAGGCTTCTGCGATTCATTGTTTGTTCCCCAAGAAACCCTTGCGTACAAGAACGGGAGGCTTAACCTTCTTCTTGGTACGCATTCTATAAAGTCTAGCCTCTAGTAGGTAGGGAACAGGTCTACCAGAGTTCCTGAAGAAGTCAATTCGTTTTTGAAGTTCTTCCTCAGTGTACTTCATTTCCAATCTCCGGACATATCTCCAGCCTTTCCCACCTTCCGATATGGTCATTGGGACCAACCGGAAGCCCCTGACTAAGGGGAGAGCGAATGCTCCGGGTACTTGTTTCCCTTCGGGCGAATAGCCCTTACTGATCTACCAAACCAGTAATCACCCCCACATTTTTTAGGCTGTGGGCAAATACCAAATAGTCAGGGAGTCACCCCTGATGGAATTGATATCCGTTCTTCACCATGACCGGGATATCCCGGCATCGTATAGGTCGCGGGTGGAATGGCACACCAGAGCCGCTGTTGTTTGATGTTCTTGGCACGGGAGAACACCCAAGACCGGGGGCCTGCAATCAATCTAATGGGGGAAGCAAGCCAACCACCCCCAACAACAAACTCCTATTGTACCTGAAACCGAGTCAGGAATCAACGCACTATATATGGGGGTCTACGACCATCCAGTTCCGCTAGTTCTTGTTCCTTTACCCGGAACTGCTCAACTCTCATCCAGTAGTCATGCATTGCAATGTATGCCTGTAGCAGGTTCACCTCTGTCGGCAGACCCTTCACCTTGTCCCAGTGCCTCATGCCGTGCTTAATCATATCTCTGGTAGGCACTCTGGGAGGAAATGAATTCTTAACTTCCGACATCTTCGCTATCCTCAAGTGTTTCATTGATCAACTTTTCAAGCTTACTTATGTAGAATCTCTTTTCCAAACCATCCTTTGTTACGATGGCTTTCAAAGCTTCGAGCACTGGCTTGCGGTCTATGCCTACATCATTTAGAATTTCTCCTGCGCTTTCTCCTGCCAGCCACTGCACCGCAGCCAGTTCCATCTTTCTGTTTTTCTTCATGTCTTCCACGCTTCCCAGCAGGAGCGACCGCACAAATTTCCTGTACGCAAATCTCCGATCTTGGGTTGGCTGGATCAAGGTGCCACTTGATGTGCTTGGCTTTGACTTGTCGATCATTTGTATATATCAACCCTTGCATTGCATCTAGGATAATGGACTCATCCAAGTCCGGTCTACGTGAGGCATAGTAGATATCTATGAATACAGACAGGTCTCCCTTGAAAAGGGTGTCCAGATTCGGACACTGTTCCCTAAAGGATTTGGTATAGTTACTGGCTTTAACCGATTTGATTGAAGCCATCCTATTACCAAACCTCACGATCCTTCGGCTGTTTGCCTTGGATGCAGGCTCACCCTTGATGGTGAAAGTAATCCTTGACAGTCCGTTGGAAGTAGTTAGAATGTACGCCATGCCGATCACCAATAAGTACGACCTGCCACAGTCATTGATGAATGCCGTTACGCGGTTCTCGTACAGCCGTGGCAAATCTGATATGTCAGTGACGCAGCTTATAGATAGCCCTAGAATTGTCAAGCTTAAAGAGAGGCATGCCGATGAAATCACTACAGATTTGTCCGATGAAATATGGCGTCTCGTTGGGTCGGCACTACATCTCATCGCAGAATCAAGTACTGACGGCAGTGAAAAGGCTGAAGAGAGAATTTTCTCAGAAGTCGGCGGCATCACGATCAGTGGTGGGATCGACATGCAACGTAGTCCTGATGGACGAAACATCATTGGAGACTACAAGTTCACATCAGCCTATTCGGTAATGTCTGGAAAGAAAGACTGGGAGAGACAGCTTAATTGTTACGCATGGCTAGTGGAAAAGGAAAAGAAAATAACTGTTGACGGGTTGGAAATCTATGCTATAGTGAGGGACTGGAATCGACGGAAGGTAGGCGAAGCCAACTACCCCAAGACTCCTATCGTGAAGGTTCCTATTAAGCTATGGTCTTTCGATATCAGGGATCAGTACGTCAAGCGTAGAGTTCTATTGCATACCACAGCCACCGATGATACACAGTGTTCCGCAGAGGAAATGTGGCGGGTCGAAGACAAGTGGGCTGTGTTGCATCCTAAGTATAAGCGTGCTGTAAAAGTCTGTAACAGTGAAGAGGAAGCAATCAATGTCAGCAAGTCGAAAGCAGGAAGCCGGATCGAATGCCGAACTGGCAGAAACGTCAGGTGTGAAGGCAACTACTGTTCAGTTGCTGGATACTGCTCGCAGTACAAAGCCTATCTATCAAGCCATCCTCAACGTGATGAAGGCAACGGGGACGGTAGCGAAGACTGGCCGTAATGATTTCCATGGTTACGCATACGCAACGGAAGGCGATGTCGTTGAGACAGTCCGTCCCCACATGGTGGAGAACGGTCTTATGCTCATTCCTCACGTTGAGAGTGTTAACAGCGATCAACATGGTAACACGAATGTTATCGTGAACTATCGCCTGTATCATGTCAGCGGAGACTTCATCGAGTTCAATATCGCTGCGTCTGGTAACGACAAGAACCGTAACGGAGTTGGCGACAAGGGTATCTACAAGGCTCTTACCGGCGCTTCGAAGTATGCCATGCTAAAGCTGTTCAGCCTTGCCACTGGTGACGATCCCGAGAAGGATGAAAACCACAAGAAGGCTGCGAAGCAGGAAGAAGATGAACTTCCCCCGCTTCCCAAGCTTGACAAGAACCAGAAGTCGTGCGAACTTCTTCTTGCATCGATCAAGCTCTGTGCCAACATGGCTCGGTCCAAGGAAGAACTGAACAACTGGTATCGAGAGCCTGAGAACAAGACGGCTCTGGATTACATGAAGGAAAACAACGAAGCCTTGTTCAACGAGGCTCTTGAGTATCTGAAGCAGCGTAAGAACACTCTTGGAGATTAATATGCCTTTCGGTGCATTGTTCAAGGTTAAGCAGAAGAAGAGCGACAAGGCTCCCGATTACAACGGGAACATCGATGTCGATGCAGAACTCATCCAGCTTGTGCAGAGCGGTGCTGAGAAGATTCAGCTTGCTGGCTGGTTGAAGACCTCTAAGGCTGGTAGCAAGTACATCAGCCTTAAGGTGTCGGCCCCCTATGAGAGCAACAACAATAGTGGCGGTGGTCGACGCGCCGCTCCGAACGACGACGACGTTCCGTTTTGATTGGGACGTAAGGAATCCCTTTGATCCAGAGGGAGAGTCGTTCTAGGAGCGACAAGCATCTGAGGCGGGTGCGTAGCTTTCCCTGTCTCATTTGCTTGTCTCCTGCCGTGGACGCTCATCATCTGACGTATGCCCAGCCAAAGGCATTGGCAATGAAGGTGGACGACAGGTACACTGTACCCCTGTGCCGGTCCCACCATTCCGACCTGCATGCGAACGGTGATGAGCGTCTATGGTGGGAACTTCAGGGTGTCAACCCGGAGGATTTTCTTAATGAGCGTTTCGGAATCAGCCTACCAGTTCGAAAGCTTACTAACTTCGATTGAGCCTAACTCTGACGGAACGATGAAGCTTAGCTTTGTTGTCGCTCCTGATGATGTCAATGATGTACTAATGGGAATGAAGATCGGTGGTATCTTCATGTGTGTTGCGGTGCAGGTAGCTGACGATGGCTCGCCTCAGAAACCTTATCTGATGGAAATGGGTGAGCGGGCACATAGATCGGCAGCAGCACTTTGTAGAAACGAAAGGTTCCAGCAATGGCTCGTACAAACAAACAGGTCAAGCGGACAGTCCGAGGACGAAGCAGCACAGGCGGTAAGAAAGCTGTGCGGGGTAAAGAGCCGGTCAGAGCTAAGGAAAAGTCAGAAGGCAATCCTGAAGTTCGAAGCCCTCAGGTCGGAGTTCAGGGAATCAATCAAGTCTGGTCTGATCTAGCTGTCAACCTGTACCTGAATGGCATGTCCTTCACTGTCAGTCAGGCTGCCAACACTGGCATGACAAGGGACAATATCGCTCAGATCGGCCTGTCTTATTTCGTGAGGCTGTATGATTCGCTGGCTACGGACGTATCTGTTGAACACCGCCGCAAGCGCCTTACGGAGATGCTGGACCTCTATCTCCTCGCCGGTGTCGATCCAGTTGGTGCGGCGTGAAGGACTACGACAGACTGCCTCCACGGTACATACTGAAGACTACAGTTCAAAACTGTGTCGCTATGTCCCTACTAGGTCTGTTCGTGATTTGGGTAATGAGATGAAGAAAAGAGGACGCAAAGTGTCTGATAAGATCAATCATCCTGACCACTACACAGCAGGGAAGATCGAGGTCTACGACTTCATCGAAGCGTGGAACCTTGACTTCTCTATTGGTAATGTTGTCAAGTACGTGGCACGCGCCCCTTACAAGGGGACAAAGCTTGATGACTTGAAGAAGGCCAAGTGGTATCTTGAGAAGGCCATCGAGCGGGAAGAGCGTGCCGTTGCAGATCGGGTTGCTGACGCCCTTGATGGTAAGAACCTGCACATCTCAGGTGCAAGTCAACAACCATTGACTTGGCATGAGATTTCACATTCTATCATGTTTGATACTAGGCTGGAGCTTGATAAGCTTAAGCGTGAAGCTCAGGCTAAGTATGATCTTGAAATGCTGAAGAAAGAGCCGGGTTAGCTCAGTGGTAGAGCAGCCGCTTTGTAAGCGGTAGGTCGTGGGTTCAAATCCTACACTCGGCACCAAGCGTCCGTAGCTCAACTGGATAGTAGCAACAGCCTTCTAAGCTGTAGGTTGAAGGTTCGAATCCTTCCGGACGCGCCACTTTGGAGATAGCAATGCTTAACAAAGAAGACTGTGAAGCACTTGACCTACTCCTGAATCTTGCCAAGACATCTGACGGAATTGATAGCGTAGACATATCTTACAGTAAAGATTTGGGTTGGCGTGTTGTTGCTTGGCCCCATCAGATTCAGATAGACAAAGACTACGACTACATCTACAAGAAAGAGAGACTTGCAGATCGCTGCCGAAGTGCTATAGTGAATCTGGTCCAGAATAAGCTGGAGGGTTAGATGGTACTTGAATCTGATATTCCAGAAATGAACTACCTTACGTCTGTTTGCAATAGTGTTGTGTTTGATTTTTGTGAAGGACGATGGGAAGTGGTGTCTTGGCATACTTATAAAATAAATAAGTATGGAACAACCTACACTACAGTAGGAAAAAAGAAACAGACTTTAAGTTCTGTTTGTGAAAAACATAAAGCTCTTCTTGTAAAGAAAAGACTTGAAGGTGAGATATGACTGAGAATGTTGTGAGGATGAACAAGAAGTCTGGCAAGATTCCTTCCAGTGTTCTTGACAAGTTGAAGGCAGACTACGATGAGTTCGTTGTGCTTGCCATGACAAAGGACGGAGAGCTTGCCTACTCCATTAACTCGGAGTCCCACGGTAATGTCTTCCAGATGCTACTGATTGCTGGAGGTCATGTCTATCGGGATCAGTTCGATGCGTCTTAAGGACATCACTCCTAAGAAGTTCTTTGACACGGTGATGCTGAACCAGTATCTTCCGCCGATCATCGTGCCCGAGCCTTTCTTCACACACACCAGTGTCAGGGCGCTGTATACGTCTTGGCTTTATCGGGAGAAGAAGCAACATGAACTGGTTCTTTAGACTTGTCCTGATTGTCGTGATGTTGATGATTGTCCTTATCTTGTATAAGGAGGCTCGCGGTCAGGACTATCCGATGTACTCACCAACGTATCCAAGCGGGGTGATTACTGACGGAACGACGACCAGCACTTATACAACCGGAGAGAGCATTACTAATTTTGGTGGGGTTTACTTTCTCGGTGATCGTAAGTCCTGCGCCAAGATTGGTAATGGATTCATTTGCAACTAGGAAGGGTGGCCGAGTGGTTTAAGGCTCTAGTCTTGAAAACTAGCGTGCGGGAAACTGCACCGTGGGTTCGAATCCTACCCCTTCCGCCAACATAGGTGACATATGACTGAGAATGAAAAGCTTAAGGAAGAGATCGAGAAGCTGAACAAGCTTGTCTATGCCGTCGAGCCGTCAGAGTACGTGCCGGATGGTCTGACTTGGAAGCAGCTTTGCGCTTACAAGGAACAGGAGAAGAAGGGTGGTCAGCCCGTCGATACCTACCTCAAGACCCTGCGAGGCACGACCGATCTACTGATGGCACACCACCGTCAGGCTATCGACGCCATGAAGCAGGTCATGCAGGACAAGGACATCAAGTACATCGAGGATGTCTGGAAGGAAGCCATGAAGGGTTTCATGCAGATGCCTGAGCATATCATGAAGGGGTATCGCTGATGTATATCGAGGATAAGAAGTCAGTTCAGAAGTACTGTCCGAAGAAGTTTGCGTCACCAGTGTCTGGATATGACCATGGCTGCGACGGAAGTAGCTGTGCTGTGTGGCGGTGGAAGCCTGAGCTTAATCCTAAGTGGAACCCTAAGGATGATCTCAGGGTTGTTGAGGAAGATAATGATTACCGTCTCAACCCACATCCGTATGTTGACTCCAAGACCCACGGGTACTGTGGTCTAGCCACCCGTCCAAGCTTTGAGTTCTAAAAATAGCGAGCATGGTATAGGGGCTGTGCCTCAGATTTCCAATCTGAAGAGAAGGGTTCGAATCCCTTTGCTCGCTCCACTTACGAGGAAGATATGATTGTTAAGATTGAGAAGATCGAGCAGGGTGATTGGCTTCCTGCCACCCCGCAGAAGGCTACCGTAGGGTCGGCTGGATATGACCTCTCCAGTGCCTCTAGGGACGCCATTGTGGTGCTTCCGGGGAGACGGGCTATCATCCCTACCGGAATCAAGGTTGCCCTCCCAGCGGGCGTAGAAGCGCAGATTCGGTCACGCTCTGGCCTTGCGGCCAAGAAGGGGGTCATGGTACTGAACAGCCCCGGCACCATTGACTCAGACTACCGGGGTGAGATCAATGTTATCCTGATGAACTTTGGCACTGAGTTGTTTGTGGTAAGTCAGGGAGATCGTATCGCTCAGATGGTGTTCAATAGATATGAATCACCTATTATTTCTGAGGGTATCGTGGATGAGACTGAGCGTGGCACTGGTGGGTTCGGATCGACTGGCACCCATGCGTTCGATGTAACTTGACATTTAAGCTACATCTAGTATAATGAGGGTTTTTTGGGGGACGAAATGCCACTACCTACAGACTATCAAGCCTTTATCCATGCTTCCAGATACGCAAGATATATCGATGACAAGCAGCGTAGGGAAACTTGGGAAGAAACTGTAGATAGATATCTTGAGTTTTTCAAAACCCACCTGAAGGAGAACTTTGATTTCTCCTTCGATGCAAAGACTCTCACTGAGGTTCGGCAGTCCATCATCAACCTAGACGTAATGCCGTCTATGCGTGCGATGATGACTGCTGGACCTGCTCTGGACCGCTGCAACGTGGCGGGCTACAACTGCAGCTACCTGCCCATCGATGACCAGCGTGCCTTCGATGAGCTTCTGTATATCCTTATGTGTGGTACTGGGGTAGGGTTCAGCGTCGAGCGTCAGTTCGTCAATGAGCTTCCTACCGTGGCTGACCACATGGAGGATTCCTCTACCACTGTAGTCGTGGAGGATAGCAAGGAGGGCTGGGCCAAGGCGTACAGAGAGCTTGTCTCCATGCTGTATGGTGGGCGTATTCCTAAGTGGGATGTGTCTAAGGTTCGGCCTGCTGGGGCTAGGCTAAAGACGTTCGGTGGTCGTGCCTCCGGTCCTGAGCCACTGGTGGACTTGTTCAAGTTTACGGTCAGGATGTTCCAGAACGCCAAGGGCCGCAAGCTTACCAGCATCGAGTGCCATGATCTGGTCTGCAAGATTGCCGAGGTGGTGGTCGTTGGGGGTGTCCGTCGCTCTGCCCTGATCAGCCTGTCCAACCTGTCCGACGACCGGATGCGTGGGGCCAAGTCTGGTGCGTGGTGGGAGACGGAGCCGCAGCGTGCGCTGGCTAACAACTCTGTCTGCTATACAGAACGTCCTGACGTAGGGTCGTTCATGCAGGAGTGGCTGTCCCTGTACCAGAGCAAGTCTGGCGAGAGGGGTATCTTCAACAGGGTTGCGTCTGAGAAGCAGGCTGTCAAGAATGGCAGGCGAGAGGGTGGACACCAGTGGGGAACCAACCCCTGCTCGGAGATCATTCTGCGTCCGTACCAGTTCTGTAACCTTACTGAGCTTGTCTGTCGGGCTGGTGACGATCATAACGATATGTTTCGTAAGATCAGGGTCGCCACTATCCTTGGCACCATCCAGTCTACCCTCACGGACTTCCGTTATCTTCGCCGTATCTGGAAGAAGAACACTGAGGAAGAGCGGTTGCTTGGGGTGTCGCTGACTGGTATCCTTGATAGCAAGCTGGTGTACGATGCTGACCCGGAGACTCTTGCGGCTTGGCGCGATCACGCTGTCTTTGTTAACAAGAAGCTTGCTGATAAGCTCGGCATTAATCCGTCTACTGCTGTCACTTGCGTTAAACCTTCCGGTACTGTCAGTCAGCTTGTTGATAGCGCTAGTGGGATTCATGCTCGCCATAGTCCTTATTATATTCGAAGGGTTCGTGGAGACAAGAAAGACCCTATCACTACGTTTATGTCGCTGGCTAATATCCCGGTCGAAGACGATGTGATGAAGCCCGAGGCCACTGCGGTATTCTCCTTTCCGATCAAGGCACCGGATGGAGCTATCACCCGCAATGACCTGACGGCTATCCAGCAGCTTGAACTGTGGCTCAAGATTCAGCGGCACTGGTGTGAGCACAAGCCGTCGATCACCGTGACCGTAAAGGAACACGAATGGGTTGAGGTTGGGGCGTGGGTCTGGAAGCACTTCGATGAGGTGTCTGGTATCTCGTTTCTGCCACACTCAGATCACTCTTACAGACAGGCACCCTATGAGGAATGCGATAAGGAGACTTACGAGAAGCTTCTCAGTTCTATGCCTAAGGCTATTGATTGGACAGAGCTTGGGAAGTTTGAACAGGGAGACAGAACTACAGGTTCGCAAGACCTTGCGTGTGCCGCAGGAGTATGCGAGGTTGTGGACCTCACTTAAGGATTGAACAATGAAAGTCCTTGTTTGCGGTGGAAGAGACTTCAAGGATGGCGACCTCCTTGGGTTTGGACTTAGAAACTTGATGTATGACAACAACATCACAACCATCATTCATGGTGGTGCCACTGGCGCAGATTATTTGGCTGGTGTTTTTGCTGAAATGCATGGTATAAAGGTGGAAGTTTATCATGCAGACTGGCGAAAGCATGGAAGGGCTGCTGGCCCAATCAGGAATAGATACATGCTTGAAACCTCTAACCCTGATATTGTTGTTGCGTTTGATGGTGGAAGAGGAACAGCAAATATGATTTCTCTTGCGAAGAAGGCTGGAGTTCCTGTAATGATTGTAAACAAACACGGAAGTTTTCCAGCTTAACAATACTGCTGCGTCGTGGAAGGACACGAGATTGCGCCACTAAACGTGGGAATGCCCGCCATGCACTACGGTTTTCTTTAGTGCAGCGCTTGAACGGCCGGACGGAAAAGGTGTCGAAACCTTTCAGCAGTACTTGACATGGTAGCGGAATAGTGTAGAGTGACTGTGCTGTATATGCGGCGGCGTGGATGGACACGCTACGGTATCTTCCCCGTACAGACTTGGCGATAGGGTCTGATAGCAGGTATCAATCCCTGCGCGCATTTACAGACAGGCTCATCCTGTGTGGCTACCACAGGACGCACATTAAAGCGGTAGGGGCGAACGCCTACTCCGGAGTCGTAACCGGAACTTATTGGGGTCCTTATGTTTACGAACAAGACTATGGACTTGCTTAACCAAGTTGCTGCTGCTTCGTCTCACTATCCAGCAAGAAGTTTCTCACTGGATAAAAGGGGAATTTGGTGGCTTGCTGAAGTATACCATGGGTTAACAATTAGAACAGACAAGGGTGTATTTAGATCAGGTCCATCTGATAGCCCTGACGAAGCACTAACAAATCTACTGGCGGAACTGGTAAAGGATAGACTGCAATGAAGAGCAAGATTGCCGACACCCTGTCTCTGGAAAAGGTTCTTGAGGCAGAGAACAAGCAGCTTCGTATTGCTGTGCGGGACTATGCCAAACAGATCGACGCCCTTCATGGCAAGCTATTGACCGAGGACAAGGTCAAGGAACTGATCCTTGGCATCAAAGACCGTACTCCCAAGCCTCCTGTCTGGACAGCCAAGCCTGTCCATTCTGGCTCGCCGGGAATCCCCATGACCATCTGGTCTGACTTCCATTGGGGTGAGGTTGTTGACAGCACTCAGGTCCATGGCCTGAACTCGTTCAACATGCGGATTGCCAAGGAGCGTCTGCATCGTCTGGTGGACAAGACCATCAGCCTGTGCTTCGATCACATGGTCAACCCGAAGTATCCGGGTATTGTCCTGATGCTTGGCGGTGACATGGTGTCTGGCGACATCCATGATGAACTGGAGATCACCAATGAAGCTCCTGCTGGACCCGTGCTTGTCGATCTGCTTGAGAACCTCATTGCCGGTATCGACCGCTTCCTTTCCAAGTTCGGTAAGGTGTGGGTGGTTGGAGTTGCCGGTAACCACGGAAGAACAAACAAGAAGCCTCGTTTCAAGAACCGTCAGTACACGAACTACGACTGGATCGTCTACCAGTTGCTAAGGACTCATTATAAGGGGAATACGAACATCGAGTTCCTGATCCCCAATGGGGCCGATGCGATGTTCTCTGTGTATAATACCCGCTTCATGCTGACCCATGGTGACAACCTTGGCGTCAACGGCGGCGACGGTATTATCGGACTGATTGGTCCGGTGATGCGCGGGGACTTCAAGATCAGGAACGCGCAGTCAGCTATTGGCATGCCGTATGATGTGCTGGTAATCGGTCACTGGCACACATACATCCCGATGCCTAAGATCATTGTCAATGGAAGCCTGAAAGGATTTGACGAATATGCCCATCTCAAGCTTCGTGCGAAACCTGAACGCCCGATTCAAGCGCTCTGGTTTGTTCACCACGAAAACGGTATCACGAACCACTGGCCCATCTACTGCGACACCACCAAGTCCAAGGGAAGTGGAAAGGTCTTTCTGGCAGCGTAAGACCAAGTACAAGGATCATCTGTGCGAGACAGATGTATTCCATGTACCGGAAGACCGCAGATCAGAACTCACGTTCTGTGTCAACTGCTGCGATGTGGTGATCAGGGATAAGGCTGGAGCCTACAAGAGGCTCTAGCTACTTCTTCCTTACATACACGCTGTTGTTGGACTTGTTGTAGATGAGCCTTGACGGGTCTGTCTTCATCTTTCTGGCACCCCTGTCAATGGCTCTCTCTTCTGCGGTCATCATGTTTCTGGCATGACCGCTTGGCGTAAGTGTCTTTCCGTCAGCCATCAGGTGACCACGACTCTGCAGCAGCTTGATAGCCTTATCTCTATCTCCCAACTGATGGGCAAGCCTGTCTATCAGTTGGTATCTATCGGAGAAGTCTGTCATTTGTCTCTCGCGGTTCCCTGAACACTCTCTCTGACGATGTCAACAATCTTGGGAGAAAGCTGGGAGTCCTTGACGAACTCACGGATTTCCTTGGCTTTCTCTTCAAGCATCTTCTGATACTTCTTGTTGATGGATTCCTTCTCTGCCGCTGACAGGGAAGGATCGATGAGGGAAGCCCGCCTGCCAGCCTTGATGTCGTCCATCTCCCTGTTGAACTTGTTAAGGTTTGCAGCGAACTGGGCGAACGATGGATGGTAGATGTTGAATCCAAAGATGTTGGCGAAAATCTCCGCATAGTCCTTGGTCGGCATCCCCGGTCTCTTGCCTGTCGGGTCTTCGAACACCTGCTTCATCAGATTAACCACAGGTGACTCAGCCCCAGCGATAAGCTCCGTGTTGTCCACTCCATGCCCAACGATGAACCTAGGCATGTCCTTGATGAAGGACGGTGTAAACACGTTGACCATGTAGTTGAAGGACAGGGCTACCTTCTCGTCGTATGTTGCACCCTTCGGGAAGATATCCTGCCCAGTGAACGGGTCCTTCTTGGCGAGCAACGCCACACCAAGGTCAGCAATAGGACCACCGAAGAAGCCAAACGCCTTGAAGGCTTCCACGATATCACCCTTCAACATGGCATTGCCGAACTTGTAGATGTTGTTGAACGGCATGTACTTACCGAAGTCGAAGGCGTCTGTCGGTGTGGTGACAAGGATCATGGGGTTCTGTGCCGCCTTCATTGACAGCATCTTCTTGAGTCTCTCCTTGTCCTCAGGCTCTCCCCCGGCGTCAGTCATGGTGGCTGATGCATACGCAGACACAGCAGCGAACAGGGCAACGTAGGGAGCGAACTTCCACGGTCTCTTGAGGGCGGTCTCGATAAGCAGCGGCGTCATCTTATAGGACCAAGTCAAGAACGGCGCACCGAACGGCACGTTTCTCAGGGCCTTGATCGAGTCATGCACCTCGCTGTAATCGAACAGGTACTTGTTGGCCTTGAGGACCGCCTGCTCTTCCGACAGGTGCTGCCTCTCGATAGCGTCCTTGATGACGGCAGCCTTGAAGATTGTTTCGATTGAGCCGTAGAAGTTACTGGCCTTATCCTCAAGGTTTCCGTAGGCTCTACCAAGGGCATTGAACATACCCATGACGTTACCCAATCCAGAGCCACCGATCTTCTTATCCCTGAGATCGTCGTACAGGCGGTGAAGCTCAACCTCTGACAGGGTTGTTTCCTTCAGTCCATACTTATGTACGATATCGTAGTATCTTCCTCTCTTGTCCAGCACGATCTCCTTGAACACACTGGCAACTCTCGGGAAGATCATGTGCATGGGAACGTCAGCGAAGTGCATCATCAGGGTATTGGAGATGACGTTCGTGACGATGGTAGGCGGGTTCATTGCCACCTTGGCAATCTTGAAGTGGCGGGTAGCCTGAGCCATTAGACCGCCATCAGAGAAGGCAGCGGCCACAGCACTCATGTCGTTAGGCACGAACGAACCCATGCCCATGATGTCTCTGTAGATAGGGCGTGCCAGCCAGACACCAGCCAGAGGGCCGAACCTCTTGGTGTCGTTGGCTACCTTGATGTATCTTCCCTTGTCCACGTTGGCGTCAAGCTGCCTCTCCACGTTATTGATGAAGGCGTTGAGGTGGGCAAGCTCGTCGTTTGCGGTGGCGGCTCTGGCAGGATCGACCATGCCATCAGCGATCATTCTCTCCAGACGATGCCTGAACATCTTCAGGTCAGGCATGGACTTCTGGTATGTATGTCCTGACGGATTGGTGTATCTGATTGCATCCATACCAATGATCCACTGACCGTTACCGATCTCGTTGATCTTCTGGAAGAAGTTTAGGATGGCAAGGTCACGAAGCGGGGAGAACAAGGCTTCCTGCACAAGGAACGCAGGATCATCAATCTCACCAAGGCGTGTTCTTTCTTCCTCTGTCAAGTCCTGTCTGTGCTCAAGGTAGTATTGGTACGAAGGCTTGATGCCTCCCTTGACATGGTTCTTGTCGATATACGCCATGTATACTCTAGGAAGGTACGAGTCTAGGAACCTGCTTCTCTCTGCCTGAGTAATGAGGTTCTGTCTGACAAGCTCGTCTCCGATATCGTTGATGATATCCTTGACAGCGACCGCCGCCCTTCTCGCCTTCTGATCCCCAATACGATCAGGCAGGGCACCTTGGGTAGTCAGGTACTGGTAGATGGCCTTCTTGTCTCTCTTGGCATCCCCGATATCCTTGACGTAGTCATTGACCTTTCTGGTCATCTCGGTAATGTTACCGACCATCAAGGCTCTTGCTATACGGAACTTGTCAGCACCCTTGCCAAGCATATGGAACGGATCAATGATTTCCTTGATGTAGTCCTTGTATGTCTGGGATGTACGTGTGCCTTCCTGTGCAGTAAGCTGGGACAGGAACTGGTTGTTGCGAATGATCTGTCTGTTGATCATGTCGCTTCTGGCGGTCTGAGTTGGCGTGTTCAGGTTGATGTTGACGGGACCAGTCGTTCCAACCCTAGCCTGCTTTACGTTAGTGCGTCCACCTTCTCTTGGAACTTTTCCGGAGTCGGTGATGTTCTCGCCGCGACCGCCACCTTCTTCAAGATTTCTGTCGCCTCTTTGGCCGACTTCTTGTCGCTGGGCATCGACCGCCTGTCCTGTTGAACCAGAGTCATCAGACCCAGAAGATTCTCTATATCTCTCTGAATCTCTTTCTTCCAGTTCTGTGACCCTTTCGTTATTGTCGCCAATTGAGTCAGTGAAGTTCTCAGTGTCTGGGTGATTGTAGACATCACGCATCGCCTCGTATTCTGATTTGTAATTTTTATACACTCTCTCAAGCATATCTTCAATATCGATAAGCTTTAGAAGTCTTGGATCGTTTCTCTCTGTCTGCCTGATCAGTGAGTAAAGAGTGATTTCCTCCGATGAGAAATCAGCATTGTGCTTTCTCTTGACTTCATGCGCCGCCTCATGAAGCATTGTTCTTGCCCATTCAGCAGCAAGTCCAGCAGAGTCTGTAGTTCTTTGGAGCTTAGAGTGAACAGGAAACGGATTGATAAACATCCCAGAAATAGGTACTGTAATGTTAACTCCGTGATATCCCTTATCAAGGGAAACACCAACAATTCTTTTGTTAACCTTAACTCCATACGCACTATATTCAGGGTCAAGCGCAGAGACGGCAGCAAGTTTCTGGAAAGCGAATGTGTGGAAAACCTTTCCAAGCTCGTAGAAAAACTCCCTTGCTTTTGCCTTATTGAACCTAGGGTTAAGCGCCGCCGTCTCTTCGATAATGTCCTTGTTCAGGTTTGTGTGAAAGTAAACATCTTCTGACGGGAACTTTGACTTGTCTCCAGCAAATTTCTTGTTAGCAAGATCAACATCGCTTACGCCAACGTCAATCTTTTCAAAGTTAATTCCGTCATCGATCTTGGGTGCGCTTACATTCTTGAACTTGAATCCGGCAGATGTATTCCCGGTAGACGGGGACATCTTGTAAAACGAACTCATTGACTTGACTTCCTTGGCAATCTGGAATGACTGGCTTTCACCCCAGACAAGCTTGTCAAGTTGTTCAATGTCCTTGCTCACAAATTCTTCAAATGATTCTCTGTTTCTGTTAAACGGATACCCAGAAGAAATAACCTTCTTTCCATTCTCCTCAGTCCCAAGAGTCAGACCGGCTGGAGTTGAATAAGATTTGACGTTGTAGATTGAGGCAACCTTTGGAGCGTGATAGTTCTTGTCGTGAATGTCTCTTGTAAACTGAAAGATTCCAGAACTTAGAACAACTGGTCTAGAGCCGTATGTGCTATCGCTCATCTTGTTTCCAAGATAAAGGTCAACCTCACCCCATGCAAACTTAAATGTCTTC
>JACCDR011795219.1_pt1 | contig 17164 bp, 8 predicted proteins | sample 7446431 | NCBI WGS metagenome assembly JACCDR01 (sample SAMN15323443, study PRJNA562643) | freshwater metagenome | isolation source: river surface water | place: USA:Blue River Watershed | collected 2017-08-17
GCTTCAACCTGCCATAAAAGAAGGATTGATTCAATTAAAAAAGACTGAAAATATACTTAATCCAAGTAACACAATATTAAATAAACTAATTAACAGTGACTTTACAAATGTCCCTGAACAAGTGCCTGTTTTAAGATATGAAACTCTTTTAGAGATAATACAAAGAAATAATATAAATTTATTACCTAATGCTGGAATAGATATTAAAAATCAATTTGCTGGAAATAAATATAAAGTTTTAAGTACTGATACAATTGTTTATGCTGGTGTATTGCCTGATAACACTTATGTTTATAAAGTGCAAAGAGATGATAAATTATTAGGAACTTATATTTATAAAGGACAGGAATTAATACAAGTTAATGAATCAATTATAAACTCTACAGCAATACGTGATACGAGTAAGGATCCTGTATTTAATCAATTAAATGTATATTCAAATCCCGATAATATACCTAGAGACTTTAGTAATATAAAAGACTTTATACAAGTAAATAGTACTGTTGAATTAAAACCTACAGACACTTATTACGAGGTTGGTTCTATTAATCTTGATAGAGTCTATGCTGTTGTAAGAGATGGCACACAACTTGGTTTATATAAAGTAGGCATAAACAGTTCTTTTAAAAGAGTTATTGAAAAATTATAAATTATATGAATTATTATAGAAATCCAAATTTAAAAGATCCAAATAACAATGAAACGGTTTACTATTTAGATATCATATCAGATGATTTTAAACTCTTTTATTACAATATAGGATGGCTAACATATAGACCTGAAACATTATATAATTTATATCCTGAACCACTAATTATAATAGAAGATAAATGTTATAAAGGATATACTTATCAACAGTTAAATTTTGAAGGCACATACTATGGAACCTCTTTAACTCCTACAAACACTTTATTATTTGTATATAAACAATTCAATACAGATATATTATTTCAATCTATATACCCACCAACATCAATATTTAAAGTGCCTACTAAGTCCTCCAATTTAATATTAGAGTCAGACTTTATTACACCCTATATAGGAATTAAATTAGACAATACAAATGACATAACAAACTTATTACTAACAACAAATTAAACATATAAAAGAATATGAGATTCACATTACAATCAAGAAAGAATATACTACAACAAGTAACAACAGATGCTGTAGCAATACTCATTAATGCTCCAATATATGGTGGTACTTCTCCCAACCTATCACAGCTACAAGCATTAGATAATATAACAATGCAAGACATTGTTAAGTATGAGTTAACAGGTACTTATAAAAGATATATATTTCCAACATTAACAATAGAAGAAGAGGAGATTGGCCAACAAGTATTTGCCAAAGTAGAAGCACCAGTATCATTTACAACCGCTATTACAAATGCCACACATATAGTGTATGTATATAACGCATTAGTAGCAGGTGCAACTGATTTAAACTTTAATAATAGAGGTAATGATCAAGGTATTGTACACATTGTAAAACCAATTGCAGACAGTCCTATTACTATTACACCACCAGCCACATTAGATTACACATTTATAATTAGATTAGGTAATGGTTAATGGCTAGAGAGATTATAAAGACATACAATACAACTTATGCTGAGTTAGATGATGTATTAGTACAAATAGATGCAACATGGGCCAATCTAAAAACCTGGGATAAGTTTAAATTTGCTAAGCATCCATATAAAACGTATTATATAAACCCATTATCAGATAGTATTGATGAGATATTTGGTCCTTATAAAGTGTTTGACATATTAGGTAACATATTACAAATTGAAAGAACTAATAACACATTTAAAGCCTCTAAAGATTTAATTAAATATGGTCCAATCATCACCTATTTAAAAACAGATACAGAGCTACTAATGTTATTTGTGTCTAGAAATGCTGTTACAGATGTTATTAAAGAAGAAGACATAGTTGTTTCTAGGATACAACAAAGTACAATATCAATACATAACACAACATTATTACCTATATATTATGCATTAGAAAATAGTCCAACTCCATCACTTAACTTAGTAGAAGTGGCACCTAATGTAATAGAGGTAATACAACCAACATCAGTCTTATATTTACAGATATTAGTTAATAACACTCTTGTTAATATTAATAGTACTAACACAAGAACAAAGACTATTAATAACAAATACTTACTCGTTTGTCCAACAACAACATCTAAGATACAAACAGCCAAGTTAACAGGTAATCCAATATCAACAATAACTGATGAATTAGATCTAGTAATAACAATATAACAAGATGGGCAGACCACAAGCAGAATACACTACTAAAGACTTCTTAAATGATTTATTAGCAGATCTAACAGAAGTCACAATAAACACACCACAAGGTAGCAATATAGACATTGTTACCTTTGCTAATTCAATACTATTTAATGATGGCAGTACTAAGTTATGGCCAACACAAGAAGCCATATTAAAAGCAATATATAATGAGCCATTAGATCAAATACATATAGACATATTAAACATATGGAAAGAACAAGGTAAGACTAATTGGATAAGTGGTAGACATTATACTAACTTAATATTAGAAGCAGGAAGAGGAAGTAGCAAGTCATCAATGAGTTCTATTATATGTTTATATGAGTTTTATAAGCTCATATCACTGCCTGATCCAGGAGCTCATTATGGTTTAATGTCATTCTCTCCTATAGCAATATTTGCCATTGCACAAACAGAAGCACAAGTATTAGAGACAAGTTTTAAAGCTATTAAATCTTTCTTAGAGAACTCTAACTTCTTTAAGTCTTTATTAAAGAAGAAAAAGATAGTAGTACTTAGTGATGAGATTAGGTGTCCAGACAAGTTTGTATCTTTATTTGCCAAGCATACAAACTCTAAAGCACTCGTTGGTTATAACTTAAAGATGTTATTTATTGATGAGATGGCCAGATTTGAAACAACAGCAGATGGTATTAATACGGGACTAAATATTTATGAAAACACAGGTCGCGCATTAAACAGATTTAAAGGGCAGGGTAAGAAGATAGTAGTATCCTCAGCCTGGTCATTTACAGATCCAATGGTTACATTAAAACATATGGCAATTGGAGATCCTTACTCTCTAATAATGGAGCTAACATGTTTTGATGTTAATCCTACTATTACTAGAAGTAATCCAGATATTGTATCTGACTATTCATCTAATCCTAAAAGGGCTAGATTAGAGTATGAAAATATAAGAAGTAGTAATGAGAATTCATTTTTAGAAGCAGACTTATTAGACAAGTTATGTTGTATTCAATCATCTCTAGATGTGACTGAGTACAACTTGGACTTAGAAGATAGAGGTTATAAGGGTATAAAAATTAATAGAATTGAAAACATTAATACAGCTTGTTTTATACATGTTGATACTAGTGTTAAGAAGGATGCAACAGCTCTATCAATAGCAACAATTAATAATAAGGGTCAAATAGAAGTAATAGGTATTGCATGTTGGACGCCAGGAATAGATGAGTATGGTAAGTTTAGAGAGGTGTCATATATAAACATTGAAGAGATACTTATATACATATCTCAATACATGAATATAATGTCTATATCATTTGATGGATTTAACTCAACATCACTCAATCAAAACTTATATAGTAGAGGTTTAAACACTAAGATATTATCCTTTTCTAGAGAGAAACAGTTGGGTTATTACAACTTACTAAGACAGTTAATACAAAGAGGTGATGTGTTATTTCCTATTGATAGTCCTTGGACAGCACTTATAAAGACAGACTTACCCTCTTTAGTTATTAAAGATAATGGTCAAATTGTTCACCCATATGGCAGTAAAGACTTACCAGACGCTTTAGCATGTTCAGTATTTGAAGCATATACATATGGATCTGCTTGCAACCTAATCAATAAGATTGAGATGAAAGCACCTAAACTATTAAATATAAATAGTCCTAGAAAGATAACAGTTGGAGGCTCTATAAATAGATTACAACAACATAAGATGAGAAGTAAATATATAACATATTAGTAATAACATGATAATAAAAACACCAATCATATTCACCTTAGAACCTTTCATAGAACAACAACAAGATCCTCCTATACCACAACCAGATCCAGTTACACCTGAGAATGAATTAGATCTAATAACAGAGCCAATATTCCTAGCACCCAGATACTATTTAAAGATAAGACCTCCTGAGAACATTAGAAATGATGCTTTATATATACCCTCTGAGTTTAAATATTATATTCCTTGGGAGGGCATATATAAGAACCAAGTAAGACTGCCTTTGGCTCCAACCATTGGGTGGGGAGAAGGCTCCTGCTATCAAGTTGAGTATTGGGAATGGACCCCAGTGATAAGACCTCTATTATATAGAAAGAGACCAGTCAAACATAAACTACTAAAGACTGAGTATTGGCTTATTCCGCATCCATCTAATAGATATTTAGTTAACTATCAATACATTGATAGATATAGATTTAACACATTAAAGTTATCTCTAACATCAACGGGCTCTCCAATATCTCTAGCTAGTAATAATGACATACTTGTTGTTACATCTATAAATACAACTGCCACATATTCAATAGATCCAGTTATAAGTACCAACACATCTCTTATACAAAGGGCAGTTAATTATAAAAAGACAACAGACTTAGTACTAACAACTGATGTGCCCTCTGAACAAGTATTTAGTATTAATTATATTAAACCCGTAGACATAAGAAACATACTATTTAAGAATAGTTTATTCCCACAAAACATATACATTAACAACAGTTCATTCTTACAAAATCAACCAGTAACATTTTAAATAAACAATGAATATACTCGGTAAAGTTATCACAGGACTAGGAGCATATGGCGCCACATCATTAGGTTGGGGCCTACTTAATAATGACTTTAATGAGTATGGTGCTGGTGATTGGAACTGGCAATATAAAGGAGCTTCATATAGAGATAGAGTTGGTAATCCTACCTTATTCAGTGATAACAAGAGTAGATATAATGACTATTTAAAAGGTTATAACAAGACAATAGGATATGACTTTAATTTGGTGGGTATAGATCCACAACAAGTTAAAAGACAGCAAGTAATTGAGGATAGCTTATATAGAAATGGTAGTTTATCTAGTAATGAGAACTTAGCTCTTATAGGCAACCCAACAGGAGCTAATACAGCTTCTAGTAACAACTTAATACTAGAGAACAGAGTTGGAGGTAGATCTGTATTTGTTACCAGTTTTAACCAAGAAAAGAAAAGACCAAATTGGGTAGCATATACTCTTAAAAAGAGTGATTTAGGATCAACTCAAAGGCAAGATAAATTTGAATATGATGAAACAGTACCATCTCAATATCAATTAAACACTGAACCAACAAAGGGTTGGCAAAGGGGGCACAATGTTCCCTCCTCTGCTAGAACTGGCAGTGATGAATTAAACAAAGCAACCTTTGTTATGACTAACATAACCCTACAAGCAGGGGGCTTAAATGAAGGTTCTTGGAAGTATTTAGAACATTACTTAAGAGATCAAGTAAAAGATAATAATCAACAGTTAGTTATATTAAGCGGTAATTATGGTAAAGGAGGTATAGGAACAAGAGGCTATCAAGAAAACATTGCTGGAGTAGAAGTACCAAAGATAATGTGGAAGGTTGCCATATTCTTAGATAGCAATGGTAAAATATCTGAGAATAGTAAAAGCATTGTTACAGCCTTTCCTAACCAACAAAATGCTAGTAATGATTGGAGAAGATATCAGTTAAAAGATGGTAAAGATTTAAAAAAGCTGTTAAATACTGAAAGGTTATTACCAGCCTTAGATCCAGATTTAGAGAATAAGATTCTTAGTAATGCGTTTAGCTTACCAGATGATAAGAGTAAGTTACTAAGTTTAGATGAACTAGTTAGTGAAAATATAAACACTCAACAAGCTGTTATCAATACAAGAGCTAGATCTAAGGGAATACACAACCCTTTATTAGGTCCTTTATTTGATCCTTCAAGATCTATGAAAGGCTTTGTCATATCAAATAAAAGGACAGAGTCTGAATCATTTGAGATGGCTAGATATAATGCATCTATGGTAAATACTGGCCGCTTTACATCAGCAATAGAAGTGGCTGATATGAGTACAGTACAAGGTCTAATGTATCTTGCTAAGGGTGAGCAATTAACAGATGGTGATAGAAGGATTGCAGAGGTATTTGATTATGCTGTTAATAGTCCCTCTTTAGCATCAAGGATTAATGAGTACTTCTTTATACCTGCTGGTATGGGTAGAGTGTACAAAGAGGAGAAAGGATTTATACCCTCATTATTTGGCGCTGTTGGCGCTTTAATTGACCAATCTTATATAACTAACAACCCAGTGTTAAAGTCTTATAAGAGTGACGCAGATAGTTATTACACAACAAAGAATAGTATATTCCAAGACTTACTAGAAAACTCATCAGCATCAATACTAGCAACTGTATCTTCAATTGGTGTGTATCTAGCTGTTGGCGCACCTATCAAAGCCATAATATCACAAGGCATATTAAATACAGAGAAGGCATTAATAGAAGCATCAGATAAGCATCAATTTGCTAGAACATTAGTAGGTGGTAATAAGAACAAGTATATTGGTTTTAAGATGCAACAGATTGATAGATTGATGGGGCCAGACGCATCAACTCCATTCTATGATGTTAAGAATAACTCAATATCAGCTTATTATATTGACAACTATGCAAGATATAGAGGAGCTTCCTTCTTTGAAGCAACAGGAAAAAACTTCTTATTAAACGTTGTTAATCCATACACAATTGGTGGAGAGGAATATGTAAAACTAAGAAGCGCTGTTAATGATTATATTAATGAGGTATATAAACCTGCTGATATAAGAATTGTAGATAGGCTTAAACCAGTATCAACGGTTGGTAATGCTATTGATTGGAACGTAGAAACAATAGAGATTGAAGGAAATAAACAAACTAAAATAATATCTATAAAAACTGCAATTGATACGGTTAGAAAGCTTAGCAATAGTAAAACTAAATTAACAGCTACACAAGAGAATCTTATTAATAATATTAACAATGCTATTAATAATAAGTATTCAATAAACATAACTAATGTATCTCTTGAAAGAGATATGGTATTAGCTAAGAAGACACAAGCTATATTAAATCTAATACCTATGCCTTGGGCATGGGGCATATTTGCTGGTCAGCAGAACAAAGTAACAGCACCAATGATTGGTAACTTGTTAGACATTGAAGGTTTTACAAGACACATTAATGCGTCTATAGGTAATCAAGGATTTTGGGGTGCTGCCAATGAATTTATGTATTTTAATGTGGATAAGAATAAGTCTAGTAATGCTGCTTATAGAATTGTTAATCATCTAGCAACAAGTGTAAGAGCAGTACTATCCTTTAATGAGAGAGGGGGCCAATCAAAGGCTGACTTAAGAGAGATTAATGAAATCTCTAAGACATACTCAGCAGCAGAAGTAGAAGTAGTAGAAAGACTAGATAAGGCTAACAGAGCTAACTCATACGTAACAGAAGTAATCAATGGTAGAAAGACTTATAATACTAACAATTTAACACAAGATGAAGTTTTAGATCTATTAGATGTTGAAGCTAAGTATCAAAAAGAATGGAGAGCAGCATCAGGTAGAAGAGCCTCATTAAATGAGATAACACTTGATAATACTTTATATAAGTATGCTAACAAAGCTAACAATAATAACAACTTAGGTTTTGCATTACACACACTTGATAGAGGCGGTAATTATACTGGTATGAAGATAGCCAGTACTAAATTAGCAGGTGCTAAGTGGATTATTGGCGCCTTATTTATACCTCATTTATTAGGGGTTGAGTTCTTACAAAGAAGTGGTGCATCATTACTAACAACAGCCTTACAACAAGCAGCATTTAATGGCACCACAACAAATACAACAGTAGAGTTACAATCAACTAACTTTGTATCTGGTAGAGAATTTGCTAAGTATTTAGGAGCAGATAATAATGTAGCTGATGTTGTTGGTAATGTTGAAACATTAGTTGGCATGGCAGGACTTGTTAGTTGGGCATATAGTCATGGATCATCTTATATGCCACAGATAGATGCCAGATTATATCAAGGCGATAAGGTAATTGAATCTATAAATGAGATAGCTGTTACCAGTGATAATAATGGACTTAAATACAATAAGGTATCAGGATTAGCTGACATTGAAAAGATATTAAAGGACACAGGACATAATTCCTTCTCAGCAAAGCTAGCCAACAATAATGAAGTAGTATTCAGTGTTGTTAGAGATAATAACAAGATAATTGGACTACAAACATTAAATGCCAAAGTCATGAAGAATATGACCTCATTTGGCATAACATTAGGTCTATCATTAGCTGCCATGCAAACAGCCAGATATGTTATTAGTTCTACTATTAACACTGAGAGACAAATAGCAGGATCAGCCTTCTTATCAACATACTTATTAGCAGTGCCAGCAGTCATTATTGGTACTACTACAATGGCTGATAACTTAATGCATTCAGTACATCTTCTTAGTGAGGGTAAGATTGGATATAATGATTATAGACTTACACAAGGATTTACTAAAGGTGCATTAGGTTTAATACAAGGAGCAGCCAATCTACTAACTAAAGGTAATAGTGTTACAAGAGTTGCTGCTGGTATTGGTGCTTTAGTTACTGTTGGTGTTGGCTATGGTTTTGGTTTAACACCCTTCAAAGGTGATATAAATGGACCAAAGTTAGATGAGATAAACACAACAGCAATTGCTAAGTTAGGTAAGTATATAGAACATATTAATAAGAAGATTAATAACGCATATGCTAATGGGGGTGGAGATGTAGCTGTTAGTGAGACAGTATCACCCCTTGAAGTTAATGCTGCATTATTTGCTATAGCCTTAAGTAAGATAATGAATCCAATACTATCTTCAAAGAAGGGTAGTACTGCTTATGTTGTAGCAATACAATCACCAACTCCCATATTTCAATATTACAGTGTATACAAGACTATAAAGGATCAACAGGGAAACACATATTCAACATTAAACTTAGGATTACAAGGCCCACCAGCATTTGGACTAGCACCAATTAATATTAGTCTTCCAATAGCATTTGCAATGAATGCTAAGAATAGTGACAACGTGGTAATGAGGACAGGCTACTTTGGTACTGGTTTAATGTTGAATGAGAATAATAAAGACTCATTATCAATGCAAGATTACTTTAATTTGTATAGTAATGTTGCTTTTTGGAGTGCAGTTGCTATTAAAGGTGTAAGCACATTACATAGTGTTAGAACAAGAGGAGTTAACAATCAAATATTGAAGACTAGTGGTAGACCATCAACACCACCATTAGTACAAACAATGAAGGGAGGTAGAGATGTATTCTTATCAACTATAGGCACATTACCTCTAAAGATAGCAGCACAATCTTTTAGTATTGCTACTGGTGATTTGAAGATGTACAACCTAAGACTAAGAGGTGGTTGGATGTCATTTTCTCCAGTTGGTATTAACACACTTGTTATGGCCGCCTTCTCAAATCATATATATAATGTTATTAGTCAAGCATCACAACCCTATGTAGATAAAGGTAAAACAGAGAATGATGGCTGGCTAAGAGCATTAGTAGTAGGAGGATCAACAATTGGATTTGGTCTAACCAATTATTATAAAGGAACCATACAAAGAGCCAGAGAGATAACACAATTAGAAGCAATTCTAATAACAAGTAAGGATAAAGTTAAGTACGATATGAACAACATAAACTACTTAGCTAAGTCTAATTGGTCCAGTGTTAGATGGGCTAATAAAGCCTTTGACAGAATTATTAATAATCCAGATAAAGTTATATCTAAAATAGCATCAAGTATACCCATTGTTAAATCAATAGCACCATCTGTTGGCACTAATATAACTAGAGCATTTAACAGTACAAGTAGAGGGGGTAGAGCTACTAAATTAGGAATTGGTGGAGCCTTATTTTATCACTTCATAACAGATCCAACAGTAGGTTTAATAAACCCAGAAGTAGCATTTGGTGATCTTAAAACACAAGATGAGGATAAATATACATGGTCTGCTAGAAGAATGACAACAGTAGCTGCTGGTGCTTTAGTCTTTGCAACTACTGGAATGATATCTGGCTTAACACCTGCCACATTAAATCCATTCAAATCATTAGATGCAGAAGAAGTAATAAATAGTTATAGAGCTAGATTAGAAACTGTAATTGAGTTAAGAGGTAACAAAGCAAGTATTGGTAACAGCATTAAACTTAAATATAATGAATTTAGATTAAATGCACAGAGTAGAGAAGTACAAACACTATTTAATGCTATTATACATGAGAATCCTTTTATTGAATTCTTAAAAGACAAAGAGAATAAACTCATTGCAAAGCTAACAAATAGTCCTCATTCTAATTTAAAAGAGGAAGTATATAACAGTACTAAACCAGTTATGAATGAGATAGCACAATTAGATCCAACTAATACAGGTAAGATGGATCTAGTTAGTGCTGCTAAGAGTGATCCAAATGCGGTATTAAATGCTATAGGTAAAGATAGCAGTGCCGGTAAGTTTGGACCAAATGAGAAGACAATATTTAGAACAATAAATAGTATATATACAAAAGCCAGTACAGATATAAAGATACAAAGAGGTACTATAACAGGTGTAGTTGGTGTTGGTCTTACATTCATGTTGGGATTAACTAATAACTTATCACAGTTGTTTGGCTATAAGGACTTTCAAGATGCTTTTATTGGTGCTGATGATGCTAATAATAAGTTTGGTTTATTTGAACAAATGAAGAGAGGTATTGTAGACCTATTAAAGATACAAACAAAGTATGATAGAGAACACACATATGACTTGGCTAAAGGTTTAGTTGGACCAAACTTTAAAACTAGTAGAGGTGAGTACTTATTAGCACCTGAGAACACAGTTAAAGGATCAATTAGTAAAGCAATAAAGAACTTACAACAACTAGTAATAGTAAACGCGCCTAATACTTTTATTGGTGCTGGACCAGTTGGTATAACTGTAAGAGCAGATGATAATGATATTAGAGTAAGAGACTACTTTCAATTACAATCAGCATCGCAGGATTTTAGTAGTGCTATGTACTCAATGTCCTCAGTATTTGGTTTACAAGAACTAGCTAAGAAGGGCTTTCTTGCTAACACAATAATAGCCGCCGCAAGAGGTGTGGATGATAAAGAATTAAATCAATCTCAACTAAGAAGTATAGCTGCCAATATAATAACAGCAGTATATAGTCAACCCATAAGAAAGCCTAAAGAGAGAATTAAATTTACAGCACCTAACAAGCTAATGTTAGAAGGATTAGCTGGTAATAAACAACTATCAATGTCAGTTTCAAATAGACTTAGAAATCTACAAGCAATGTCATATGGAACAACAGAACAGCTTGCTTTATATACTCTAACAAACAACATGTTCATAGCTGATCCAAGTATGCAAAACAAGTTTTATAAAGCCTTAAGACAATTATCATTAAATGATGATCAATCAGGTTTAGGTGAGCTTAATCAAAACACATTATTAGGTGGAAGATTATTTGTTAATAATATAAAGATAAAAGGCAACAATGACAATCCGTTTACACCCTTCAAACTAACAACAGTTGAGTCTAATAACAGTGAAGATGCCTTCTTTGAGATGCAAGGTATAGCAGTACAAATGACAACAAATCAGTACTTAGAGGATAAATCTTGGTACCAAAGAGGGGCTGAATTCTTTACACAGTTATACAACAACTCAGGATTACAAGGTTTAGCACAAGCATTGCCGCCTGGTTTTCAAATAGCAGTTCAAACCTTAGCAGCAGTTGGTAGTGTTACAGCATTAGCTAGTTTATTATATACAGTTGGTTATAGATCCTCTATGAATCAAATATCTGTAGACAATACAAGACTATTTGAACAACAATCTAAGTTCTATGACGGTGGTAATTGGTTTAGTGAGAACAATAAAATAGAAGCTGTAAAAGCTACTAACAGAGAAGGTCTTAACTATCTAACTGTTAAAAGAATGGGTGTTATATTTAACACGGTTGAAGGATTAAGTCCCACTCAAATTAATGACTATCAAAAAAATATTGATAGTCTACAAGCAAGACTATCAATGAATTTTGACAATGATTATAGAAACTATGGAAAGAACTATGGTAAAGAGTATGATAACAATAAGACAAGATTAGATAAGTTCTATGATGATTTAATCAATAGAAACATAGATGTCAGTCATCCAACAAAATTAGTAACTAAAGATGAATTTGTAGCTAGAAACTACTCTAAAGAGTTTCAACCTGTAATGGGAGTAGCAAATGAGACAAAGGTTATATATGACAATAAAGCCAATCACAAAATAACAGAACATGTTATAGATGTATTCACTCAAAAGCAAGTACTAGACGCATACTTAGAGGGTCAATACTTACAACATAGACAGAATCAAATAGATGCAAAACAACCACCTATTAAAAAACAAGACTTTATTAGAAAGTATTATGATGGAATACAATATGATGACATATTAAAAGCAGGAACTAAAGACTTTCAAAGCAGTCAAGGATTTAACATATTTGGTAAAGATAGACTAGCAACAAGAATGTCAGTTAGTCTTATAACTGAGGTGTATGCAGCCAAGTATGATTACATTATTGACACCTTCTTTGATGCAATTGATAAGAACATTGATGACGTGTTTAAAGACCCAGGAGATAACATATATAGAAAGTTTAGTGGTAATGAGTTAAATGGATTAGATGCTGACAGTATAACAGGTGTTAAACAGATATCTGCTGATAGAAGAATGCAGATGAAGTTACAACTTAGAGAGAATATACAAGCTAGAATGTCTTCTATATTCATGGCAAAAAGAGAGGGAACATTTGCTATGTTTGATAGACTATTAACCTTTATAAGTGGTAATTCAACAGTAAAAGACAATATACAAGGTATGACATTGCAAGCAGGAGAAGCTGCAATGGATGTTGTAAAGGGTATAAGAATGAATGCTGGTGGTATGTTTAGTGGAGGTAATAACATTCTACCCTCTTACTTAACAGATAAAGCACAACAAGCCGTTGAAGATGAGCTTATACAAAGAACAGGACAAGGTGTTAAAGGATCAATGCCTGTATCTAATATACCCAATCAATTACAAAGTCAAGGTGGTAGACAGCCTTTATTTAGTTCTGGTCAAGGTATAATGGCCGCTTTTCAATTCATGCAATTTGCTAGTATGAACTTACTAACATTAAGAGCATCTGCTAGTATAGCTTCATCTAAAACAGGTGAAAGAGAGAAGGAAATGGCTAGAGAAGAACTAGCTAAAGAGGGCTTTGAAAACATATTTAATGCCATGTTTTGGGGCACAATATTAAGTGGTGAGTTATTAAAAGGATATGGATTATCAGTTGGTGGTGGTTTATTAGGTGGGTACGTTGGATATGAGTTATTGTTTAATAAAAGAGGCGTTGGAATGAATGTAACTGGTGCTGCTGTTGGTGCTGGATTAGCATCATTTGGAGTTGGTTTGATGTGGTTTAATAAGTGGACAGGACCTGCCAATAAGTGGGGTTTATCATTAGGATTAGCAGGATTAGTGATGCTTGGTAGAGGTGTATCAGACGCAGCAGGATCAGCAATATCAGCAATATCCCCACAAGCAGGAAGATATATTAGTGATCAGCTAGAAGCTCTTAATGTTGCTGGTAGAAGAGGTATGAGAGCGCTTCAAGATCAAAGTCAATATATTAACTTACTTGCTGGTGGTGCATTTGTATTTGGTGGCATTAAAAATATAGTTTCAAGTGGTGCTGGCATATTAAATGTTGGTATAACAGCAGTTGGCGCCTTACTAGCATCAGTTGGCCTTATACATGGTAAGAACGTATTAACTGATAATAAAGATAGTAGATGGGAGGGTGCAAGTAGAGCTGGTCTATCTGCTGTTGCAAACATATTAGCTAGTAAATATGGTGGTAAAGTTATTGACACTGTAAGCAGAACAATAGGAGCTAGAGTAAGTCAAGAAGTAGCAGAAACATTTGCTATTAATACCTTTAGTACATCTGTTAAAGAGTTAGCTAAATCTAAATTACAAAGAATTGGTGGAGAGAAATTAGTACAAGCAACAGCAGCAAGATATGCGGCTACAAAAGCTGCTGGTAGTTTTATTGGCAAAGCAATGGCTGGTTTCTTTGGAGGTCCTTGGGGGGCAGCAGTAGCTATTGGATGGAGTTTATTTGAAATCGTATCTATATTAGTAGCGCCAGAATTTATGGATAATGTTTCATCTAACTTATCTAATGTTCCTACACAATGGTTAGGAGGTTATGGAAGTTTACTATTACAACCATCTAATCAAATATATCAAGATAAAAGATATAGAGATTCAGACACTAGAAATCCTATGTACTTTGGTACAGTTACAGACGCATTAAAACAAGAATGGACAGGACAAGTTGACACATTAACAGACTTTACTGGTAGATCTACTGTTGCTAGAAATGTAGGAGCATTAGACGCACCAATGGGAGGATATCAAGTAACAAGTCAAGGCTATGGACCAAGATCATTAGATGCTGTAGAAGAGTTATCACTTATTATAAGAAGTAAAGCATATAATCAACTAGTAACTGGTAGACAATATTGGAATAGTAGATTAGACACCTCCTTAAACGTAGCACTTGTTAATCAATATATGAATGTAACCAATCAAATACAAATGCAAGCATGGGAGAATGATGTTAGAAAAACAGTTGAAAGAGAGAAAGCTAGAGTAACAAAAGCACCAGTATACTCTGCTAAAGATTATAAACAAGCTCAATCTAAAGTTAGTCAATTAGCTGAAATTGTTAATAGTTTAAATATAGTTAATGCTGCAAATCAAGCTAAAACAGAAACACTAGTTGTTAAAGTTGTAGCGCAAAACATGGGAGATGCTGATCCTAATAAGAAGATGAGAGATAGTGTTATAACTATGGCAGCCTTAAAAACAGAACAAATGATAAAAACAGACGGTACTAAAAAGATAAGTCTATCTAAAACAGTAGCACCAAACAGTGAACAAACGTCTAAAGAACACAAAGATTTTATTGGTGGTAATAATATAGTTGCACAACATAACATAGCATCACTCATATAGTGTATAATTAGTATAATAATTACACTAATACAAAAACATGTCTAACACTACCAGACAAGATAACAGACCCGCCACATATTCAGTTAGTAAGCTAAGAACATTTCACACATGTTCAATGTTATATAAGTACAAATATGTTGATAGGATTAGAGATAACAGTTTAACAAAGGGCACCGTAATAGGTTCTTGTTTACACCAAATATTGGAGGATACATATAGACCATTTATTGGTATTGATAATCCACCTAAAACAATAATTGGGCCAATAGTTCTAACATCAACAAATGAAGTACTTAGTAAGGTGTTTGTACATGATTTAACAGAACAGATACAGACTATTTATACCTACTACAACCAGGTAGAAGAGTTATATTATAGAGCATCTGCATCATATGAAGGAGATTTTCCTATTAGAAAGGGTGATGGTAGTGTTGCACAAGCCCCTGAGATGACAGCAACATGGAAGAAAGAATTAGCTAAATTAGGAGTTGATGATATACAAACAAACATTAATAGATATATTAAATCTGTTGATGGTAGATGGGAAAATATAGACTTCTTTGATTTAGTACTAAATGTATTTAAAGTTGCTAGTAAGTTCAATTTAGACCCTAGAATTAAAAAGATAGTTGGTGTTGAGTTAGAATTTTCACCAGAAAGTAATATAATACCAACGCCAAATGTTGGAGATAATGGACCAATATTAGAAGCGTATATTGATTTAGTAGCTGAATTAGAAGATGGTGAAATTGCTATTATTGATTATAAGAGTGGATCACAAGACTATGAAGAAGCGGAGATTGATTTTAATAGTCAACTGCTAACATATTCCTACGCATATGAACAATTAAAAGGTCAACAACCTAAATACATTGGCATATACAATCTAAGAAGTAATAAGCTAATACTATCTGAAATGAGACCAGCTATTAGAGATCAAGTACTAATACAGTTGACATCAGTACATACAGACATTATTAATAATAAGTTTGAGAAGAGAATACCTAACAAAGATTATGCTAACTCTTGCCCATGCTTAGATCAGTTCCACAAACCTTGTCCCTTCTTAGCTAACTGTTATCCTGACTTATATGAAAAGTTAAATACAAAAAGTATTAACTTATAAACTAAAAAACTAAATAACAATTTATAGGCGCCATTATAGTGAAAATATGTTATAATGGCACCTATAATTATAGTTAATAATTATATAAATTATTACATACAGAGGGTAAAGTCATAAGACCACATTTAGGAAGAAGCAAGCTGTTAAATTACATTAAAAAGGAATATCCCTGGAAGCATCCTTTTATATATATTTACACAGAAGATAATAAAGTACTAAGTCATGAGTTTAGTTGGCAGCAAGTAGAGAAGGCTAGAAAGTGGGCCCAATCCATTAATCCAGAGAACTATAGAATTATGATGCATCTAGCAACAACAGAAAGAACAAGACAGGCAATAGCTGATGCATTATATCTAGATATGACAACAATAAAAAGAAGAGCAGATAAATGTTTAAATCAAATTATGCATTATCTAGTTGGAGTGTATGTAAATCAAGAAGACTTTGATGAATTAATTCAACCATTAGATCTCAGATCTAAATTAGACTTGGACTAACAAATGATAGATGCACATTTATTTGTAAAGAAGATAGAACAAGACCTAAGGGATCAATTAACCTTAGATGGGAGAATTGGTGAAGAACAATATCAATTAATACTTAATGATCTAGACTACTTAAAAAATAAACTAATAGAGGATGATAGGCTAGCAACACCAACAATAGTTCCATCTAATGTCATTGATCAGCATGGTTTAGCAAGCTATCTAATACAGTTTTATCAGTCGGGCCAACCACTAGCAAGTATAGCTAATTCATTGTCAACAATAGCTGGCTTAGCTATAAAAGTAACAGACATTGAACAATGGCTA
>JACCDR010921564.1_pt1 | contig 17160 bp, 20 predicted proteins | sample 7446431 | NCBI WGS metagenome assembly JACCDR01 (sample SAMN15323443, study PRJNA562643) | freshwater metagenome | isolation source: river surface water | place: USA:Blue River Watershed | collected 2017-08-17
ACCACCACCAATAATAACTTGACCATTGGTACCATTAACTAAGTCATACGTAACGGTTGATCCTGCTCCTGAAGTTGTGATGAGGTCACCGCCAGCCATCGTGATCTCGCCCATAGACTGCAAAGCATCACCACTGTCAGTGTGGAAAGTAGAAGCACCCGTATCGCCACCTCCAGTTGCTTCCAAGTTGATAGAATTAGCGCCATTGGTAATAACAACAGTACCGCCCATAGAAGTAAGATTGGCCCAAGCAGCAGAAGCCCCTCCCCCAATAAGAAGTTGTCCATTGGTTCCATTATCCAAGCTAATAGTGACCGTATCACCAGCACCCGATGTACTGATAACATTGGCCCCTACAATATCAATATTATTAAGAGATTGCGTAGCAGTACCACTATCAGTAGTAAAAGTATTAGTGCCATCAGTTGTTGATTCTAGATTTATTGAGTTAGGACCATTTGTTATTGTTATAGTACCACCGACAGATGTCAGATTAGTCCATTGAGCATCTGAACCACCACCAATCAACAGTTGGCCATTAGCTCCATTTGTTATGTTAATGGTAACTGTATTTGATGAACCTTCAGTATTAAGGTTTCCACCACCAATAATATTAAGTTCCCCTCCCATTGGTTGCGCAGTACCTGAATCGGTAGGATAACTATCAGCAAACTGTGAAGTATCAGCTTCCAAATTGAGTGTATTGGGACCTTCAGTAATAGTAATGGTACTCCCCGATGAGGTAATATTTGCCCATGCAGGTGCACTTCCTCCACCAATAATAACTTGCCCGTCAGTTCCATTATCTAATGATATAGTAATGGTATTAGGAACTAATGCATCGGTAGTAATAAGAGATCCACCAAGAACATCTAATGTAGATGCTAAGGCTACTGCGGTGCCCATATCAGTAGGAAAATTTTCAGCTCCTCCCCCAGATGAAGAGGCTATTTCACTCCATGTTCCTGAAGTATTTGTCTTTGATGAAAGAATCCATGATTGATTAGTTGCTGTATTAACCCAAAAATCCCCTACATTAAATCCTTTAAAGTCGGTTGATTCTGGATTCCGAACCGTTGCAATTGAATTAGGAGGAGTAAGAGGCTCTACTCCTATATATGCAAGCGGATTTTGACCAGTGAGACGTTTTGCCATACTACTTCCTTATCTATTACTACAATTACAGGAACATTTATCTTCAATTGATGCGAGTCGGTTATGAAGTCTCTGTATTTCATTCAACATCAATGGTATAAGATCATGATACTTAACTGTTTCGGGATTACCGTTAGAGCTATATACCACTAATTCAGGCATAATTTCATGCACTTCTTCAGCAATAAGACCAAACCGTTTACTTTTATGTTCATCTTTTTTAAAAGAAAACGTAACGGGCCTTAATCCTAGAATTGCTTCACTTTGAGAACGCATATCAATAATATTTTCTTTATAGACACGCGATGAAGACATAGTTCCTAACTGACCTGCAGAATCTATAAGGACAGGAATAGCATCATTAACGTCGGTTGTAACTCCTACAATCCCTGCAATAAAGCATTTTTCTTGTTCCCCACTTCCTGATCCAGTAGTCCCTAAACGTATTATATTTTGATCAGTTGCAACCCCAAAATTACCTATAAGAATATTGGACGATTCATTAGTTAATAAGCTAGTTCCTGCACCAGGACCAATAACTATATTAAATCCTGATGTGGGCCCAACATTTGATCCACTTCCTATGAGAAGATTAAAGGATCCACTTTCAAGGCTATTTCCTACGGTTGGCCCAAGAGCAACATTACCTCCTCCGCTCGTTAATGCCGTAAGAGAACCACTTCCTATAATGGTATTAGAGCTTCCCGTTGTTAGTGCAGTACCGCTATTACTTCCTAACGCACTGTTAGCAGTTCCACTTGATGTTAAATTTCCTACTGATTGCCCTAGAAATACATTGTCCGCACCAAGTCCATATAAAAATTGTTGCGAATTAACGGTATAAACTCCAATAGTCCCATCCGTAGAGGCATTAGCCATCTCGATGTTTCCATTGGAGACTGTTATATTCCCCGTGGTAGCAATAAATCCAGTTCCCGCAGTAACGGTGCCTGCAAAATTAGGACTATCATCAACATCTATCGTAACAGTATTAGGTACTGAACCATCAGTAGCTATGTTAGAACCGCCAAGTATATTAATGGTTCCTAATAGATCAACAGCAGTACCAGAATCAGTAACAAAATTTGAAGCACCTACGCCAGACGAAGATGCCATCTCGATCCATTGGGCTTCACGCATATCGTTTTGACCCATATAAATCCATACTTGCTGATCAACTATATTGCACCATACATCTCCTACATTAAACCCCGTAAAATCATTTGTAGTAGGATTTCTATTTATATTTATGGTGTTAGAGGGAGTTGTCGGTTCGACTCCCATATATGCTAAGGGATTTAACCCTGTTAATTTTTTGGACATTACTACTCTCCTTTTTTACTTAGAAGCAGCCTCATCGTCTCGTGTCCGACGACATTTGTAATTAGGTTGCTCAAATACTAATTGGGCAAATGCTTCATTATCAGTAGGAATCATAGCTATACCATTAGCTTTTAAAAGAGGCGTCCATTCCATGCGTAGGCGTTCTAAACATTGTTCATATTTATGTTGAAGTATCCATTGTATTCTTCGCTTCATATCTTCTTCAAATACATCAGAACGAATATCATTACACATTACTTTTTTTTGGATATCAGATAGCTCCAAAAGATCTACATTATCTATAGTTATTTTCATAATTACTCCTTTAACATGCTAAAAATCCACCAGTTCCTACACTGTCTACATCTACTACTTGTGTCCCATTAGACACTTGCGCAGTTATTACTGCAGTGTCTGAAGTATCCATATCAGCAAGCGCAAATACCATAGCATCTTCTTCATTGGAAGATGCTCTTAAAGGCCCTATATTTCCCTTATTGATAGTATATGTTCTATTAGAGGTAACTAACGCAATGTTGCCTAACGTCATCCCAGCAGCTAACTGATTAAAGTTTATGTTGGTAACAAAATAATATCTTCCCGTAACAGGAGCAGTAAAGGTTCCTGATATGGTAAAATTAGCTCCTTGATCGTATATCTCTGTTAGAGGAACACCACCTCCTCCCAATGTATAAACGGTACCATTTCCTGTTACATTATTAGCGGTACCAGAAATAACCGCTTGGAATGCTGGCTGTAATGCTCTTCTACATTGACCACTTGTTGTCATAGATAGAGTGTTATTAGTGCCGAGCGCCCCTCCCTGAGAAAGGACAAATGCAGCACTTGCACTTTGATCTGAACCCATTCTAAAAATAGCAGAAGAATTAACTGAAAATTGAACATACGAATCTGCTGATGTTCCCGGATTTATGGTAACTGCTGTTGAAGAAAAAGGGCTGCTGTTATTATTAATTACATTATTAGTAGCCATTCTATTCCTAACACGCTAAGTACCCACAAAAATAAGTATCTGCTGCTGCTGATCCTATAATATCAACTATCTTAGTTCCATTACTTACATTGATCTGTAAGGTACACGTATCAGCTGCATCCATATCAGCCATTGTTCCCCCAATAAAGGTATACTGATTGTTAACATCTCGTGCGGCTCCTACATTCAATTGCCCCCATCCATAGGTACGATTTGATGTAGGTTGTAATACACGACAACTCGTATTAGCAGCTCCTAAATCTCCCGTAAGAATAGCTGAAAAGAAAAAGTACCTTCCGGTGATAGGAGCAGTAAAGGTACCATTGGTGTTAAAATTACTTCCTTGATCAAATACCTCAGTAAATGCCACATTAGTTCCAAGAGTGTAGCCAGTGCCATCACCAGTAACATTAGAATCAGTTGAGGCTAGATAGGCCAAAAATGCCGGTTGTAATGGCATTGTATTTTGACCCGCAGTCGTCATTATAAAAGTATCATTCGTACCTAATGCTGATCCTTGAGATATTTTAAAAGCATTGCTAGCACTATTATCAATACCTATTATAAATTCCGGCGTTGCCGTGATAGAAAACTGAATAGGAGCATCAGCTGAAGTCGCTGGATCTACGGTAACCGCAGTTGATGAAAAAGGGTTACTTATATTATTTATTGCATTATTAGTAGCCATCACTCTCCTAAAAAGCTAAAAATCCTGAAAAGTAGGTTTGCATAGTAGAACTTCCTATTAAATCAGCTGTTTTAGTAGTGGTTCCTATTTGTATGCATACAAATGCCGTATCTCCTGCGTCCATATCGGTTATCCATGAACTAGATACAATGAATTCACTTAAACTATTAATAAGACTAGTAGCCCCAGCTTCTTGTAATAAAAAATTCCGATTACTCGACATTCCCCATAAAGCACTTGAAGTCATTAATAAGGTAATTCCTGCACAGGTAATAGATGCTTTGAACATATACTTTCCCGTGACTGGTGCAGTAAATATGCCATTGGTAGCAAAATTATTACCTTCATCAAAAACTTCCGTAAGGGCTACATTAGTTCCAAGTGTATAAAGTGTGTTATCACCAGTAACATTCAAATCATTGCTTGGCAAATATGCTAAAAATGATGGTTGTTTAGGTAAGGTTCTTGCTCCAGTAGAAGTAATAACAAAAGCATCATTAGTACCAATGGTTGATCCTATTGAGATCTTATAGGAAGATCCATCACTTTGATCACATCCTACACAAAAAAGATGACTTCCATTCATTGCCATATGCATACAACAATCTGCTGACGAAAGAGGATCAACAGTTAAAGCAGTAGTCATGAATGGATAACTTCTATTATTGATACAATTAATAGTAGCCATAGAAATCCTATGTTACCGTAATATTACCGATTGAAGAAATAACATTCCAGTCATTATTAGCAGTAACACATACTAATTCAACAGTATCTCTCGTTGCAGTAGAATCTAATCGTCCTAATGTTCCTGTGGTAGTATTAAAAAGACCGAAATAAATAGTCTGACTTGCATTTTGAGCAATACGCCAACCACCCGCACCTTTACCAGTAACCCTAATAATGGATCCGATAGCGGCAGTAGTAGGAAGAGTGAGGGTTACTAGTCCAGCATTATTAGCAATATAACCATTATTAATGGCCATTGCTTGTGAAGTTCCAGTTACCTCAGTCCACACTATTCCACCACCACCAGATACATCTAAATTCAGTGAATTAGCCCCAGTAGTAAAGGTAATAGTACCACCAGTTGAAGTTAATGTTCCAAAAGCAGGTGCTGCTGCTGTTGCCCCTAAAAGAACTTGTCCATTGGTCCCTACGGTTGCAGATGATACTGCATTTGAAGCTCCTCCATAAAGTACGCCATTCTGGGTTACGGTGCTTCCTATAAAAGTAGTAGTGGAAGTGTTATACGTTAATATTCCGTTGCCTAATGTAGCGGTTACGGCATTACCACTGGAGTTTCCTACCAAAATATTATCATTGTTTAGATTGGGAGGTAGAACAGAAATAGGAGGAACATTAAGTAAAATTGATCCAGTTGTAGCATCTGATTTTACTACACTTCCTAACGGATATATGGCATTAGATTCCGTATCAGGAGGATTATTAGTATAGTTCCCAGCCACTGTAGACAAATAAAGAAGTTCTCCATTGGAAAATGCAGAGGTATCAACACCAGAAATTAATCCAGTAATCTGTACGAGACCGGTGGTAACAGTATCCAAGGTAGTAAGAATCATCCCATGACAAGGACCAAATCCGTTAGCCGAAGAAAGACTTAATAAAGGAACCCCAGCTCCTCCATCAAATCCACTAATTTCGACTAACTGACCTTTAGTAAGCGTTCCACCTGCAGAGCGAGCCTCATACGTAATTGCTTCTAGGCCTGACAGGGTTGCTTCAAGATTTAATGTGTTAGCCCCGGGAGTAAAAGTTATTGTTCCTCCCGTACTTGTTAAAGTAGCAAAGGCAGGATCTGCACCAGTTGCTCCAATAAGTACTTGACCATTAGTACCAACCGCTAGTGAAGTAAGGGATGCCGATGCATTGCCTACTTGTACCGCATGATTGGTAGTTCCTGATACGTTTACCGTGAGCGTATTAGGAGAACTGTTGCCAACCGTTGTTATATTATTGCCACCAACAACATTAATATTCCCACCAGCATCAGGCAAAACAACACCGCCACTATTACCAGTAAGACTATCAACTGCACCCAATAAGCTGACCGTAGCCAGCGATCCCATTTGACTCATAATTGATCTCCATATACAACTGAAACAGTTACTGATCCTGATCCTGGTGATCCTTTAACATATACAACCGTACCGGTAGCAAAATATAATCCAAATGACGAAGCATCTTTATTTGCAGATACATCCAATACAAAATAGCCATTGGCTAAAAGAGGGAAGTGATCATTCACCCCATCAAGAGAAAATGTAACCGTAGCATTCGTTTGATTCTGAAAAATAATCACACGAGCTGGATGAGAAAATCCTGCACCTATTGCTGCATAGGATCCGCTAATACTGCCAAATGCAAGACTTCGCATTGGCTCAAAAAATGCTCTTACTGCTAAGCTCATTACTCTCTCCTTATAATAAATAAGGGGCGTTTTGCCCCTTATATGCTGATTTCTAAACCAGTATTAAGAAGCATCATCTTCATTCTTTGGTTCTTCCCGACGTGCCGATTCTACTGCTTTTTTAGAAAGATCTAAAATATCTTCAAGAATCGAAAACGCAGCGTCATATGCCTCTCCATATGGAACTCCCATAGGCATATTAAAGGTATACGTATTGCTTCCCTTTTCCACTTGTAATGAGATGATTGTTTTAGCTATCATACCGACCCTTTGTATTATGGCGTTATATCAGTAAAGTAAGGTACATATGCCACTGTTGTACCTACATATATTTTCAAAAATCCAGCATTATCTCCCGAATTACCATTCGAAGAAAGAATAGAAAGTACTCCTACACCTTGAGTAGTGTCTACTACATTAGTTAAAGAGGTAGTGCTTGCACTTCCTGCGATATCACCCGTTGCTGATAATGTAGCTCCAAATACTTTTCCTACGGTAGCCTCTATATCTCCAATAGAAGCTACAACGCCAACTATTCCTGTTGCAACTAAAGAAGCTCCGGTTATAGATCCTAATGTCGCTTCTATATCTCCTGCCTGAACTAATATATCACCAGTTGCTGAATTTATTTCTCCACTATTGATGAAAAAGTTACCAGTACCTACTGCAACAAAGTCTCCATCGATTACCCTAATATCACCATCGCTCGCTTGAATATAGCCTTGATCAGCTACAATTGTAGCACTTACTGGTGAATTACCGGTTACCTCAAGTGTAGTAAAAGTACCTGATCCTCCCCCTGCATTAACCCATGTTGCAACATTACCCACAATAGAAGTTATAATATAGGCATCTGCATTAGGTTTATCAACCCATATGGTACCAAACGGCGCTTTATCATTAGCAGTAGGCGCCCGTTCTGAAACTATTGGTAAACTTGGCGTATTAAGTAATGCATCGGAAAGGCCATACGCCACATTCCGGAATTTATTAGAAACTGCCATAGCTATCTCCTTTTAAAAATTATCTTATCATGAGTACACACCAATCTTGACTTAATTGTAATAACAATGTACATTTATATATATGAATACACATGAAAGTCCTGTTAAAGTCAGGCAAAAAAGATTCCTTATGGACATCCCCGAGACGCTTCATAGACAAATAAAAGAGTGGGCATTGTACCGAAATACAACAATGCGTCAGTATGTTTTAGAAGCTATTATAGAGCGTTTTAAGAAGGATGTATGGTTCAAATGAAAAATATTAAGCTCATGCATTGTATGCTAGCAAGTGCAGGATTACACATAGTAATTATATATATACTATTACATACCTTACTTATGTATTTTAGATAGTTCTCGTAAATGGAGGAACTTATGTTGTATTTATTAGAAGTTATATGTGGAAATGTTTTAGGAACTTTAATAGGTTTTCTAATAAATTATGGAATTATTTTAGGGTTTATTTATTTAATATTCCGTAAAAAAATCAATATTTTATTTGAATTCATACAAAGTCTTACTAAACACTATAATGCACAATCACGTAAAGAAAATACCTAAACAAAATAATATATTATTCTTTTCCCAACAATGATTTGACTCCCCCTAAAGCTCCTACAGCAGCGCCTACAGGTCCTCCAACAAGGTAACCGCCAATTGCTGGTGCCGCTTTTCCGAGTAAATTAAGTGCGCTTCCAGCAATTGAACCTCCAACGGTTGTAAGGGCGCTCTCAGATGCAGCAACTTGTTTTTCTAAGTCTTTTTTGAATTGCTCAGCAAGTTTTTTAGATTGTTTTTCTACACGTTCATCAACTTGAATAGCTAAATCAAATGGAGGCACTCCTTTATTTTCATTGATGATATCTCTTGCTGCTTTGTTATACGCAAGTTCAGCTCTAGATATATTCTTTAAGTTGGCTATTACGCGCTTTCTGCCTTCAGGAGACTGAGAAAGACTAGGAATAGTTTTTAAGAATTGTTCCACTTCAAAGTTAGATACACGACCACCATAATATTGCTTAGCATTACGTAAGAAATTCTGAGCAATTTTATTAAATTCTTGCGATTCAGGAGATTTCAATGCCGGAATATCTAATCCTGACTTAGCTAAAAGAGCTTCAAATCCAGCGCCATTAAGATTTCCACTCTGCTCCAATTCTTCCATTCGGTCAAGGTCATTGATTGCTTGCCTAGCTGATTTAGCCTTTTCAGTCACATCTTTTATGAATTCTTTATTGAATTTGAAAGCTTCTTGTTTTTCTTTATAAGATTGCTTTTGCTCTTCACGACGTATTTTAGCTATCTCAGTTGCTTGTCTTTCATTAAGACGTGGCAGTGACTGAGGACTAACTTCTTGTTGAGGAAACTGCTGCTGCTGTTGTTGTAAAAACTGTTGTGGAATTTTACCTTGGAGTAACTCCAATGATTCTATACCACTTATTCGTGGCTGGCCCATTTGCTGCTGTTGTGGTTGATTCTGAGGGATGCCAAAACCTAATGCTTGTGCATATGCTTCTTGTGAAGGCTGAGCTAAAAGATCTTTGAGTACTAATTGCTGTAATGCATCTGGTAATTGTGCTAATGCATGTGCTTTTTCAGGAGGTATTGAACCAAGAATAGATTGCAAATTTTTAGCTTGTTGTTGAGTTTGTAATTGTTGAATTTTGCTAGTGGCAAGATTAGTAAGAAGTGATTCTATTCCTTGAGATAGCCCTTGTCCATAACTTTGTGGCAGACCAATTGTTTGTAGTGCCATAGTAATTCCTTATAAAAGAAGAGGTAAGAGACGAGCAAGTGTTTGAAAAAGATCTTGTCCTTGCGATGCTTGACTACTAAGAGGTGATCCATATCCTTGCAAAACTGGGCTAAACAATGATGATAATAACCCTCTACTTCCCGGAGTATGTATATTCTCAAACTGTGGTGTAATACCTAGTCCTATTTGTTGTAATCCCTGTTGTTGTTGTCGTGCGCTTAGATTTTCTTCTAAGTTTGCTCCTGCTGCTCCTAATTGTTGTCCAAGGGCATTAGATCTTTGACCTCCTAATGAGGTAAATCGTTCCATAATAGAAGGGATCGTTTGTTGTTGAAATTGAGTCCGAGCTTGTTGGTTAATAGGAGCGAATGAAGTAGTTTGATTACCTGCTATATTACCAAGACCTTGTTGAAGTAACTGATTTAATGCTTGTGATACTTCTGGTGTAACCGTGGGAATTTGGTTAATTTGATCTTGTTGACCAAATAGAAACCTATTAAAATCCCACGGATTCCCCCCTAAACTATACGATCTAGGCATAGAGCCTTGCAATGCCTGAATCCCATTTGCCATAATAAGCCTTTCAATTTAACAACTCTCCTGTATACACTATACCATATGACTTAAGACACAAAAATAAAAGAGGTAGGCATGCCAGGATCTTATCCACCCCAAACTAACCCAGGTTCGTTTGTCACTACTACTTATACTTTAGATCCTTCAGAAATATATCAACTAAGCGGTGAAAGTACTGCTCTCCAACAGGTCTTGGTACGCCTCTATCAGAGCTTTAACTATATGTCTCTTTCAATGAATACGAGAGATGCAGGGTTATATGTACAAGAAGAATTTGTATGCGGACAGATTTATTATCCTAATCCTTCCAACACTTCTACTACTGGAACTATGCCCTTATCTGCAGAGTACCGACAAGTATTTCGTAAAGTTATTGATTTTGGAGCTTTGCCAAATGCTACTACTAAATCAGTACCTCATGGAATAGACACTTTACCAACATCGGGTACTTATTTAGGATTTACCTTTACTCGAATTTATGCCACGGCTTCCGATACTACGAATGAATTATATATACCTATACCTTTTGCTTCAAGTACGGCCGGAGATATTATTTCTCTTGATGTAGATGATACTAACGTAAATATTACTACTGCTTCAGACAAAACTAACTACAACATTACGTACGTTATTCTAGAATATTTAAAATCATAATGGCGTCCCTACGGGGAGTTGAACCCACGATTTTCGCCGTGAAAGGGCGATGTCCTAACCATTAGACGACAGAGACATTAAACCCCCTAGCCAGTATCTAGAGGGTAAAAAAAGTGAAATGCGTAATGAAAGAACCGCATTTCATACAAGAGTCTAGTTTAAAAGTATTGGTTTGTCTTCATACCATATACCAATAGGGCATTCAATTGAAAATCACTGAAAGCTATTGCAGGTGTCGTTATTTGGTCATTGGTGAAGGTAAGCTGAATTTGTACTACTTCCCCTTCAGCTTGAAAATAGCATATGTGCCAAAATCTATCCTGAAGGTCCTGTAATGGTTGTAAGAAATAGCCATTAGTTGCAACTACATTAGTTCCTAATAATGTACCGGTAATTGCCCCTTGTTCAACTAAATTATAATCATCAGCTGATGATACATAGACATTAGCAGTAATTTCACCTTCAGCGGTACGATCAACGTAGAACACTACTTTGGGAATATATACATTACAGCCAACATTATTATAGAAATTAAACTGCTTAGTTCTAATATCAATATTACTTACGCGAGCGATTGTTCCGCCCCCAGTATACGTACCTGCTGCTGCTGTTGTTTCAATAGTTAAAGTGTTAGCAGTAGGAGTAGAATTAATCTGCCAAATAATGCCATTAAGTCCGGTCATTCCTTGCATATTTTCAATATAAATATATTCATCTACATGCAAATTATGATTAATAATAGTGAGAGTAACGATATTTCCACTAATCGTAGCATTAGTTATTTGTAAAGCGGGGCAATTGGCAGCAGTATCAGGCTCAATTAAAAAGGTAAAACCTTCTTGATTTCCAGCAATAACCTGGCGGAATAAGGCTTGCAGTGTTCCACTATTCCATTGATCAATGAATTCTTCCCATGTCAGGTTCGTTGATTGCCAGGTTATATCGTTAGGATTTTGGAAATAACCAAAACATGTAATAGTATCATCATTAAGAGCCCATGTTCCGGTTCTATAATTAAAAACTAAAACACGATCTGGAAAAGTAGTATTGGCATCTTGTGAGGGGAAGGCCCAATATACCATTTCAACTTTATAATCACGTATGCCATAAACCCGTTGTACACCTTCGTTTTCATTATGAATATCAAATACTTCATCGGGAATTTTATTATCAATACGTTCGACATTAGCACCATTACACGCATGAATGCCAACATTTCCAACACCGAGTACTACCTGATCAAAAGGAACTATGGAAAACGTAGATTCAGCACCAAGCTCAGTATTAATTTTTTGCCAAACAAAGGGCAATACTTGGTTGCCGGTATATACTAATTCCCATGTACTCCTTTCAAAAAATACTATAAGGCGATCACGTAAAAATTCAGCAGATATAATTGCTTCTTTAGTTGGAGCATCGATGTAGCCACCACGACCTGGTTGATCTTCAAGCCAACCATTGGCAGCATCTAATGGATCACCATTTTGTGAAAAACGGCACCGTTGAGCAAACAAGCGAGACGAAGCACTAATATCTTCAATAGTATTAAGGAGAATTAATCGGTCTTTAAATGGCAAAATAATACGTGCAGTTTCAACCGTATCCCCTGCTCCATTAATAACCGGAACCAAGGTAGCCCATGTTGCACCATTCCAATACTGAATACCGTCAGCTGCTACATAGTTGGTTACAAATAAGATATTATCAAACGAATTAACGCCGCGATAATTAGTACCCCAAAAAAAATCGGCATTGTCACCGGTCCAGATAGCGGTTCCCAATCGAGACCATCCGTTTGCATAAGTATAAGCAAACTGGGTATCAAAAGCATACAGTATCTCATCATTAATAGTATTACGTTCATAGGTTATAAGACCCATGACCGGTTCTGCAGGATAAAAATAAACAGCAGTCGCAGCGGCGGCGCCATTAATAACTACTGCTCCCGTAGTAGTATTGTAAGTATGAACGGTGGCCGCTCCGGTATCAAGCATAATGCCAGGAGTTCCAGTCACTACCACGGTAAATATTTCATCACCAATGGAAAATAGCTGACCTATTTTAAATAATGCTCCTGGCACAGTAGTAGATATATCTCCTGATCCATCGGTAGTTCCAATTTGTATTCTTAAACGAGATACTAATTGTTCTACCAAGGGATTAACCGATCCACTTCCTTGTAATAAATTAGATCCAAATCGCTTTCTTATTCTTCCTCGGTAGTTATATGCATTTTGTAAGGTAGAAAACGCATCATCAGGAATAAGCCACGGTCTTCTATCTGATTCTAAACCAGCATTAAGAGGTGCAATAAGAAAACGATCATATGCCATATTATAGTCCTATAGCTAGATAGGTAATAGGAACAGCTGGAGTACCACCAGGTAACCCAATAGCACGAGCAAATACCTGAAAGTTTGCAGTAGTAAAATTTCCTACACTTACAGCAGTGTTAAGATCTCCTAAAGAAGGCCCTGCAGAAAAGGTTTGTAATGCCAATACGGTATAGATAGCAGTAAATACAGGAATATTTCCAGCTACTGGAAATGTAATGGTTTCTAAATTATTACGTGATGTAATACTGCTTGTTCCCCATTTAAGTACTATTCCCGATGGTAATCTGGTCCATCCATTAGTTGCCTTTAATGATTCAGTAAAAGCATAGCCAGAATCGGCAGCAAGATTATTTGCTTGGAAATAGAGCTCCGGTACGCCACTCTGCGCGCCATTTTTTGAATATAAAGCAACTTCCGGTGTTGAAAGAGTATTTTTAGTCGGAGTACCTGTAGGAAAATTAACAAATATATGTTTTCCTTCCGTAGCAGATCCAAACGTAGAATGATTAACATCTACTAATTGTTTAATCGCCTGAAAATTAGCTAAAAGATCACTTTGTGAGTCCTTGAGCCTATTAGTAGGCTGAGGAATATTTTCTTGGTACGCCATACATAATCCTTATTAAAATCCACCACCACCCCATCCCCATCCATTAGCTGAAGCGCCAAGACCGGTCTGAGTGCTATAGATAGTAGCAGTGCGTTCCTTTGTTTGCTGAACAAGAGTAGTGCGTAATACTAATCTCTCTTGCGTCTTAAATTCAGGCATTAATAATGCAACACTGTCTGTATCTGTTCTGTCTTCAAAAATCTTTTTAGCAGCACCATAAGCAATATACTGCCACCACTGTTGCAAATTAGGCTCATCATTGCTTTGTAAAAGCTCCGTAGGAAGAGCATTTACTTCAATTTCTACTTTATAAGGCATATCAGGAACCGGCCGAACAAAAAATGTATTATCAAAATAGAGTAATGCAGTTGGCAATGCGAGCTGTAGAGGTACGGTTTGACTGGTAACGTTTTCCTGAGCTCCAGGTGCAGTAGTAAAGGTTGCTGTATATGCGCCAGTGGTATAATTAATAGTATTTCCTGGCAGAATAGCTGTTGGTGGTGTTGTAGGTAAAGCACTTGGAGGATAGAGATTTCCGTTAATAGTAGCATTGCCAGTAACAGGATCTATAACAGGCACATCCACAAGCATGACACCTTCACCTGCTGCTGTTATAGAAGAAATTAAAACATTATTTTGTAAAAGAGATACGCCACCAGCATTACCATTAGTTCCAGGAATAATACCAGTAAAAACAGTAGACGCGCCATCTCCTTGCGCGATAGTTTGAATGCTATTGGTTAATGGCCACATCCCATAAAACTGCTCACGTGATTGTGACCAAAGTGCTTGATATCCTGCAATGTATACAGGTGTATGAGTTGTTACATACCTATTTTGAAAGTTATACAAGGGATTAGTAGTAGCACCTGCAAAAGAAATCTCATCAGTTGGATATCTATCTTGCCCAGGATTGGTATAAAATGAAAATGTTTTACGAAGACTAAAAAGCCTAAGCTGCTCAGGAAAATCATAGATTACAAAGGTATTTATATAATCAAGAATCTCATTATCTGACAATTGAGCAGGACTTGGAGATCGCGTTAATCTACGTACTTTTGTTCTGATGTCTGCAAGGGTTCCTGGCATCGCAACTCCTTTTTTATTTCAGTATACCATTTACAGCACATTACGTGTTGCATTACGCAATGTTTCTGCAACTTCTCCTATGGGAACCACTTGTGCACATATATCTACATAAGGAGGCGCATCCACAGGTATTGAAAATATATCAAACGTTGTCGTATCAATCGTTACAGAAAAAGTAACATCTGTTAAGACAGTAACAATCCCTTCTTTGCCATTTGCTTGTTGCATACCAACGGCAGGAGGTAAATCTAATCGAACACTAAGTCCATCTAAATATTGATGCGCAAAGGTAGTAGTTACAATAGCAGGATTAGAATTAGTAATAGCTTCTATCAAACGCATAGCAGGTTGATATATAGGATCAGGGTTTGCATAACAACGAGGCATTGAAAACTCCTTTTAACATGCTATACTACTGTAACATTCTTCTTGTAAAAAATTTACAAGACATACTAATAAGGCCTACATGCACAAGGTAGGCCTTATTAGTTCTAAAGAGATTGAACAGTAATAATATGATTAGTAGTATCTAACTCTTCTATATCCGTAAATTCTAAGCTTTGAAATCCAAATCTTCTTACCTTTTTCCCTATAACTGCCGTTGGGATGCCCTGTTCGTTGACTTGATGCTGATGAATAGGATACCAGCCATTTTTATTAAGATGCTTCGCTACGCCAATAGGTATGGTATAAATTCCTTCATCAGAAAACGAATAATTTTCTACTTGATCCTCTTTATATGCTTTATATACAAAAGACATGGAACCACCAGGAACTTCGTAAAACTTAAATATGCCACGTACAAGCTCTCTATCTTTATCGCGCATATACTTTAATTTTTTCTTTTGTTCTTCTCTATTAAGAGAGCTTTTATCTATTCTATGTGGAGATTGTACTGGTGATGCAGCATTCATATCTTTTGCCATAGTATATCCTTTTGTTGAGGGGGCAGTCTCCTACCCCCTTGTTGCTCTTATTGATTATCAACACTAAATGATTTACCAGCAACCCAGTAAATCACATCATTAACTTGCCCAGCTGGTGAGTTAGCGCCCGCTGCTAACTTCATACCAATTATAGCAGTGTTAATAGTTGCATCATCAAGATTATTTGCAACTGATCCTATTGCTGCTTCACCAATTGGCACTACCATAGCAGGACTAAATGGTGTTGCTGCTGTTAATGGGAATGCAAAAGTAGTAAATGCACTACTATCAATATCAACGGTAATAGTATTGCCACTGGTAGTAGTAGTATTAATAGCAGTAATAGTTCCTTCAAGTCCATCTATTTCAACCATGCCAAACGCTGCAGGCACTACAAATCGTACCTTTTGTCCTACAGTATATCCATGGGTAACAGTTAGTTTTACAACAGCTTGTGCAGCTTTGGTAATACTTGAAATAAAACGATGTCTTGGATAGAAAATTGGATCCCAATTAATCTTTCTCCAAGAACCTGTTGTTCCTGCTACTATTTGTGCCATGTAATCAAGTGAAAAGGTGGTAGAGCTAAGCGTATTATACCCAACCGTAAAATCATACCCACCTAATTGTTGTGCACCTACTACATTGGTAATACGCACTACATCACCAGCCACCAATCCATTAGTGCCACTATTAGTAACCACGGGGATTGAAGCATTTGAAATAGCGGTTATAGTTGCATTCAAAGTTCCTAATGGACTTGCTGAAGTATCAACTAACGTAAATCCACCTGAAGCTAGCGCATCAGTCAAATTAGCAGCGTTAGCAGCATTGGATTTTTTATATTCAATGCCAGTATCTGCAGCCATACCACGCTGCCAATAATACTCAACACCAACAGCAGTCGTTTGATCTGCATCAGCAATAGTAAAATTCAGGACACGCATCCAATCAACATCAGATCGAATAGCAAGTGTTTTAGCAGTACCCGTAGAGGTAAATCTGCCTTGTTGTATAACGGTATCTAAAGCCATTGTTTATCTCCTTATGCAAGTGTTGCACGCAAGTTAATGACCCATTGATCGTTGGTTATACGAGGTACTTCAGCAAATTTATATCCTACTGAAGCATTCAATGCTAATGGACCATCATAGATAGGTGGTCTATAAATAAAGGTAGCACTATAGCCATCTTGTTCTATACAGGCATATGCTTCCATACCAACGCAGAAGATATTGTATACATCTGCACCAAGATTAGAAGCGCCTACAGAAACAGAACCAATAGATGAAATCAAGAAACGAAGGTTTCCAATTGCACCCCATTCAGAACGTAATGCTTCCATTGGTGATGGATACTGATTCTTTTGGATAAATCCAGAAACTGAATCTAAATCACCGGTAAGCTGTGTAGAACATAATGCAAAATATGCATCACGAACTGGCGCAGTACCAAACTTATCTTCACCCTCAATGTTATCAAGAATGGTGTATGCATTATTATTCAACAAAGCACGAACCACTTCATCAACATCGGCACGAGTGATTTCTGTTGGGTTATCACCGTTTACACCACCAGTACAATTGATAAAGGATGCAGTTGATGCAAGCATATCACG
>JACCDR011007262.1_pt1 | contig 17160 bp, 12 predicted proteins | sample 7446431 | NCBI WGS metagenome assembly JACCDR01 (sample SAMN15323443, study PRJNA562643) | freshwater metagenome | isolation source: river surface water | place: USA:Blue River Watershed | collected 2017-08-17
AGCGGTGCGCGCACCGGCCAAGGCGGCACTGGCAGAGTGTTGCAAACCACGCTCGGCGGCGGCTGATCGAAACACCTCACGGGAGACGGATCATGGACAGAAAATGGCTTCTTTCGCGTCACGATGAGCTGCGCGCGATCCGGCTCCCGGAGGAGCGTATCTGGAAACAGATCGCGGAACTTCTCCGGCCGGACGATCAGGATTTTCAGGGCACCCAGCGCCAGAACAGCGCGATGGATGAAATCTTCGACAGCACGCCGCTCTATGCGCTCGAGGATTTCACCGGCGGCATGTTCGGCCAGCTCACCAACCCGGCGAATGACTGGTTCGGTCTCGGCATCGATGATGAGGATCTGATGCTCTACCAGCCGGTGAAGCAATGGTTCTGGACCGTGAAACAGCGCATCCGGCAGACCATGAGTTCCAGCATGTCGAATTTCTACACCGAGGTGCCGGCATGGTTCGCTGATACCGGGGCCTTCGGCATCGGCGCGCTGTATTCCGAGGAGGATATCGGCAAGGCCCGCTTCATCGATCGCGCCATTCCGCTGCGTGAGCTTTACATCGATACGGATTATGCCGGCAGCATCGATACGGTGCATCGCGAGTTCACGCTCACCGGCCGGCAGATCCTGCAGCAGTTTCCCGGCACGCCGGATGTGAAGGAAGATCGCTCCTATCAGGTCATCCATTGCGTGCATCAAAACCCGGATGTGAAGCCCGGCCGCATCGGGCCCGAAGGCATGGCGTGGATGAGCTGCTATGTCGCGCCGGAGCTGAAGGGCCTCGAGCGCCGCTCGGGCTATTACGAAAACCCCTATCACACGATCACCTGGACGCGCCGCAGCGGCAAGGTCTATCCGCGTGGCCCCGGCCATATCGCGCGCCCCGACATGCGCACGCTGCAGGAAATGCAGAAGAATGACCTGATCGCCGATCAGTTCATGAGCGACCCCATGAAGCTGGTGCATTCCGAGGCCGAATTCGGCGCGGCCGATATGGTGCCCGGCGCGGTGCTGTTCGGCGGCATGGCCGATAATGGCAAGGCGCTTGTGCAGGCCTTCACGCCAAACGGCAATGTCCGCGATCGAGGCGTGGAGAAAGAAACCACGCGCCAGCGCTGCCGGGACGGGTTCTATTTCACCGTGATGCAGCTCATCAACCGGCCGCAGATGACCGCGACCGAGTTCACCGGCTATCAGGAAGAAACCCTGCGCCGGCTTGCGGCCAATCTCGCGCGCATCCAGCAAGGCGGCCTCGATCCGGCCGTGCTGCGCCGCTATCGCACGCTCGATCGGGCGGCAGCCTTGCCGCCGCCCCCGCCGGAGCTGGAAAACCGGAAGCTCAATGTGAGCTATCTCTCGCCGCTCGCGAAGGTGCAGATGATGCAGCAGGCCCGCGCGGCGGATCAGATGTTCGGCCGCGTGATGCAGGCCGCGCAGGTTGACCCTGAAGTGGTGGATACCTTCGACATCGATCAGTACATCGCCGTCACCCATGCCGCCGGCGTAGCCCCGCCCTCGCTGCTGCGCTCGCCCGATGCCATCCAGCAGCGGCGGGAACAGCGCGCGGCCTCGCAGGCGCAGCAGACGCAGCTCGATCAGGCGAAGCAGCAGGTGGAAATCGCGGCCACCGGCGCGCATGCGCTGCAGGCCGGCAGCCTCGCCAAAGGCAGGGCGGCATGATCGGCTATCGCCTGCAATGGGTGAAACTGCTGTTCACCGGCCATTATCGCCGGGTGGCCGAGGGCTATGCTGCCCTCGGCAGGAACAAGAACGTGCTGGCGGATATCGCCACGCGCGGTGGCGTGCTCGATCCCGCCCAGCACGCCCATCACCCACAACGGCTCGCCTGGCATGAAGGCCGGCGCAGCCTTGCCCTCGAGATCCTGCAGATGGCGCAAGCCGATCCCATGGAAATCGAGGCCTATGTGAAAACCATGATCCGCCAACAACCCGATAAGGAGCCTCGCCATGGCTGATGGAACAGGAACACCGCCCGCAACACCGCCGGCAACGCCACCGGCTGCGCCGCCTGCGGCACCGCCGCCCCCCGGTGGTGGCACCCCGCCAGCTGGTGGCGACCCGTGGTTCAGCAAGGCCGATCTTGGCCTCAGTCAGGAAACCCGCGATTATCTCGCCACCAAGAATTACGGCGGCCTCGAGGATGCCTTCAAGGCCAAGCGCACCTTCGAAACGCTGGCGCGCGATCGTAACGCGCTCACCGCGCCCGATCCCGCCAAGCTCGGCGAATGGGATGGCTGGCAGAAACTCGGCTGGGAGCCGGATGCGAAGAAGTTCTCGGAGGGTGCGCCCGTGTTCGAGAAGTTCAAGGGCGATCCGGATTATGAGCCCTTCCATGCGGATATCGTGAAAAGCGCGCATGAGCTCAAGATCCCGCTGCCGCTCGCGAAGGCGCTCGCCGACAAGATCGGCGGGCACATGGCCCAGCGCAATGATGCGCTCGATGCCGCCACCGCGCAGGAGAAGCAGGCGCTCGATGCGACCCTGCGCACCAAATGGGGCAATGCCTATGGCCAGAATGTCGAGCTGGCGAAACGCGCCATGCGCGCCTTCGGCCTGGGGGAAGCCGATAGCGGCGAACTCGAGGCCATCATGGGCTCGGCACGCTTTGTCGAGCATTTCCACAAGCTCGGCAGCATGATGGGCGAGGATCGTCTCGTGGCCGCCAGCAATGGCGGGCAAGGCGGCATCGGCGGCATGACCCCGCATGGGGCAAGGGCGGAGCGCCAGCGCCTCGAGGCTGATGGCGACTTCATGAAATCGCTCTCCGATGCGCGCCACCCGCTGCATGAGCAGAACAAGGAAAAGCGCCGCAAGCTCTTCGAGATCGAGGCCGGCGGCACGCGGTAGTCAAGCATCCGCGTCAGTTTGCGAAATTGCGCAATTTCACCTGTAACCGCGTTTCACCCCAGAGAAGGAAATCACCATGTCGAAGAAAAACGCCGCAGCACTCACCGACGACCCGCCGCTCGATCCCGCCAATATTGGCCCCGGCCCTGATGATATTGCCGATGATGCCGCCGCTGCCGAGCAAGCTGCCGCTGAGCAGGCCACTGCTGAACAGGCTGCCGCCGAGCAGGCCGCTGCCGATGATCCGCTCGCGCCGGGCAAAAACCCGACGCTTGGTGAAATCATGGAGGAAGAAGCGCGGCGTGCCGCTGCCGAGGCTTGACAAAAAGGCGCAAATCAGAAAGCCCTTGACACTCTCGGGAGGAGGCGCGCCCGTCACTTGATGGCCGCGCCTCTTCTGTCCGCTACCCGGCGCTCCCGACCGGGCCCGACCAGGTGGCGACCAGTAAACCGCCGTCGAACGCAGACGTAAAATGACAGGCGGGCCCGCCACTCGTCACGGTTCAATCCCGTGCGTTTGAGCCGCTACCCGGCCGAAACTGAACCCCCTTTTCGTTCACTTTCGATGCCGGAGATCCATCATGGCTTTCGACCCGATCACCGCCGCACAGCGGCTGGAATACACGAATAACGTTGCGCTCGCCCTGCAGCAAAAGCGCAATTACCTCGACATGTGCGCCACCTATCAGCCCAATCTCAAGGGCAAGGCCGCGCGCGTCATCGAACTGTTTGGCGCCCGCGAAGGCGAGTATGACAAGCCGCGCGGCTCGACCATCCAGCCGGAAGGCGGCACGATCGAGCAGGTGTGGTGCCGTCCGCGCCGCCTCAATACCAAGCCGTTCATTCTGGAAGCAGAAGACAGCATCAAGAATGCCACCGATTATGCATCGCAATATGTGCAGTCGGATGCCGCCACGCTGGCGCGCATGAAGAACAAAGTCATGGCCGATGCGCTGTTCTCGGCCCGCCTGATCGGCGAGGATGGCACGGAAACCGCTGCCTATTCCAACCCCAATGGCAACGTGGCCAAGGATTATGTACCCAGCGGCTCCGCCACCAATAGCGGCTTGACGGTGCCCAAGATCGTGAAAGGCCTCGAGCTGCTCGAGCTGGCCGAAGTCGATGTCGAGCAGGAAGAAATTTTCCTTGCCGTCACCTCGACCCAGATCACCGATCTCTACAATCAGCTCACCTTCATCAACAAGGATTACCGCGACAAGGCGGTGCTCGATGATGCGCGCAAGTCGGTGCGCGAGATCCTTGGCGTCAAGGTGATCCGCATGCCGAACGCCTATCTGCCGAAATCCGGCAATGATCGCACCTGTGTGCTCTTCGCCAAGTCGGGCCTGCATTACGGCGATTTCTCGCCGGTTGAAAGCACGCTCGAGCGCTCGGTGGAGCGCTACAACCGCGTCGTGGGCTTCTCCGAGACGTGGACCGGTGCCACCCGCTCGGAAGACGCCAAGTTCGTGCAGATCCTCTGCGTCGAGCCGTAAGCGCTGCTCCTCCCGGCGGGCGCGCTGGCCGCGCCCGCTTTCCCGCCCTTTCCGTCTTTCCGGCTCACAGGAGATAATCCCATGCCGACGTTCTACAGCCGGGGTATCCAGAACCCCAATACTGCAAAATCTGCGCTTGCCATCTATGCCAGCTCGCCCGTGCGCGGCATGCAGGATGCGATCTCGATGACCACCGCCATGGTGGTGAATGATGTGATCGAGTTCGGGATGATCCCGTCCTCGGCCATCCTGCTGCCCACCTCCACCATCGTGCATGCCGGCCTCGGCTCGAGCGTGACGATGAATGTGGGCTTTGCCGAAGGCGGCTCGGGCTTTGCCTCGAAGCTCGGCTCGGCACTGGCGCTCGCAACCGCCGGCACCAAGGCTGGTCTTGCCGCCGTGGCAACGGCCGATCTCGGCAAGCCGGTGTGGCAGATCGCGGGCTTCACGGCCGATCCGCGCCGCGAGATCAAGATGCAGGGCATCATCACCGGCGCGAATGTCACGTCTGCCGGCGTCCTGTTCTATCATTATCAATACGTGGTGTAACCACCATGACCCTGATCCGCGCGGCAAGCGAGGTTGAGGCGGCAAATGGTGCCCTTGCCCATATCGGCGAGGCGCGTCTTTCGTCGCTGACCGAAAACCGGACTGCCGCGCGGATCATCAGAACGCATTTCGGCCAGGTGCGCGACGAGCTGTTGCGCAATCATGACTGGAACTTCGCCCTGCGCTGGGCCACGCTCTCGGCCGATCCGGCCGCGCCGCGTGGCACCTTCGCCAAAATGTATCCCCTGCCCGGTGATTGCCTCCGCGTCCGTCTCATCCAGGAGGCGAGCCCGGATAGCTGGTGCGTGGAAAACGGCTTCTCCGGATCGGCGGACGGGGAGACGAGCCTCGTGAGCATGCTCTCGACGGATATCGTCTCCCCACGCATCGCCTATACCGCGCTGATCGGCGAGCCGCATCTCTGGGATGCCACCTTCCTTGCCGTGTTTGAATTCATGCTTGCCGCCAAGATCGCGCCGCAGCTCGGCCGGGATGATGCCCTTGCCGAAACCATGCGCGGCAATGCCGAACGGCTGATGGCGCGCGCGCGCCGGCAGGACAGCCGCGAAGCGGCAGGATCACGCCTGCCCTTGCCGAGCTACATCACTGCGAGATGGGCATGAAAACCCGGCTCGAGCGCGCTTCCGGCACATCGGGCGAACTCTCGCCGCTGCTTGCCGCGCGCGTCCAGGAGCTGGCGCGCGCTGCCGCTGCCGATGCCCGCCTCGAGAACCTCACCCCCCTGCCCGAGGGCGCGCGCACGCGCACGCCGGGCACGCGCTTTGTCGCGGCCTGGAAAGACGAAACGCGGCCGGGCCGGCTGCTGCCCTTCGAGGCCTCCTCGAGCGATACCTACATGCTCGCCTTCAATGGCGGGGCGATGCGCGTCTTCCGCCAGCAAGCGGCGGTGGTGACCGGCACCGGCTCACCCTATGAGCTGGCGCATGATTTCACGGATGCGCAGATCGAGAAGCTTTTCACCGCGCAGGTGCGCGGCACGATGTTCATTGCCTCGGGAGCCAAGCCGCGCGTGCTGACACGCCAGCTCGATGATGACTGGACGCTCGCGCCCTATGAGACGATTGAAGCGCCGGTGCGCCTGCAGAACACGGATCAGGCCAAGACCATCCAGGCGAGCGGCACCACGGGCAGCATCACGCTCACCGCGAATTTCCCGGCCTTTCTCGCCGGCCATGTCGGCAGTGTGTGGCGGCTCGATGAAAACGATTTCGCCGATATTCCCGCCTGGAAGGCGATTGAAACGCCGATCACCGTGGGAGCGAAGCGCCGCAACAAGGGGCGCATCTATGAGGTGACGGTGCTCAACTCCGCAAGCGGTGACACCGGCCCCAATCCGCCCGTGCATGATGCCGGCGAGGTGTTTTCCTCGGGCGGCAATGTCACGTGGAAATTCCTCTCCTATAGCGGTGGCTATGTGCGCATCGATGCCGTGGCGTCCTCGACATCCGCCACCGCGACCGTGCTGCAACGTCTGCCGGATCAGGTGACGACAAAACCGAGCTATCGCTGGTTCGAGGCGGCGTGGAGTGATGTGCGCGGCTGGCCAACGGCCGTTTCGGTGGTGGATCAATCGCTCGTGTGGCTGCGCGACAACGAAGTGTGGATCAGCCGCGCTTCCGACCTCTATTCGTTCGACCTCATGGACGAGGAAGACAGCGCCATCAATCTTTCGATCAACGCGCCCGATGGCAGGCTCGTTGAAATTGTCTGGGTGTTGCCCGCCGGCGTGCTGGTGATCGGCACGCGCTCCGGCGAATGGGTGATCCGGGGCCAATCGACCTATGAACGCCTCACCGCCACCAATGCGCGCGCGGTGCCGCAAGGCTCGAAAGGCTCGCTCAACGGCCACCAGCCCGCCATGATCAATGGCGGCGCGGCCTTCATCGGCGAAGATGGACGCCGGCTGCATTTCGCGCGCTTCGATGCCGTGACCGAGCAGGTGGAATTTGCCGAATTCACCACCTTCTCGCGCCACATGCTGCGCGGCCGCGCGCGCCAGCTCGCCTGGTGCTCCGATCCGCATCCCGTGCTGTGGGCGCGTTTGGCCAATGGCACCCTGTGCGGCGTGACGCTGTTGCCCGAACAGGATGTGATCGGCTGGCAGCGCCGGCCCTTCCTCAATGGCAAGGTGCTGCAGATCGGCGCGATCCGTACCGGCGACAGCCGCGGCTCCGAACTCTGGCTTGGCATCGAGCGCGTGATCAATGGCCAGACCCGGCGCTACTGGGAAGTGCAGCAGCCCTATTTCGAGGCGCTGGACGAGGATGCGCCGGATGCGCGCGGCGCATGGTTTCTCGATTGCGCGCTTTCCACGTCTGCCGGTGCCGGCCCCTTCACCTATGTGACCGGCCTTGCGCATCTCGAGGGGCAGGAAGTCGGCATCTTTGCCGAGGGCCGCATGTTGCCCCGCCAGATCGTGAGCGACGGCAAGGTGACGCTGCCCGGACCGATGCGCAACATCATCGTCGGCCTGCCGCAGCGCTGGCTGCTGAAAACCCTGCCTTTCGAGACCAATTCAAACAAGGGCAGCACCAAGGGCACGATCAAGACCAGCAGCAGCATCAGCCTGCAGCTCTATGAAAGCGCATCGGGCGAGGCATCATCCGGATCAGGCGGCGAGCCCTTATTCCCGACAGGCGGCGCAACGCCCGCCGCGCCGATCGCGCTGTTCACCGGCACGAAGAACGCAACGGTTGAGCCTATCAGCGAATATGAATGCATCTACACGCTCTCGGGTGATGATGCCCTGCCGTTCACCCTTCTCGGCATGGTGGCCGAAATCGCCCTGAAGGATCCGTGATGGACCCCATTTCGCTCACTCTCGCCATTGCCAGCGCCGGATTGAAGGGCGCAGGCGCGGCCATGTCCATCTTCGGTGCCGGGCAGCAATACCGGCAGGCCAAGCGCGTGACGCGCATGAAGCAGGCCACGCTGAAAGCCAATGCCGATATGGCCATGGCGCAATCGACCTTCGAGCAAAACCGCATCGATGACCAGATCGACGCCGTGCAGGGCGCGCAGGTGAATTATTTCGCCGGCGGCAATATCGACCCCACCAGCGGTTCGCCCGCCATCCTGCAAGCCATGACGGAAGCGCAGGGCGAAACCGACAAGATGCTGGTGGCCGCGCGCGGCGTGCAACAGCGCGCCGATGCCTATCAGCAGATCTCCGATCTCGAAAGCGGGCTTTCCGATCAGCGCGTCGGCATGAGCTATGGCGTGGGCACCACGCTGCTCAACACGGCCAGCGAGCTGCTTGCGATGTTCGGCCCGAAAGGCCAGTTCGGCGGTGGCGGCAGCAAGGGCGGACGCGGTAGCAGCGGCCCCATGAACATCAGACCCAATGTTGGCTCGAGCTCGAACGGTTCATGGATCGGCTCAAGCGGGGATTTATGGTAATGCCTGAAGCGCCGGTTTACATTTCCCGTCAATCCTCGCAGGGCATCGGCGAGCTTCAACCGACGCGCGCCAGCATGGGCGAGATGACCGGGCAGGCCACGGCCCGTTTCGGCCAGGCGCTTTCCGGCATGGGCACGCAGGTGTTTGCGCTGAGCGAGAAGATCGAGAAGATCAACATCGATACGCGCCAGAACAGCCAGCTCACCACGGCGCTCGAGGAAGCCGAGCGCGAGCGCATCGCGCTGGAAAACGATCCCGATCCAGCCACCGCCGAGCAGCGCTATCGCGAGAAATTCACCAAGATCACCGAGGCCGCGATTGACGGCCTGCCGGCAGAGCACGCTGCACAGCAGCGCCTGCGCCTTGCGCGCCTCGGCATCGACCAGGTGAACAAGGTACGCGGCCGCGCGCTCTCGCAGCAGGCCGACACCGTAAGCGCGGATATCGACCGGCAATATGCATTGCTCTCGCGCCGCTATGCCGATGCCGGCTCGGATGCCGAGCGCGCGACGATCACCGGCGAGCTCGACGCGACACTGAGCGCGAATGTGCAGCGCGGGCTGATCACGGCCAAGGGCGCAGAAGCCTATCGCAACAGCCTTGCCAAGACGGGCGACACGGCGCTGATCTATCGCCAGATCGGGCAGAACCCGGCAGCCGCGGCGGCCGCGCTTGCCGATCCCGCCCGGTTCGCCGGCCTTGATCCCGTGCAGCGCGAGCAGCTGCGCACGCATGCCCGCGAAGCCGCCCAGCAGCAGCAGCTGCAGCGCCTCGAGATCCGCGCGCGCACCGACCCCGAAGCCGCGGCGATGGAAGCCGGCCGCGTGACCAATACCGCCGCGCTTGCCCGCATCTTCGATCGCGCCATTGTGCCGCAGGAAAGCAGCGGCAACACCAATGCCCAGAGTGTGCAGGGCGCGGCCGGCATCGGCCAGATCATGCCGCAGACCGCGCGCGGGCTCGCGAAGGCCATGGGCCTCGATGGCGACTGGCAGAGCCTTTCCGATGCCGATATCCAGAAGCGGCTGAAGGAAAACCCCGGCATCAACCGCGCCATGGGCATTCGCCTGCTGCAGGACAATGCCAAGCGCTATGACGGCTCGATGCCCGCGATCATCGCGGCCTATCACTCCTCGCCCGGCCCGATCGACGCGGCGCACAAAGCGGCAATCGCCAAATATGGCGAGGGCTATTCCGCCGCGCAGTTCATCGAGATGCTGCCGGATACGCTAAAGGACGGCACCAACAAGAAAACCAAGGACTATGTGCGCGACATCTACCGGCGCATGGGCGTGGATGTGGCCGCGCCGGGCTTCTCCGGCATGGGCACGTTTCGCGCGTCCGATATCGTGCAGCGCGAGCTCGACCGGCGCGAGGCGCTGACGACGCAGAGCGTGAACGAGATGACGCGCCTTGCCGCCGACCAGGCCGGCAAATATGGCGGGCTCCTCGATCAGGGCATGAATGTCAACCCGGCCCAGCTCTCGGCCATCAAGGCCCCGCTCGAGCTCGGCGCGGCGCGCGGCGATGCAAAATCCGCCGAAGCCCTGCGCGTGCTCAATGAGCGCATCGAGATGCTGCCGCAGGTGCAGCGCGCCTATCGGATGCAGCCGGCCGAGATCGAGGCAGAGGTTGCCGGCCTTCGCCAGCAGTTCCAGCGCGACCCGACGCCGGAGAAGCAGCGCGTGCTGCAGGTGTTTGAGAATGTGGCCAAGGAAGTGGCGCGCGGCACGAAGGAAGCGCAGATCGACCTTGCCGAACGCCAGCAGATCGTGCCACGCACGGCCATCAACCCGCAGGCCGATATTCGTGGCGAGGACTTTGCCGCGATGATCCGCGACCGCTCTCTGGCCTCCGATCGTGCTGTCAAGGCCTATCGCGGCACGCAGCAATTCTTCAAGGCGGCGGAGGGACTGGCCTTCAAGGAGCGCTTCGAGGCCGCGGGCGAGAATGACCGTTTCGAGATGCTGCGCGCCATCAAGCGGGGCAGCACCAGCGAAGGCGCGTTCCGCGCGGCGGTGAGCGAGATGACCGGCGGCGACAAGCTCTCGGCCACGGCCGGCATGTTCATGCTCACGAATGAAGGGCTGGCGCGCGATATCCTGCGCGGCGCAGCCATCGCCCAGCTCGACGGCATCAAGCCCAAGGCCGAAGAGGTGAAAACGGCGCTCAAATCCGCCATGCCCGGCCTTGTGTATCCGCCCGCAATACAGGGCCAGCTTATCGACGCGGCGCTTGCCGTCTATGCCGCCGAGCGGGGCAAGAATGCCACGCTCTATGATGCCGCCGATCGCTCCGGCCTCGAGCGTGCCATCGAGCGCGTGACGGGAAGAATGGTGACGATCAACGGCACCAAGGTGCCCGCGCCGCGCTCGCTCTCGGCAGCGCAGTTCGAAGGCATCATGGGGCGCGGTGGCGTGCTCACTGAGGAAGGCCTTGCTTCGCAAGGCGGGGCCAAATCGGCCAATGGCGACAAGCTCGACGCCAGCTTCATCCGCCGCAATGCCACGCTGGTGCCCGCTGATGACCGGATCGGCGATCACCAGCGCTACCGCGTGGTGCTGATGCAGGGCGGCACGGAAAAAGGCGTGATGCGCGCCGATGGCCAGGGCTATCTCTATTTCAACATGGCCGAGCTGTTCGCCAAGGAGCGGTTGCTGACAGGCAACAGCACGGCCAACCCGACCGAGATGTTCACGCGCGATCGCCGAACCGGCGTTCTGATCTATCCCTCAACCGACAAAGCGCCGGCGCGATGACAGACTGGCAAACCCTGATCGATGATCGGCAGCGCCAGATTGACCGCAACGGAGCGGCGCGCGCGCCGGCGACATGGGGCGAGGCATGGGAAGCGCAGTGGACATCCAGCGGACTGGATACGCTGTTCGGCGTCGGCAAGCCGTTCAATGATGCCTATGGCGAGTTGACCGAACGGCTCGGCGCGATCACCGGCAAGGCGGCAGACCAGCACTTTGCCGATGCCGGCGTGGTGCCGCAGATGCTTGGCGCTGATGGTCGCATCGAGGCGCTGGGGCGCATTGTCGATGCCCTGCCCGATCCGCAGCAGAAACTGCTCGCAGACTACAAGGATGTGCGCGGCCGCGCCCGCCAGAAGGCGGCTGAAATCGAGCGCGAAGCGGCCGATGTGGCGGGTGCCAGCTATGGCCTTGGTGCCAATGCCTCGGCCTTTCTGGCGGGTGTGGCGCGACAGGTCGTTGATCCGTTCAACCTTGCGACGATACCCATCGGGCCGGCGCGGGTGGCCGGTGGCGGGCTGAAGGCAACCGGCCTGTTTCTTGCGAAAGAAGCGGCGACCGGCGCGGCCGTGCAGGCTGTGCAGGAGCCCTTTATCAATGTCGGGCGGCAGGAACTCGGCCTTGAGACCAGCAGCTTCGAGAACATCATGGAAGCTGGTCTCGGGCAGGCCGCATTGTCGGGGTTGTTTCTCGCGGCCGGCGCGGCGCTCCGGCGCTTGCGCGCCGAAGGCAAGCCCCTGCCGCCCGGTGCAGAAGAGCTTGCATCGCAGGATTTCGAAGCGGCCGCGCGGAAGATGCAGAGCGATGCCGCAATCGAGCGCATGGCCGGCGACCCGATCAAGGGGGCCGAGGCCATCGAGCAGGCGCGGCATGCCATGGAGACGGGCGCGCCGATTGCCGCCATGCCGGCTGCGCGTGCCGCCCAGTTCGATCTTGCCCGGCCGCGCGAAATCCGCGTGAATGATGATCTCGCCATCACGGTGCAATATGAGGTTGCCGATCTTGCGCAGCTGAAAATCTCGCATGGCCTTGATGGCGCGCAGAACCCTGCCTTCCCCGCACTGCTGCAACCGCGCGACCGCTCGGAAGCAGCCTCGCTGCAATGGGTGCGCGAGAACGCGGCGCGGCTTGACCCCGAGCAGCTCGGCACGGCGTCCACCGCACAGCTCGGCGCACCGATTGTCGCGGCGGATGGCGTTGTGGAAAGCGGCAATGGCCGGGCGCTGCTGGTGGCCATGGCCTATCGCGAATTTCCCGAACGCGCCGCGGCCTATCGCGCCTATCTCGACGAGCTGGGCTTTGATGTGGATGGCATTGAGCAGCCGGTGCTGGTGCGCCGGCGCACCAGCGAGCTTGCGGCAGAGGAGCGCATCGCGTTCACCCGCGAGGCCAATGTGACCACAACAGCCGCGCTGGCACCCGATGCCCGCGCAAAGGTGGATGCCGGCAAGATCGATGATGGGCTGATGAGCCTCTGGGCCGGCAAGACCAATGTGGACACGCTGGCCAATGCCCGCTTCGTGCGGGAATTCGCCGGCCGTGCCGTGGCGCGCACGGAGCTGCCGGAATTCATGCGGGCCGATGGCACGCTGACAGAGGCCGGGGCGCGGCGCATCGAGGCGGCGCTGATGGCGCGCGCCTGGCGGGCCGATGACCTGATCGCCAAGGTGGCGGATGATCCGAGTGGCACCTCGAAATCCATCGTGGATGCGCTGATCGACACCGCGCCCGTAGCGGCGCGCCTGCGCGCGGCGGTGGAAGAAGGCCGGGTATCACGCGAGATGGATCTGATCTCGGATGTGACAGCGGCCTTCCGCCTTGTGGAACGGGCGCGCACAAGCGGGCAGAAGCTGAGCGTGCTTGTCGATCAGGTGGATATCGAGCGCGGGGCGGTGAGCGATGGCGTGCGCGATGCCGTGCGCATGTTCTTCCGCGATGATGATTACACGATTGCTGCCAGCGCTGAAGTGGTGGCCGAGCGGTTGCGCTTTGCGATCGACAACGCACTGATGCGGCAGGAAGCAGACCTTTTCGGTGAAACCACCACAAAGGCAGGCCTGATGCGTGCCGCCGTGGTAGCAGATGAGCCCATAGGTGATGTGCAGCTCACAGGCCTCGAGCGCGCCAAGGCGATGACAGAAGCGCGGCAGAAGGCCGATGAGCAGGCACGCGGCCCTGCCAGGCTGCCGCCGGAAATCGCAGCGGCGGAGCAGCGGCTCAGCGCTGCCATGGGCGAACTCGACCCGGAAATGAAAATGTTCGATCTCGGCCTCACCGATGCGCAGGGGCAGGCCATCACGCGCTCGGCCCGCGAAGGGCTTGACGACATCAAGGCGCGCGCGCAGGCGGCGGCAGAATTGCAGGATTGTGTGATGCGTACAGGAGCAAACCTCGCATGACCCCGCTTGGATGCTTCACCGCCAAAGTCAAAGCCGGCCTTGTGCGGGTTGATCTCGCGCAACCGCTGATCGACACGATCACCCGGCTGGAAAAGGAACTCGAGGCCGAAGGCGCGGGGCGCGATGCCCTGCGCAAGGCTGCCGCCGAAACCGCCAGCGATGCCACGGCACAGGCCGCGCGCGAGGCCGATCTCACCGTGCGCACCATCGAGGCGCAACTCACCGTGCTGCGCGAGGTCGAGCTGGGAACGCGGCTCTATGAGGCGCGGCGGGCGGAAGGAAAGACGCCGTTCTCGCTCTCGCGCTTCGTGATGCGCGGCGACAAGGACTTGCCGCCGATCTATCACATGCTCGCGGCCAAGCTCGCCGGCGATCGCCTCGAGCTGATGCCCGGCGTGAAAAGCGTGTTCTATGAGGCATCGACCCTGCGCGGGCAGGCGCATGCGAAGTTCCGCGCGGGCATCGAGACGTTGCGGCCGACCATGGCGGGATTGCGGCGCAACACGGTGGCCGAATTCGAGGCGCTCGATGCCGCCTTTACCGGCAAGGGATCACCCGAGGCGCTGGCGGCGGCCAAGGGCGCAAGCGAGGCCATCGAATTTTTGCGGCAGGCCTTCAACGAGCGCGGCGGCAACATCGCCAAGATGGAGAATTATGTGCCGAACCCGGCGCATAACAGCGTGAAGGTGCGCACGGCCAAGGAAGATGTGTGGGTCGAGTTTGTCAAAAAGCGCCTCGACGGCGACAAGATGGTGGATTTCAGCACGGGGCAGAAGCTGGGGCCGAACAAGCTCGACCGGCTGTTGCGGCAGGTCTACAAGACCATTGCCACGGATGGCCGGGATGGTGGCCCCACCAGCGCCATGACCGGGCGCGGCGCGCTGGCGCGGCGGCATGCCGAAGCGCGCGTGCTGCATTTCAAGGATGCCGCGAGCTGGATCGAATATGACGAGAAATTCGGCTCCGGCACCGGCTCGATCTTCGAGCGCTGGATGGATCATATCGAGGGCATGGCGCATGACGCCGCCATGATCGATGTGCTCGGCCCGAACCCGGCCGCGATGCAGCGCTTCATGAATTCGGTGATCGATCAATGGTCGCTCAATGTGAAGCAGGGGGAAAGCGGCCAGGACGCCAAGGCCTTCAAGCGCAACACCCGCCACATGGATGAAGCGCGCGTGGCCAAGGGACGGCTCAACAGCGTGTTCGACGAGATCACGAGTGCCAATCGCATTCCCGTGCATACCGGTCTTGCCAACAAGATGAGCATGTTGCGGGACATATTGGTGGCCTCGCGCATGGGCTCGGCGCTGCTCTCCTCATTTGTCGATACCGGCTCGGCGGTGGTGAACGCCAATTTCAACGGCCTTTCAGGCGCAGCGCTTGTCGCCGATATCGGCAAGAACATGGTCAGCAAGGATTTCGAGCTCACGGCGGCGCAGATGGGCTTCGTTGCCGACAGCGCGGCCATGCTGGTGCGGCAGAATGATCGTTATGGCGGCGAGATCGTGCGCACGAGCCTTGCCGCCAAGGCCTCCAATGCGGTGATCGCGATATCAGGCCTGCGGCGCTGGACGGAAACGCATCGCCTGACCTATGGCACGCAGATCATGGGCACTGCCGCGAACATGCGCGGGCGCAGCTTCGAGGAACTGGACGGGCGCTTCCGCGCCATGTTCGAGCGGCACGGCATCGGCCGCAAGGAATGGGACATCATCCGTAGCGTCGAGCCGGGACGATACGGCGCACTCTCCGGCGAGTTCATCACAGGCAACGAAATCCGCGCGCTCGGCACCAAGGAAGCAGATCGCATCGCGGCGCAATATCACGGTGCCGTGACACGCGAGATCGATTTCGCCGTGCTCGATTACAACCCCGAAGTGCGCGGCACCATGATGATGGGCACCAAGCCCGGCACCTTCAGCGGTGAGGTTGTGCGCACCGGCGCGCAGTTCAAGGGTTTCGGTGTCAATCAGATCATGACGCTCGCAAGCCGCATCGGCGCGCAGGGCGCCGAGCCCTCGCGCATGGCCTTTGCCGCGCAGGCCTTCATCACCATGACCTTGCTCGGCATGCTCTCGATGCAGGCCAAGGAAATCGCCAAGGGGCGTGACCCGATCACCATGGACCCCACCTCGCCGATCGGCGCGCGTGCATGGGGCGGCGCGATCCTGCAGGGCGGCGGCTTCGGCATCTTCGGTGATTTCCTGTTCCAGGATCAGACACGGCAGGGCACCAGCTTCGCCTCCACGCTTGCCGGCCCCGGCTTCGGCGCGGCGGAAAAGGTGCTCGGTGATTTCCTGATCGGCAATGTGCAGCGTGCCGCCAAGGGGCAGGAGACGCATTTTGCCGGTGATGCACTTTATGCCGCTGCCGGCTTTCTGCCCGGCTCAAACCTCTGGTATGCGCGGGCGGCTTTTGATAAGGCAGTGCTTGATCAGCTCGCCCTGATGATCGACGACCGGGCCCCCCAGCGTTTTCAGCGTATCGAGCGGGAGGCCCAAAAGAACTGGGGACAGAGCTTCTGGTGGGAGCCCGGCCGCGTTGCGCCGCGCCGTGCTCCTGACGGAAGCGCCGCATTCGGAGGTGGCCCCTAAGCCATAGCCGAGTGCCCTTCTCCCGAGGGCGACATGACGCTCACCATCGAGACCTGCGCGGTGACACGCTCGTGGACCGGCAGCGAAACCGTGTTCTCCACCGGGTTCGCCGCGGCGGATGCCACCTATGTGAAGGTGAGCGCCGCCGGGCAAGTGCTGACGCGCGGCACGCATTACACCTCGCGCCTCGAGGCCGATGGCAAGCTGACCGTGCTGCCGCTTGCCGGCATGCCGACCGCGCCGCAGACCCTGCTGATCGAGCGCGCCACGCCGGCCACGCAGGTGGATGATTTCATCAATGGCAACAGCCCCGATATGGAAGCAGTCGAGAAGGTGCTCGACCGCGCCTTTGCCTGCATCCAGGAAGAGCGCCGGCTGATCCGCGATCCGCTGGCCGGCGCGGGGAGCCCCGGCGATCTTGTGCAGATCGGGGCCGATCGGCGGCTTGTGCCGCTGGCGCTGCCGCCCGGCCTCGGCGATGCCAATTATCTCCGGCGCGATGGCGCAGGGGCCATGCTCGGCGCGCTGACACTCGCGGGCAACGCCACCTTGCCGCTGCATGCCGTGCCGAAGCAGCAGCTCGATGCCGCCATTGCCACCGTGCAGGACCGACCGCCCGGCGAATATGTGACGCAGACCTTCCCCGTGCGGCAGGGCACGGTTGGCGTGCGCTTCTTCACCGATCCGGAGAATGGCGAGAAGGGCATCATCCACGCGCATTACAGCCGGGTGACGGCCTCGGTGGAAACGCGGCTGCGCACCGCGCCGGGCGTGTATTCCAGCACGGTCACGCAAGCGCTCGACATCAAAACGCCCTATGGCATCGATGTGATCGCGTTCGGCAGCAAGCTGTGGATGGGCGTGACCGAATATGCCGATCCCGCGCTTTCCGGCGCGCCCAACTATTACAACCAGAAGAACCGCATCTATCGCCGCGACAATGGCCTCTGGGTGAAGGTGTATGAAGAGAACGGGTTCGGCGCGGTGACGCCCACCTTCTCGATCCTCAACGGCACCCTCTCGTGCAGCTTCGCCAATTCGGTGAGCCATACGCGCAACACCAAGCCCGG
>JACCDR010361745.1_pt1 | contig 17159 bp, 18 predicted proteins | sample 7446431 | NCBI WGS metagenome assembly JACCDR01 (sample SAMN15323443, study PRJNA562643) | freshwater metagenome | isolation source: river surface water | place: USA:Blue River Watershed | collected 2017-08-17
CCTCGAAAGGTGCGGGCCTAATGGCTACTTGTTCTGTTACTTACACGTTCGCGAACCTGACGAACGCTGATGCGACGCAGGTGAATGCGAACTTCACGTCGCTGGTGAACTTCATCAACTCTGAGGTGATTCAGAAGGATGGTTCGGTTGCGTTCACCACCATCCCGACGCTGCCTGGGACGAACCCGACGACCGCAAACCAGGCGACCCGCAAGGGCTACGTCGACAGCCTGTTCCCTGTGCCGACTGGCAGCATTGCTGATGCTGCTGTGACGGCGATCAAGTTGGCGACCGATTCGGTGACCGCCGACAAGATCGCTGCTGGCGCTGTTGGCACGTCAGAGATTGCTGATGGGTCTGTGACGAGCGCGAAGATTCTCGACGGGACGATCGGCACGGGCGACATCGCTGATGGTGCTGTGACGTCGGCGAAGATCGCTGATGGCACGATCGTGAACGGCGATCTGGCATCGGGCAAGTTCGTGAACGTCCGTGGCATCCAGGCGTCGGACTACTGCTTCCGCGCTGTTCGTTCTGGCGCTGGTGCCATCTCGAACACGACGAACACCGTTCTCGTGTTCGACTCTGAGATTTACGACTTCGGCGCGGACTACAACACTGCGAACGGGCACTACACGGTGCCTGAGGGTGGCGTCTACCACTTCGATGCGACGGTGGCTTGGGAGGCGAGCGGTTCGTCGGTCGGCTACCGACAGATCGAGATTCGCCGCTACACGTCAGGTGGCACGTTCCTTGAGATTCTTGGGCAGAACGCTGTCGGTGCTGGCGATGTGTTGAGCGACGTCACGGTCAACCACACGTCTGGTGACGCGAACTGTTCCGCTGGCGACATCATCCGTGTCCACGTCTACCAGAACTCGGGCGCTGCTCTGAACGTCGAGGCGAACGCCACGATCGGCTGCTTCTTCAACGGCCACTGCGTCCGACTGACCTGAGGTTCCGATGGTTGGTTGGGTCTCCCCCGTTCAACGTGACCTTGGCGATGATCGCAAGGCGCGCATCGCTCTGGATTCGATCGGTCGTCGAAGCCAGTCGCTTGACGACCGCTTGACGACCGTCGAGTCTGGGCTCGCTACCGCCCAGTCCGACATTGCAGCCTTGGAAGCCGCGCACGTGATCTGCACGTCCTCGACACGCCCTTCTACGGGGCTGTTCGAAGGGTTGCGTATCTACGAGACGGACACGGACCGAACGCTGGTCTACAGCGGTTCGGCGTGGGTGATCTTGTTGCAGCCCGTGGCGACGTACACGCCGACACTGGCTGGCGTGGCGATCGGGACGGGCGGTTCGGCAACGAACACTGCGAACTACGGGTACGCCCAGGGTGTGCTCACGATTGTCGGCATCATCCAGTTCGGTACGACTGCGCCGACATATCCGTCGACGTCTCACACGATCACTCTCCCCGCGACGTTCACTCCTGCTCCTGCGGTCGCCCCGAACTATGCGCCTGTCGGGACGTGTCAGATGGTTGCTGGTGGGGTGGCCGCGTCTGGGGCGGTGACGTTGGTGTCGACGACCCAGGTTCGGTGCGGCGTGTGGAACTCGTCGGCGACGTATGTGTCGAACAACAACCTGAACTCTGCGTCAAACATCCCTGGGACGTGGACGACTGGGGATTACATCCGTTGGACGGCAACGATTCCTGGGACGCTTGCCCCGTAACGATGATCGGTAGGTATGTATGGCTAGTGTCCCTTTGACGCAGCGGCCCCGCCGTCGAATGGCGGTCACGTCGCCGCAGACGACGAATGCAACTTCAGCTCCTGGGTTCGGCGTGTACGACCCTCGTTCGGGCTTCCAGCGGGATGCGACGTTGGCGAACAACGCTCGCACCCGCTTTCTCATCCAGCAGCGCGGGCAGCGTGATCTGGCGAACCTTGACGTTCAGAACACGGCAGGGTTGGAGAAGCTGGGCGCTGGGTTCGGTCGGCGCGGGATGGTGAACTCTGGTGTCTACCAGCAGGCCCAGACGGACTATGCGAACAACTGGATGAACCAGCGGCAGGGCGTGATGGACGGCCTGTACGAGCAGCTTGTGCAGCTCGGTGAAGGTGATGCTGGTGCTGTTGACGGGTTTCAGAACTCAATCGCTGAGAAGGAGCAGATGAAGTACAACGAGATTCTTCAGACTGCCGCAGCGTTGCGTTCACTGAGTTCCTACGGGAGGGGCTGACATGACGGGCAAAGATGGTCGCGGGTACGCGTACGGCCCTCCGAAGAAGAAGACGACCCCTGCGAAGCGACCGACAGGTCGCCCGTTCAACGACTCTGCGATGCTGAACCAGCAGCTTGCGTCGAACCCGACGTACCAGAACGCTCGTGCAGCTGTCGACCAGGTGGGTGGCGTGACACCCCGCACGTCCGACTATTGGACGGCGGTGACGAACGCGTTCGGTCGGATGCAGCCGACCTCTCCGTCGAACATGTATCCGACGTTGCCGACTCCGACGACGCCGTCGAGCGACCCGTCTGGCCGCGGCCCGAGCGGCGGTGGCGCTGGCGCTGGCGCTGCGATGCAGAAGAACGCTGCGCTTCAGAACTTCATGGCGCAGCTGTTGAACCGTCCTGCCGACAACACGTTCGCTGACGCCCTCACTGCTGGTGTGGGTGAGGCGAACGCTCAGATGGATTCTGCGTTGGCGAACTTCAAGGCGGGGCTCGCCGCTCAGGCGAACCCGTACACGCAGATGCCTGTCGTCGCTCCGCAGCTGGCGGGCAATGCGATGGCTGACTTCATGCGGATGTCGGGTGCGAGCCAGGAAGCGGTGAACGCCAACCAGGCTGTCAACGCCGAGGCGAACAGGAACGTGCAGGCTGCGAACACGACGTTCCAGCAGCAGCTCGCTCAGGCGGCTGCCGCTCGGAACGCTGCGATGAGTGCGGATGCGGACTATGCGCGCTCGCAGGCGGCGAATGCGCTCGCTGCGAACACGGCGGGTCTGCGGTTCCAAGATGCCCAGGCGCAGAAGTCTGACCGCAGGGACATGCTGATGCAGCTGCTTCAGCTGATGATGCAGAACCCTGGCGGTTTCGATCTGTCGAAGCTGAACCTTGGGGGTTTCTGATGTGGCCCACTGACATGAGCGGCAACTACGGGACGGGTATCGACCCGTCGCTCCTTCAGATTCTGCTCCCCTACCTTGGCGGGCTCGACCTGAAGGACCAGAAGAGCGTTCTCGACGTGCAGCAGAAGCAGCAGTCGAACGTGCAGGACCTGTTGCGGATTCTGTTCGACCCGCAGTTCGCGATGTTGACGGGCACGTATGACCCGAACGTCATCACGCAGCAGCAGCAGGCGCAGCAGCAGGCGTCTCCGATGCCGACGCCGAAGTTGACTTCGGCGGCGAACTCTGGCGACCCTCGGGTGTCGTTTGTCGCTCAGGGCATTCTGTCGGGTGAGATTGCTGACAGGTTCGTGGCGCAGAAGATGTTGACGGAAGCGATCAACGACCCGACTTCTGCGGTTGCTGGCATGACGCCTGAGATGGTGGCTGCGGAGATTGAGGACTGGTTCTCGGAGAAGGCGAACTCTGAGATTCAGACCTTCAAGGCGAACAACAAGATCGTCGATGGCAGTTCCACTTCTGGTGGTGGCGGCGAGGTGGCTGAGGACCCGTACTCGAAGGCGGGTCTTCCTCAGCCGACCGAGCAGTACACGATGCAGCGTGAGGCTGATGGTTCGGTGTTCACGAACTCGCCGATTGAGGCGGGGACAAGGGCGCAGCTGGACCGTACGCAGCAGAGCTGGCAGCGGGATGCTGAGGCGTTGAAGTCGTACATCGCTCGGAACCCTGGCTATCGGACGCCTACGGAGCGGACTCGGACGCAGATGGACATGCCTGCGTTGGAGCGTGGGATGGCGGAGCTGAAGGCGAAGCAGCCGATGCCGACGACGGAGGGTGCGCCGCCTGCGGTTGTGCCGAAGTCGGCGGAAGAGGCTCGGGCGATTGCTCGCAACATGGGTGTCGACGAGGACCAGGCCGAGGAGTGGTACAGGGAGGCGGAGCGTCGGGCTCTCTACAACCTGTATCCGCGTGGCGCTTCGAAGGAAGAGCAGCGGAAGCTGAACGATGCGTATGACGCTGACCCGTCGAAGTACATCGGCAAGGAGTGGGAGACGGTGTTGCGCCGCAAGACTGGCAAGACTGGCAACCCGCTGCTGGACCGTGGCAAGCAGCCTGCGTTGGATGTGGCGAAGGCGTTGTCGAACGGCACCGCCCCTGTGGACAAGACGGCGATGGAGTGGACTGGTCGCGGTCTGGTCGAGGCGAAGCGTCAGGCCGCTACCAGCCAGGGCGCTAGCAGCCAGGGTGATGCTCTGTTCCGTGCTGCCCGCAAGTCTGAGCGGGCGAACAATGTGGCGTTCGCGCAGGGTGTGGGTCAGACGGCCGCGCTGAACTCGAAGGGGCGTTCCCCGTTGACGGACGCGTTGCAGCAGCGTCTCGCCATGTATCGGGCGGTTGGCCTGCTCTGAGCATGTAACGATCAGCCCTCTAGTTGATGGCTGTCGTTGATCCCCGTTTGGAGATGGCCCGCCGCGCCCGTTTGGCGGCTGCGGCTGGTGCTGGTACTCCCCGTGTCGTGTCGCTCGGTGATGTGATGAAGCGGGGGATGCCCGCCCCCGTTTCTTCGGGCGGGGTGGCCCCGCAGTTCAACCAGGTGAAGAACCAGGCGCTGTCGTTCTCCGACGCACAGCGCCGCTACCAGGCGATGAACATCGCCACAGGCCAGCAGAAGAAGGCAGACCAGGGTCTGCTTGCGGACATCTTGGGCAACTCGGTGGTTCGGACGATTCTGAAGCCGCTTGAGGTGTTGGATGTCCCGCGTCGTGTTGTCATCTCGGGTATCCACGAGATTGCGGATGCGATCGGTTCTGGTGACGCGTCGTGGGATGACTTCACCGACCAGGTGAAGGACCCGACGTTCGGTGTGGGCAAGTTCGTCGACACTGGCAACAAGTGGGTTGACCGTGCGCTCGGCTTCTTCGGCGATGTGGCGTTGGACCCGTTGACGTATGTGACGTTCGGTGCGTCGAAGTTCGCTGGCGCTTCTGGCCGTCTCGCACTGTCGAGCCAGGTGCTGAAGCACACGGGTGATGACGCTCTCGCTGCCGCCACCGCCCGCTTCGGGCGTGCGGCGCTCGACGGTTCGCAGCTTGCAGAGCTCGCTCCGAAGATCAAGGGGTTGAAGCCTGCGGGTGTCTACTTCATGGGCAAGAAGGTTGGCGGCAAGTCGTCTGGTCTTGGCACCTTGTCGTCTGCTGTCGGTTCTGCTGGTGAGAAGACGCTGAACCGTATGCGTCTCGCTGCGTCGGATAGCCGTCTGGTGCGGTTCACGCAGAGTGCGTTCACGGCTGATGTGAACCGTGAGGCGCGGCTGATGTTGCTGCGCGGTGAGGCTCCTGTCGGTCAGGCGGGGCAGCTGATTCGGATTGTGAACTCTCGCAACAGCCAGCGGTCTGCCGCTGGTGTTGCGTTCACGGAGTCGCAGGTGACGTTGGCTCAGGCTGTGCGTGAGACGGGCGTCGACACCAATGAGGCGTTGCGGAAGCGTGTGACGCAGGTGCTTGAGGGTGCAGCCCCGACGAACGATGTGGAGGCTCGTGCTGCTGCACGGTTCCGCGCTTGGATGGATGATCTGTTCAAGAAGGCTGAGGGGTCGATGCAGGCTGTCGATCAGACGGCCACGTTTGGCAACATCAATGGTCATGTGCCGTGGGTGATGACGGAGGCTGGCCGCAAGGAGATGGGTCGCCCGACGTCTCGGTTCTTGGGTTCGCTGAAGAAGGGGTTCGATGACGGTGATGTGCTGTCGGCGTTCACTCCCCGCTACCTGTTCCACAAGATTCGTGAGGACGGTCAGGTCGACTGGTTCGGCACGACGCTGACAAAGGAGATGCTCGACAAGGGCGAGGTCAACATCGACCTGTTGAACCGTGTCGCCCGTGACGCTGGTTTCGCCGATGACGTGTTCGAGACCGACATCGTGAAGATCGCTTCGTCGTATGCGGCGCAGTATTCGGAGCAGGTCGGGTTGGCTACCCGCTACAAGGAGCTGCTCGACGGCGGCGTGTTCGCCCGCCGCGAGGTTGTGTTCAACGAGTCGGATGAACTGTGGGACCCCGACGCTGTGCAGCGTCAGATCGCGATGGTCAAGTCCGCGATGGACGACCAGATCGGCGCACACAGCGAACTGTCGGGGGCGTTGCAGCGGGCCGTTGCTGCCGCATCCAGCACGGCCAAGGAGATGGAGGAGCGTCTTGCCCTGGCTGTCTCTCAGACCGCTGAGGAGACCGCCACGAACCGTCTGCTTGTTGCACAGCAGACGTTGGCGTCGTTGACCGAACCGATCAACAAGGCGTTGTCGTCGTTGCGGACTCGCACTGCGTCGATGATTGATCTGACGTCAGAGCCCTCGGTTGGTGTTGTCCTGCTGGGTGATCTGGTCGAGGACATGTCGAAGGAGTTGGACGAGCAGCTGGCTTTGCTTCAGCGTCGGATGGAGACGTACGCCACTGCTGATGAGGCTGTGGCGTCTGTCGGTCGTGAGATTGAACAGTTCAGTCAGGCTGCGGCCCGTATGGATGAGAAGTTGGAGAAGGTCACTTCTCAGCTGAAGTCTGCGGTCGAGATGGGTGATCTGATTCAGTCCCGCTGGTCCGACCTTGCCGCTGGCAAATCGTTCCATGCGGGTAAGGAGTTGTCGAAGACTCAGGCCGAGACGTTGAACAAGGTGTCGAAGGCGCTCGGGTTCACGGTCGGCAGGGACGCTGACGTGATGGCTGGCAAGGGTCGGTTCCGTGACTGGCTGAAGGCGACCACGTTGGAGAAGAAGGTTGACGGCAAGGTGGTGTCGTCGCGTCCTGGTTGGCAGCAGCATCCGCTGTGGAACATGGTCAAGGGTGAGGGCGACTCTGCGTTGCAGACCAGCGAGCTCGCTGCGCTGGGCGTGAAGGACATTGACGAGGCGATTGAGAAGGCGATGGTCGGTGGCTCTCAGTCGCTGCACCAGTCGCGTGTCGCTGGTGCTTGGCTGTTGGCTCGTGATGCGATCATGCGGGAGGGGCAGGACACTCCTGAGTGGATGGCTTCCGCTGAGGCGAACCTCGTTGCTGCGATGCAGCGGGCTGCGGATGCGGAGCGTGCCACCCGCGACATCGGCAAGATCGTGTCGTCGTCTCGTCGTGACATCGCTGTGGGTTCGGTGGAGTTGGAGTCGGTCCGCAGGCTTGAGCGTGCGAACCGTTCTCTGACCCTGGATGAGGCGTTTGTTGCTGCTTGGCGTAGCGGCGACTGGGACCCGTCTGCTGCTGAGGATGTGCTGATGTCCGCTGGCTTGCTGCCTGCGGACACTGCGAAGGCTGACGAGCTGCTGGACCGTCTCTACAAGCGTGGCGAAGACCTGGACGATCTTGAAGCTGGTGTGGCGAAGATTGAGGCCCGCATTGAAGAGCGGCTTCAGGAACCTCACACGGTGTTCGTTCCCGATAAGGGCGTGGATGAGACGCTCACGATGCAGGAGTGGCGGTGGCGAGGGGAGGCCGATGGCACTTTCAGCCGCGAACTTCGCGATGAGGGGTACGGCACGATCGGTGGCGTCGACAACAGGACCCGTCGCGGCCTGGCCGAGGGGTTGGCTACACAGAACAGCGGGCTCAACGCCACCCCTGACGAGGTGGCTCGTGAGCTGGCTGCTGCGGTGGAGACGTATCGCCTGACGTCGGAGTTCAGTTCGCGCTGGTCTGCTGCGGCGAAGGAGATGGCGATGCTCGGCGTCGTGCCGAGCGAGCAGATGATGCGTGAGATGTTCAACGCTTCGGCCGCTTCTGCGGCGAACCGTTGGCGGGCTCAGATGCGTCTTGTCGATGATGCGACTGTGGCTGTCAACAACATCTACAGCACTTGGGCTGCGATCTTGGATGACATTGAGTACACGGGCACGCCTGGTGAGGCGTTGTCTCGTGCGTTCGAGGAGACGTACGCGAAGCTCGACCCGTCTGTCGTGAACATGGTCGACAAGCTGACGTTGAAGTTCGGCGACCCCGAGCAGATGCTGAAGAAGTTGGAGTACCGCTACTGGCGTGACGCTGAGGCCGCTCAGGCGGGCGAGTACCTCGCCCCGCCGCCGCGCCCTCGTCCTGGCGAGAAGCTCGACGACTACGTTGCCCGTGTCAAGGATGAGGCTGGTTTCGATCTGCCGAAGTCGAAGACGGTGAAGGGTGCTGACGGCAAGGAGTCGATCGTTCGGGAGACTCCGCAGGCGTGGTACAAGCGGAACATGGAGGCCCGTGGTACTCCGACTCGGAAGACTCGGAAGCAGTTCCGTGACGAGTATTACGAAGAGGTTGTGAAGCCTTGGTTCCAGCAGAACTACCCTGGTCGTGCTGGCGTCGACAAGGCGAAGCAGGCGTTGAAGGAGCGTGCTGCGCTGGCGCAGACGAAGTCGCCGTTCCGTCGCGATGCTGCTCGTTGGGAGATTGACGAGTTCTTCGCGAACCTGCGTGGCGGTCAGGTGAAGACTCGCGTGAACAGCAAGGCTGCGACGCGCGGTAAGTACAACCAGCAGATCACGGAGGCGGCGAACACTCAGCTTGACACGGTTCTCGGCGCTCTGAACGAAGAGTGGCGTCATTCTCGCAAGATGTCGGAAGTGTTCGCTCTGGCGGCAGACCCGAACGTCGATGTCGACCAGTTCCTGTGGGGGCTGCGGCAGGGCAACCTGGACAAGCTCGGAACCAGTCAGCGCACGCCGTCGACGTATGCGACGTCGCTGCGTCGGCTTGCCAACGAACTGGACCGCAGCGAGGCCACGCTGGTGAAGAAGGTGGAGTCTCGCGGTAAGGCCCAGGCGCAGCGGATTGAAGCCGACCTGACCAACACTGCTCAGACCGCAGCACTGAACATCGCTACGGCGAAGCCTCGCTCGTCGTACGAAGGCATCCCCGACTTCTTGACGAAGGAAGCGGCGAACCAGATGCGGAAGATCAACGACCGCATCAGCCGCATCAAGAACGGCATGGCCTACACCGTCGCCCTCGAAGAGGAACGACGGATGCTGGCGGTGCGGAACCTTGCAGAGTTCGACGGCTGGACCGCGGGCGCAGACACTGGGGTCGGTCGTGTTGACGGTTTCGTTGTCGGCGCACAGAACGAGCTCTCCCCGTTGGAGACCCCGTTCGGGGTGCGGAACGAAGGCCACTGGGGTGCCCGTGAGGATGTCGCCTACTCGCCGAACGTGGCGAAGATGCCTGACGGTTCTCCGCTGGTGTTCAGCCGCAGCGAGTACGAGGCGCTGTTCGTCTCCGACGAGGTCGCTGCTGCGGAGCTGATGCGTACCCGTTCACGTCTCGGTGTCCTCGCTCGGAAGCGTGAGGCTCAGGAGGTTCGGCTGCGTGAGCTGACGGCAGCGCAGAAGAACTGGCAGTTCGGCGGCTGGGGTGATGTGCTCGGCGGTCGTCAGCTGACGCCGCCCGAGATTGCCCGCCAGATTCGCATTGAGAAGCGTCGCCTTGAGTCGATCATGGCCGAGTATGACGATGCTCTGGCGATGGCTGGCGCATACAACCCTGCGACTCGTGCGATGGCACAGGACAAGCTCGACTATCTGATTGAGCAGTTCCCTGAGATTGCTGGCCGTTCTGGCGACATGAGCCAGTCGGCGACTGTGTCGTTGGAGCGCACGTTCCAGCGCAAGGCGTCTCCGTCGACGGCGAAGCGTCGAGCGGAGTCGCTGGATGCGGCGTGGGAGTCGTCGGACAGCGGTCAGGTGCTGGCGGAGATGTCGGCGCTTGAGCAGGCTGCGGTCGAGGTTGGTCTGCGGGACTTGCAGAAGAACACTGCGGCGGCGGTCGAGACCGCTCGCCGTCTGCGTGACAAGGCGACTCGTGCAGAGCTGGCTGTGCAGGAACAGGCTGAGGGTGTTGCTGCGTTCCCGATTCCGTACCGTGACAACTTCAACACGATCGGCGTGCCTGGGTCTGCTCGTCGTGAGACGTTGCGGGAGGTTGCTGGTCGCGTCGACACCGCGAAGGGTGCGACCGCCCAGCTGGCCGACAACGCTGTCGGTTCTCGTGGTGGTGAGCTCCCTGGTGTCGGTGTCGCTTCGGCTGAGATGCGGGCTGCTGCTGATTCGCTTGATCAGCTGCGTGGCCCGCTGGACAACCTGGTCGGTCCTGACCCTGCGTTGGAGCAGGCGGTTGGTGGTGTGCAGAAGTCTGCGAACTTCGCTCGCCGTCAGCTGGACGAGGCGACCGATCAGCGTCGGTCGCTGGTCGAGGAACGTGGCCTTCAGAGCGATCTGGTTGGCGCACAGTCTGAGGTGGTGGGCAGGCTTCAGGCTGACATCAACACTGTCAACAACTTCCTGCGCGGCAAGGATGTTCAGGGCGAGGTCGTCAACCGTGTCGGCAAGGACGGCAAGGTTGTCCGTGGCCCTGTGAAGCTCCCGAACGCTGAGGAAGCGGTGCAAATGTGGGACTCGGCCAAGGGTTTCGCCCTGTGGGCTGAGGATGTTCGCACTCGTGCGATTCCCGAGTTGGAGAAGGCGACGAAGACGTTGCGTGACTTTGTCGATGCCACTCCGAAGCTGGGGAAGAAGAAGCTGGATGTGCCGCAGGCTCGGCAGATTCTTGCCGATCTGCGTCGTGCTGCGGACGGGCTCGACCTGGACCCGAATGACCCGATGGCGTTGGCGCTCGCTCAGGCGACCGCTGCTGAGGCGAAGTTCCTGACGATGGCCGACAACGTCGACATGGCGAACGACGTGTTGAGCCAGTTGAAGCAGCCGCAGAAGATGCTGAAGGTCAGTCGCATGGTGTCGGACGGCTTTGATGATCTGGATGCGATCGGTCTGCCTGGGTTGCAGGCGACGCCTGAGGTGAAGAAGATCGTGTCGAACATGCAGCGCATGGAGGACCCGAAGTTCGCGAAGCTCGTGAACGGCCTCATCGGCAGCTACACGAGCTTCTTCAAGGGCTATGCGACTCTGTCGCCTGGCTTCCATATCCGCAACGCGATGTCGAACACGTTCATGCTGCTCGCTTCTGGGGCGAACCCGAAGTACCTGAAGCGCGGTCTGAACCTGTACGGCGACATGACTCGTGCGATGAAGGCTGGCAAGACGTTCGACCAGTGGGTTGCTTCGTTGGAGGGTCGTGTGTCGGCTGACGTGCGTGCTGCTGCCGAAGTGGCGGGTCGCGCCACGTTCGGCGCAGGTGGCGGTCTCACCGATGACCAGCTTGGCGGGCTGCTCGCTCGTGGCAAGTCGAAGGTGACGAACAACGCTGCGCTCCGCCTGTCGGCGAAGGCGGGTCGCAAGGTTGAGGGCTCGGCCCGTTTCATGCTGGCGTTCGACGCTGGCATGGAAGGCATGGACCTCGACGGGGCGATGGCTCGCGTGAAGCGGTACCTGTTCGACTACCAGGACATCTCGGCTGCTGACAAGAACGTGAAGTCGATCGTGCCGTTCTGGATTTGGATGTCTCGCAACTTGCCGTTGCAGATCGTGAACCAGTGGGCGCAGCCTCGCACGTATGCGATCTACAACAGTCTGATGCGGAACATCGGCCAGGACCGTGACGAGAACGACATCGTGCCTTCGTGGCTGGATGAGCGTGACGCGACGAAGATCGGTGACGATCTGTTCCTCGCTCCCGACTTCGGCTTCAGCCGAGTGTCGGAGCAGGTGGCGGAACTGGGTGACATTGGGCGCATGGCGTCGTACGTCAACCCTGGTCTGCGTGTCCCGTTCGAGGTGATGGGCAACCGTCAGTGGTACAACGATGTGCCGTTCTCTGACAAGCCTCAGGAAGTTGCGCTGGGTCCGCTTTCGGGCCCGATCGGTGGGTTGGCTCAGATGTTGGGGATGGCTGAGACAACCGCTGACGGGCAGACGGTGGTGGACCCGCGCTTCAACTACATGCTGCGGAACTTGCTGCCGCCGCTGGCGCAGTCGGAGCGACTGCTGCCGTCGTCGGAGTTCGGGCAGGAGAAGCAGGGCAACGCGATGTTGAACTATCTCGGCATCCCGATTCAGCAGGTGACGCCTGGCATGAAGAAGGGTGAGCTGCTGCGACGTCAGCGGGAGATTGAGGCGTTGCGTCGTTCGGCGGAGAATCTGGGCTACACGCCGTAACACACACACCTAAGTGTGTATGGCTATCGTCTTCCTCCCCGTCAACAAGCCTGCTGATCTTGCCGATCAGTCGAACGGCAAGCTCGGCCCCTGTCACACCAAGCCCGTCTACTTCCCTGGACTGGGTTACAGTGCGCTCCATCCGCTCGCTGCGCGAGCGTGGGAGCTGCTTGCGATCATCTGTCATGCGGAGACTGGTTTCAAGCTGACCACCACGGGTGGTGGCGCGTACCGTTCGTATGAGCAGCAGGTGTCGGCGTTCCAGCAGCGGATGACGCTGTTCTTCGACCCGAACGTGTCTCGTGACCCTGCGATCATCCGAACGTGGGAAGGCAAGACCTGGTATCTCCGCAAGGGCTATGCGCCCGTTGCGTCGCCTGGCACGTCGAACCACGGTTGGGGTCTCGCGATCGACACTGCGGTCCACACTGGCGGTCGTACGGTCGGTATCACGTCGGTGCCTGCGGCTTGGAAGTTCTTGCAGGACAACGCTGAGTCGTTCGGTTTCTCGTGGGAGGGTGCCCGTCCTGGGCAGCCTGGCTGGGAGCCGTGGCACATCCGCTACGTGGCGGGCGACAAGATTCCGCAGCGGATTCTCGACATCGAAGCCTGGTTCGAGGCGCACAAGTAAACGACAAACGGCCCCCGAAGGGGCCGTTTGTTGTCGTTCTCAGTTGTCTGGTAGCTCTCGAACAGGGTCGCCCCTGTCGTTCGCCAACCATACGGCGGTTGCGGGTTCGTCGTCGTCTTCGCTGAACTCGGGTAGTCCCATCAGTTCTGCGAGCTCCATCGCTTCGTCCCACAGTTCGTCGTCAGTCATTGGCACCTCCTTCCAGCTTGCCTTTGACCACACCTGCAACATACACGGCGAATGCGAGGACTTGCTGTGCGAACAGGGGATGGTAGGTGGCCTTGTTGGTGGATTCGATGAACTGCCTGGCCTTCTCGGGGGTGAAGAAGAGTTCGACCTTGATCGGCTTGTCGGTCTCTTCGACCGCCTTCTGGAAGCGGTAGGTCAGCTCTTCGATTTCGGCTGATGAGAAGATGTCGTCAGGCCATTCACCCGTCACGTCTTCCGCCTTGCGTAGTCGACCGCCTTGAGAGCTTCGTCTGCTCGTCGCACCACCGATCGGGGTGCGCCGAGTTCGTTGAGGTCATCAGCAAGGCGTTGGAGCGCGACTTGGAGTGCGTCAAGCTGGCGTGATGTCAGGGGCATCAGTGGGCTCCACTTCGTACATCGTGCCGCCGAGGCGTTCGGAATACTTCTCGGCGACCCGTTCGATCACGGCAAGGGCCATCGGGTCAACCATGCCGAGGTAGTTGATCGTGGCGAGGACAAGGCAGAGGACGTCGACGGTGTTGGCGTCCTTCAGGATGTCGTCTGGGGTCGCGTCGGCGTCCAGCTTGATGATGCGAGGGTCGGTCACTGCTGCTCCTTGAGGTTGAGGTTGAAGGTTTCGGCGAACAGCATCTCTGCGATGACGCAGTAGCCGACGATGTCCAGCCAGGTGTCGAGCACGCTCTCGTTGAGCGGGTCGGCGGTCTTGTTGGTGAGGTTGGTGAGGCGGGCCACCTTGTCCGAGAGTCGGACAACGAGGCCCGTGAAGCCGAAGCCGTTGATGTTGTCGTGGCCGTAGTCGTGCTGCTTGCGGATGAGCAGTTCGGTCATGCCAAGCTCGTCCCAGTTCTGGGCGTGCTTGAGGTGGCCGATCGCTTCGCGGGCGACGCTGCCGAACAGTTCGGGCGGCGGGGTTTTGAAGCTGGTGACCCAGTGGGCCATGCGGTTGACGCTGTTGCGGATGTTGCTGATGTCAGCTTTCAGCGGGCATGTCGAACGGCTGTAGCGTTCGACGATGTCGCCGCAGGCTTCATCCCATGTCGTCGGGGCGGGCAATGTTGTACCTCCGTTGGATGGTCGGGTCGTTGGAGAGGGTCTTCTCCAACTTCTTGAGGATTCGTCGGACTTGTCGCCAGGCGTTGACGTGGTTGACGTCGAGGCGTTCGCCGAGCTGTCGGTAGCTGGCCCGTTCGAAGAACATCGCTTCGATCAGCTTGCGTTCTTTGGCGGGGAGCTTGTTGATCGCTGCGAGGACAGCGTCGCTGTGGTGTTGCGTGAGGTCGGGCATGTCACCGTGGGTCATCATCAGATGCTCGGTTTCGGTGGCAGGCTTGTAGACCTCTTCACGCGGCATGTGCCACCTCGGGGAAGCGGAGCTTCGGGAGTTCCCAGTAGGCGCGGTTGTTGTCCTCGAAGAACTTGCGTTCGCCGTGCTGGTAGCAGGCGGTCGCCCATTCGGAGGCGGTGGAGCACCACACGTTGCCTGTACTGCTGTCCCTGACCCACAGGTAGGTCGGGATGAGGATGTCCCATTCGCGGAGTGCGTCGATCTTCTCGCACTTCAGTTTGAGGACGTTGTTCCCTCGGCTGGCGAACCCCATCACTTCGTAGAGCCCGTCTTCGAGCATGAAGTCGGGCGTGTAGCGCAGGCGTGCGCTCATCGCCCGTGTGTTGAGGCTGGTGCGGTTGAGTCCTGTGCGGTGGGCGTTCGGGTGCTGTTCGAGGAACGCACTTTCGGCGATGTCTCCCATCTTCGCCCAGCGGTGGCTGAAGGGACGCTGGTGGAACTCAGACACTGCGAGGCACCTCTTTGTACTCGTCGATGGTGCGCTTCATCGCCACGGTGAATGCGCCGTCTGCGAGTGCCTGGGCGATCGGGAGCGGGTCGCCGTAGACGTTGATGGTTACGCCGTTTGTGCCGACGCCGTAGATGGTGCGGGTCTGGCGGTCGAAGGTGAGTTCAATGGCGTTGTAGCTGCTCATTGAATCTCCCAGGCGACACCAAGGAAGATGATGTTGCAGTAGCCCGCTTCGGCGAGCCTCGTGTCGACGACGGGCGGCAACCCTTTCTCAAGGTGGTAGTCGATGAGGTCGTCGTACTCGTCGGGGCTGATGTAGTGGTGAGCCATCCGCGTGTTGATGCGAGGCTCCAACAGTTCCTTCCACTGTTCGAGCGTGCGAGGTTCCTTGCTCATGACTTCACCGCCACGATCTTCACGACCTGCGAGTCGTCATCCCAGGCGTGCTCGTTCAGCCCGTCGAGCACCACCTTCACCAGGTTGTCGACGTCCGCACGGAGCGACACCTTCTCCGTACGCGGCAATGGCGTGACGATGACGGCGGTGCCGTCTTCGTCAAACGCCATGTACACCTCAAGCTGCACGCCTTTCGGGAAGCGTGGGCCTGAGCTTGCCTGCCAGTGTGATGCGATTCGCTCTTCCGCTTTCACGGTCTTCTGCGGCGTGTAGATGCCGCCCGTGGCACGGTTCACTCGCGGTCGCTCTTTCGGTTGCGGGCGTCCCTCTACGAAGATGGAGTGTGCCCGTAGGCCCGCTCCACCAGTTTCAGAAGCTCGCGTTCGCCGCTTGCTCCGCGGCTCATGTACTTCCCCCATCGCCAATCGGCCTCCTGTAGAACTAGGAGTGCGTCGCTCGGGGAGAGCGCCGCCCTCTGACATTCGTAAGCCAGATGCGTGATTGCCGATGAACGGTCCCGTCCTTCGATGGGTCCATCGCGGTAGATGACTTTGCCGAGCGGCGTCAGCATCGCGGCTGCTGTTCCCACGTCCCCGAGTGCGTCCCGAATCTGAATCGTCGGGGCGGGGGGTGGTGTGTAGTAGCTGGCGACTTCTGCAATCTGCGACGCTGTCACTCTGCTGGTGATGGCGTGTTCGACGAAGTCCTCTAGGGACAATGGTACGACGATGTGAGCGCCCGTGTCAGCGGACGCCACTCGCACCATGCGGCGCTCCGCGAGCCCGCCTGGGTAGGGGAGTCGGACGTAGTTGCCGACCTGACCGTGGGCCAGTTCGGTCTGTTTCGGATTGACCTCCTTCGGGTGGACGTTGATCACTTGGTGTGCTGCGAGGAATGCGTTTCGCATGTCGGCAGCAGGGACAAGCGTGTCGGCGAAGAGCCAGACGTGCCAGCCTCTGCGTGTGCGTTCGAGCCACGGGTTGAGTCCGACTGCGTCGAGTGCGAGGCAGAGGTTGATGGCGTCGGTGGGGTCGGCGTAGTCGAAGTCGCTGCATCCCCAGACGACTTGCGTGCCGACGTTCGGGTAGACGCCGATGAGTTCGGTTCCTTCGAGGTGTTGGAGGAACAGCTCACGGGTGAGCGGCTTCTTGACGCAGCCGCCTTCCCATGAGCCGTAGCAGTCGCCTCGTCCGCGGAACAGTTCGATGTATTCGTTGAGGGTTTGGGCTCCGATCATGGTTCTCCCCAAGGGTCGTCGAGTTCGTCGCAGTATTCGTTGCACTGCGCTTTGCCTGGGCGGCAGACGTGTAGGTCGCAGTCTGGGTGGTTGCATTTCTTCCAGATGCTGCCGAAGCCGTCTTCGATGTAGTCGCTCACGTGTCACCGTCCAGCACCCAGTCAATGACGGACTTGTGGAGGTCGGTGCGGGCCGTGAGCCAGGTGCGCGCGTACGGGTGAGTGGGTGACAGCCCGTGGATGGCGATGAGTGCCTGCAATGTCTTGCGGATGGCTTGCATCTCGGGCATGGCGAGCACGGCGTCGGCTTCGGTCAGGTTCTCGGGCGTCGGTTCCAGTTCGGCCCACACCGTGTCGTTGATCGCCTGGGCGATGGCATCTCGGAACGTGCTCATGGCTCCACCCTGCGGTGGAGCAGACGGTCGATTTCGATCATGTAGTCACCACCGTTACCCCAAGGGTCGTCGTCGAAGTACGCCTGCACCACTGCGTCGATCGCTTCCAGCAGATCGGCAGCGGCGTTGATGGCAAGACACGAACGGCACGGGTCGTGCTCGACGCCCAGCGCGCACGTCTCGTGACGGCGGGCAAGCAGGTTGTCGGTGGTAGGGACGCTCATCACGACACCTCCCGCATGGCCTGACGGATCAACTCGGCGTGCTCGTTGGCCTCAGCCTCGGTGCTGAACGGCAGCCAGATATGTGTTGGGTGCCCTTCGTCATCTGCGCCCAGGA
>JACCDR012199526.1_pt1 | contig 17157 bp, 9 predicted proteins | sample 7446431 | NCBI WGS metagenome assembly JACCDR01 (sample SAMN15323443, study PRJNA562643) | freshwater metagenome | isolation source: river surface water | place: USA:Blue River Watershed | collected 2017-08-17
GGTGGAATTGTACCCCAATAAAGAACGGATGGTCTTTCAACTCCACAATTTCAACCAAGCCCGATTCCGAGTTAATACCTGTAGGCAACATCCCAGCAGCTTTGATTTGCTCGAAATAATTGTTGTTAAATTCGTAACGATGGCGGTGGCGTTCTTGGATGTTCAGTTTGCCATAAATACTATGGGCCAACGAACCTTTTTCGATTTTGCAGCCATAAGCACCCAAACGCATTGTACCTCCTTTGTTGGTAACGCTTTTTTGTTCGGCCATAAGGTCGATAACTGGATGCGTCGTTTCGGGATTCATTTCGGTAGAATGGGCATCTTCGAGTTTCAATACATTGCGTGCAAACTCAATTACGGCACATTGCATTCCTAGACAAATACCAAAGAATGGCACTTTGTTTTCACGGGCATATTTCACGGCATTGATTTTTCCTTCAATACCTCTTTCTCCAAAACCTGGAGCAACCAAAATACCATCTAAATTCGCAAGACGACTTTCGTGGCCTGGCTCGATGAGCGTTTCAGACGAAATCCATTGGATATTGACCTTGGTTTCAGAAACAGCCCCTGCATGAATAATGCCTTCGACGATAGATTTGTAAGAATCTTTCAATTCAACATATTTTCCAACCAATCCGATGGTGATTTGTTCAGTCGGATTTTTCAATCTACCCAAAAACGTTTTCCATTGGTCAAGGTCGGCATCACGGTCGTTATAAATATCCAATTTGTATAAAGTGCGTTGGTCGAGTTTTTCCTTACGCATCAACAAAGGTACATCGTAGATGGTTTCGGCATCTCTTGCCTCAATTACATCGTTGGGCGACACGTTGCAGAATAGGGCGATTTTGCGACGCATATCTTGAGGAATAGGATGCTCGGTTCTACAAACGATAATATCTGGCTGAATGCCCGATTCCGACAGTTGGCGAACAGAGTGCTGGGTTGGCTTGGTTTTTAATTCGCCAGCCGATGCCAAGTACGGAATGAGGGTAAGGTGAATAAACAAAGAGTTCTTCTCGCCTAAATCCCATTTCAGTTGACGGGCTGCTTCTATAAATGGCAACGATTCGATGTCGCCTACACAACCGCCAATTTCGGTGATTACGATGTCGTACTCGCCTGTTTCACCCAACAAAAGAATGCTTCTTTTGATTTCGTCGGTGATGTGCGGTACTACTTGTACCGTTTTGCCTAAATAGTCGCCACGACGTTCCTTCGTAATTACGTTGTAGTAAATTCTACCTGTCGTGATGTTGTTGGCTTGCGACGTTGGAACACCCAAAAAACGCTCATAATGCCCTAAATCAAGGTCGGTTTCGGCACCGTCGTTGGTTACATAACATTCGCCGTGCTCGTAGGGATTCAATGTACCCGGGTCAACGTTGATGTAGGGGTCAAATTTTTGGATGGTTACTGATAGTCCTCTGGATTGCAGAAGTTTTGCTAATGATGAGGCAATAATACCTTTGCCTAATGAAGAAGTCACACCGCCCGTAACAAAAATATACTTTGCGGTTTTAGGTTGCCCTTTCCCTGACATTGTGATAATATGTTTATTGAATTTTATCGTGAACGAAAGCTCATGATATGTTTCAAATTTTATCGGGAAGAAAATGTTGGATAAAATCTAAAACTATGGTTACGGGATACAAAGGTAAGAAAATTACTTGGAACAGAAGACGTACCTTGGTGAAGTTTTTTTGAATCAATTGATTTTCAAAGAAATAAAGTTGTAAAAAAAACAATAATAGAAGGGCTTTTCTTATAAAAAGTGCTGTTTAGGACTTTTATGTAAGAAAAAAATAATTGTATTTTTGAAAGATAAACTTAGAATAAACAAGTGGTTGCTAGGGCTTGTTTTCATGAACATATTGCCCATTTTTAATGATATGCTTGGTGATAAACAAAGGGCGGTTTTTGGTTTGGAAGAAAATTCTTAATACATATTCGCCAATTACGCCGAGCGACAAGAGTTGGATGCCACTAAACAAAATGATGGCAAGTAGGAGGGAGGGATAGCCTTCGATGACTTCTTTGAAAAAAAACTTTTTGATTAAAACCCCCGTCAGAAATACCAACGAAATGAGTACCGTAACGAAGCCAAGGCGTGTGACAAACTTGACAGGCAGCTCGCTAAAATTGAAAATACCGTCATAAGCCAGCTCGAAAAGTTGCCGAAACGAATACTTAGAATCGCCCGCTTGGCGTTCGGCTCGCTCGCAAGGAATGCCAATTTGTCGGAAGCCAACCCAACTTCTCATACCTCTGAGGTAGCGGCTTTCTTCGGGCATTTGGTTGAGAATATCTACCACTTTGCGGCGCATCAGGGCAAAATCGCCGCTATCGAGGGGGATTTCTATGTAAGAAATTTGGCGTAAAATACGGTAAAAAAGGTAATACGCTAGGCGTTTTGCCCACGTTTCTTTGCGGTTTTGACGAATCGCATAAATCACATCGTAGCCTTCTTGGAGCAAGGCATAAAATTGCGGAAACATTTCTGGACTATCTTGTAAATCGCCGTCCATGGTCAAAATAGCCTCTGTGCCTTGGGCATGAGCCAAGCCAGCGGTAAGTGCGGTTTGATGCCCATGATTACGAGAAAGAAATACCCCTTGAAAACGAGTATCGCTCAAGGCCAAAGCCTGAATTAACTGTGGCGTAGCATCTTTACTTCCGTCATCGACCAGCACCACTTCAATCGTTATTTCTTTTTGGGCAAGTAATAATTCGTTTAGTCGTTCAATTAAAATAGGGAAGCTTTCTTGTTCATTGTATAAAGGAACTACAATAGACACTTGAAAAGAAGCCATACAGATGAGCTAAAAAGGTTGTGTTATAGACGCAAAACATTGGCAAGGAACGAATCTTTGCCAATGTTTTGTGCAGAAGAGTAAAAGGCTAGTCTAATTTCAACACTGCCATAAATGCTTCTTGTGGGATTTCTACGTTGCCCACTTGACGCATACGTTTTTTACCTTTTTTCTGTTTTTCAAGTAATTTACGTTTACGAGAAATATCCCCCCCGTAGCATTTCGCCAATACGTCTTTTCTGAGGGCTTTTACCGTTTCACGGGCGATAATTTTTTGTCCAATGGCTGCTTGAATCGCAATTTCAAACTGCTGGCGAGGCAACAATTCTCTCAATTTTTCGCACAGACGTTTGCCCCATTCGTAGGCTTTTTCACGGTGAACAATCGCTGAGAGGGCATCTACAGGCTCGCCATTAAGCATAATATCGAGCTTCACCATGTCGCTTTCTTGGTAGCCTTTAAACTCGTAATCGAGCGAAGCATAACCACGAGAAATGGTTTTGAGTTTGTCGAAGAAATCAAAAACCACTTCTGACAGAGGCATATCAAACTGCAATTCTACACGGTCGGAGGTAAGATAAATTTGGTTTTTCAAAATACCACGTTTATCCATACACAATTTCATAATTGCACCTACGTACTCCGACTTAGAAATGATTTGGGCCTTGATAAAAGGTTCTTCTACCGTATCAATTTTATTGATGTCGGGCAATTCGGAAGGAGCAGAAACCCATAATTCTTCGTCGCCGTGCGTCAGATTTACTTTAAATTTCACCGAAGGAACGGTTGTAATAACCGTCATGTCAAATTCTCGTTCGAGGCGTTCTTGTACGATTTCCATGTGTAGCATCCCTAAGAAACCACAACGGAAACCAAAGCCAAGAGCGGCGGAGGTTTCGGGCTCCCATACCAACGACGCATCGTTGAGTTGGAGTTTTTCCATGGCATCACGCAAATCTTCAAACTCGGTGGTGTCAACGGGATAAATTCCTGCAAAAACCATGGGTTTTACTTCTTCAAAACCTTGGATAATATCTTTGCAAGGTTTGTCACGGTGTGTAATGGTATCACCTACTTTTACCTCTTTGGCATCTTTGATACCTGAAATCAGATAACCCACATCGCCTGCATGGATTTCGGCTTTGGGTTCTTTATCGAGGCGAAGCGTTCCGATTTCGTCGGCTGTATATTCTTTGCCAGTAGCGACAAATTTTACTTTATCTCCTTTTTTAATTGAACCATTATACACACGGAAAATAACTTCGATGCCTCTAAACGAGTTGAATACAGAGTCGAAGATAAGTGCCTGCAAATTGCCTTCTGGGCTGCCTTTAGGTGCTGGTACACGGTCAACGATGGCATCCAAAATGTCTTTGATACCAATGCCTTCTTTGCCAGACGCATGGATAATTTCATCCCTCTCGCAACCCAACAAATCAACCACTTGGTCTTTTACCTCTTCGGGCATTGCTCCTGGCAAGTCGATTTTGTTGAGTACAGGGATAATCACCAAGTCGTGATTCAAAGCCAAGAAAAGGTTAGAAATCGTCTGCGCTTCAATGCCTTGCGAAGCATCAACAATCAATAATGCTCCTTCGCAAGCTGCAATCGAGCGAGAAACTTCGTAGGAAAAGTCAACGTGGCCGGGCGTGTCGATAAGATTGAGCGTATAACTTTCGCCATTGAGCTGGTAGTTCATCTGAATGGCGTGCGATTTAATGGTAATACCTCGCTCACGTTCTAAGTCCATATCGTCCAATAATTGAGCTTGCATGTCTCTTTTTTGGACAGTATTAGTAAATTCGATGAGGCGGTCGGCTAAAGTACTTTTGCCGTGGTCGATATGTGCAATAATGCAAAAATTACGAATGTGTTTCACGTTTCGTTTGTTTTATCGGTTTTTAGAAGCGACAGCAGAGGAGACAACTGGCTTGTTTCAAGAATCGGTACGCTTTCCTCATTTGAGCTTAGGTAGTACAAAATTACGTGCTTCCCTTGAATAATATAGCGAGAAAGCAAATAAATTACAAACATACCCTACAACCAGAGCTTCGCCAGGGCGGAAGTAGGCGTTTGACCACCCTAGCAAAAGTAAGCTTATTGTTGCAAAGCATAGATGCCTTCGGTGGCTTCTTGTTTAAAAGATTTCATAATCCAACCGCCGCCAATTACGTCGTTTCCTTCATAAAAAACGGCCGCTTGCCCAGGGGCGATGCCCGTCACTTGGTCTTTGAAATTGACCAGTACTTTATCGTTTTCTTGCCAGATGGTTGCTGATGTTCCCGCATCTTTGTAACGTACTTTCGTGATAGTTTCGAGGGGTTGGGCAATGTTGGCATATTTTTGAAGATTCAATTTGCCTACTACCATGCCATCTCGTTCGAGGTCTTTATCTCTTCCCAACACTACTTCGTTGGTTTCTTTGCGAATTTCTGTAACAAACGCCGGGTAGCCCAAGGCGATGCCCAAGCCTTTGCGTTGCCCAATCGTGTAGAATGGATAACCTTCGTGTTTGCCTAAAACCTTGCCGTTGGTATCAACAAAATTTCCTCCTCTTACCTGTTCTTCTAAGCCTTCTACACGGCGTTTGAGGAAGCCACGGTAATCGTTGTCGGGAACAAAACAAATTTCGTAGCTTTCAGATTTATTAACCAAATCCATAAAACCTCTTTCGGCTGCCATTTCTCGGATAGTCGCTTTGGTCAAATGTCCTAAAGGCAATTGGGTACGAGAAAGGCTTTCTTGTGAAATTCCCCAAAGCACATAGCTTTGGTCTTTCCAAGTATCTACGCCTTTTGAAATGACATAGCGTTGGTTTTCTTCTCTGATATTGGCGTAATGCCCCGTGGCGATAAATTCGCAGTCGAGCTTGTCGGCTCTGCGTAAAAGGGCATCCCATTTGATATGCGTATTACACAAAACGCAAGGGTTGGGCGTGCGGCCTTCGAGGTATTCGCCCGTAAAATGGTTGATTACATAATCGCCAAATTCTTCTCTGATGTCGAGAATATAATGTGGAAAGCCTAACTGAACGGCAATGTTTCGTGCGTCGTTGATAGAATCGAGCGAGCAGCAACCTGTTTCTTTTTTTGTGCCACCCGACGAGGCGTAGTCCCATGTTTTCATGGTCATGCCTACTACTTCATAGCCTTGTTCGTGTAGCATAACGGCTGCTACCGAACTATCAATGCCGCCACTCATGGCGACCAAAATTCTTCCGTGTTTACTCATGTTTTCGGCAAGGATTCAAAGTCCTTCGTTGGTTGTTGGTACTTAATTTTATGCAAAATTACAATATTTTTCCAACACTATCTCAGCGTTTTTGGTTCTATGTACCTCAAATTGTACTTTTGTCATTTAGCGAATGAGTGATTGAGTGAATGAGCGATTAAATAATATAATCACTCATTCGCTCAATCACTAAATAATACAGATGACATGTTAAAAACAATTGTAAAAGTTTCGGACGTAAGCAACCTCTCTGATGCACGTTATTGTGCTGGAATGGGCGTAGAATACATAGGGTTTTCGATGGATACTTTGCCCTTTGAAAAGTATAAAGAAATGCGTGGCTGGTTGGCTGGTGTGCAGGTTGTAGGAGAAACCAAATGTACGGATTTGGCTGAAATACAATCGCTTGTAGCAGTATATTTGCCAGAAGTATTGGAAGTAGATTTGTCAAGTGGAGCAACTTTACTCGACTTGGCCGCTTTACAACGATTGGCATTACCGATCATTGCCAAAGTAGATTTTGCAACCGCCAATTTGCCTGCTTTGTTTCAAACAACGGCCGCTTATGTCGAATATTTTGTTTTGTACAACAGCGAAGCCACCGACTTAGACGAATCGGTATTGGCGTTGCTCGAAACTTGGAGTGCCCAATATCCTATTTTGTTAGGCTTTGGTATCGAAGCCGAAGAGGTTGCTGGCATATTAGATAATACCGCTTTGAAGGGCATTGCCTTGCGAGGAGGAGAAGAAATTCGCCCAGGTTTTGCCGATATGTCGCATTTGATGGATGTGCTGGAAGCGATAGAAGAAGAGTAAAAGAACTATTTACCCTATCTTTTGCTATCAAACATTTCGTTTACTTTTTAGGAGGAAAATAAAGACTCCTCCTAATAAAGTAAAGTCATATGATTAGAGAAAACATAGTTTTCAACAACATCTTCTTGGTCTTTCCTCACAAAAACCTATATAAAATTGCCTATCTTGTTGTATCTTTCAGCTTATCATTTCAACAACTAAACACCTGATGGTATCGCCCTGTCAATCAGGTTTCACCCAATTTTTAGGGGCAAATTATGCTATGAAAAATAATTCAAGAAGAGATTTTCTGAAAAAAAGTACCTTGGCTGCTGCCAGTTTTTACATTGTTCCTCGGCACGTGCTGGGGGGCAAAGGCTTTGTAGCTCCGTCCGACAAACTCAACATTGCTGCCATTGGTTGCGGTGGCAAGGGCTGGTCTGATATTATGGGAGCATTTGACAATGGTCGAAACAATATTGCCTCTTTGTGCGATATAGACGACCGTTACCTCAAGCAAGCTTCCGACAAATTCCCTGCTGCAAGCAAGTACAAAGATTTCAGGGTAATGTTGGAAAAAGAAAAAGACCATATTGATGCGGTTACGGTTTCTACTCCCGACCATACGCATTATGTGTCGGCGATGGCTGCCATGAGTTTGGGCAAGCACGTGTATGTACAAAAACCCTTGGCACATAACATTGCCGAAGTCCGCAAAATGACCGAATCGGCAGTAAAGTACCAGGTTGTAACCCAAATGGGCAACCAAGGCTCGTCGGGCGATGGCGTTAGGCGTATGGTAGAGTGGTACAAAGCTGGCTTGATAGGAGAGGTGTCGAGGGCACACGTATGGACCAACCGCCCAGTATGGCCACAAGGCATAGCCAAGCCTACGGCAAAAGTGCCTGTACCAAAGGAAGTTGATTGGGACTTATGGCTCGGCCCTGCCCAATACGAAGATTATCAACCCGATTATCACCCATTCAATTGGCGTGGTTGGGTAAATTATGGCACAGGTTCGTTGGGCGATATGGCTTGCCACATGATAGACCCTCCGTATAGAGTATTGGGTTTGGGGTATCCTTCGGAAGTCGAATGCAGTATTGCCAATACGTCTTGGATTGGGCCGTTTAAAGAAGGCTATTTCCCTGAAAGCTATCCTTCGGCTTCGATGATACATTTGAAGTTTCCGAGAAAAGGCAAGCCCGACGTAAAGCTCACTTGGTATGATGGAGGCTTGATGCCCGAACGCCCCGATGAGATTCCTGCCGATGTCAAAATGGGCGATTGGAGCGGAGGCGTGTTGCTCATTGGTACAAAAGGCGTAATGATGTGTGGCGTGTATGGCTCAAATCCTAGTCTTTGGGGAAGCGATAAACTCAAAGAAAAAGGCGAAAAACTGCCCATTAGCATCGAACGTGTGCCCGGCGCCGACCGAGAAGGGCATTATCAGCAATGGTTACAAGCGTGTAGAGATGGCTATGGCAAACACAAACCTTTAAGCTCGTCGTTTGATTATTCAGGGCCTTTGTCAGAAGCCATTTTGATGGGCAATTTGGCGATTAGAAGTTATTTTTTACGTGTCCCTAAAAAAGAAAAACAATGGCTACAAGACTACGAATATTTTGGTAGAAAAAAATTATTGTGGGACGGACAAGCCATGAAAATTACCAATTTCGACGAAGCAAATCAATATGTAGCACGTACTTATCGGGAAGGTTGGAAGTTTTAAGTGTGGAATAATTGTATTTATTGCCTATAAAATATTTTATATTGGGGGAATAGCAGATTTCCCCAATATTTTTTTAGAATTATATATGTTTATGCGTATTTTTGATGGTTTATGTTAAAGATTTATTATAGTTAGCCTTTTTTCAAATTCATATTTTATCTGCATGATGAAAAATATCCTACGCTGTTGGCTTTTTCTATTCTTAGCCTTATCTCCTCTGTTGACTTATGCCAAACATATCATGGGCGGCGATTTAAAGATGCAACACCTTGGTAAGCGAGGCACTTATCATTTTTCGTTGAGTGTTTTTATTGATAATATCGCTTCGAGTGCTAGTTCTTATGAGACTTCTCTGAATCTAATGATCTATGACAGAATGACAGGCAAATTCATTGAAGATATAGCGATGCAATTAACCAAGACCCGTGATTTGGTTTATGATAATCCTTCTTGCCAAAAACGGTTTAGTTTCAGTGCTACAGAAATGCTCTATGAAGGGGATTTTACTTTCAATGATAGCTACAATGCCGAAAAAGGATATGTGATTTTGTGGGATAGATGTTGTAGAAATACCATAACTAGAAACATCTCGTTTACGGTTACAAACAATATTGGCTCGATGTTTAGTATTGAAGTAAAAGCTTTTTTCGACAAAAAAGGAAAAGAGTTTATCAATAGCACACCGGATTTTGGCTCGCCGAATGGAAGTTTTTTGTGCGTTAAAGATGCTATGGCACTCAATATGCAAGCTTATGATAAAGATGGGGATGAGTTACGTTACTCGCTGACTACGCCTGTGAGAGGTTATACCAGTAGTATTTTTACAACGCCACAAGATACCACGGTTATGAATTTTGATAATCTTCCTTTGGTACAGTGGGCAAGTGGGTTCTCAGCAACTTCGCCTATTCCAAGCTCAGTGCCTATTACAATTAATTCAAGAACTGGCTTGGTTGAAGGCAAAGTAAGTGAGGTTGGAGTATTTGTGTATGCTGTGATGGTAGAAGAATTTAGGAATGGAGAAAGGATTAGCATATCAAAACGAGAATTTCAAATTGCTACGGTGGATTGCTCGCTCGACAGCCCTCCGACTCCCATTATTACAGAAAAAGATATAGCCATAGAAACCCTCACAGGCTGTGAAGGTGATAGCTTTACCTTGAAAATTAATCCATATAATCCAGCTCTTAATTACCAGTGGCAATACAACGACAATAATCTTGCTTTTAGCACAGGGAGTACCATTGTTGCTAATTTACCAGGTAAATATACTGTTGCCGCCACATTTAAAGACTTATGTACCAGTAAAGTTCTATCTAAGGCTGTCAATATCAAAAACCATACATTGCCAGACGTGAATATCACCCCCAATACGGCTCTATTTTGTGATAATACCGTCTTGAAAATTGCCGTGAAAGATAGTGTTGGTAATACTTATCAATGGTTTAGAAACCAAGTGCCTATCGCCAATATGAATACTGCCGCACTCGAAATCAAGGAAAATGGAGTGTATATCATAGAAGTAAAAGACCAGCGTTATAACTGTACAAGAAGAGATACGCTAGAGGCATTTACCTTCAAAAGCCCTAGGATTTCTCTTACGGCTAATGCTACTAACGTTTGTGAAAAAGACACCTTTCTTCTTTTTGGTGAAGTATTATTTGTTGAAACACCACAATATACGCAAAATTGGTTTTATGAAAATAAGCCAGCAAATATTTTTGGTTTTCCTTATTGGACAACTAATAAAGGAAAATATACATTAAAAATAGAAGATAGTAATGGTTGTATAACCGAAAACTCCCTTCTTATAACAGCAAAACCTTCCCCTGTTTTTCGTATAACGCCTATACCTCCTATTTGCGATGATATGCCTGTAGTTTTACAAGTCAATGCGACGAATAGCGATGGGCAATTTACAGGAATCGGCGTTGAAGGAAATAGATTTATCCCACAGAAAGCAGGACTAGGAAGCCATGTGGTTACTTATAACGGTGTGGCAGACAATGGTTGTAAAGGAAGCACAACACAAGTTGTAGTGGTAGATAGCAAAATAGCGTTGAATATGCCTCCTTCGTTCAAACCACTGAAGGGAAATTTTGTACAGTTAACCAACACTGTAAACCGCCAAGATTTAACCTATAGCTGGACTCCGACCACCAACCTTGATAATCCTCTGGTGCAGATACCTACAACGAATACCTTAACCAAACAAACCTATACCTTACGAGCCTCGTCGGCTACAGGATGTTTTGTCGAAGCTCAAACCATCGTAGAGCCTGTAGGAATGTTGTATATCCCTACAGCTTTTACGCCTAACAATGATGGACGCAACGATACCTGGGAAATTACCAATCTGGATTTATATACTTCTTCGGTTGTACAAGTGTATAATCGTTGGGGAGAATTGGTATTTTATTCAAAAAATTACCAACAACCTTTTGACGGAAAAGATTTATCGGGACAAATGCTTCCTACAGGAGGCTATGTTTATCGTATCAATGTTTTCGCCGACCAAGAATATGTATATGAAGGAGCATTGAGTATAATAAGATAATAAGCGTCATCTTTTTCAATCCTAACCTTGAGCATGAATTATCGTATCATTTTGATACAATAATTCATGCTCAAGGTTTTATTTTGTATAAAAGAAATATATATTTGTACAAAATAAGCAAGGTCGGTTAGGAAAGTAAGTTTCAATAGCCTTGTTTCTATTTTGTGTCTAATTGACACTTATGGCAAAAATGATTTACTTATGAAAAAAATCTTCTTTTGGTTAGGCTTGGCTTGCCTTACTTTTCAACTGTTTGGGCAACAAACCATGCCCTCAAATTTGCTTTATGGCGTGGCTTACTATGATGAGTATATGCCCTACGAACGGCTACAAAAAGACATCAGCATGATGAAAGCCGCAGGTATCAATGTGGTGCGTATCGCCGAATCTACTTGGAGTACCGTTGAGCCACAAGAAGGGGTTTTCGATTTTTCGCATATCGACCGTGTACTCAATGCCATGCACCAAGCAGGTATCAAAGTAATTATTGGTACGCCTACGTATGCTGTGCCTACGTGGTTGGTGCGTAAACATCCTGATGTACTGGCTATTACGCCTCGTGGACAAAACCAATACGGAGTAAGGCAAAATATGGATATTACCAATGTGCATTTTCGAGAAGCTGCCGAAAGAGTCATTCGCAAAATGTTGGAACACGTGAAAGACCACCCTGCTATTATTGGGTATCAGGTGGACAACGAAACAAAGGCGTATCAGACGGCAGGGCCAGAAGTACAAAAACAATTTGTTGCGTATTGTAAAAATAAATTCAAAGATTTAGAAACACTGAACAAAGCTTTTGGCCTAGATTATTGGAGCAATCGCATCAATACTTGGGAAGATTTCCCTTCGATGGTTGGTACAATTAATGCTAGTTTGGCAGCCGAGTTTGCTAAATTTCAACGCCAATTAGTGACGGATTACCTCGCTTGGCAAGCAAAAATGGTGCGAGAGTACAAAAAACCGACGCAATTTATTACCCAAAACTTTGATTTAGATTGGCGAGGTTATTCCTATGGTATTCAAACAGAAGTAAACCATTTTGATGCCGCAAAAGCCCTAGATATTGCGGGCATTGATATTTATCACCCAACGCAAGATAACCTGACAGGTATCGAAATTGCCTTGGGTGGCGACTTAACTCGCTCGATGAAAGGCGGACAAAATTATTTTGTCTTAGAAACCGAAGCCCAAGGTTTTCCGCAATGGGTGCCTTATCCGAACCAATTACGTTTGCAGGCGTTTAGTCACTTGGCATCAGGGGCAAACATGGTCGAATATTGGCATTGGCATTCCATCCACAATTCGGCAGAAACCTATTGGAAAGGCTTGTTGAGCCATGATTTTGAGCCGAATCCAACTTACAACGAGGCGATGACGATAGGAAAAGAATTTCAAAAATTAAGTCCAAAATTGATTAATCTCAAGAAAAATAACCAAGTCGCTATTTTGTTTAGCAACGAAGCTCAAACGGCTTTTAATGCTTTTAGTTTTGGTTGGGGAGCAAGAGAAACCTACAACGATATTTTTAGAATGTACTACGATGCCTTGTATAAAATGAATGTAGAAGTAGATTTGATTGACCCTTCTACACAAAATTGGCAAAATTACAAAGTGATTGTTGTACCTGCATTGTATGCTGCGCCTGCTGCCTTGTTAGAAAAACTGAATGCTTTTGTAAAAAACGGCGGTCATGTGGTTTATACCTTTAAAAGTGCGTTTTCGGACGAAAATGTAAAAGTACGCACGCAAGTACAGCCTGCCTTGGTAAGCGAAGCTTGTGGCGTGCAGTATAGCCAATTTACGCTTCCTGAGCGAGTGAGCTTGTCGTCTGAGGTGCTTACACTCAACGAAGAAGATAAGCCTATCAAAACTTGGATGGAATTGCTTACGCCCACCACCGCAAAAGTATTGGCTTCGTATCAGCATCCTGTTTGGGGTAAATATGCGGCTATTACGCAAAACCAATTTGGGCAAGGGCTTGCTACTTATATCGGTTGTTGGACTAGCCCAAGCATGACCAGTAAAATTCTTGCCGATGTAGTACAGAAGGCTGGCGTAGGGCGTGACGCACAAGCACTGAAATTTCCTTTGATTGTACGCTCAGGACAAAACACAGAAGGCAAGCAATTGCATTATATCTTTAATTATTCTGCAAAAGAGCAAAGTTTGCCATTCCCTTACAAACAAGGCAAAGATTTGTTAACAGGCAAAAATTTTACCCAAAATATGTCGGTAGCCATTGCCCCTTGGGATTTATTGATTGTGGAAGAAAGTAACTAGCGTGCTATCAGCGATAAGAGGTTTGATGTATGATTTTTGATTTTCAATCATACATCAAACTTCCTGTATTTATCATTCAGATAACACAAAAGGAATAGGCAGAATATAAGGATAATATTTTATAGCTTTACCTCGGCGTGTGGCAGGTTTCCAATGTCGGCTACTATGGGCAACGGCTTTGAGAGCTACTTCGTCTAAAGAACGATACACACTTTTAGATACATGCAAATTGTTCATATTGCCAACTTCATCTATTTCAAACGCAATACTAACTTTTCCGCTGATTCTTTGTGTAACAGCGTCTGCTGGATATTTCAGATAGGGAGCAATATACAATTGAAAACCAGTTCCTGTACCATCTGTCATCTCAGGCCTGGTGATGAGGTCTTTGTACCAAAATTCATTTCCTTCGCCTGTCATAACGCCTTCAATCAGCTTCCCTTTGCTGTATTCTTCTTTGTAAGGAAATCCATGTACTGGGTCGATACCTTCCCATAAGCCATCTTTACTGCCATTGACTACCTTCCCTGATAATACCTGTACGGTTTTGCCTTGCTGGTATTCCGACAAAGTACAAAAGCCATTACCAGCCTTTACTAGCTCATGACCCGACGAATCGTAAACATACATAAAACGCTCTGATAATATATGCTTGACCATATAACGCATCGAACGCAGTTGTCCAGACGGATACCAGTCGATATACCTTGTTGTATGCCCGCCTTGTCCAAATTGTTCTTCTTGCGTAGCAATTCTACCGTTGGGGAAATAGGTATATTTGTTGTTTTCGCTTGTGGTTTTTTCTGCCACTTGTCCGTTGGCAAAATAGCTATCTGTCACCGTTGTAAATTTCTGAGAACCATCCAATTTTACAATTGTCATATTCGTGTTTTCAAGTTGGTTTTCGGCAAAAGGCGAAGTGTAGGCTCTTGTTTCTGTGGTTGGGGTAACTTTTGCTCCTACTTGTAGTTTTTTTCCATCAAACACCAGATACAGGGCATCGCCTGTGATTCTTCCTGTGAGCGAATCAACCGCATAACGCCTGATAAACTTGGAATTGTCTGGATTAAATGTAGGCTCTTGAAAGCTATCAAAATATTCTACTTTAAATCCTTCGGCATAAAACACTTTGTTGGGTGAGGTAAAATAAAATGGAATATCTACCTCCGACTGCCCTTTACTAAACTCGTCGATATGTCGAGGATGAATCAAGCGTGCCACACGCAGGGCTTCTTGGTCGCAATCGGGGCGTAGTTTTTGGATGACTTTAAAAGCCACTGCTTCTCGTTGGGCGTTCAAGTGTACCCTTATGCGTACTTCTCCTTTTACGTCATCGACTTGGGCCATAAAAGGTATTTGTAAGGTGGCGGCAATAAAAGTAGTTAAAGGGGAAAATGCAGAGGAACTAGCACTAGGCTTGGGTTGGAACAATGGAATAACTTCGCTTTGTTCGTTTTGGGCTATGAGCAGTCGTGCCGATAGTGCTAGTACTACCGCTAGGCATAGCTTAAAAAGCTTTTTCATAGGAGATAGGTTTTTTTAAGTTAATAATTAGGTTTAATACAAAAAATAAAAAGATTTATAAAAGCAAAAATAGATAGTTTTTGTGAATATTAAACAAAATTCTGCCATTAACATAAAATAAGTATAATTTAAGTAAAAAAATAAAAGCTATTTTCTCTTCATAACTAAAATGAAACACTTGAAATAAGGTCATATTAGTGGCACGTGGTCGTCTAAAGATTAGATGCTCGACACAACAATCAATCAACAACTTATGAAAAAGCGGCTGCACTTTCTCAAAATCTTTCCTAATTTTGCAACCTCAATACGTTAGGCTTTTAACCTACCAACAACCATGTTTCAAGATACCATCTGTGCATTAGCCACCGCTCAAGGCGTTGGTGCAATTGCCGTTATTCGCATCTCAGGCCCTGCCACTGTAGGCATTGTGAATGCTATTTTTAAAGGAAAAGATTTAAGCAAACAAGCGTCACATACCATTCATTTTGGTACGATTCGTGACCAAAACCTCATCATCGACGAAGTGTTGGTATCGTTGTTTAAAGCCCCTAGTTCTTATACCAAAGAAGACACTATCGAAATTTCGTGTCATGGCTCCGACTATATTGTACAAAAAATACTCAAATTATTGTTGAAAAATGGGGCTAGATTGGCAAACCCTGGCGAATTTACGCAAAGAGCTTTTTTGAACGGACAACTCGATTTGGCACAAGCCGAAGCCGTTGCCGATTTGATTGCCTCCGATTCGGAAGCCTCGCACCAAACGGCTATCAACCAAATTAGAGGAGGTTTTTCCAAACAAATTGCCGAACTACGAACCGCCTTGATACATTTTGCTTCGCTTATTGAACTCGAATTAGATTTTGCCGAAGAAGATGTAGCCTTTGCCGACCGTGACGACCTCCGACAGCTTATTTACCAAATTCAGGCCGTATTGGTGCCATTGATAGCCAGTTTTGAAATGGGCAATGTCATCAAAAATGGCGTTCCGACGGTGATTGTGGGCAAACCCAACGCAGGCAAATCGACCCTACTCAATTGCCTGCTTAATGAAGAAAGAGCCATTGTTTCGGCGATTGCAGGCACAACTCGGGATGTGATAGAAGACGAATTGTTGATAGAAGGCATTCGCTTTCGTTTGATTGATACCGCAGGGCTACGCCAAACCAACGACACCATCGAGGCAATAGGCGTAGAGCGTACCTTGCAACAAATGGAAAAGGCGAGTTTGATTGTGTATTTGTTTGATGCCAACGATACAACTATCGAAGAAATACAACAACAAATCGCTGTATTTAACGCACCCCATTTGTTGATTGGCAATAAGATAGATACCTTGGATGCGACTAAAAAGGCAAGTTTTGAAACCACTTTTCCTTCGATTAGCTGGATTTCGGCGGCAAAAAAAGAAGGCATTGATGCCCTCAAACAAACCTTGGTCGCTCGTGTTAAAACCAATGATGTCAAAGCGGGTGACACCGTTGTCACCAACATAAGGCATTACCAACATTTAGTCAAAACCAACGAAGCCTTAGACCAAGTATTGTATGGGTTGTCGCATCAAATCACAGGCGATTTTTTGGCACAAGACATCCGTTTTGCCCTATATCATCTTGGAGAAATCACAGGGCAGATTACTACAGATGATTTATTGGATAATATTTTCTCTAAGTTTTGTATAGGAAAGTAAGTAGTTAAAATAAACCATTATTAATGTAGTAAAATATTAATATAAATCCCTGAAATTCAGGGATTTTTTGTTTTTATTGTTTCTATTTGTTTTGTGTTGTTATCTGTTTTTTCATACAAAGTTTGTACCTTTGTTGTACCTCATTTGAAAGTGGCTGTTTTTTTTGACTAATTTTGTACCTCATTTGGTTTACAAAGTTTACAAAATAATACACTTTCAAACAGAATGGAACATTTTAAAGGTATTGGAAACAAAAAAAGATACAATGAGCAGTAATATACAAGTGCAGCGAATTTGTCAGCATTGCGGAACGGAATTTATAGCCCGTACCACAGTAACAAAGTACTGTTCCCATAGGTGTGGAAGTTTGGCAAACAAGGCTAAGAAACGAGCCGAAAAGGTGCAAAAGTCAAACAACGAAACCAAACAGATAAAAACCAAACCTATTGAGGAACTGAAAGCAAAAGAGTTTTTGACCGTTTCAGATGTTTCAATGTTAATAGGTTGTTCCCGTCAAAATGTTTAC